>Ga0065721_10003736_pt1 | contig 90202 bp, 75 predicted proteins | sample Mesricmetagenome_FD_59108 | JGI IMG/M metagenome (GOLD analysis project Ga0065721, IMG submission 59108) | Mesophilic microbial community from rice straw/compost enrichment Sample: eDNA_1 v2 (version 2) | ecosystem: Engineered > Solid waste > Grass > Composting > Bioreactor | place: USA: Davis... | reverse complement strand
GTCTGCCCGGTCTGTCTCGGAATGCCCGGCGCGCTGCCGGTGATGAACGAGGAGGCATTGAAACTCACCGCGCTGGCGGGGCTCATGCTCGGCTGCGAGATCGCGCCGAAGTGCAAGTTCGACCGGAAGAATTACTTCTATCCGGACATGCCGAAGAACTACCAGATCTCGCAATACGACCTGCCGATCTGCCTCAACGGCGCCGTGCCGCTGCACGATCTCGCGTATCCGAAGGACGCGCAGAAATCGATTGCGACCCCGGACAAGAAGGTCCGCCTCACGCGCATTCATCTCGAGGAGGACGTCGCGAAGAGCTTTCACATGGAAAGCGGCACGGGCATCGATTTCAACCGCGCCGGCACGCCGCTCATGGAAATTGTTTCCGAGCCCGACATCGCCTCACCCGAGGAGGCGTTTGCGTATCTCACCGTGCTTCAGCAGGTGATGGTTTACGGCGGCGTGAGCGATGCGGATATGGAGAAGGGACAGCTCCGTTGCGACGTCAATGTTTCCGTTCGTCCCGCCGGCACGGACAAATGGGGCACCAAGATCGAGCTGAAGAATCTCAACTCGATTTCCGGCGTCCGCCGCGCGCTGGCCTATGAGATTCCGCGCCAGATCGAGGTGCTCAAGGCGGGCGGAACCCTCGAGCAGGAGACGCGCCGCTGGGATGATGTGCGCGGCGAGACCGTGCTCATGCGCGTGAAGGAGTCCGCGCACGACTACCGCTATTTCCCGGACCCCGACCTGCTTCCCGTGAAAACGGACGAGCTCGTGGCGGAAGCCCGCTCCCGCATGCCGGAGCTGCCGTGGGAGAAACGCGCGCGCTTCGTCGCGGAGTATGGCGTCAGCGACTACGACGCCGGAGTCCTCGCGAACGATCTCGACCTCGCGTCGTATTTCGAAGCCGCCGCAAAGGGCGCGAAGAAGCCGAAGAACATCGCCAACTGGATTCTCAACGATCTTCTGAGCGCGCTGTCGAACGAAGGAGTCGCAATCCGCGATTGCCCGATTCCTCCCGCCGCGCTCGACGAACTCGTGAACCTTATCGACTCCGGCACGATCAACGGCAAGCAGGGCAAGGAGGTCTTCGCCGAGATGTTTGCGACGAGGAAGGCGCCCGCCGTAATCGTCGAGGAGAAGGGGATGAAACAGGTGAGCGACGTCGGCGCGATCGAGGCCCTGTGCGACCAGGCGATCGCCAACAGTGCAAAGGCCGTCGCCGAATACAAGGCCGGCAAGACGGCTGCGATCAATGCGATCAAAGGCCAGGTCATGAAGCTCTCGAAGGGCCAGGCAAACATCCAGCTCGTCAGCGAGATCCTCGAGCGAAAGCTCGCGGAGTAACGTTGTTCGCTGCCGTTCGCTTTGATCGGAAGCGGGATCCAGACGTGTCGTAGCGCCGCGGATTGACGGACGCGGCTATGCTGCGGACATGGCCTCTTCTTTCTTCGATCGCGCCAGGGCTGCGGAATACGACCAGCGGTTCGCAAAACTGGCGCCGCTGCGTGATGCGCTTCATCTGCTGACGGCGGCCGCGCTGGCCCGTCTGCCCGGGAACGCACGGGTGCTGAGTGTTGGTGCGGGCACGGGTGCGGAGATTCTCGCGCTGGCACCGAGGTTTCCAGGTTGGCGCTTTGTGGCAGTGGACCCGTCCGGGCCAATGTTGGAGATTGCAAGGGAGCGGGCGGAAGAACGTGGAATTTCGACCCGATGCGAATTTCACGTGGGAACGCTCGATTCGCTGCCAGATACGGAACTGTTCGACGGCGCGACCTCCATCCTTGTGTCCCAGTTCGTCCTGGATCCTGAGGCGAGGATTGGTTTTTTCCGCGAAATCGCGGGCAGGCTGCGTCCTGGTGGACAACTGGTGAGCGCGGACCTCGCAGCGGATCTCGCGGTGGAAGAAGGGCAGGAGCAGTTGAGCTTCTGGCTAGGCCTGTTGCGCACGGAGCAGGGAATTTCCGCGGAGCAGGCGGAGAATATGCGCACGGCTTATGCGGAGAACGTGGCCGTGCTACCCGTCCACCGCGTCGAGGGGTTGCTGGTCGCGGGAGGATTCGAAAACCCCGTGCGAATTCTGCAGACGGGGATGATCCACGCATGGACCGCTTACCGGAAGGGTGATGATCCCTCGATCTCCTGACCGTTATTTCGGCCAGACGTTCTGGACGCCGGTGACGATCATGTTCACGCCGATGGCGAGGATGAACAGGCCGAGGACGCGGTTCATGGCACCGACCGCGTTCACGTTCATCACCCGGACCATCGAGTCGCTCCACCGGAAGCTGACCCACGTGAGCGCGCCGAGTGCGGCGAATCCTGCCAGATAACCCGAATAATGGGTGAACGTCTTGCCATAGACAGCGAGCCCGAGGGCAAGGCTCATCGCGCCGGGGCCGGCGAGGATGGGCATGGCCATCGGAGTGAGTGAAATGTCGGCCTTCACTTCCGCGGCGGCGTGTTCCTGGGGGGTGACGCGGCTTTCGTTTGCGAGCATTCCCCAGCCGGAATGCGCGACCAGCAGACCACCGGCGATGCGAAGATCATCGATCGTCACTCCGAAAAATCGGAGGAGGAGGTTTCCGAAGAGCAGCGAAATGGCGAGGATGAGGAAGACGTAGATGCCGATCTTCGCGGACATGACGCGCCGGTGCTCGGCGGAGTCGTCCGCGGTCATCCCGTAGAACATCGGCGCATGGCCGATCGGGTTGACGATCGGGAACATCGCGACGAAGGCCACGACTATCGAGTGAAGAAAGTCCAGCATTCCGCCGGGAGAAAAGCGGAAATCGGAGCGCAAGGCGAGTCGCGGAATCTGCGAAATGTGGAGGGTTCTATCGCTCCCCGGGCGGATCGTCGCGATCGCCTCCCGATGCTGGTCGCAGAACGCCGAGATGCTGCAGCCAGGCAGCCACGAGGAAGCAGAGCAATGCGTAGGCAATGCCTGCCATCCATCCCGCGAGAACGTCGCTTGGATAGTGGACGCCAAGATACATGCGGGTGAGGCCGATCGTTACGGTGAGCGCGAGGGCGACCGATAGAAAATAGCTCCGCAGCCGCCAGTCCTTCACCGTGCGCGCGAGCATCACCCCAAGGGTGAGGTAGATGATTGCGGAAAGCATTGAATGCCCGCTCGGGAAACTCGAAGAGCTGACCTCGGACAGGTGCGGGACGATGGATGGCCGCTCGCGTCCGAAGAATTTCTTCAGCACGTTGTTCAGCATCGTTCCGCCAAGCGCCGCGACGACGAGGAAGATCGCGGCGTGGAGGCGGCGTTCGAGAATCAGGTAGCCGAGGACGATCAGCGTGAGGAGGGTGAGCACGGCTCCGCCACCGAGTGCCGTGAGGTCCAGTGCCGCAATGCGCAGCCAGTGCGGTCCGATCGGTTTCGAGGGATCGTCCGCCGAACGCAGCATTCGCAACGCCTGCTCATCCCAGTGCTGCCGCTCGCCTTCGCGCACCTCGTCGATGACTTCGCCGAGGATCAGCAGACTTCCAAGCAGGACGGCGACAGGAATCAGAAACCGGATGCCGCGACCGTTTCGCCAGATTTGTGCAGGGAGACTCACGCGGACATCGTGCCATTTCCGCGGGCGAAGATGCCATCCTGATGGAACAGCTCGAGCATCACGCCATTTGTCCATCCGAAGCCGGGTTCGTTGGTCGTGTATCCGAAGCGGAGATCATCCGCCACCGAGCGACTGCCGCAGCTCTTGTATTTTTCGAAGAGTCCGCCCGTCGCCGTGAAGTCGTCGAGCACGAGGGTCATGAACTTCCGCTGAATGCGGTCCGCTTCCGCGCAGTAGCCGTAGTGGCGCATGCCCTCGATCGCGAACAGCTGGAGCGGCGCCCAGATGAATGGGGCGTCCCACTGATTGCCGGTCGCGCAGTAGCTCGTCTGCAGGCCGCCATCGACTTCGAAGTAGCAGAGATTTTCCATCACGCGGGCCGCCTGTTCCTTGCTCGCGATGCGCGCCCACAGCGGCCAGAATGTCGTGAGAAACGGATAGCGTGCGCGTTCGAAGTTCTCGAGATGGTAGTCGAGATACAATCCGGTCTTTTCGTCCCACAGGAAACGATTGATGAGTTCCACCCGGAGCGAGGCCTCGTTCTCCCAATAGTTTGCCGCCCCCATGTCGCCGATGAGCCGGTTCATCTCGGCGAGATTGCGCTCGAAGACATAGAGCAGCGTGTTCAGGCAAACCGGCGCATAGCGGGGTGCGTCGAGATTGAACGGTCCAAAGCGTCCCGAGGGATCGAATCCGGATTCGCGCATCGAGCGATCGCCCTTCAACGCGTATTCGGTAAGCGCGTCGCGTGTGCGGTCGTAGAAAATCTCGACATCATCGATGGCGGGATAGTTGTCGCGGAAAAATTCGCGCAGACGGTCGTAATGGCCGCGTCCGTTCTCGTCGCGTTCGCCATAGAGCACCTCGGGAGCCGTGCCGCGTCCGACATCGAAATAGCGCGAGAGTCCGCTCGCCTGATCACGGTGCGGGGGCACCATGTAATAGGTGTGGTATTGTTCGGCGAGCGGAAGGGCTCCCCCCAGCCACTCGAGATCCTTCGTGTAGCTGAAGACATCGAACAGCATCATGCCCAGCACGGGCGGATGCGAGCGCGTGAGGTAGTAGGACCGGTTCGCATTGAGCACCATGCCGTAGTGCTCGATCTCGTAGAGCTGCTGGTCGACCATGCTTTTTGCGAGATCGATGCGCCCCTCACGCAGAAGGCCGAGATTGATGAAGTAGGAATCCCAGCCATACATCTCGTTGAAGCGGCCGCCCGGAACCACGTATTCCCCGGGCAGATAGAGCAATCCATGGTCGTCGTTGTCCCACGGATTTCCGGGGATCGGACGAATTTCGATCCGCGCGAAATCCTCGGCGCTCATGCATTCCCGGAGACGTCCCTCGACAGCCTGTTCGTTCTCGCGCGGCGAGAGGTAGAGAATATGCGGGCTGCCGGGCCGTTCGCCGGTCTTCGGGTCGGTGGCGCTCTGGCAGAGCGTCTGCACGCTGCGTGTGAGCTTGGGCCAGGTCTCGCGGATGTAGGTCTCGAGCGCCGCGATCTGTGCTGCCCGGGAGGAGTCCGGTGCCATCAGGATTCGGTGAAGAGGGTGGTCGATTTCGGGGGAAACACCGAACACCCTTTCACGGAATCCCCGGAAATGCCAGGCCGCCAATTTCCTTCGGGAAGCGGAACCTCCCGCGCCGTATCCGCGAAATTGAACACCGCCAGCACCGGGCCGCGACGGAGCGCGAGCCATCGGTCGGCTTCGTCGAACGCAACATTGGCCGCCGCATCCGGAGGAATCGTCCGTCGAAGCGCGATCAGCGAGCGATGCCATTCGAGGATCTCGCGGTGCGAGGGATCCTCGATTTCCGTCCAGCGCAGTCTGGATCGATCGAAGGTCTCGATCGCCTGCGGATCGGGAATCTCGCCGGCGTGGGCTTTGAAGGCCGCGAATTCGCGACGGCGCCCCTCGGTGACGAGCCGGCCAAGTTCCTCGTTGTGATCCGTGAAATACTGGAACGGCGTGGATGCGCCCCATTCCTCCCCTTGGAAAAGCATTGGGACAAATGGGGAGAGCAGGGTAAGCGCGGCGGCGGCCTTCAAACCGTCGGCGTCCAGCAACTGACTCAATCGTTCACCAAGCGCCCGGTTGCCGATCTGGTCATGGTTCTGCGCAAAAACGACGAGCTGGTGCGGAGACACGCCGATCGGCGGACGACCGTGCGCGCGCTTGCGAAAGCCCGAGTGCTGTCCGTCGAACACATAGGCCTGCCGAATCGCCTTTGCGAGATCACCGAGCGAGCCGAAGTCGGCGTAGTAGCCATCCTGCTCGCCGGTTAGAAAGGCGTGGAGTGCGTGGTGAAAATCGTCCTCCCAATGAGCGTCCAGTCCGTAGCCGCCGTGCGCGGAATCGCGGACGAGGCGGGGGTTGTTCATGTCGCTCTCGGCGATGAGAACGAGCGAACGATTCAGAACGGCGGAGAGTTCGGCGACGCGTTCGGCCAACGCTTCGAGAATGTGAATCGCGCTTTCGTCGATGATCGCATGGACGGCGTCGAGACGGAGTCCGTCGAACCGGTAGTCGCGCAGCCACATGAGCGCGTTTTCGATGAAGAACGCGCGCACCTCGTCACTGTGGGCGCCGTCGAAGTTCACGGCATCGCCCCACGGAGTTTTGAAGCGATCCGTGAAATACGGTCCGAAGCACGAGAGGTAGTTTCCGTCGGGACCGAGGTGGTTGTAGACAACGTCGAGCAGCACCGCGAGGCCGAGGTCGTGCGCCCGCTGAATGAAGGCTTTGAGATCGTCCGGCGATCCGTAGGCGGGATGTGGAGCGTAAAGGAAAACCCCGTCGTATCCCCATCCGCGCGAACCGGGAAACGTGGCGATCGGCATCAGCTCGATATGAGTGATGCCGAGATCGCGAAGGGATTCGAGTTTGTCGCCTGCCGCGGCGTAGGTGCCTTCCGGGGTGAACGTGCCGACGTGCAGTTCGTAGATCACCGCGCGATCCAGCGGAACCGGGTTGAACGTCGTTTTCCGCCACGGAAACGTGGAATGGTCGATAACGACGGAGGAACCGTGTGGCCCGTCGGGCTGCCAGGCGGAACGCGGATCTGGAAAGGGACCGTTCCCGTCGACTTGAAAGCGATATCGCGCCCCGGCTGGCAGAGGAGTGGTCGTCCACCAGCCACCTTCTGCGGGTTGCATCGGAGTCGTTTCTTCGTCGGTGACGAGATCCACACGTGTCGCATTGGGTGCCCAGACTTTCATGATTGGCGGATCGGTTCGACCGGTTACGAATTGGAGGCTCGCGTCAGCAACGCGACGGGAAAGCGGCCAAAGAGGGCATCGGGAGTGATGTCGCCCGAGAGCGTCGTCTCGGTGAAAACGTTGCGCCAGGTGCCGGTTGGGAGGGTGAGCTCGGTATCGGCCCAGTCGCCGTCGAGCGTCAGCGTAAAGCGAGGGACTGCCACGAACACATCCTCTCCGCGTTGGTAGCCGATCAAGTGACTCAGCCGCGAGCCGCGCGCGCTGATCGGCTGGTGGATGCCGTCGAAGCTTGCCTCGTGGGATCGCCGGACCTGCAGGGTGCGGTGAATCAGCCAGAGTTTCGCAACCCCCGAGTCCCAATCGCCGATGGCATCCGCAGCGGAGAGGGATGCGCATTGTTCGAGCGCCTTGCGGCGGGCTTTGAAGTCCACCGGCCGGCGGTTGTCTGGATCGACGAGACTGAGATCCCAGAACTCCGTGCCCTGGTAAAAATCCGGGGTCCCCGGTGCGGTCAGTTTGATGAGCGTTTGCGCGAGACTGTTGATGCGACCGGGGAGGAGAAGCGGAGCGACGAAACTCTCGACCTCACGACGAAACTCCTCACTCGCGAGGATCGTTTCCGTGAACTCGCGAAGACTGTCTTCGTAGGCCGCGTTGGGCTCGTGCCAGGTGGTATGCATTTTCGCCTCGCGACAGGCTTTCAGCAGGTAGGCCCAGGCGCGCTCCGTCGAGATCGGCCATGCGCCGATAATGGTCTGGTAGAGCAGATATTCGGCGTGGCGGTCGGGGTTGCGTCCTCTCCACGCCGGTTCGTTCATTTCGGCCCAGCGATGGATGGCCGCGGACCACTTCTCCGGAATTTCGGTGAGGACGTCGATGCGCGCGCGGACGTCCTCACTGCGCTTCGTATCGTGCGTGGAGGTGGGCAGGAGGTTTTTGGGCCAGCGTTTCTGAAGATGCGCACAAAACTGATGGAACTGCGACGGTCCGATTCCGAGCAGGGCCGGTTGCGAACCGACCTCGTTGCACGAGACAAGCCGGTCGTAGCAATAGAACGTCGTGTCCTCCGCACCCTTCGCCATCACGGCCGGCGCGAGCTGTTGCCAGCGGGCGATGAATTCCGCCTCCATCGTTCCATCGAGTTCGTTCGTCAGCAGCGCTTCGAGAAAATCGAAAACCTGGGGTTCGATCGCGTCCGCGCCGGTGCGGGGCGCCTGCGCGCGGGCGGCTGCGACGGCGTCGCTGATTACTTTGTCGTCCTCCGGCGAAACAGGACGACTGTCCGGGGTCAGGTAGGTGCGGTAGACCGGCAGTGTGACGATGAGCAGCGCAATCGCGCGGCGAAGCTGCGCCCGGCTGAGGTCGTGGGTTTCCCAGCGGAGTTGCGCGATGTTCACCGCAATCGTGCTGAGGCGCTCGAGATCCGCGACGAAGTGGGCGTCGATGATGGCGTGCTTCTTCTCGCGGACGAGCGCGGAGTAGTTGATCGGGTGGCCGGTGAAGTCGGCGTAGGCAGCGGTGAGGAGGTCGGCCTTGTTGTCGTCCATCCACAGCCGGTTCACCTTGCTGAGAAACTCGTAGCCGACGGTGCCGTCGATCGGCCAGTCGTCGGGCAGCGTTTCCTCGGCATCGAGAATCTTCTCCGCATAGATGCGGCCATCAGGAAGCATCCGCCGCAGGCGTTCGAAATACTCGCGCGGATTGCGCAGCCCGTCCGGATGATCCACCCGCAAGCCATCGAGTTGTCCGGCCTCGATCATCTTCGCGATGCGCGCATGCGTTTGCTCGAAGACACCGAGCGCCTCTGCCCGCACGCCGATGAGCGTGCCGATGTTGAAGAAGCGGCGGTAGTTGACGATCTCGCCCTCCAGTTTCCACCACGCGAGCCGGTAGAACTGGTCTTCGATGAGGCTGTGCAGCGCGACCGGATCGGCAGCGAACTCCGCGCAGGTCTTGCGAACCTGATCCCGGATGGCGTGATCCTTCAAAAGCTCGCGTGTGGTTTCCGTGACTTGCGCGGCGAGGTCGCGGTAACGGTTGATGTCCTCGATTTCCGGATGCGGCAGCGCCCGAAGTTTGGCGAGGTCGGAAAGCGGGAATGCGAGATCCGGCGCGGCGGCTCCGAGCAAGGGACGCCACGATGCCGGACAGAGCGGCCAGGTGTTGTCGAAATAGCGGAGCCGGGGGAGTCCGGATTTGAGATCGATCGAGAGTTCGCCCTGCTCGAGCACACGTCCGTAGGGCTGGCCGAGCGTGCAGATCGCGATTTCCCAGCGGTTCGCAATGTCGAAGGGAAAGAGGTCGAAGGTCCCCACATGCTCGCTGAAGGGTCCGTGCGTGAGCACATCGCTCCACCATGGGTTCGATGTATCCGTCGTCATGTGATTCGGCACGATGTCGAGCAGGATGCCGAGTCCGTGTTCGCGTGCGGTTCGGTGGAATCGTTCCCACGCCTCCTCGCCGCCGATCTCGTCATTGATGCGTGTGGGATCGGCGACGTCGTAGCCGTGCAGGCTGCCCGGAGCGGCCTGCAGGCAAGGGGAGAGGTAGACGTGGCTGATGCCGAGGTCGCGCAGGTAGGGAAGAATGTCCGCCGCGGCATCGAGCGGGAAATCCTTGTGAATCTGCAGGCGGTAGGTGGCGAGCCAGGGAGCTTCTGAATGCGGCATCGTTGCTCGGGTGGAGTAATCGCTCATTCGACGCGATGAAATCACCGTGAGTGTGAAAGGACCACGAGTGACCTCGACTCGAGATTCACCACGGCCTTTGTGACTTTTTCCGTGCCGGGATGCAGATCGGGCCGCGCGGTGTCGAATGCGAAGAACCAGCGTTTGCGCCGCACATCTGGCGGGAGGCGGAAGGGAACCGGTTCGTGATGGGAGTTGAGCAGGACGAGAAAGTCCTGGTCACGAGCGCGGCGGCCTTTTGCATTTCGAATTTCCGGAGCGTCTCCGAAGAGCAGCATCCCAAGCGTGCGCATCCAGCCGCCATCCTGCCAGTCCGCGTCCTGCATCGGCTCGCCGTCGGCGCGCACCCAGCGGACGTTCTCGCTCGGCGTCGCGGCAAGCGGATCGGCTTCGACATAGCTGCGGCGGTGAAAGTTCGGATGGTTCCGGCGGAAGTGGATCAGCCGCGAAGTGAACTCGAGCAGCGCGCGGCGCGTGTCATCGAGATTCCAGTCGTGCCAGGAAATCTCGGTGTCCTGGCAATAGCCGTTGTTGTTGCCGCCCTGCGTGCGGCCCATCTCGTCCCCCGCGCAGAGCATCGGAACGCCCTGTGAAAGCATGAGCGTCGCGAGGAAGTTTCGCTTCTGACGCTCGCGGAGCTTGTTGACTTCGGGATCATCTGTTTCCCCCTCCGCACCACAGTTCCACGACTCGTTGTCGTTCGCGCCGTCGTTGTTGTTCTCGCCGTTGGCGTCGTTGTGCTTTTCGTTGTAGCTGACGAGGTCGTGGAGCGTGAATCCGTCGTGGGCGGTGATGAAATTGATGCTGGCCGATGGCGAACGGCCGCTGGCCTCGTAAAGATCCGCGCTTCCCGTGAGGCGCGTGGCGATCTCGCTGTGCATCCCGGTGTCGCCCTTCCAGAATTTCCGGACACTGTCGCGGTATTTGCCGTTCCACTCGGTCCAGTTGACCGGGAAATTGCCGACCTGATAGCCGCCCATTCCAAGGTCCCACGGCTCGGCGATGAGCTTCACCGTGGCGAGGGTGGGGTCCTGGTAGATCGCGTTGAAGAACGCACCGAGCTGATCCACGTCGTAGAGCTCACGGGCGAGGGCGCTGGCGAGATCGAAGCGGAATCCGTCGACATGCATCTCGTTCACCCAATAGCGCAGGCTGTCCATGAGGAGCTGCAACGAATGGGGATGAACCATGTTCAGCGTGTTTCCACATCCCGTGAAATCCATGTAATACCGCGCCTTGCCCTCGACGGTGCGGTAGTAGGCGAGGTTGTCGATGCCGCGGAACGAGAGCGTCGGACCGCGCTCGTTGCCTTCGGCCGTGTGATTGTAGACGACGTCGAGAATGACCTCGATCCCCGCGCGGTGAAGCGCCTTCACCATCTCGCGGAACTCGCGCACGGCATCCGCAGGATGATGACGCGAGGCAGCGTAGGAGCGATGCGGCGCGAAGAATCCCAGCGTGTTGTAGCCCCAGTAGTTGTGCAGACCCTTTTCCTGCAGGTGGCGGTCGTCGGCGAAATACTGGATCGGCAGCAGCTCGATGGACGTGATGCCGAGCTTGAGCAGATGATCGATGATCGGTTGCGAACCGACAGCGGCATAGGTGCCACGAATCTCCTCCGGCACGTCGGGGTGGCGCATCGTGAGCCCCTTCACATGCGCTTCGTAGATGATCGTGTTGTGCCACGGGATGGCGGGCGACTTGTCGTCTTCCCAGTCGAATTCGGGATCCGTGACGATGCCAAGCGGCGCAAAGGGCGCGCTGTCGCGTTCATCGAAAGAAAGATCCTCTGCCTCGTTTCCGATCGTGTAGCCGAAGAGGGAATCGTCCCATTGAATCTCGCGGCCGATGGCCTTCGCATAGGGATCGAGCAGGAGCTTGTTCGCGTTGAAGCGCAGGCCATTCTCCGGTTCGTAGGGACCGTGAACCCGGTAGCCGTAGAGCTGGCCGGGCTTCACCTCGGGCAGATAGATGTGCCAGACGCCGTTGGTGCGCTCCCGCAGACGGACGCGCCGGGATTCGCTCGTGTCCTCGCTCTTGTCGAACAAACACAGCTCCACGAACTCGGCGCCCTCAGAGAAGATCGCGAAGTTGGTTCCCGTTCCGTCGTAGGTCGCCCCTTGAGGAAATGGGGAACCCGGTTGGTAGTTGTCGTCGGGTCCGGGCGCCGCCACCTGCCCCTGAGTCTCCAATTCGGCCGCTTCGGTTGTCATCACTCCTTCTATACAGAAGCCGGCACCCATCCCGGTATCGGGACTTTACCGGATACGCAGGGGGCAACTGGCCTGATGAAGCGAGATTGGACAGTGTCAGCGCTCGATCAGACGCACCCGCAGGAAGTGAACATCCTCGCTGTCCATTGGCGTGGACGCCCGCCATGTTTCGGTGACCGTGCCATCGCCATTCAAGCGGGTCCGGACCAGCACCGCGTCGTCGGACCAGTGCGAGAGGGTGTCCGAGGTGTCCACGATGTAATCGACATCCTCGGCACCGACGAGGCGCGTGAAAGTAAGCGTGAGGTAGCGGCCCGCAGTGCCATCGACGATCAGGTTCTCCTCGGCGAGCGTGCCGATGTTTCCGAGATCCGGCGCGAGCGGGTCGCCGTGGAATCCGTATTCGACGAGGTTGGTGCGTGCATCGCCATCGTCGTCCGAGTGGCGGTCACCCACGCCGGGGTGGTCGTTCACCCAGTCGTTGAAATGAATCGTGTCCTTCGCTCCAGCGCTGCCACCGAGCGACCGGCTCGCCCGCCAGCTCGAGGCGAGCGAATAGTCGGGAAGGGATTTCGGAGCGATCAGGACGAGGCTGTATCCCTCACCATCGGCCGCTTCCGGCCATGGAACGCTGTCATCGTAGAGGAAGTCGTGGATCGCCGCGTCACCCACGGAGAGGACAATGCGTTCGCCTTCGTTGGCGAGGCTCCCGGAATACGTGCCGGCGATCGGCTTGTCCGCGCCATACCGCAGCGCGAAGGCGGCGGGGTCCTTGACCACGACGAGGAACGCGCCCGGGGCAAGAATGGTTCCCGGTTCGAAGGCGAAGGTGATGCCCGTGGTGAAGGCGACCGAGCCGAGGTCGACGGGTTCGTCGCCGATGTTTGCGAGTTCGATGAATTCGAAGATCTGCTTGTCGGTGAGCCCGGCTGCGGCTTCCGCCGGAGTGATCGGACCTGGATTATACATGATCTCGGTAATCGCGAGATTCTCAGAGGTGGGAATAGCGGCGATCGCACTCGGGACGAACTGAATTGGCTGGGACCAATGGCTCCAGCGTCCCGTGTTGTCCTTGTGACGGACACGCACGCGGTAGGTGTGCCCCGGTTTCACCGCGGATGGCGGGACGAGAACCTCGGCGTGGAAGGTGGAAATCTCCGCCGAGCGCCAGACGTCCGTGATTTCGTAGAGCCAGGGCTGGGAAGGATCGTGTCCGGGAATGCCCGGTGCGGAAATCTCCGCCACCCGCCACTGCAGGGCGGCGAAGGTGCCGGCTCCCTGCGGATCGGCAAACGCGCTGGATTTGAATCGCAGGTCATCGAGCGGGAAATCCGGAGCGCCTTCGTAGGTAAGCGTCGGACGATTGGGGATCGATGTGTCTGCGGCCTCCGTGCGGAGCGCCTCGTAACCGTAGCCCCTCTGGATCCCGTTTGTCGGCGACCACGAGCCACCCGGGTAGGTGTCGGTCATGTAATCGAGGAGGTATTTCCGAAACCCCGCGTGATCGGAGCTGACAAGCGTGCGCGTCCAGTATGCGTCGGTGCTCGAACCGCCAAGACCGGGATTTCGATAATCCTGATAGGGCGTCTTGAAAAAATTTCCGCGATGCGTGGACTTCGCGCTTCCCGAGTTGTTCGTGCGGGGGTTCATGTTCCACATCGCCGCGTCCGCGTTCGCCCATGTGATTGTCTCACCGGTGGGGGAGACGATCTCCGCGTATTCGTGGATGAGCTGTCCGATCTGGCCGCCGGTTGGCGAGGGATCGGAGGCGACGAGGTCGAGGATCTCGCGCGCGCGGTTGCGAAATTCCAGATGCAGCGCGGCGTGCTGGAGGATCGATTTGTGCGCGTGGATGACCCCGGGAATCCACGTGCCATTGATCGTCGTGCCCCAGTGCGACATGGCGATGAACATCATGTCGAGGTCCCACGGCATGGGCACCCAGCGGTTGTCGGACGAGCGGTGGTAGAAGTAGTGATTGTAGCCGCCGCGAAGGTCGACATTGCCGACGAGGCGGTTGATCGCATGAAACGTGTAGTAGGCGTCCATGTCCATGTTGGCGCGCCACCACGCCTCGGTGGGATTCGCGTTGCTGGACGTGTGTGCATTGCGAAAGGCGAGCCAGTCCGAGCCGTCGGTCGGCTGTCCGTCGCCCTGGTGCTTCCGGTCGCCGTTGTTTCCCTCGATCTTGTAAATCGTCCCGTCGGGTAGTCCGCGTTCGTTGAGAAACGAGCCATCCGGCTGCTCGACGGCGAGGTAGAGTCCCCAGAAGTCCCCGTTGCCGCCGGAGGGGTTGCCGCCGGAGAACTGGTTGCTGCCCGGGGATTCCGAAGCGGCATCGATCACGCGAAGGTGCGAGTGGTGCGTGAGCGGCGCGGGAACACCTGCGAGCTCGAACAGCCGGAAGGGAATGGCCTCGTCGAGCCCGGCGATCCCGCGATTCACCGCCGCCCACGGGCTGGCGCAGGCGTTGAGGTTCAACTCATCCCAGGGCCGCGCATACGGGCGGCCGCGGTGGTCGGTCGCCTGCAGCTCGCGGGCACGGTTGAAATGGAAGCGCCACTTGTTCTTGCCGGAGAGATAGGTCGAGCCCTCGCCGCGGATGTTGAACTGGACGTGATCGTAGACGACGCCGTTGTGGACGAGCGATCCCCAGAACCGCGTGCCGCTATGGTTGCTGTTGTATTGGCAGGCCGTGACATCGGACGACGTGGCGATGAGGTGGTAGGTGGGAAGAGCCGCCAGCAGCGAGCCGGGATAGGTGACGACCGGCGTGGAGCCTGGAACGAACGCCCCGCTCCACGACGGCACGCCATTGTAGACGAACCACGCGAAGTTCGGCGATCCGTCGTCGCGATAAGGAACGGTGACGACGTGCTCCGCGGAATTCGTCGCGGAAATGCGGTAGCGCACAAGTCGGCGGTGGCTCTGCGCGGGAACGACGGCGGTGAAAATTCCATCGCCGGCCTGCGCGTCTCCGTTGAGGCCGTCGTCCTTCATCGGAAGCGTCGTCCACGTGGTCTCGTAGGCGTCGTCGTTTTTGCGGATGTAGGCGCCGGGCGCGACGATCTGGAGGTGCAGGTTCACCGCGGCCACACCCTGCGGATCGCGCACGCGCGCGGTCACCGTGACGGGCTGGCCGGAGGTCGGAGCGGCGGGGGAGTGGGAGACCTGATCGACCGACGGCGGGTGAATGGCGGACCACACGGAGTTTTTCGCGCCGGGAGTGGGCGCGACCCCGGACGTCTTGCTCTCGAGCAGCTCGGCGTCGAGCAGGATGTCGCTGCTGCCGACCGACTGATTGAGCACGTGAATCGCGAGGACGTTGTCGCCTTCGACGAGGTAGTTGCCGGCGTTCGGCAGCACAAACTCGTCCCACTGGTTCGGGTTGTGAAGCGAGGAGGTCGCGTTGTAGGCGATGTGCCCCGAGCCCACGGCGACGCGTGCGATCTCCTGACCATTGATCCAGACGATGTAGCCATCGTCGGCGAGCACGCGGAGGCGGAGTTGCGCGGGAACTTCGCCAGGCGCGATGGCAAACGCGCGGCGGAAATACAGCGACGAGTAGGAATTCCGCATGTCGGTGATTGCGGTGTTCCAGGAATGGTTGCCGTAACCGATCGGCGTCCGGCCGGTGAGCCACGAGGCGTTTTCCACAAACCCGGGCAGCCTCCATGCGGAGACGGGTGAGGACGGCTCGCTTGTGCCCTTGCGATAGCGCCAGTTGTCGTCGCCGGCGACGATGTAGATCTGCGCCTCGCCGGTATCCACGGGGTTGCCGGAGGATCGCCACGATCCAGGAAGGCTGTTGTCGAGCGAGGGATGGATGAGCTCCACGGACGCGCCTCCGCCGCTGGCCGCCGTCGGCCACGGGAAGCCGACGGAGTAGGTCAATTCATCGGCCGTCTGCCCCCCGGCATTGCGGAGCCGGATGCGCTCGCCTTCGTTGGACAGCCTGCCGGTCCATGGACCGAGAGCGGGAAACCCGTGCGTGCTCTGGAAGGCCGCAGGATCGCCGGACACGACGAGATACCCCTGCGCCGGAATCGTCGTGCCGTTCGGAAATGCGTAGGTGATGCCGGAGTCGAAATGCCAGCCCGTCAGGTCGACGGCTTCGTCTCCGGTGTTGTGCAGCTCGATGAACTCCGGCGCCGAGGTGCCGGACGGCGCGTCGTAGAAGAACTCATTGATGACGACATCGGCCCGCGCGCCCGCGGCGAGGAGGGCGAACGTCAGGACCGCGACGACACGGCGAAGGAAAAAGTGCGCCCGGACTTGAGGAGAGTGCGGGCGCCCGGTGCGAGCATGGAGGGGCAACGTTGGAGGGGTTTCGTCCAAGCTTCCCCATGGACGGGCGTTTCGCAAGCTCCGGATGGGGCGGCGTTTCCCGCGGAAATGCGAATGCCCGGAGCGGGATTATCCTGCGCGCAGGAATCGACGCACGCCGATGATCGTCACCAGCAGGCCCGCAATCGCGACCGCACACGCCGGGGGTTTGGGGACGACGGCAACCACGCTGAGATTGTCGAAAAAGACGTCCTACTCGCCATCATCGATCAGGTCCTGCAGCACGAGCGTCCGCGCTTTTTGTGCGGACCGCCGCACTTTTGGCTCGGCACGGCTGTGTGCGACGAACGCCAACTGGTTCGGCATTTCGCCTTTCGCTCTTCGATTGGGGTGGATAAACCTCCCACAATGTCAGCGATCGCGGAACAACCCCAGAACTCGATATCCGTCTACGAGTCCATCCGTGAATCCCTACGCCGTCTTTATCTCAGTGACCCGCGCCCTTGGATTGTCGGTTTCAGTGGCGGGAAGGATTCGACGATGGTCGCTTCTCTCATCTTCGAAGTTGTTGCGAGTATTCCCGAGAATCAGCGGATCAAACCAATCGCCGTCCTCAGCACCGACACGCGCGTCGAGATTCCTGCGATTGTCGAGATGCTCGAACGCACGCTGTCACGGATGCAGCGCTTTGCGGCACAAGGGCATTTGAATGCCGAGGTGCATCTGCTTCGGCCATCGGCAGAAAACTCCTTTTGGGTAAACATCATCGGACGCGGGTATCCTCCACCGAACCGAACTTTCCGCTGGTGCACGCAGCGGATGAAAATTGATCCCGTAAGCGAGTGGATTCGACGTCGTGTGCAGGAGTGGGGGGATGCCATTCTTCATCTCGGAGCGCGGCGTTCGGAAAGTTCCACACGCGCACAGGCGATGGCTGGACGTGAGGCGAAAGGAGGACTCCGCAGGCACATTGATCTTCCAAAGGTCTGGATTTCGAACCCCATCGAGTTTCTCACGACGGAGGAGGTATGGGCCTATCTGCTCCAACGGAATCCGCCTTGGGGCGGGACCAACCGGGAACTTTATCAGCTCTACGCGAACGCTGCCGGAGGCGAATGCCCCATGGTCGTTGATCAGTCAACGCCAAGTTGTGGGAACAGTCGCTTTGGTTGCTGGACTTGCACGGTCGTCGAGCGCGACCGTGCGAGCGAAGGACTGCTTTCGAGCGGAGATGATCGCATGGAGGAACTTATCGCGTTCCGACAAACCCTCATCGACTATCGCGATCCGGCCAATGGCAAACGGGATGATCGACGGATGAATGGGGCAAAAGGTCCCGGGCCGTTGACCATGACCGCCCGGCGAGAGCTGCTTCACAAACTGCTGAAGTTGCAGGAGCAAACCGCCATAAAGTTAATTAGCGAAGAAGAGCTTTTCTTGATTCAAAAATTCTGGAATAGTGCGCGCAACCCCGACGATGGAGGAGGCGTAGCTCGCATCGTCACCCGACAACGCGGCATCCACATGAGCGATCTCAAAGAGGTCAACCGATTGAGGGAACTTCAGGAACAAGTTGCTTCCGAGAAGGGCCTATCTGCCGACACTCTCCGTCGAATGCTTGCCAAAGTAGAAGAATATAGCGAGAGCCATCGCGCTGTCCGATTGCCGGACGATTTGGTGAAAATCCTCAAAGACGACGCTGAGACCGCGGCTTAAGTCATGGCAGAAGTATTTATTGAAAGCCTGACAGTCGAAAACTTTGGTCCGTATTACGGGACACACTCTTTGAGTTTTGACTGTAGCGATGAGCGCTGCGGGATTCTTATCGGCGGCAAAAATGGCGCAGGTAAGACACACCTCCTCCGCGCCCTGTATCTGGCGGTAGTCGGTGAAGCTGGAGTGGGGGACTTGAAGCGGGTGGAGCAAGGTTCAGACGCGACGAGATTTGCATTTGATCGGTCACTCAACCGGCGCGCCCTTTCCGAGGGTAAAGACACAGTCCGCCTCTCCGTAAATCTCCTCCAGCGCGATACGCAAAGCGGAGCTAGTCGAAAGGCGGAAATTACCCGCGAGATTCGTTTCCGTCCCAACTCAGCGCCCGTGTGGACATCCTACGCCACACGATCCGAGGGAAACGGGGTGATAACCGACGAGTTTGTCATTCACAAGCTGCGGGATGCGTTTCTCCCACGTCATCTCGCACGATTTTTTTTCTTCGATGCGGAGCGAGGGCAAAGCCTTAATCTTGGTCAACAGGACATTGTTGAAGGGATTACCCGCATCTTGGGTCTATGGTCCTACTACGAGCTTGAAGCGGATCTGCGTCAACTCATCAATAGTAAGATTCCGAAAGTCTTCAATTCCTCGATGGCGTCCGAGGCAGAACGCCGCCTTGCGGACATCAACTCCGAGATCATCAAGATTGAGGGGCACCTTGGCGCGGACCGGAGAGCTCTTGGTGAAGTCGAACTTGCTCTAAGCGAAAAGGAATCCGAGCTGGCCGAGGTTGAAGATGAACTCAAGGCGTTGGGAGCTGTTGATCCGGAGGTTCTGTCCGACTTTACGCAACGTAAGGCCGAAGCCTCAGCGGCCCGCGGAAAGATTGAGGAGCGGTTAACGGAAGCGTGGGAATACGCGATTCCTCTCGGCCTGCTCGGGAATCTCCGGATTGAACTCGCTGGGGAACTCGTCAGAGAGGAAAAACGACGAGACTGGGAAGGAAGCCGCGCTGCCGTGCAGCCGAAGATTCCCCAGATCAAGGCCGACGTTTTCGACGGTGTCGAACCGGAGTTCGCCCTTGCTCCGGACCTGCACGCCTTCTACTCCGATCGACTGGAGCGAGCGTTAAGATCCCTGTTCAATCCACCCCCCGAGGGCATGGCCGAGAAAATCTATCTCGTCGAGCGCAACGACATCAGTGCCCAAGTCCGGGATCGCTTAACCCGGCATTCCGGTTCCCTCGCCGAGCTTGCCGATCTTTGCACGGAAGCGGAGCGTCTCGATGCGGAACTCCGCGAGCTGGACCAAAAGATTCGGTCTCTTCAGCAAAACGCTTCCGCACTTTCGCGAGGCGGCGAACTCCATCAGCGCCGCGGCGGACTCAATTCTGAAATCTCTTCTCTTACTCAGCGCAAAGCGGAGCTTCTCGCGAATATCGAGCAGCACGAAGGCCGGTTGGCGGAACTTCGTCGTGAGGAAACCAACCAACGTGCCCTTTTCGATAAAGCGTCAGAGGGTCAGGGGTTGATCAGTCGCGCGCATCGCTATCGCGAAGCCGTCGCGGAGATTCGCAACCGCGCTGCAGTCCAACTCCGGGATCGGATTTCCGAGCACGTCGGAGAGCTGTGGGTCCAAATCGCGGACCGTGGCGAGGAGTTTGTGGGAATGGAATTCGACTCTCACTGGAATTGTTTCCTCAAGAAGCACGACAATTCCAAGGTTTCATGGGAGGAAACGAATACATCAGCGGGCCAGCGGCAGGTTCGCATGCTCGCATTCTACGAAGCATTGCGCCGGCTTGCGCGTCTGGTTCCTCCCTTGGTCGTCGATACTCCGCTCGCGCGCCTCGACAAAGCCGTGCGAGCCAATGTTCTCGATCATCTCTATTTGAGCGGACATCAATCGATCATTCTGAGCACGGATTCCGAAATCGATGCCGACAGCATTGCCTTCGACTCGATCGAGAGTCGCATTGCTCGAGTCTATACGCTGCACCCGGAGGGGAATCCGAGCAGTCAGGACTATCAAGTTAGGATCTCTGAGGACTATTTCGGCAGAACAGTTTAACGATGAAATTCAGACCCAGTGCATCAGCCGAAGAGTTCATCGAGAATGTCCACACTCGTGTGCGCGCACGGAACAAGGCCGTCCTTGGCCGTTCCGCCTTGATGCTCGCCCTACGCGAGGGGGTTCCGGCCAATTTCAAGCTCGGTGACGCTCAGGGAAAGGACCTCGACGACGATACCGTGATTGGCGACGAACTTCGCGACGTCATCCGCACCGCACTGAACTACCGCGCTGGACGCACGCTCGACGAGGCCGGTTACCGGCAGGAGTTCCGTAGACATTTTGAGTTTGGCTGCTTCCGCCTGAAACAAATCTGGGAAGACAGCGGAAACGACCAGGCCCGTTTCATTACGGAATTGCTCAAGGCCGCCAATTCAGGCGCCGATTCCAGGGGGGGCGATAGGGGTGCCGCTAGCCCTCTCAAAATAGTCGATCATCCCGTTTCCTTGAAACTTCTCACTGAGGCGGAGCCCTGGACGATCAATAAAGCCGGGGCGAATGGACTTCTCGTAATCTCCGGTCAACCTGGCAGCGGGAAAAGCCAGCTCGCTCTCGATCTTCTTGCCCAGTTGGCGCGACAAGGTGTCCGATTTCTTTTTTTCGATCTCAAGGGCGAACTCGAACCCGCGGACGCGAACGACAAGGAAAAGGCGGAGAATCGCAAACGCTTCTTCGATCTCACCCGCGCCCAATACATCCGCCTTGTCGAAGGTGGCGGCCGCCTTCCGGTAAATCCGCTCTATCTAGGCAATACATCTTCTGAGACCGCAAACATTGCAGCCCGTATCGCCTCGTTGATCCGTAGCTTCGGCCCGCAAATGGGGCCCAACCAGGAGGATGAGATTCGACAGGCTTATACTGCGCTCACCGCGCCGGACTTTCCTGCATTGGTCGCCCAACTCCAAGCCAATGGTGTTACGGGAGTTCCAACCTCGATCCTAAGTAAAATCGTCGATCTGGGGATTTTCTCGAATGCGGCGGATGCACAGCCCTTCGAAGAATGGATCAGCCGCTCGACGATCGTCGATTTCAAGCCACTCGACAACGATACTCGGGCTTTGGTCGTTGCCTTTATTCTCAATTTCTTCATTGAACGCCTGAATAAGAATCTCTCAGTGCGTAACGGCGTCCAGCCTCTTCAAATGGTTCTTTTCGTGGACGAAGCGCACAACATTCTCCCGAAGGACGGCAAGGCAAGGCTTCTTGAAAAGTTGGCTCGAGAAGGCCGCAGTTGGGGCTTCCCTCTTTGGTTGGCAAGCCAGGATGCAGACAAGTTCGTGACAACTGGCGTAGACTTTGCGGAACTAGCTACCGCCGGAATTCACTTTTCTCCTCATACGCTTACCCCGCGTGATCAAAAACAGATTCTCGGAGGAATGATTCTTAAGCCTCTTGAAAAAGGTGAAGCTGCGCTCCGAATTGAAAAACTTGTAGTGGGCATGTCGCGGCAATTTTGGAAGGATAAAGGAAACCCTGATGCAAACTAAAATGGCCGTAGCTTCATGGCCACTTCCATATGTCGAGTGGACGGGGATTGCTATCGTGGTCGCCGTAGGCCTAATTTTGCTTCTTTTTGACTGGCGACTACGATCGATTGTTAAACGAACCACGACATCGGCTGCCCCCACTGATGATTCAAAAACACTGAAACGATCAAGTGAAATGCCTTTCCGGTATTTAGGTGCAGCTGTTCTAATTCTTACGCTGTTTCTCATTGCTATCATCTTGCCTGATGTGTTGCGTTACTGTAAATCATCTCCTCCCGATAATCCTATTATTATAGTCCCGACTATAGGGGCGCCGCTGCCGTCAACGGTGACGAGCCCTACTGCTGCGACGGCTCAACTCTTTGAAAGTTACGCGCGCCTTATAACGCTTTTTTTGGGCTTGGCATCAGTGCTGGCAGTGTTCTTTGGATATTTCGTTCGCAAAAGTATACGGGAAACTGAGGAGGATGTGGATAATCGCTTAGAACGAAGTTTGAAGCTGTGGGAAAAAGAGAAAACAAGCTTGCTGGATCAATACAAAGCCGACTGCGAGAAATTGGAAAAAAAGATTGGGGAGGCGGAAGCGCTTGAAAAAGGGACGCGAAAATTAATGAACGAATTGACAGATGCGCTGCAAACGAGCAGGCAGACTCCCGGTCTGGCGAATACGACGGTAGCAGATGCTGCCTCTGCCGTGGATGCTCAGCTTGAGGATATGTGATGAGTTCCCAGGGCATCCAATCGCTCACAATCGCACCGGCGCTCCGGGTTGCACAAAGGGACGTTACCTTCTACCTCGCATCGATCAAGACTTCCGATCTTTTTAAGCTCTGCTCCGGATTGCGACAGGATTCTTTTCGTGATCGCCTAATTGAAGATGAAGATGAACTGTCCGGGGGCACACCTGATGAAACGGCGAAACACTTCGTGGCAGCTGTCAGCACCTCGGCAATAGCCGCCGATGTCACCAAGGTAGAATCTGACCCATATAGCGAAGACGAACCTTTTCAGCGGTTAGTTGAGGAGACTCGCGTGCGTAAGATAGCAGGGTATCTGGCGGAGGATTTTTCACTTATTCCTAATTCGATTATTCTAGCCTTACGCGACTCCGCGACATGCGTAATAGGATCAGGGCTGGCACCAACCTTGACTCTGGAATGGAGCGAAGAGTTTCCAACAAATATAATTGACGGTCAGCATCGTGTGGAAGCGTTGAAATTGTTTTTCGCAAACGATGAAGCTAACGCTGATACCTTCTTCGTGCCAGTATGTTTACTGGTTGATTTGCCATTTTACGTGCAGGCTGAAATGTTCGCGGTCATTAACGGACGGCAAAAGCAAGTCAGTCGATCTAGAATTTACGATCTCTTGGGTTACATGCCGATCAAAGACCCCGAAACCAGAGCGCGGGCCTATCAAGGTGAAATGGCAATACACCGATTCTGCCATCACGTAGTTCGAGTGCTCAATACATCGAAGAGATCGCCATGGCACCAGCGCATTAAAATGCGGGGAAACGGTGACGGCGTGGTGACTCAGGCCGCGTTTGTAACTGATTTGGCAAATTTGGTCGCTCCCCGAAAGGACAGCCAAAGGATAAGACGATATCCTGTATTTTTTCGGTATTTCATCGAGGGAGATCTAGTTGGACTATCTAAAGTATGCGTCACATACTTTATTGGTGTTTCAAGCGCTTGGCCAAGCGTCTGGTCGACTGAAGGTAGCCTCAGTTCGTCGCTTTTTGGCAAAACCAATGGAATTGCCGTTATGTTTCTCATTTTACACGACCTTATCCTACTGGCTGGTGGGCCGGAGTTGTTGACAATTCAATTCGTGAAAGACGCGTGGAATAAAGCCCCTGCGAATCGTATCAGTAATCCACCTAAAGGGGGAAGTCGGGGCTATCAAGCTGACTGGTATCGAGAATTGATGAGTGCGATGATTGGGGAGGATTTTGCTCAACAAGTTAAAAGTGCAGGAGAGAAATTGCGACCCAGCTTTCGAGAAATAAAAGCCCTTTATTAAAGGAGAAGTAAAGGCATTTTCTGATATACATTTTCGTCATGAAATTTACTGTAGCGGACGCGGCGCTTGAGGCGATGAGGATTCGTGGTGAACCACTGACAGCGCGCCAGACGCTACAGACCATTCTTGAGAACCGCTTGTATTCCTTTGGGGCAGCTAAGCCTGTAGATGTTGTTCGTCATGAGTTAAAGAGGCTATGTGGCCCGACAAAAGGAGATGTCGAACCGCCGCTTGAAGAATATTCCGGTAAGAGGTATTTTATACGGAATTTCATAGAAAATCAATTTAGAGATAGCCCTGCTAAGGTAAGGCAACTCCAGCTTGAGCAATTTGGGGGAGCGAAAACTGAGAAACGGCAGACCATTATTCGCGCAATCAGGCATGTAATGGCGGTGCGGGGTCGCGCCATGACTATAGAAGAGGTGTATTCCGCCATTCTTCGAGATAATCTTTACCAGTTTAAGGCTCACGAGCCTATCCATGTCGTGCGCAGTCAGATACGCCGTCATTCATTAGGACTCGATTTTCCCAGCGCGTCTGAGACTAAGCATTTTGAGTTGACGCGTCGTGGCAGATACCGGCTTTTGGAAAATACCATTACTCAGAAATCCAAGCTGGGTAATGTTGGAATAGCGATACGGGATGCGATACCCGTCTCGCCGGAGCGGTCGAATGTAAAAGAAGCATTTGCATTACGCACAGAGGTATTCGTAAGCTACTCTCATCGCGACAAGAAGTGGATGGAAAGGCTTCAAATTCACTTGGCGCCACTCGAGCGACAAAAATTGGTTACGAGGTGGGATGATACTAAAATAAAAGCAGGTGGAAAGTGGAGAAAGGAAATCGCAGCTGCATTGAATCGCGCGAGCATTGCGGTCTTGCTTGTAAGTGCGGATTTTCTCGCTTCAAAATTTATTGTCGAAAACGAATTGCCGCCGCTTCTAAAGGCAGTTAATACGAAAGGGATTCGTATTCTTCCAGTGATCGTAAGCCCATGCCGCTTTGAAAAATCGGATATCGCTGAATTTCAGGCACTGAACCCACCTGAAAAGCCTCTAAACTCTCTCCAGAAGGCTGGCTACGAACGGATCTTTGTCCAAATAGCAGACGCGGTTGAATCGGCGATATACGGTGACTGTTGAACTGACGTGGCAGAGTAGGAAATTTGCCTGTAGAAGTCTTGTGTAACGTCGTCTGGGCCAGCAGTCCAGCGGCCGACCGTCCTTCAGGCTTAACCCGACATCGCGGGCGGCGCCAGCCGCACGGTCAAAAATGTGAGTAGGGGAGGTTCATCGCGTCGTCCGCAGTCTGCTGGAGATGCCTTGCACCGCGGCGATTGCCTCGTCCATCTCTTTCGGCGAATTTGTAACGCTGAGCGAGAAGCGCACGCTCTCGTGTGCGGCACTTCCAGGTTTCATCGCCGCGATGACATGCGAGGGATCCGGTGAATCCGCAAGGCACGCGGACCCGCTGCTTGCGCAAATACCGGCTTGGTCGAGAAGTAGAAGCAGAGCCTCGCTGGCGATGCCGGGAAAATGGAGATGTGCCGTGTTCGCAAGACGATGGTCCGGATGGCCATTCCGCTCCGCGCCCGGCACAGTAGCTAGCAGGCCGTCCTCCAGCATGTCGCGTAAAGGGCGGACAGTCTTGTCGAATGTTCCCACCTTCGTGCGCGCATTTGCAGAGGCGATTCCAAGGCCAGCGATATATGGGAGATTCTCTGTGCCGCCGCGTCGGCCGCGTTCTTGGTGTCCACCACGAACGAACGGCGTGAATGGGGCCTTGCGTCGCACGTAGAGCGCGCCAATTCCTTTTGGCGCGCCGATTTTGTGCCCGCTGAGTGCGAGATAGTCGACAGGTGATTTCTTCACATCGACCGGTATTTTCCCGACCGCCTGCACCGCGTCGCAGTGGAATAACACGCCACGTTCACGGCACAGCGTGCCGATTTCCTCGACAGGAAAGAGCACGCCGGTCTCGTTGTTTGCCGCCATCAGCGAGACGCCTGCGGTTTCCGGGGTGATCGCGGCTTCCAGATCGGCGAGTGAAAGCAATCCGTCGCGGTCCACAGGCAAATACGTCACCCGGAATCCCATTTCCTCGAGTCCGCGGCAAAAGCTCAGCACGGCGGAGTGCTCTACGCTCGACGTGATAATGTGCCGTTTCGTGAGGTCCGCTCGCAGAATGGCGTGAAGCGCGGTGTTGTCGCTTTCCGTGCCACCGCTCGTGAAAATGATCTCAAGTGGATGTGCGCCTATGAGATCGGCGACCTGCTCGCGCGCGGTTTCGAGAGCCTTTTTGAGCCTCGATCCGAAGCGATAGCTGCTCGATGGGTTTCCCCATTCCTCGTGGAAATAGGGAAGCATGGCTTCGACCACCTCTGGAAGCACGGGTGTGGTGGCGTTGTGGTCGAGGTAGATCATGAGAGAAAGGGTGCGCGCGAAGAGGGTATGCCATCAAAACCGTTGTTGTCCCAGCCTGCTCTCGTCGACATTAAGTTTGTCAGCGAGATTCTCCATCGCTCGAGAGACGCTTGGCCTTCCGCCATCGGGATTCGTAGTCGGTCCAGCGCGGTTTGATGGCCATCCTTGGGCGCTTGCGTTCCATCCAACGGGATTTGAGGCTTCTCCGTCGCGGCATCACCTCTGTCCATGGACGCTTCGAGTTTGTCCATGGCCATCTCTCTTCACGCCACCGCCATTTAACCCGAATCCATCGGAATTTGAGTCCGATCCATCCAAATTTCACGGGAATCCAGCGCGATTTGAGTCTCTTCCATCGCGGTTTGAGGTCGATCCATGACGACTTCGGGACTGTCCGCGACCGGTTGATGTCGATCCAAGGCCGCTTTCATCGTGTTTCTCGCAATTTTTGTTGCGTCCAAAGCGGTTGATGGAGCGTTAATTGCAGATATTATCGATTCAAATGCGATTCTGGCATGATTTATTCTCTGCCCCCTGACTGTATGAACAATGCACAGGAGAACAAGTTGGCGATGTATCAAACGGTGTTGACGGTTTGCGACGGAGACACGGCGGCGTGGTCAGGCATCGCCGCGTTTGGGACGAATCTGGTGGCGTTCCGATCTCTGACGGAGACGATCTCTGCGCTGGCGACGGCGCAGACGGCGGGCCGCGAGGGGGTGACGAAGGCGAAGGTGCTGGCGACGGAGGGGCTGCTGGACCAGACGATGGTGGTGGCGGGTGCGCTGGGTGCGTATGCCGTGGTGGCGGGAAAGGCGGAGCTGGAGGGGAAGGTGAATTTCTCCCGCACGGAGCTGGCGAAGCTGCGGGACGATCTGATCGACGACCGCGCGGAGGAGGTGTTGAATCTGGCGACGTCGAATCTCGCGGAGCTGGGCGCTTATGGCGTGGTGCAGGCGATGCTGGATGCTCTGGATGCGCGGATCGAGGCGTATCGCACGCTGGTGCAGGCGCCTCGCGCGGCGAGGGTGAGCGTGAAGTCGCTCACCGAGGCGATCGGGGACACATTCGTGCAGGCGGACCGCGTGCTGAAGGGCGTGCTTGACAGGCTGGCGTTGCAATTCAAGGAGGGCGCGCCGGCGTTTCATGCGTCCTACACGAACGCGCGAATCATCGTGGACCTTGGTGGCGGGCGAGGGGCGCAGCAGCCGGAGACTCCGGAGGTTCCGGTAGCGTAAGACGAGGCGAGTGTCGCGATCCGGAGCAAGCGGAGCCGGTCCCGCCGGATGGCGGGGGATCTAAGGCGTGGGAGTAGAGACTCGCTTCGGGCGGGCCGGATGACAGGCCGCCGTTGTTCTTGCCCGAAAAGAAAAAAAAGGCCAGCCCGTTGGGGCTGGCCTTTTTCGGAGCTGAGAGTGTGGCTTTAGGGATTCCGATCTGGTGATTTGGGGCGGAATTCTGCAGGTGTCCCTGCGCCGGTTGCGTGGGGGATTGTCAGTCCTCGCGTGGGGGATTTTTCCGGGACCGGTGGAACAGGAAGCCGGCGATGAACGCGACGATTGCCAGCAGGGGACCGAAGAAAAATGCGCCCGTCATCGCGGCTTCCACACTGGCGTCATGATGGTTCGACGAGACGGATGGCAGAATCCAGAGGCAGCCAAAGAGGCCGACAAAATAGAAGGCAACGCTCCAGACAATGGCCAAGAGGGCGGCTTTCAAAGCGTTAGTGCCGGGTTTGACTTCCTTTTAACGGACGACAGGCATTGGAACTGGTGCGGGTGCAACCAAAGGAATACTTCGCGGTATGGACCCCTCACGATGATGGCAGGCAAAGCTGCAATGTTCACCGCTGACGTCATCCGAAAGAACAGATCGAGGCGTGAGTGGGGCTTCTGATCGTGTGACGGATTTTATGGGGTATTGGCAGCGGTGTCCTGTTCGGTGATTCTTGTGCCCGACCACCTGCCGGGGATGGGGCCGACGAGTTCGTTTATCGAATCGCGGAAGATTCCTTGATGGGCCACTTCCGCCCCAGGAATGGAATTGAAAAAAGCGCGTCAAGAAGTTCTGGCTGCTCACCAGCCAGTCCGCTCGCTCACGATCAGGGGGGAGCCGTCCCCGGCAAGGAACTGGTTCGGTGTCGGGATGGATGACGACGTTGCATGATGCGTGGAGGCTGTCTGATGGGGCGCGGCTTTTGGGTTTGACGAAACCGCGAGGACCTCGTGAGCAAAAATCCGATCCTTCCGGAAATGGTGACGGCTCGTGTGCTGACGACCAATCGCGTGAGAAGGACCTAGGAAGGGCGGTAATCCCATCCTCAAACCCGCCCTTTTGTAAACAAATAGCCCGCGACCATGGGCTCTGAAACACTGTAGATCCCATCGCCTTTGATCCCGCTGTGGTCTTACGCGCACAGTGACGGTGAGGCTCCCGCCGATCGTGCGCTCAACATTCGCTCAACCACGAGATGCCTCGACGCGCTGAGCGGGGAGTGGTCCTCCGCCGAAATTCAAACGTCACGGGCGATTCCGCTCGATCGCCGTTCTAGCGGATGATGCCGCGCTTGCTGGCTTCGACGAAGTCGAGCAGCGCTGCAATCTGGGGATTCTGTGGGAGCTGCTGGCGGATCGCTTCGAGCGCCTGCTTCGTGTTCAGGTTGCCGCGGTAGATGATCCGGTAGGCCTCACGCAGCGAGCGGACGACTTCGGGATCGAAGCCTCGGCGCTCGAGACCGACCTGATTGATGCCGCGAACCTCCGCGGGGTTGCCGTCGGCGATCATGAACGGGGGCACGTCCTGCACGATCTTCGTGCAGCCGCCGGTGATGGCGTGCGCGCCAATGCGGCAGAACTGGTGGACGCCGCAAAGACCTCCGATGACGACATGGTCCTCGACGATCACGTGGCCGGCGAGGGTGCCGTTGTTCGAAAAAATGACGTGATTGCCGACGACGCAGTCGTGCGCGATGTGCGAGTAGGCGAGGAAGTTGCCGTCGTTGCCGATGACGGTCTTCGAGCCGGGCGAGGTGCCGCGGTTGATCGTGACAAACTCGCGGAAGCTGTTGCGGTCGCCGATCTCGAGATAGGTGGGCTCGCCGGCGTATTTGAGGTCCTGCGAGCGCTGGCCGATCGAGCCGTAGGGAAAGAACGTGTTCCCGTCGCCGATCTTTGTCGGTCCGGCGATCGTCACATGCGGATGGATCGTGCAATTCGCGCCAATCGTGACGTCCGCGCCGATCACGCAATACGCACCGACCGCGGTGCCTTCGCCGATTTGTGCGGAGGGATCGATGATGGCGGTCGGATGGATCATTGGACGAAGAGTGGAGTCTGGAGCGAATTGCTCCGGGAGCGGCGATTTCTGGCTCCCGGCAATCTCCGGTTATTTGTCGACGATTCCGAAGAGCAGGACGCCTTCGCTGACGACCTCGCCGTTGACCATGCATTTGCAGGCGGCCTTGCCGAGGCGGGTCTTCATGCTGAGCATGTCGACATGGATGAAGAGGGTGTCGCCGGGGACGACGGGTTTGCGGAACTTCACCTCGTCGGCGCTCATGAAATAGCCGACTTTGCCCTCGTTTGCCGTGCGGCGCATCATGACGACGCTGGCCACCTGGGCCATGGCCTCGACCTGCAGGACGCCCGGCATCACGGGGTGGCCGGGGAAATGGCCCTGGAAGAACGGTTCGTTGATCGTGACCGATTTCGTGCCGATCGCGCGCGCATCCTCGATCTCCACAATCCGGTCCACGAGAAGGAACGGGTAGCGATGCGGGAGGATCGACATGATCTGGTTCACGTCGAGTGCCGCGGCACCGGCGGTGACCGGACGGGGAGCCATGGCGGAAATTTCCGAGAAGCGCTTTACGATGGCGCGCGTGAGCTCGGCGTTTGCACCGTGGCCGGGTTTGACGGCGACGATGTGGCCGCGGAGGCGGCGTCCGGAGAGGGCGAGGTCGCCGATGATGTCGAGGATCTTGTGGCGGACGAACTCGTCGGGGAAGCGGAGCGGTTCCTTGCTGAGGACGGAGTCTCCGCGGGCTACGATGGCGTTCTCGAGGCTGCCGCCACGGATCAGGCCCTTGTCCATGAGCGGCTTCACGTCCTCGTAAAAGACGAAGGTGCGCGCCGGAGCGATGTCCTTCTCGTAGGTCTCGGGAGTGATTTCGATGCTCCGGAACTGCGTGAAGCGGCCTTCCGGTCCGACCTGCGTGCAGGAAATGCGCAGCTTGTCGTCGGGGAAAATGGTGAGGATCGAGCCTTCCTTCGTCTCGACGTGGATGGGCTCGTTCGGCTCGAAGACGACGCGGGGTGCGTCCTGCTCGACGATGCCGGCCTGCTGGATCAACTCGACATAGGACTTCGCGCTGCCGTCACCGATCGGCGGCTCGTTCGCGTTCATTTCGACGAGCGCATTGTCGACCCCCATGCCGGTGAGGGCGGAGAGGACATGCTCGACCGTGTGGATCTTCGCGCTGCCCTGGACGAGGGTGGTGGCGCGCTCGACGAATTTCACGTTCGAGACATGAGCCTCGATGATGGGTTCATCCGGCAGATCCTTGCGGCAGAACTTGAATCCGTGTCCTGCGGGTGCGGGATGAAGGGTCAGGGTGACCTGCTCCCCCGTGTGGAGCGAGCTTCCGGTGAGACTGGCGGCCGATGCGAGCGTGCGTTGTTTTTCCACGAAGATCCTTTGAAACGACTGTCCCCGCGGCCCGGCGAAGGCTCGCTAGGACGCGGAAGGTGCGGATTCTTTGTGACCGAGCAGGATCAGGTCCAGATATTTCTGGTTTCCGGCGCGGAGGCGGTTGACCAGGCACTGGCCGATTGCGGCGAGCAGATGAATCGCCGCGGCGGGTTGCACGCCTGCGAGCACGCCCACCACCATGCGGGTGATCCGAAGGACATGCGTCTCCTCGAGAGCATCAACGGTGGCCGAGCGCGGACCGTCGTCGACGAGCGCGAGTTCGCCAAAAAAGTCGCCTTCCTTGAGCGTCGCGAGGTCGACGTCCCGGTTCGTCGCGGGATCGGTGAAATGGACGCGGACCGAGCCGCGAATGAGCACATACATGCAGAGGCCCTGCTCGCCCTGGGTGACGATCGATTCGCCGGGCTGGTAGGTGCGGCAGTCGGAGAGGCTGAGGAGCGTGGCAAGTTCGTCCTCCTTGAAGCCCGCGAAGAGCTTGAACTTCGAGAGAACGACACTGTCGCAATCGGGCTTTTTGAGTTCGGACATGGGAATCGTTGATGCTCGCAAAACCTTCCCGCCCGGGGTCGGTGCGGCACATTCACGACTAGCATCGGCTCCGGCATTTGGGAAGGGAAGTTTGGCCGGGATTGCCATGCTGCGGGCGGGCGGCCACGATGCGCGCGATGGCGGTGAATTTCGACGTGCTTGGGGAGACGGAGGATTTGCTTGCGATCGACAAACCTGCGGGCCTGCTCGTGCATCCGACCCGACCGGGTGGCCCGCCGACCCTGTGGGACGGTCTGCGCGATCTGCTCGCCTACGAGGTGGTCAACGGAGGCCAGGTCTCGCTGATCAACCGGCTCGATCGCGAGACGAGTGGTGTCGTCCTGATCGCGAAGAATGCGGCCGCCGCCCGCGCCTGCGGGATCGCGATGCAGGCTGGACGGGTGCGGAAGGAATACCTCGCCATCGTCCACGGCTGGCCGGAGTGGGACGAATGCGAGATCAATGCTCCGATCGTGCGGCTCGGCGAGGTTGCGGAGTCGCGGGTTCATTTGAAACGCGCGGTGCACCCGGCCGGGGCGGAATCGCGCACCCGGTTCCGGGTTGAGAGCCGCGTGCAGCGGGCGGATGGAGAGCGGCTCGCCCGGGTGCGGGCGTTTCCGCTCACGGGACGAACGCACCAGATCCGCGTGCATCTCGCGCATGCCGGGCATCCGGTGGTCGGTGACAAGCTCTACGGACCGGACGAGGCGCTTTATCTGGAATTCATCGAAACGGGGTGGACGGAGTCCCTCGCGGAGCGCCTGTGGCTGCCGCGGCATGCACTGCACTCGGCCGCGCTCGAGCTGGACTTTCGCGGCGATTCGACGCGATGGGAGGCGGCAATGCCCCGCGACATGGCGGAGCTTTTGGAATGACAGACCGGATCGATGCAAGGAGCTGCACTCACGGCAATTTTACCGGGTTCTGACAATTCTCTGACAAACGCAGGACGACCGTGGTGTATGAGAGGGAAATGAAACGCTGGATGGGACTCGGACTTGCGGTGGTGCTGGCCGGTTGTGTTGCGACCGGAGCGGTGAAGAAGGGAGCCTCCCGCACGGAATCGCCGGAGGGAATGCGCTTCATCTTTTTCGCCGTGCTGGAAGGGCTCTACGAGGACGGTGTGTCGAACGAGGATGTCGACCGGATTCTCGCGCGGAAGGACGGCAGCGGATACCGGAACTTTATTTTCGGTTGCGAGATCTGCACGGCCACCATTCAGGCGTTGGAGGCATATCGCGCACGCCCGGGCCGGCTTTACGGGAGGAAGATTCCCAGCTCCACGTTTGGTCCAGGGTTGCCGCCCGCGGTGCGGGAGCGGTTGCGCAGTCCCGATTCGAAGGTCCGGCTTCGCGCGATCAACGGCCTCGTGCGCAGCTGGATTCAACGACGGATGGAGCGGATGAACCTGTCCCGCGCCGAACGCGCACGACTGCGGGAGGAGATCAACTGGATGCGCGACCGTGGAATGCAGGCGCTGGAGAGTTTTCGAAAAAACGGGACGGTCGATATGTATGCGGCCTCCTATGTGGAGGTCAGCGAGTGCGCGGCCTGCAACGGCGCGGCGGGTCTCGGAATGCCGTGACGGCTAGCGCTGCCGACCCTGGCGTTCGTTGACGATTCCCTGCGCGATCGCCTCGACGATCTTCTGCCGGCCCGAGGCGGTCTGGATGAATGCGTTGTCGGACGGGTTCGAGATGAATCCGCATTCGACGAGAATGGCGGGGCGGGAGTTCTTGCGCAGGACATAGAACCCGCGCCGCTTCACTCCGCGATTCGGGGTGTTGTAGCTGCGGGCGAGTTCCGCCTGGACGTTCGCGGCGAGCCTCCGGGAGCGCTCGGAGTAGTAGAACGTCTCCGTCCCGCGACCGGATGGATAGCGCACCCAGTTGTAATGCACGCTGACAAAGATGCTGTCGCGCGAGGCGTTGGAAATGTTCACACGCCGGTCGAGCGAGACAAACTGGTCGGAGGACCGCGTCATGATGACGCGGAAGCCGCGCTTTCGGAGGATGTTCGCGAGACGGTTTGCCGTGTCCAGCGTGAGGTCCTTCTCGTATTGACCGCGATAGGCCCTTGCCCCGCGGTTGTGACCGCCGTGGCCCGCATCGACGATGACGGTGCTGAAGGGGCCCGCGCCGAGGGAGCGGGTCGTTTTGCAACTCACAAGCGCGCCTGCCAGAATCCCCGCGATGGCGGCGACGAAAGCGACAGGCAGGATGCGGTGGAACATGCGGCTGGCGAATTCCAAGGTTGCGCAGCGTAAGGAAGAAGCGTGCCAGCGCAACTATTTTAGACTGGTTTTCGCAGCGCCGAGTCGCATGTTGCTCGGGCGATGCTGGCAAAACGAGTGATTCCCTGCCTCGACGTGACCGATGGCCGGGTGGTGAAGGGGACGAAGTTTCTGAACCTCCGCGACGCGGGCGATCCCGTGGAGTGCGCGAGGGCCTATGACGCACAGGGGGCGGATGAGCTGGTGTTTCTGGACATCACCGCCTCGAGCGACGGCCGCGCGACGATGCGCGATGTGGTGGCCCGCACGGCCGAGCAGTGCTTCATGCCGCTGACCGTCGGCGGGGGCATTCGAACGGTCGCCGACATGCGCGACATGCTGCTGGCGGGGGCGGACAAGGTGAGCGTGAACACCGCAGCCATCCGGGATCCGGACCTCGTGCGTGCCGGATCGGAGGCGTTCGGCGCGCAATGCATCGTGGTTGCCATTGATGCGAAGCGGAATTCCGCCGGCGGCTGGACGGTCTACACCCATGGCGGGCGGAATCCAACCGATCTCGACGCCGTTGACTGGGCTCGAAAGGTCGCAGCGCTGGGGGCCGGCGAGATCCTGCTGACGAGCATGGATGCCGATGGCACCTGCGCCGGCTACGACATCGCGCTTACCGCCGCCGTGAGTGATGCGGTGGGTATTCCCGTGATCGCCAGCGGTGGGGCGGGGAATTTGCAACACCTCGCCGACGTGCTTTCGGCTGGAAAAGCGGACGCTGTGCTCGCTGCGAGTATTTTTCATTTCGGCGATCATACGATTTCGGAAGCCAAGGAGTTTCTGGCTGCACAAGGGGTTCCGGTGCGACGGCTTTAATGCAAATACCGCATCACGGTATCGGGGAAATCCCTGATAAAAGTTCTTGCGGCATTTTGGGGTTGGGTTTATTCGATGGCCAATCACAACCCCAAAATGAACGACTCCACTGCAGTCAGCGATTTCAGCGTCGACGGTCTGTTGAACCTTCTCCGCAGCCAGGGAATGCGGGTGACCCGGAGTCGCCGGGGTATCCTGCAAGCGCTTTTCAAAGCCACGCGACCGCTGTCGCTGCAGGAAATCCAGCAGCAGGCGCTGGTTGAAGGCGGCATGCTGCCGGATTACGCGACGGTGTTTCGCATGATGATCCTTCTCGAGAATCTGCGAATCGTTCACAAAGTGAATCTGCGCCGCTCCTGCAGCTACTACGAGCTGACGAATCCGTCGAAGCACTACGACCACCTCGTGTGCGTGGAATGCGGAAAGGTCCTCCTGCTCGACAGCCCGTGCCCGGTGCACGAGGCCCAGGAGCGGATCGAGCGGGAATTCGGTTTCACCGGCCTGCAGCACTCGCTGGAGTTTTTCGGCAAGTGTCGTGAATGCTCGAGCGGCGTCAGCGCGCGCGTCGCAGCGCAAGTCCCAGCGTAAGGACAAGCAGCACGGCGTCGCGCACGAGCGTGGCCACCATCCGTTCGCGCGACGGCGGCACATCCTCGCCGAAGCATCCGCAGTCGACGATCAGGCCCTGGGATAGCGCCCAGCCAATCGCGACGATGAACGTCATCAGCAACACGGCGGCCAGCACCGCACCGATGCGGGCGGATTTGGGGATCAGAAGCAAAATTCCGCACAGCACCTCGATCCACGGGAGCGTGAGCGAGAACAGCTCCACAAGGGATGGTGGTAAAATGGTGAACTGCGAGATGGTTCTGGCGAAGCCCTCGCTGGCGCCGGCCTTCACGAATCCGGCATAGAGAAACATCACGGCAAGACCGATCCGCGCGATCCAGATGGCGATTTTCATGCGGAGAGCACGGCTTCCGTGGTGAGAATGGCCTGTCGTGCGGCGCGCACGTCGTGCACGCGAACGATCGATGCACCGGAAGTGGTCGCCGAGACAATGCACGCGATCGTGCCTGCATCGCGATCCGTGGGATTCGGGAGGTCGAGCACCTCGCCGATGATCCCTTTCCGGGAAACGGGCATCAGCACCGGACGCCCGATTGCGGCGATGCGGGGCAGTTCGCGAAAGACGCGAAGGTTGTCCTCCCGCTGCTTCGCGAAATCGATTCCGGGATCCAGAACGATTGCGTCCTCCGCGACGCCTGCAGACTTCGCCAACGCAATGCGATCCTTGAAAAAGGAGAGCATTCCGCCAATCACGTCCTGCCAGCGCACATCGGTGTGGGGGACCTTCGGCTCGCCGACCGTGTGCATGATGAGAAGCGCGGTGCCCGTCTCCGCGCAGGCTTCGGCATTGCGGGCATCGGGCAGGCCGCTCATGTCGTTAAGAAGGTCACCGGCGATCCCGAGCGCCGCGCGGGCGACGCCCGGCCGCCACGTATTGATTGAGAGGAGCGGGGGATGAATTTGTGCGGTATCCGCGGGTTGAGCGGAGTCGGAAATTTCGCGCCAGGATTCGAGAAACGGCGTGAGCCGGGCGATCTCCTCATCCTCGGAAATGGGTGGACGGTTTGTGCGCGCGCTCTCGGCTCCGACGTCCACGATGTCGGCCCCTGCGGCGATCAACGCCTTCGCACGCTGCCGTGCCCAGTCGGGATCGAGAGCGCCGTCGCCGGAGAAGGAGTCGTCGTTGATGTTGAGGATGCCCATCACGAGCGGGCGGCGGGGGAAGGAGATCGTATGGCCGCGGGCTCGGAGGATCATTTTGGTTCCTGCTTGTGGTGACGGGAATTCTCTTTCAGGCTTGGGGCACTTCCATGAAGTTTATCGAGTCGGTTTACGAGAAACTCAAGCGCCACCCGAAGCGCATCGTGTTCCCGGAGGGCGACGATCCGCGTGTCGTGCGCGCGGCGCAGGTCTTTTACGAGAAGCAGCTAGGCGTGCCGGTGCTCCTCGGACAGCGCGATGTGATCGAGCGCGTCGCCCTCGCCGAGAAGGCGAGCCTCGACCACGTGGCGGTCATCAACCCGGAAACGTCCTCCGACCTTCCGCTCTTCTGCGAACGGCTCGAGAAGCTCGATCGTTACAAGAAAATGGGGGTGCGTGATGCGAGGACGCTGCTGCTCAATCGCAATTATTTCGCGGCAATGATGCTGCAGAACGGCCTGGTCGACGGCCTCGTCGGCGGCGTGAGCTCCTACGGCGGCTCGCTGCTGCGCCCGCTCATCCAGCTCGTGAAGCGGTTCTCGCACGCGGACGTCATTGCCAGTGCGATGGTCGTGGAGATGCCTGATGAAAAATTTGGCGACAATGGCGTGCTGTTCTTTGCGGACTGCGGCGTGGTGCCCGAGCCGACGACGCAGCAGCTCGGCTCGATCGCCGTGCAGACCGGCATGCTCGCACGGCAGGTCTTCGGACAGCGACCGCGGGTCGCGTTGCTGAGCTTTTCCACGAAAGGAAGCGCCATCACCCCGGCGACGGAAAAAATCGCGGCGGCCACCGTGGTTGCGCGCGAACTTGCAACCAAGCTGCGGGTCGAGATGGCGGTCGATGGCGAACTCCAGGCCGACACCGCGCTCCTGCCGGAACTCGCGGAACGCAAGCAGGTCGGCGGACTGGTTGCGGGCAATGCGAACGTGCTCATCTTCCCGGACCTCAACGCCGGCAATATCGCGGTCAAACTCGTCCAGCACCTCGGCGGTGCGCGGGTTTACGGCCAGATCCTGCTCGGTCTCACGCGGCCCGCGGCGGAGCTTTCCCGAGGCGTCGGGCACGACGACATCGCGGCGGTTGCGGCGATCGTCGGTCTCCAGGCGATCGAATATCGGAAGCTCTTCCCGGAAGAGCAGGCCTGACACCGTGTGAACACGACGACGCCCCGCATCTTTGTCGCGGCGACGGAACAGAACGTCGGCAAAACGACGACGTCGCTCGGCCTTTACGGTGCGTTGAGGCACCGGTTCCGCTCCATCGGCTTCATCAAGCCGGTCGGCCAGCGGTTCATCGATGTCGAGGGCAAGCGGATCGACGAGGACAGCGTTCTCATTCGCGACACCTTCCACACGCAGGTCCCGATCGAGGATATGAGCCCGATCGCCGTTGAGCCGGACTTCACGCGGCGATACATCGAAACGGCGAACAACGACATGCTCGTTCGCCGGATCCGCAATTCGTTCGATCGGGCAACGTGGGAGAAGGAATTCGCGATCATCGAAGGCACGGGGCACGCAGGGGTCGGCAGCGTGTTTGACATCTCGAATGCCCGGGTCGCGAGGATGCTCGAGAGCCGTGTGCTTCTCGTGGTGCCGGGTGGCATTGGCCGGCCCATTGACGAGGCGGCGGTGAATCGCGCGTTGTTCGACCTCGAAGGGGTCGAGGTCATCGGCGTGATCATGAACAAGATCCACCCGGGCAAATACGACTACATCACCGACTTCGCCCGGCGGGGATTTGCGCGACTCGGTCTGGAATTGCTCGGGGCGATTCCGCAGGAACGCATGCTCTCCGAGCCGACGTTGCAGGATATTTGCGGGGCGATTCGCGGCGAACTGCTGTCGGGTGGGGATCTGATGCGCGTTCGTGCGGGCACCGTGATGATTGGCGCGATGCAGCCGGCAAACGTGCTGGCCCGACTCGAGGAGCGCACGTTGCTGGTCGTGCCCGGGGATCGTGAGGACATCATCCTTGCGGCGATTTCCGTCGCTCAAACCCCGCGCGATTCCGGTGGTCCGGGGCTTGTCGGTCTTGTCCTTTCCGAATCGCTGCGCCCATCCGGCGCGGTCGCGGATCTCGTGGCGAAAGCGCCGCTGCCGGTCATCGCCTCGCCGATGGACAGCTACACGATCGCGAGCCGCATTCATTCCATGACGGTCAAGACGCTGCCCGGCGATTCCGACAAAATCGAACGCATCCAGTCGCTCGTCTCCGGGCATGTCGATGTCGCCCGCATCCTCGAAAAAATCGGAGTGGCGTAGAATTCTTCGTCCGCCGGGTGAAATTTGACTCCCATTCGCTCCGGTGACGTGCTGTCCTTTCCTCACCCCAGCATGAGTCATCGTTCGAGGTCGCGACGTTCGAGCTTTCTTCCGATTGACAGTCCCTGGGTGACTGCCGGCATGTGCGTGCTGCTCGCAGCCGCCGTGACGCTCGTGTTCGGACCGGTGGTCCGGTTTGGATTCGTCAACTTCGGCGACCATGCATGGAGGACTGCGCTGCAGGGAGCGGGCGCAAGTCTGGGCTGGATCCTCTCGGCGGATGGCGGGTGGCATCCGCTTGCGAAGGCTTCTCATCTTCTCGACGAGCAGCTTTTTGGCGACTGGGCGGGCGGACATCATGTCTTGAATCTCCTCCTGCACGTCGCGGCGACGGTGATGCTCTTTCTGGTGCTGCGAGGTGGAACCGGGCGCCTCTGGCGCAGTGCGTTCGTAGCGGGGGTGTTCGCTTTGCATCCGCTGGCGGCCGAGACGACTTCGTGGATTTCCGCGCGCGGCGAGGCACTGTCGACCTTCTTCTTCATGGCAACGCTCCTCGTGTATGCGCGAGCCGCGGAGGCGGGTAATGCGAGACATGTGTGGGTTGTTCCGCCGCTGGTGGCGGGACTCCTTTCCGGGCGAACCGCGATCGCAGCGCCGTTTGTCCTGCTGATGTTCGACTACTGGCCGCTGCAACGCATGCACGGTGCGGGTCTGCGCGACGTGCTGAAGGCGGCCGTTCCGAAAATCCCCTTGTTTGCGCTCTCCGCAGCGGCTTTTGCCGTGGCTGTGCTGTGTGAGGCGGAAAGCGGAACGTCCCTTGCCGTGCGGCTGGAGAGCGCAGGAGCGTCGCTGGGTGCGGGACTCTGGAGAATGGTCTATCCGCTGGCCCTGGCGTGCGTGTATCCGATTCCGATCGAGGCCGGCCTGTGGTGGACGTGGCTGTGGCCGCTGCTGTTGATATTGACGGTCACAATCGTTGTGTGGCTGCTGCGCCGCAAGCGTCCCTATCTGCTGGTGGGCTGGCTCTGGTATCTGGCGGTGATGGCTCCCGCATTCGGACTCTGGATCGCGGGGCGTTCGCCCGGTGCAGTGGCCGACAGTGATGTGTCGCTTGCCTCGGTGGGGCCGTGGATGGCGGTGACGTGGCTGCTTGCCTCGGTGTGGTTGCGCGGGAAATTTCCAAACGTCGCGCTGGCCATCCTCGCCGCCATCATTCTCATTCCGCTTGCGTGGACAGCGAGGCTTCAATCGTTGACCTGGGCTGACAGCGAGTCGCTCTGGCGTCACGCGGCAACGGCCGTGCGGGGAAACACGGTCGCCTACCGGCATCTCGGTTTCCTGTTTCTGGAGGGTGGCCGGCCCGCGGATGCCGTCGTGGCCTTCGATCTGGCCGCCAAGGCAGACCGACGCGATGCGGACACGCTGGCGGGACTCGGTCGCGCACTGCTGGAGACAAGCAACATCGAGCGGGCCGTGGAAGTGCTGCGGGCTGCGCATGAGGCCCGGCCCGGCGACCTGGAGACGGCGTTTCACCTCGGGAATGCGCTGCTTCATGCCCGACTGGCCGACGCTGCGATCCTCCTTTACGAGCAGGTGCTCGCCGCGCAACCGGATCACGCGCAGGCGCACAACAACCTCGCGACGGTCCTGCTGCAGCGCGGCAGACGGACTGAGGCGATCGCCCACTTCCGGCAGGCGGTGAACGCGGGACCGCAGGGCGTGCAGGCGCGCAACAATCTTGCATCCGCGCTCATGCAGGATGGTCAGCTCGAGGAGGCCCGGCGTGAGCTCGAAGCCGCGCTGGAGGTCGATCCGGATTTCGGAATGACCCATGCAAACCTCGCCGACCTCTTCATGAGGGACGGCCGGACCGCGGATGCGGCAAGGCACCTTGGCCGCGCGGTGGAACTCGACCGCGCGGGCACCGACGCCGGAATTCGAAACGGCCTTGCGTGGATGCTCGCCACCTCGCGGGACGACTCGGTGCGCGACGGCAGGCGCGCGCTGGAGGTTGCGGAGGAGGCGAACCGGCTGGTGGCCGGGAAGAGTCCGGCGATCCTGCTGACGCTTTCCGCCGCGCAGGCGGAGGCGGGGGATCCCGCGAGTGCGCTCGAAACCGCCCGTGCCGCGCTCAAACTGGCGGTGAAACAGGACAACGAGGAAGTTGCGAACACGATCCGGCAGGCGATTCCAATCTACGAGTCCGGCCAGTCGCTGCGGGTCGGTCCCGTCACGGACAACGAGGGCCGTTGAAGAATTTTCGCCGACGTTCGTTTGATCAAGGTGCGGCTTGCGCGCCGCCTGAGGGAGCTTACACTACGCGTTTTCCGATCATGCTGAGAAATCTTGCACCGTGGATGGCGATCGTTGCCGCGGCATCCCCGGCCATCGCCCAGGAGGAGTCCGCACCTGCAGCGGGAGGCGGAGGCACGACCGATCTCTGGCAGGTGCTGATGTCGGGTGGCCCCGTGATGATACCGCTCGCCGCGTTGTCCGTGATCGCGGTGATGCTGATAGTGATCTATCTCTTCACGCTGCGACGCGGCGCGATCGTGACCGGTCGATACATGACGACCGCCGACGCGCTGCTCCGGAAGGGCGATTATTACGGCCTGCTCGCGGTTTCCAACCGCCACGGCGAGGGGGTTGCCCGCGTGATGCGGCGGATGCTTGACTTCCTCACGAAGAATCCGAAGGCCACTCTCGCAGAGGCGCGCGAGATCGCCGAGACCGAGGGAACGCGCCAGGCGAGCCGGCTGAACCAGCAGATCGTCTACCTTGCGGACATCGGCACGATCGCGCCGATGCTCGGACTTTTCGGGACGGTTCTCGGCATGATCAAGTCGTTCAGTATTGTCGCGAGTGACATTGCCTCCACCCGTCCGATGCTGCTCGCGTCCGGCGTGGCGGAGGCGCTGGTGACGACGGCGGCCGGTCTGCTCATCGGCATTCCGGCGATGGCGGCATATGCGTATTTCCGGGGCCGCGTGCAGAGCCTGATCGCGGATCTCGAGGCGGCGACCACGCAGCTCGTCGCGTTGATGGGGGCAAATTTCAAGCCGGGCGGGCTGCGACCGCCGGAATAGCCAATGACTTTTCGCGATCGCGCGCAGCCGGAGGCGTCGGGATTTCAGATCGCCCCGATGATCGACATCGTCTTCCTGTTGCTGATCTTCTTTCTCGTGACGTGGAACTTCGCCCGCGACGAGATGGAACTCGATGTGCAGGTGCCCACCGCGAAGGAAGGCAAGGAGAACCGCCGCGCAATGGGCGAGGTGATCCTCAACGTGCGCGAGGATGGCTCGATTGTCATGAATCGCAGGACCATGACCGAGACCGAGCTCGAAGAGGCGCTCGTGCGGATCGCGGAGCTGTATCCCGATCAGGCAGTCGTGCTTCGAGCCGACACGAATGCGCCGTATCGGTTCGTGGTGAGTGTGCTGGACATCTGCCAGCGCGCGAAAATCTGGAACGTCGCCTTCGCAACCAGTCGTCCGGAATGAGAAGGGTTGCCGTCGCACTTGCAGGAACCGCGGTTGTCGGAGCGGCCGCGCTGGCGCAGACGTCGCCGCGTGATGGACAGATTCAGCGTGGCGGAAGCCCTCCGCAGGGACCCGGCGTCGAGGTGCGCCGGGCCGAGCCGGTGCAACCCGGCGGTGACCAGCAGGGCGATCCGCCAGTAAGACGGGCGCAACCCGTCGATCCGGACACCATCGAAAACCCTCCGTGGATGGAACGGGTGAGGCCGGCGCAACCGGTCGAACGGCCCGCAGCGACACCCACTCCGGCTCCAACGCCCGAACCCCGGGTGGAGCCGAAAGTCGAGCGAGCCGTGCCCGTGGAACGCGCCACTCCCGTCGAGCGTGCGGAGCCCGCACCGACTCCAACCCCCGCGCCCGTTGCCGAGCCAAATCCGCAGCCGGAAACCCGCGTGACGGAGTCGACGGAGTCCTCCAAACCGGAGGAACCGGCCGGGGAGGGGGAGATCCGGTTCGCTCCCGCCGAGAATGTGCCGAACATGAGCCAGTCGCTGCTGGCCGGCAACGGCTTCTACCGCCGCAAGATGTATGATCTCGCGATTCCGGAATTCGAAAAATTCCTGATCGCGGAACCCAATGCGGAGGGCCGCGATGGCGCGCTCTTCCGGCTCGGTGAAAGCCACCGTGCACTGGGCAACGAAAACGCCGCGAGGACCGCGTATCAACGGCTGCTGGCCGAGTTTCGCGAAGGGGAGTTCGTCGGCGCGGGAGCCTACCGCCTCGGGCAGATCTATTTTTCCAACGGGAACTTTGCCAGTGCGGCCAGCATGTTCCGCAAGGCGGTCGAGCATTCGACCGAGAACGAGGTGAAGATCACCGCGAAGTTCTACGAGGCCGGTTCGCTCGAGAAACTTGAAAGACCGGCTGAGGCGGCGAAGGTCTATTCGGAGTTGATCCGGATGGAAGGGGAGAATCCCTATGTGGACACCGCTCGATTCCGTCTCGCGGAATACGATTCCGGTGCGGGCCGCAAGCAGGACGCATTCGAGGAATACGAGAAGCTCTCGCGCGAGGCAAAGGAGCCGAAGATGCGGGCGGAAGCCGCTGTGAAGGCCGGCGCCATTGCTGCGGATCTGGGCCGGCGTGACGAGGCGAAGAAGTTGTTCGACACTGCGCTGAACATGCCAGGTCTCGGCGACTGGCGTGGCGTTGCGCGGCTCGGAGTCATCCGCATCGCCTACGAGGCCGGACAATACAAGGAGGCTGCCGCAATCACCGAGGAGCAAATCCGCGAGCTTCCGAAGGAGGCCGTTCCGGACGCGCTGCTGCTCTCGGCGAACGCGCGCCGTCAGCTCGGCCGCCACTCCGAGGCGCTCGAGATGTATGACCGCATCATCCGCGAGTTTGCGGGCTCCTCCGCGGCCGGGCAGGCGCGGTTTCAGCGTCTGGTCTGCCTGGATGCCACGGGCGCACCGGATATCGAAAAACAGATCGACGAATTTCTCACGATTTCGACGAATCCCACCGAGCGGGCGCAGGCGACGTTGCTGAAGGCCGAGACGCTCTTCAAGCAGGGGGACTACGCGAATGCCGCCCCGCTCTATGCGAAGGTGCTGGCGACGAGACTCCCCACGCGACTGCTCAATCAGGCGCTCTACAAGCTCGGATGGTGCCAGGCGCAGATCGGCCAGTATTCGGAGGCGGCGCAGTCGTTCTCCCAGTTTCTCGCGAAGAATTCCAAGGGCGATCTCGTTGCTGCGGCGCTGGCGCAGCGGGCGCTCGCGCATCAAAAGACCGAGGCCTACGAAGCGGCGTTGAAGGATTTCGACCGCCTCATCGAGGAGTTTCCCGAGGCGAAGGAGCGCGAGCTCGCGCTGCAACAGAAGGCGCTCATTCTCGGCCAGCAGGGCAAGAATGAGGAGATGCAGGCGACGTTCGCGAAGCTGATCGAGGACTATCCGAAATCGAACGCCGCCGCGCAGGCGCATTACTGGATCGGCTGGGCGGCCTTCGAAAAGAAGGACTATCCGAAGGCCCTCGAGGCGCTGACGAAGGCTCGGGAGCTCGATCCGGACGGGTTCGGCAAGCGGGCCACGGTGCGCATCCTGCTCATTCATTACTATGCCGAGGATCGCGATGCGGTGGCCGCCGAGATCGCGAAAGCCGACCCCGGTTCCGCTCCGCCGGAGGTCCTGCTCTGGCTCGGCTCGAAGTATTATGACGAGAAGAACTACGCGAAGGCGGAGGAATTTCTCGCGCCGCTCGCGGACGGCAATCCCGTGGCGCCGGTCGATCCGGACATCCTGATCAACCTTGCACGTGCGCGGCTCGCGCTTGGGAAATACAATGAGGCCCGCGATCCCGTGCAGCGTTACCTCGCCGCGGCGAAGGACCCCGTAGCCCGTGCGCGCGCACTGCTCGCCTCCGCGGAAATTTCGCTGGGGACGGGGAGCTATGAGGACGCGAACAAGCTGCTCGAGGAGGCGCTGCTCCTCCAGCCCGAGGGCAAATACAATGCGGAGGCGCGATTGCTTACAGGCGAGGTGATGATGCGGCGGGGGGATTACGACGGAGCCGCCCGCGCGTTCATGACGGTCGCCGTGCTCTACGATGACCCCGCGATCACGCCGCGCGCCCTGCGCAGCGGAGCGGACGCCTACCGGAAGGCCGGGAAGGCCGCCGAAGCGAAAAAGGCGATGGACGAGCTTGCGAGACGATTCCCGGAGGAAGGCTCGACCGGAACGGGAACGAAGCCCGACACCGCGAAGGTGGAGGCTGACGGGCAGTGACGCCGGCGACTTCCGAGCCGACTCCCGGAATGCGTAGCCTCCTGCGGTTCCTCACGTTTGCCGCGGTCATTATCGTCGGAATCATCGCGTTTTATTTTGTGCGGCAGGACGGAGTGAACGCCGGTGCCCAGCGCGAACGGCGACTGGATGCACGGCTGCCGGTGCTCGAGAGTCTCGACAGCGAGTTTTCCAGTCTCGTCGATCGAGTGCTGCCCTCGGTGGTGAGCATCTCCGCGGAGACCCAGAACCCCGCCGTCGAACGGATGCGCCGCATTCGGCGGATGCTCGGAATGGGCGATCCCGGCCAGGCCGAGCCCGAGCTTGGCTCCGGAGTGATCGTGTCGCCCGAAGGGCATATTCTCACGAATCTTCATGTGATCAGCCGCGCGAATCGCGTCGAGGTGCAACTCAGCGACGGGAGGGTCTTTGCGGCAAAGCTGCTGGGCTACGATTCACAGGTCGACATCGCCGTGCTCAAGATTGACGCCGCCGATCTCCCTGCGCTTCCGTTCGCGGACTCGAATGCGGCCAAGATCGGGCAGATCGTTTTCGCGATCGGCAATCCGCTGGGCCTGCAGGAAACGGTCACGCAGGGCATCATCAGCGGCAAGGGCCGGCGCGCAATCAGCGACGTAAGCACGGACTTCCTCCAGACCGACGCCGCAATCAATCCCGGAAATTCCGGAGGACCGCTCGTGGATGTGCGCGGACGGATTCTGGGCATCAGCAACGCCGTCCTGCTCGAGGGGGCGGGAATCAGTTTTGCGATTCCGTCGAACGTCGCTCTGCGGGTTTACGAGGATGTCGTGAAGCGGGGCCGCATCTCCCGACCGTTCTTTGGCGCGATCACTTGGCCGCTGAATGCGCAGACGGCCGCCGAGCTCGGACTCGGCATTTCGTCGGGCAACCTCGTGATGTCCGTGATGACAAATTCCCCGGCCGAGCGTGCGGGCATTCAGGTCGGCGACGTGATCTACGAGTTCGACGGGCAGCCGGTGCGGGATTCCGACGACATTCGCTATCGTTTCGCGGAGGCTCGCGAAGGGGACCGAATCGTGGTCGGGATCTGGCGGAATGGCGCGCAGCTGAAGATTCCCGTGACGCTCGAGTCGCAACCGCTCCGCTAGCTTGGCGTTTGACACCGCCCGCGACGAAATTCAACCTCTGAGATCCCGATGACCGCTTCCTCCGGACACCCCCTTCCCAAAGCGCCCGCCGAGCGCACCTTCGTCTTCGCCGTGGCGCTTCTTGTGATCGTCGCGTTGATTCAAATCGCGGCGGTGATCGTCGCCGTGGCCCCGAATGTCCGGCTGGATCGCCTCGTAGCCACCGAGCAGATCAACGAGAATCAGCTCGTCGCCACCGCGGTCGAGCAACCCGTTCCCGCCGAGGTCTCCGCCGCCGTCGCCGCCCGGGAGGACAACGTGAATCAGCAGATCAATCTTCTCCTCGACCAGGCGGACGCCTTTTGGGAAGCCGGAAAAATCGAGGAGAGCCTTCAGCCGTTGATGGAGGCTTCCAGGCTCCGTCCGGACGAACCAATGATCTGGGCCTCCATCGCGCGGACGCAGCGGGCCCTCGGTCGCGACGCCCAGGCGATGGCGTATCTTCATCGGATTCTGGCCGACCCTAAGGTGCAGGATCCGAGTCATCCGGACTACGAGGCCCTCCGCCAGCACGCGCAGGCGGAACTCGTCGACATGGGACTTGCCGACCCGTCCGCGGTTCTCCCGGAAGCCGCCACACGGACGGCTTCCGCGACCAGCCCGGCTCCGGCAAATACGATGCGTGACGAGGTGGGAATTCCCATCGGATCGGTGATGGGAATCGTCGAAACCCGTCTGCAGGACGGCGAACCCGGGACGAAAAAACTGCGCATTGCGACGAAGACGAGTGCTTCCGTGGAGGTCAACGACCCCATGGATGTCCAGACGATGGTCTATTTCTTTGAGCAGAACGACCATGGGGACATCATGCAGACCCAGTCGACGGTGTCGCCCGAGTGGTTGAGTCCGCCGATCGATTGGAAGAACAGCGAGCCCGAGTTGCTGGAGGTGCTCTATCCGCTTCCGGAGGGGCAGGGGGATCAACCGCTCCAGTATTACGGCTACGTGGTCGGAGTGTATTTCAAGGGTGAGCTGCAGGACGTGCGCGCCGAGCCGCCCTCGCTGGCGGAGCAGTTTCCGTTGAAGTTTCAGCTCAACGACGAAATCCAATGAGAATCCTGTTCGTCGATGGCGAACCCGGAGCCGCGCAGGCGCTCGCAGGGCGCGTCGCGTCGGAGGGATTTGCGGAGTGTTTTGCCGCCACCGGGGCGGAGGAGGCGGTGGATCTCGTGAATCGCGAAGGCGCGATCGATCTGCTCGTTGCCGACGTGTTCATGGAGGGGATCGATGGCATCACTCTCAGCGAAACGCTCCGTGCCCATCTCCCGGATCTTCGGATCATTTTTCTTTCCGAAGTGGACGTTTCCGAACATGCCGATCGAATCGGAGAGGCTCCGGTGTTCGGCAAACCGGTGGATCCGGATGCGCTTGCGGCCTATTTGAGGAACGGCGCCACTGCACCTGCGGAGAACCCTCAATTCATTGGGGCGTTCCGCCTGGATGCGCTGCTCGGAACGGACGCGAGTGGTCCGGTCTACGACGCATTCCAGACGAGCATCTCGCGGCAGGTGCATCTGCACACGCTCGATCCGTCGCTTTTCGCTCCTGAGCGGTTCCTCGCCGATGCGAGCCTCAAGGCAAACGTCCGCCACCCGGCGGTGCTGGCGGTTTTTGAAGCCGGCGAGGCGGACGGGACGTATTTTTATGCGGCAGAGCCGCCGCAGGGGGTTCCACTGTCCTCCGCTGCCGCGGAGGGAAGGCAGCTGCCGGCGGCGGACGTGCTGCAACTCCTCCAGACCGTCGCGGAAGCGATGGTTCACTTTTCCGAAGCGGGGATTTCGAGGGATCCCCTGGGACCGGAGCAGATTCTCATCGACCATCGCAATCGCGTGCGCATTCAGAACATCGCCAGCTCCCAGCCCGTGCAGTTCTCGGCGGCGGAGGAGTTGCGGGAATTGAGCCGGACGCTCTCCACGATGCTCGAGCGCACCGGGCAGATTGGTCCGCTGCTCCAGTTGCTGGATGAAATGGGGGTCGAGGACGGAGGGGTGCGCACATGGCTGGCCCTGCTTCACGAGGTGAAGCGTCGTGCTCCGCAAAGTGCGCCCACCCGCCAGATTGCCCTCGATGCAAGCGGACGCGCGGCGATCGCCGCCGTCGGTGCGTCGCGGAAACGGCAACGGGCGCTCGCGTTCCTGAAATGGGTGGTGATCTTCGTCGTGCTTCTGGCCGCGGCCGGCGGTGCGGTCTGGTATTTTGCGGTGCCATTCGGCGGGAAGATCCCCAGCGTCATGACTGCGATCCCGGCCGGGGCCGTGGATTACGAAAACGGCAAACACGTGGATGTTCCGGCGTTCTGGATCGACCGCAACGAGGTGTCGATCGCGGAATACGCGGAGTTTCTCGCATGGCTGAAGCGACCCCAGGACGTCTCGCAGATCGTTCACCCTGGAATGCCCGGCGGGAAATCGCATGTTCCCGACGGCTGGGAGGGGTCGGATGGCATTTACGAAACGGCGAAGAAGGGGGGCATCTGGAACGGCCGGCGCATCGACCTCTCCGCGCCCGTGACCAATGTCGATTGGTTCGATGCCTATGCGTTTTCCCGATGGAAAGGACGCCGCCTGCCGGTGGAGGAGGAGTGGGATCGGATCACCTTGGGCGAGGAGGGAAAACCTCCTGCGGAAGCGGCTGAGGTCAAGGCTCTGGACGGCGGCGTTGCCGAGTGGACAAACACCTGGCTCGAGACACCCGATGGCAAACAGATGCCAATCGTGCGGGGCGGGACCAGTTCTGCGCTGGACGCGCGCCGCCGGGTGAGCAATCTTGGTCCGCTCGAACGAAGTCCGGACATCGGATTTCGCACAGCCTCCCAGACTGCTCCGCAAAGATGAATAGCCAATTGTCCCTCGTTCGCCGTATCGGCCTTGTGCTTGCGCTGGCCGCAGGTTTGCTCGCCGGCGTCGATTCCGCGCTCGCCCAAGTGCGCGTGGACCTGAAGCTCCGCCGTTCGATCTTTGTCCGCTACGAGCCGGTGATCGCGACGGTGCGCATCACGAACATGACCGGATCCGAGTTGAACCTCTTCGACGACGGCAACCGGAAATGGTTCGGTTTTGTCATCGAAGACAGCAAGGGCACGCCGGTGCCGCCCTACAACCCGGACTATCGCCTGACGCCGGTGACCATCGGGCCGGGCCAGAGCATCGAGCGGTCGGTAAACATCACCCCCCTCTATCCGATCACGGAATATGGCGTGTATCGCGTGAAGCCGGTGGTTTACGTGGCCTCACTGAAAAAGTATTTCAGCCCCGGCCAGCCGCTGAACATCGAGATTTCCGAGGGACGCCAGCTCTGGCAGCAGACCGTGGGTGTCCCGGAAGGGCAGCCAGGCACCGGCGAAATGCGCACGATCACGTTGCTCTCGCATCGTCTTCCCGACCATACGCAGCTCTATTTGCGCATCGAGGACAAGTCGAACGGCAAGATCTTCTGCACCCATCAGCTTGGGCGACTGATTTCGTTCAATCGCCCGCAAATCGAACTGAGCCCGTCCAACACCATTCACGTGCTCCAGAACACCGCGCCGAAGGCCTACGTGTTTACCGAGGTCGGATTGGATGGTCGCGTGCTGGACCGCAAGGAATACCAGGCCGTCACCGAGGCGCCGACGCTCCGGCGGGATCCGCAGACCGGCGAACTGGCCGTGGTCGGAGGGATGTATATTGATCCGGCGGCAGTGGCCCAGCAGGTGCCGCAGACGCCGCCGCCATCGGTGGGAGCGCGGCCCGTCGCCGCCCCGGGGAACGCGCCGGCGACTACGCCGTCCGCTCCACAGCGGTAAGGAAGGGCTGGATTTTCGCGACGAGCTCGCGGAATCCGTCGAACGTCACCTGTTGCTGCCCGTCGCTGAGAGCTTCGGCGGGATTGGGATGCACCTCGACGAGGAGGCCGTCGGCGCCGAGCGCCACCGCGCCGCAGCAAAGTGCGACGACGAGATCCGCGCGGCCGCAACCCTGGCTGGGATCGACGATGACCGGCAGGTGCGATTCGCGCTTTGCGATTGCGACGGCGGCGAGATCCAGCGTGTTACGGGTGTAGGTCTCGAATGTGCGGATGCCACGTTCGCAGAGCATCACGTTGGGATTTCCGTGCGCGAGCAGATACTCCGCCGCGAGCAGCCATTCCTCGATGCGCTCGCTCATGCCGCGCTTGAGGAGGACGGGTTTGCCTGTGCGGGCGCACTCGATGAGAAGCTGGAAATTCTGCGCGTTTCGCGCACCGATCTGGAGGATGTCCGCCGTCTCCGCGACGTGCTCGACATCGCGTTCGCTCAGCACCTCGGTGATGATCTTCAATCCCGTCCGCTCACGGGCCTCGCGGAGCAGACGAAGTCCCTCCTTGCCGAGTCCCTGAAATTCGTAGGGAGAGGTGCGCGGCTTGTAGGCGCCGCCGCGTAGAATGGTCGCACCGGCGGCCTTCACGGCGTCGGCCGTGGCAAAGAGCTGGTCCGCGTTTTCGACCGAGCAGGGACCCGCCACGAGGGTCAGCTTTGGTCCGCCGACCGGCACGCCGTCGACGTCGATCACGGTGTTTGCCGGATGGGATTCGCGGCTGGCGAGTTTGTAGCGCTTCTGGACCCGCAGGACGCTCTCGACCTGGGGCAACGCGGTGAGGGACTCGAGGGTCTGATGGGTTCGCTCGTCGCCGATCGCAGCGATCACGGTCTGCGCGACTCCGTGAATGGGCGAGGGTTCGTATCCGAGGACCTGGACCTCCTTGATGACTTCGTCAATTTGTTCACGCGATGCGCCGGGACGGATGACAATGATCATGACAATAAAAAAGGACTCGGGCGGCTCGCCGCCTGCTTGCCGACAGTATAAGCAGGAGAGGAGCGCGGCTGCCATGCAATCCGCGTCCGTTGGACAAATGGGAATCAAATGAAAAAGGAAACAGAAGCCCGCATTCGCGAACTCGCCTCGGAAGTCGCGGAGGGAAGACGCGCGGAACTCATCGAAGAATTGCTCGAGACCTCGCTGCGACTCGGGCGTGACGGGGCGAACATCGCGGATCTGAAATTGTTCAACCGCGCGATGCGGGAGATGCGTTACGCCGCCAGCGTGTTCGCGAAATACCAGGGAATTCGGAAGGTCGCAGTCTTTGGATCGGCGCGCACGCGCTCGGATGCCGACGAATTCGTGATCGCGCGTGAGTTTGCGCGACTGATTGTCGAGCACGAGTTCATGGTCATTACAGGTGGAGGCGACGGCATCATGGGAGCCGCCCAGCAGGGGGCCGGCGCCGAGCACAGCTTCGGGCTGAACATTCGCCTCCCGTTCGAGCAGAGAGCCAATGAGACGATCCTGGGCGACAAGAAGCTCATCAACTTCAACTACTTCTTCACGAGAAAACTGAACTTCATGAAGGAGACCCACGCCTTCGTGCTGTGTCCGGGAGGTTTTGGCACGCAGGATGAGGGGTTCGAGGCGCTCACGCTGATGCAGACCGGGAAGTCACAGATCGTGCCAATCGTGCTTCTGGACAAGCCGCATGGCCACTACTGGAAATCCTGGCTGCGATTCGTGAAGGACGACCTGCTGGCCACGGGCCTCGTTTCGGAGTCGGACTTCCACCTTTTCACCATGGTGCATTCGGCGGAGGACGCGGTGCGCGAGATTTTGAAGTTCTACCGGGTCTTCCACTCGTATCGCTGGGTTCGCGAGAAATTGGTGGTGCGTGTCAGCCGGAGGTTGACCCCGAGTGCGGTGGAGAATTTGAACGAGCGGTTCGATGCCCTGCTCGCGGCGGACCGCATCGTGCAGACCACCGCGCTGCCCGAGGAACGCGACGACGTGAAGATCGCGAATCTCCCGCGCATCGTGCTGACCCCTCACAAGCGCGATTTCGGCATGCTCCGGTTGTTTCTCGACGCCATCAACGAGGCGGAGACGGAGACTCTGGACCTGCCGGGCTCCGAGGAGGCGGCACCGATCGCGCAGAGCGAAGCGCCTCCCGCGAAGGTGAAGGAAGGGTTCTAGGAAACGGGCGGGCGTCGCGGCTGTGGTCGTCGAAGAAGCCGGGCCCGCTTGCGCTCGCTAGCTGCCCCAGCGACCGTTTACCGCCGGCATGCAACCGGGGACGCTGATCGTCGAATAGTCGGTCTTGCCGATGGCGCCGATCATGCGAACGCCGGTCGCCTGACGCCATTTTTTGCTCATGCTTTCCCCGGTGTGGCAGCCCCAGCTCTTGACCACGGCTCCCTTCGCGAAGATGCCGCGACGGATCGATTTCAGTTCGTCCTCGTGAAGCCAGGACTTCGAACCGCTGTCGATCTCATTGCTATAGTCGAACATGAAGCAGGCGCGGTTCGAGTGGCCGAAGAAATCGAAGCCGGCAATCTTCACACGATCGCGCGGCATGCCTCCGTTCAGATAGGCGACGACCTCCGAGCCCTTGTTGAACCAGATCAGGTTCACGCCATACTTGTCGCGCACGGAAAGGATGTTTCCAATCAGGTCGTTTCCAACATCCTCCCGGTCGCGGCGGACGTAGCCGGGCTTGTAAACGAGCCACGTGATGCGGGCGTTCGGACCGTATTGCTTCTGGATTTCCTGGATTCGATAGCGCGCGGCGCGAATGAAATTTCCCCAGAACCGGTCGTGTGGCGCGGACTTGTATTTCTCCCACTCATACAGCGAGGGACCGCCGCTCACGATGATGAACTCCTTCTCCACGGCGGCACGCGCGAGCGGGGAGGCAAGCACGAGGAAAACCAGAACGTAGCGCAGGAAAAGGCCTTGCATGATCCGCGTAGAATCCCGGCTGGACGCGCACGATCAAGCGGAAATCTCCGCGAGCCACCGAATGGCGTCGGCGGGGCGGTCCGTCGTGATCCCGTCCAGCCCGATCTCCGCGCACCGGCGGAGGGATTGCGCATCGTTGACTGTGTAGGTCACGACCGAATAACGGCGCGACTGAAGCTCTGCAACGAGTCCTGCATCAAGGCGCGAGCCGTATTCCAGATCGACGCCATCGATGCCCATTTCCCGAATCTTCGCGGCAAGCTTTGCTCCACCCGGGGTCCCTGCGTGATAGTCCTTCGTCAGCCAAAGGGCGCGGCATTCCGGGAGGAGATTCTTGACTGCGGTGATGACCGCTTCGTCGAACGCAATGAGCGTGATTGCCTCGAGCGGGACGGAGGATGCCCGAACGGCTCGCGAGCAGGCCGCAGGCAGGTCTCCGCCTTCCTTGAGCTCGAGAACAAGGTGGCGGTTCGATGGATTTTCCGAGAGAAGCGCAGCGAGCGTGCAAACCCGCGCCGAGGCCCAGCGCGGGGATTTCCAGGAACCGGCGTCCATTCGGGCGAGATCCTCGAGCGAAAGGTCACGAATCCGGCGATGGTCGTGCAGGGTCCGACGCGCATCCGCATCGTGAATGCAGACCGGAGTGCCATCGGCGCAGAGCCGGAGATCGGTCTCCACGGCTTCGGCACCCTGTTCCCATGCGAGGAGAAACGCCGCAAGCGTGTTTTCCGGGGCGTCGTGCGAGGCTCCGCGATGGGCGATGACGAGCGGCCGGCTCATCCGTTGAATCCAAACAGCCTTCGCTCGCGAATAATGGCTGCGACTTCGGCCGGAACCATTTCCTGCCATGTCGGGTCGTTGTCGCGGATGCGGCCCAGCACGTCGGCGGAGGTAATGCCGAGATATGCGTGGCGATAGTTTTCGATCGAGCGGATGAAGCCGTTTTCGAGCAGGTGGCGGTAGAGGTGGGTGAGATTCGGAGCGACCTGGTAATCGTCCGCCGCGGTTAGGGTGCCGTCTGGTGAGAGGAAGGGATAGACGTAAAGTTTTACGCCGGTCTTGAAGAGACGGCCGAGCCCTTCAAGGATGCCGCCTTCAAGGTTCTGATAGTATTTTTCCTCGAAGATCTCCTGCAAACTCGGGATGCCCATCGGCAGACCGATCATGCGGTCGGTGTAGCGGGTGAGGAAATTCACAAGCCGGTAGTATTCGCCGTAGTTCGAGATGAGAACGGTCCGCCCGAGCGCGCTGAGCATGTCAACGCGATCGAGGAAGTCGAGGAGGTCGATTTCGCCGCTGCGCAGCAGATTTTGCATCGTGATCTCCATGAGGATCTCCGGCTCCGTATCGCCGAGCATTTCCTCGGCGAGAAACATCTGCCGCGCGCAGTCGAGCATGTCGTTGGTCACGAGCGTAACGGGCCGGAAGCTGCCGCGCTCGACGAGCAGAGGCTTCTTGAAAAAGGCGTCGGCGGCGTTGACCACTTCTCCGTTTGCGCGAAACAGGGCGGCATTCGTGAGGCCCTGCGTGACGAGCTGAAGGGCCATGATCCGATTGTCCACCTGCGCGAAATCGGGCCCCGAAAACTGGATCATGTCGACCTCAATGCGCTCCGGAGAAAGGTCGTCGAGGAGGGAGCCGATCAGTGCGTCCGGGCGGTTGCGGAGATGGAAGGCCGCATAGATGAGATTCACCCCGATGATGCCGAGCGCCTCCTGCTGGTCGAGGTTGTGTGCATCGAGCATGCGAACGTGGAGAATGATGTCGTTCGGCGCGGAGCGGGGGTTGGACTGATACCGCAGACCCATCCAGCCGTGGGATTCGTCGTGGCGGCGGAAGCTGCGCGCGGCGACGGTGTTCGCGAATGCGAAGAATGTCCGCTCGGCGCCGACCTTCGCGTCGAGTCGCTCGAGCAGCAGGTCGAACTCGTGTGTCAGCATCGTATCGAGGCGCCGGCGGCTCACGTAGCGGCCGCTCGCGCCGTAGATCGAGTCGCTGAACGTCATATCGTAGGCGGAGATGGTCTTCGCCACGGTTTGCGACGCGCCACCCACATGGAAGAAACGCCGGGCAACCTCCTGTCCCGCGCCGATCTCCGCGAACGTGCCGTAGATGCGCGCGTCCTGGTTGATCTGAAACGCCTTCTTGTTGACTTGGAGATCGAATTTCCGGTCCATGCTCCGCCAAGCATGGCGGCATCCTCGCTTCGATGAAACGAAAACCGCGTCCATCCGTGAGGCGGACGCGGTTCGCAGAAGGTTTCAGAATTCGGACTCAACGCCTGCGACGTCGCAGGCAGAGGCCGGCAATTCCCAATCCAACCAGGACAACGGTGCCAGGCTCCGGCACGGCGGCCGCACTGAATGTCGAAGTGAACGGCAAGCTGTCCAGCAGGCCGGTGTTTTCACCTTCGGCGTCCACGAGAACCCACGTGGCTGTGAATTCACCGGCGGTGTCCGTCGCAAACATGCGCCCGTGGATGTGTCCGAAGGGATCCGAGGGATAGGCGTCCTCCGGCACGCCTTCGAACCACGACATCTCGGTAAGATCAAAGGCTCCATCTCCGGCAACGAGGCCGGTGCCGATCTGGTAGGTCCAGGACGGATCCGTCTCTGCGGCATCGTAGAACGAAAACTTCGCCCCCGCGGGTCCGGTGATCGAGATGAGTTTCAAGCGGAGGAAGGAACCACTCAACGCACCGAGCGGATTGTAAGCCGGCGCGAGGCCGGGGTAGCTGCTCTGGTGCAGCGCGGTGAAGGTCGTGTAACCGTTCCAGAGAAACCCGTCCTGACCGTAGGTGCCGGATCCGGCGTTGTAGGACAGGGTGGTGTTGCTTGTTCCGGGTTCAAAATACATGAAGAGGCGGTCGCCGGCGTTGATTCCGCCACTGCCGTTCGAGTCGACCGCGCCGGCGTTGATGTGTCCGTGCTGGGCGAACGCGGAGGTGACGAGGGTTGAGAGAAGTAAAACAAGAATGCGAATTTTCACGAATTGGATGTGTGGATGAGGTTTCCGCCGTCCGGACGGACGAAGCGGGAGTTGGGTTGTTCGAGACGGGATTTCACTTCCTCCCACGGGAGGAGTTCGGCGTGCCCGTCGATGAAAAGGTAGAGGCCCGACTCTCCGGTCAGGTCGACCCAGACCTCCTTTTCGAAGGCCGCAGGCTCCCAGCCGGAAGAGGCGAAGTGGAAGTGATCGGAATTTTGCGCATCGCGATGGGCGATACTGAACAGCAGCGTTTGCGATGGCGCGGGGATGCTCTGGATTCGCGAGTAATCCAGGTCCTCCGCACCGTGCGGGCGCTGGGTCACGAAATCGTTGATCGCGTAGCTGCAAATCCGCCCGGTGTCGTCAAAGACGTTTCGAAACGCCTCCGACGGCAGGCTCTGCTTGAAGAGCCGGATCCACGAGAGGCGGGGCCCCTGGTGGCTGGATTGGGGGAGCTGCCCGTCGTGGTCCGCTGCGTAGTCGAGCGCGGCGCGCCCCAGTGCGCGGATCTCCGCAATGGCCTGGGCGTTCCGGGCGCTGCTCATCGCCCTGCCGTATCCGGCGTAGACGATGGACGTCAGAACCGCGCAGACCGCGATGACGACAAGGATTTCCGGTAAAGTGAATGCTGCACGGGATTTCCCCATGTTTGGATCTCCGAAATGGACCGGTTCGCCCATCCGGGAGTGGGCGGAAGGTCCGGTTGCAAAATGGTTCCTGAAACGGCGCAGTCGCCGCGTAACGGCGGCGAATCAGGCCGGGAGGGGAACCGGTGACGGAGGATCAAAGAAAATGGCTTCAGGCGTCGGTGTCTCCGGCGCCAAAAGCTCGAAGGCCACGTCCGGAGGAAAGAGGGCAACGACTGCGGAGACCATCGGAGCGGTCTCGAGCTTTTTCACGGACTCCACGACGGCCGGCTTCGATCGATGTTCGCTCTTCTTCGCGTCAGCGAGGCTTTTGCACATCGAGCAGGGATATTGACCGCTGAAGGTCTTCTCGAGGGCGACGGAGAACGATGCGTCCCGGGAGTAGTCGCGGAGCATGTTTGCCCATGCGATGGACTGGAAGACCGCCCAGTGTCCACCTGCGCAGACGAACATCGCCAGCGCGGCAAGGATCGGGCCGATTCTCCGAGTCATCGCCCGGGATTTAAGAGCCGGGTCTGTCCGGTGTCAAATTCTCGTCTCGATGCGGAAGGTTTCCGGAAGGCGTGGTTGTGTGACCACAACGGATTCGACAATCCGGTGGTCGCCGCGATAATGACGCGCCGTGAGCAGTTACCGCGTATTCGCCCGGAAGTATCGTCCGCAGACCTTCGAGCAGGTCGTCGGACAGGAGCACATCACGCGCACTCTGCAAAACGCGATCGCGCAGAACCGCCTCGCGCAGGCCTATCTGTTCGTGGGTCCGCGTGGCATCGGCAAGACGTCCACGGCGCGCATTCTTGCCCGGGCGCTGAACTGCGAGAAGGGCCCCACCGTGAATCCATGCGGCGTCTGTGACGCGTGCCGGGAGATTGCCGAGGGAAACAGCCTCGACGTGCTTGAGATCGACGGCGCGAGCAACAACTCGGTGGACCACGTGCGCGAACTGCGTGAGAACGCCGCCTACCAGCCCGCGCGAGGCCCTTACAAGATCTACCTCGTCGACGAGGTTCACATGCTCTCGACCGCGGCATTCAATGCCCTGCTCAAGACGCTCGAGGAACCGCCGCCGCACGTGAAGTTCATCTTCGCGACGACGGAGGCCCAGAAAGTGCCTGCAACGATCACGAGCCGCTGCCAGCGGTTCGATCTGAGGCGCATTCCCGCGGATCTCATTGCCGCGCATCTCCAGCACATCGCGAAACAGGAGAACGTCGCCCTGGATGACGCCGCCGCCGGGGCGATTGCCAAGGGCGCCGACGGCGGGCTGCGCGATGCGGAATCGATGCTCGACCAGCTTGTGGCATTCTGCGGGGAGAAGATCACCGCGGCCGACGTCCTGTCCGTCTTTGGATTTACGGCGAAGGAAACCGTGGAGGCCTTGTGCGAGCGGATTTTCGAGCGGGATGCCGCCGCGGCGCTTGCGATCGTGGCGGAACAGGCCGCTGCAGGTCGCGACCTTGCACGGCTGATGGGGGACATGATATCGCATCTTCGCGACCTTCTCGTGCGCTCGGTGAAGGCCGGTGACTCCGCGGGTCATTCCGACGAACACCTGCTCCTGTTGCTCGATCATTTTGCGGAAACGGAAACCCGCCTGCGGTGGGCGACGGATCGCCGGCTCTATTTTGATGTGGCGGTCATCAAGGCCGTTCACATGCTGGGCGAGACCACTCTCTCCGACGTGATCGACACGCTGGTCGCGATCGGCGGCGGAGTGGAACCCCCCTCGCGCACGGTTCCCCAAAAGCCTGCACCGGCACCGGAGGTGTCCACTCCACGTCCGGCTCCCGCGGCTCCATCCAGTCGCGTCACGGAGGAGCCTCCGACGGTGCCCGTCGCCCACAGTTCCGCGCCGGTGCCGGAGGAGAAACCTGAATCCATTGCCGAGCCCGTTGTTTCAACGCCACTGGCACCGCCGGCAGCCGCGACCGCCGGGGCCGGAGACCTCGAGACGGTGTGGCGGGAGGTTGCGGAGTCCTTGAGCGCGGAGTCGTTCTTCCAGTTCGGATGGCTCGTCGGTGGAAAGCCCGCGGAGTTGGAGAACGACACGCTCACCGTCGAGTTTCCGGAAACGGACGAGCACTACGCACATCTTGCAAACTGGGACGACACCTGTCGTCAGACGGCGGCGGCGATTTCCAAACGGCTCGGACGCCGCACGGAATTCGCGTGCAAATTCACGGCGCCCGCCGTTTCTGTAGAAGAGCCTCCACCTGAACCGGAACCCGAGCCGGCGCCGGCGGCCGTCGAAGAGCCGCCTCAACCCGAAGTGGATCCTGCGGAGGATTTCAAAAACGATCCGCTGATCCGCAAAGCCCTCGAACTTTTCAAAGCCCGAATCGAAGCCACATGAATATCCAGAAAATGCTCAAACAGGCCCAGCAGATGCAGGCCAAACTCGCAGAAACGCAGGCCGAACTCGCCGGCAAGACCGTGGAGGCCAGCGTCGGTGGCGGCAAGGTGACGGTGGTTGCCAATGGCGCGGGCGACGTCGTTTCCATCAAGATCGATCCGCAGGTGGTCGATCCCGAGGACGTCGAGTTGCTCGAAGATCTCGTGCTCTCCGGTGTGAAGCAGGCGATCGAGGATGCCAAGAAGATGGCCGGCGACGAAATGGGCAAGCTCACCGCGGGCTTGAACATCCCGGGACTGCCGTTCTGACATTCGGTCCATGAACCGGGCAAGTCGGGGAGGCGTGACCGGACTTGCTGGACATATCCTCGCTGCAGGGTGACGTCCTGGAAGGTCCGGAACATCCGGACCGTTGATCACGCCGTTGGGGCACCGACTGCAGAGAGGAGTCCGCAGAAACCCGGCCGTCGTCGGTCGCACTCGATGAGCGTGGCGGGATCTTTATCCGAAAGTGTGGGAGCTCGTTTGCCCACGAGTTTTCAAATTTCGGGGAGGATACGCTGAGAGTCGAAACCTTTTTGAAGGAGAACGGGGGAAGGGGAAATCACACAGACCCAACCCGGACCGTTCGATACCCTCCCGCGCGAGTTCGAAACCTGCTCGAAATCGCGGAACAGATACCCTGACTTTCATGGGCGGGTCGTCTCGGTGCCAGGCCTGACGAGCACCTTGTCCACACGGCGACGATCCATGTCGACCACCTCGAAGCGGTAGCCATGAGCGTCGAACGATTCCCCCTCCACGGGCAGGCGGCCAAGACGGGCGCAGATGTATCCGCCAAGCGTGGAGACGTGCCGGCGTTCGTCATCGGTGGGAGCGAAGCCGGGAAGAAATTCCTCGAGTTCCTCCAAACCCACGAGGGCGTCCACGAGCAGGGAGCCGTCCTCGCGTCGGACGAATGGCGCGCTTTGCTTTTCTCCGGCCTCCGGAAGATCACCGACAATGGCCTCGAGCAGGTCGTTGATCGTGACGAGTCCGGCGATGCCGCCGAATTCATCGGTGACGAGGGCGATGTGGCGTCCCTCCCGTTTGAATGTTTCCAGGAGATGAATCGCTGACTGCGTCTCTGGAACGATGAGCGCGGGAGTGATGAGATGCTCGATATCCACGGGCACCCCGGCGGCGAGATTCGCGTAGATGCTCTTCACGGAGACGAACCCGAGGACCTGATCCGGATTGTCGTCGTAGACGGGAAAGTGCGAGTGATTGCTGACGACGATCTTGTGCCACACCTGCTCGTGGGATTCGTCGGATGCGATCCAGACGATGCGCGTGCGCGGCGTCATGATGTGCTTCACGTGCAGCCGGTCGAGCGCAAGCACGCTCTCGACCATCTCGCTCTCCGCATCGAGGAAGACGCCCGCCTGCAGTCCCTCGCGCACCAGTCCGGCGACCTCCTCCTCCGTCACCGGAGCCATCTTTGTTTCGCGCACACCGAACAACCGGAGAATCGTTTCCGTGGAAAAACTCAGCACGTGCACGGCGGGCGCAGCCAGCCGGGACAACGCCTGCATCGGCCGGGCTACAAGCCCTGAAATGGCTTCGGGCCGTTGCAAGGCGAGGCGCTTCGGCACGAGTTCGCCGATCACCAGCGAAAGGTAGGTGATGACCAGCACCACGCCGAAGAGGGCGATCTTCTGGCTGTGGGGACCGATGATGGGGACATTGGCAAATGTTTCGCCGATTTCCTTCGCGATCGTTGCGCCGCCGAATGCACCGGCGAGAATTCCGATGAGCGTGATGCCGATCTGCACGGTGGACAGGAAACGGTTCGGCGATTCCTTGAGGTCCAGCGCCGCGCGGGCGCCGCGATTGCCGCTTTCCGCGAGTGCTTCGAGACGGGCCTTGCGCGAGGAAACCAGTGCCATCTCCGTCATGGCGAAAACGCCGTTCGCGAGCAGAAGGATGGCTATGACGATGACTTCAAAAATGGTGGCGTCCATGAACGGAGGCCATCGAGTCTAGCCACGAATCACGGGGGGGCAACCCGTCTCCATCCGGCATGAAAATGCCGGTGGACTCCCTTCGCGGCGTCGGTTAGCCGGTTTGAGACGCCTTCTCGAGTTCGGTGAAATTCAGGTAATTTCGCCAGCCGCCGTGGGCGCTGATGGCTTCCGCGTGGTGGGTGGCAAATTCCTCGCAAAGGAAGCCCTTCACGCGGCGGCCGTCTTTCAACCGGACGGTGCCGATCGTCATCGGAGGCGGCACGGCGGCCACGAACTTTCCAAAAGCGCGCTCACCGAGTGACCAGATCTCGGTCTCGATGCGCACGCCCTTGTTTTCACCGACGCAGACGAGGCCGGGGCGGGGTGGATGAAATCCTTCCAGCGCATAGAGCGCGTAGTCGGGGGCGGTTTCGATGGTCTCGATGTAGGTTGCCCCGAGATCGACCAGTTGATGGTTGAGCGGATAGCCGGTGAGATGGGCGCCGACCACGGCAAGTTCCACGCGGCCACCGGCGGATTCCAGCGCGTTTCGGCGCCGCCGCGGGGAGTCGGGTTTCCCCAGGAATCTTCTTCCGACTTCGCACAATTCGAAATCGCTGAAAGCCGGCGCGATGATTGTGACGCCGAGCGGCAGGCCGTCGGGTCGGAATCCGGCAGGCAGCGCGAGCGCAGCGAGATCGAGGAGGTTTACGAAATTCGTGTAGCGGCCGAGGTTGGAATTCAGCGTGATGGGATCGGCGAGCACCTCGTCGATGCGATAGATCGTCGGGGTGGTTGGCAGCAGCAGGAAGTCGATCTGCTGCCACGCCGGCGCGCACCGTTTGCGAAGCGTCTTCAGCTTGTAGGTCGCGCTGAACGCGTCTGCAGCGGTGAGGGAACCTCCCCTGGAAATGATGCCTGCGACCGTGGGGTCCACCTCGTCGGGATGTTCGTCGATGAACTTCCCGACCGCCGAGTAACGCTCGGCGACCCATGGACCGCCGTAAAGCAGCTCGGCGGTCTCAAGGAACGGGGAAATGTCGATCTCCACGGGCAGTCCGCCCATCTCGACGAACCGCGCGACGGCTCCGTCGTAAAGTGCGGATGCCGCGACGTCTCCGAGGAAGTCGAGCTGACCGGCCATGGGAATGCCAAAGCGGAAAGGTCGGGAAAACGGCGCGCGATCCCCGAAGGCGCGGGAGTAGGGGTCGGCGTCGTCGGGTCGGGCGAGCAGATCAAGGACTAGCGCGGCGTCGTCGGGATCATTCGCAAAAATGGAGACGCAATCGAGCGAGCGGCACGCGGGAACGACGCCGGTGCAGCCGATTACTCCCCGCGAGGGTTTGAGTCCGACGATGCCATTGAATGCGGCGGGGACGCGGCCGGAGCCCGCAGTATCCGTTCCGAGCGAAAAGCTGACGAGTCCGGCGGCCACGGCGACCGCGCTGCCGGAGCTCGATCCTCCCGAGATGAACTCCGGGTGATATACGCTGGTGCACGGGCCGTGCGGAGTGCGCATGCCGACGAGACCCGTGGCGAACTGGTCCATGTTCGTCTTTCCAATGATGATGGCCCCGGCTTCCTCGAGGAGGCGCACGCAGGTCGCCGACGATTCCGGCGTGTAGGCGAAGGAAGGACATCCCGCGGTCGTCGGCGCACCGGCCAGGTCGATGTTGTCCTTGATGGCGCATGGGACGCCCGCAAGCGGCAGGTGGAGCTGGCTGGAGAGCGTTTCCGCGCGTGCGATGGCCTCCGCTTCGGGAACGAGGTGGATCCAGACGTGGTCGTCACCCCGTTCACGAATGCGTCGGTAAATTTCGCGAACGACCTCAACCGGCGTGAAATCTCCGGATCGGTAGCACGAACGCAAAAGGGAGATTTCCAGCGTGAGTTTGCGAAGGTCAATCATCGATGAGTATGGCGAGATGCGAGCCGGGCGAAACCGGACGTCCCTCCGTGCATAGCAGGGAATGGACCAACCCTGCGCGCGGAGCACACACTTGTATTTCCATCTTCATGGATTCGAGGATGACGAGCGGCTGGTCTGCGGTCACACGATCGCCGGGTTGCACGAGGATCTTCCAGACACTGCCGGCCACCGCGCCGTCCACGAAGAAGCCGTTGTCGGGCAATGTTACGTCGCTGGTGTCGGCGACGCTGTGAATCGGATCCGCTGCCTGAAATTCGCTGGCGGACCAGCGTTCGCGCTCGGCGTCGAATGCCGCCTGGCGTCTGGTCTGAAATGAGGCGATCTCCTCCGCACGGTCCGCGAGAAATTTCCGATAGTCGGAGAGGCGGAAGGTCGATTCCTCGATTTTGATGACAAATTTTCCGTGCGGAAAATCCTCGCGGTGGCGTTTCAGTTCGTCGGCCGTGACCGGATAGAAGCGGATCTGATCGAAGAATCGCAGCAGCCAAGGCCTGCCAGGCTCGAAGTTCGGCGTCGTGCGGAAGGAATTCCAGACCTGGATCGTGCGGCCAACGAGCTGGTATCCGCCCGGTCCCTCCATTCCGTAGATGCACATGTAGGCACCGCCGATGCCGACGACATTGGGTGGCGTCCACGTGCGCGCGGGATTGTATTTCGTCGTGACCAGTCGATGACGGGGATCGAGCGGAGTGGCGACGGGCGCGCCGAGGTAAACATCACCGAGCCCCATGACGAGGTAGCTGGCATCGAAAACAATGCGTCGAACGTCCTCGATCGAGTCGAGGCCATTGATGCGGCGGATGAACTCCAAATTGCTCGGGCACCAAGGCGCATCGGCGCGCACGCTCTGCATGTATTTGCGGATGGTCTCGAGCGTGGCCTCGTCCTCCCACGACAGGGGGAGGTGAACGATTCGCGTCGGGACTTCCATTTCATCGACACGTGGAAGCTCGTTTTCGGCGGCAAGGAGCAGGTCGAGCAGCCTGCGCTCGTCGAGTTCGCAACCATCGAAGTGAATCTGCAGCGAGCGGATGCCCGGCGTAAGATCGATGATTCCCCGAACGCGGTTCGTCTCGAGCCACTGCATGAGCGCGTGCACACGGAATCGCAGATCGAGATCGAGAACGATCGGGCCGTATTCCACGAGGAGATAACGATCACCCGCGCCGCGATAGGTCACGGCGGGCCGGTCGGCGGTGGCATCAAGATGGGCGAGAATCGCCTCGTCCAGCGAATTCCCCGAGGTTGCCGGGGGAATGGATCGTTCGGAGGGTGAGGCTCCCACCAAGCCGTTGCTTGATGAGATAGTCGGCTCGGCGGGAGCCTCGCCCTCCCGGAGGAGACGATTCTGCTCTTGTGCGAGCGCTGCGGCTTCGTCGACGGTGAGGCGCTTGAAGCGGACTTTGTCGCCGGCCTTGAGCTGACCGAGTTTCCAGCGTTCGGCCTCCACGACGACGGCAGGGCACACGAAGCCGCCAAGACTCGGACCGTCGGGGCCCAGCAGGATTGGCATGTCGCCGGTGAAATCGATGGCGCCGATTGCGTAGGCGTTGTCGTGAATGTTCGACGGGTGCAGTCCCGCCTCGCCGCCGTCCTTGCGCGCCCATGCCGGTTTCGGGCCGACAAGACGCACGCCCGTGCGGTTCGAGTTGTAATGCACCTCGTAGGCCGTCGAGAAAAGCGTCGCAATATCCTTCTCCGTGAAGAAATCCGGTGCGCCGTGAGGGCCGTAGAGGACGCCGAGTTCCCACTCGCTTTGCAGTTGTGGCACGCGGGCGGAGAATGCATTTCCATCCCAATTCCGCGTCTCGTGCTCTTCGGGCAGCCCAAGGCGCAGCACATCGCCGGCGCGCAGGATGCGGCCGCCGTGTCCGCCGAATCCACCAAGCGCAAAGGTGGATTTGCTGCCGAGATAATCGGGGACGTCGAGACCGCCCTCGAAGGCGAGATAGGTGCGCGCACCCGGGCCTTCCACGCGACCGATGCGGAGCGTCTGCCCGGCTCGAATCTCGACCGGGGTGGCGAATTTCACCGGCTCGCCGTCCAGCGTGGCGGGCATGTGCGCCCCGACGAGGCAGACGCGGGTGGGGACGTTGAATCGCAACGTCGGACCGGACATGGTGAGTTCCAGACCTGCTGCGGAGGACGCGTTGCCGAGAATGCGGTTCGCCAGACGGAACGAAAGCGAATCCATTGGCCCGGACGGCGGCACGCCAACGGCCCAGTAGCCGAGACGCCCCGGAAAGTCCTGCACGCTGGTTTGCGTTCCGGGATCCAGGACATCGACGGTCCGGGGTTGAAAGACAAAGCTCGAGAGGGATTTTGTCGTGGTCGTTCCCGCTCGGAAAAAATCGCTGTCGAGAATGGCGTGAACGTAGTCCCGGTTCGTTTCGATGCCGTCGAGACGGGTCTCCGCGAGTGCGGTGCGGAGTTTTTCGATCGCCTGCTCACGGGTTGGTGCGTGGGCGATGACCTTCGCGATCATCGGATCGTAAAACGGCGAGACTTCACTCCCGCTCTCGACCCAGCCATCCACGCGCACGTCATCGGGAAAATGGACGTGGGTGAGCAGGCCGGTGACAGGTTGAAAATCCTTTGCCGGATTCTCTGCGTAGATTCGCGCCTCGATCGCGTGGCCGGACGGATGATGCACGTGGTCGGCGAGCGGCAGCGATTCCCCGGCCGCAAGACGGATCATCCACTCGACGAGGTCGACACCACCCACTTCCTCCGTCACGCAATGCTCGACCTGGAGGCGCGTGTTCACCTCGAGGAAGTGGAATTCCTGCGAGTCGGCATCGAACAGGAACTCGCAGGTGCCGGCGGAGCGATATTTCGCGGACTCGCCAAGGCGCCGCGCCGCGGCATGGAGACGTTCGCGAACTTCATCGGAAAGATTCGGTGCAGGCGTCTCCTCGATGACCTTTTGATTGCGACGCTGGGCGGAACAATCGCGTTCACCGAGGACGGCGACCGTTCCATTGCCATCTCCAAAGATCTGAACTTCGACATGCCGCGCCGAGGTGACGAACTTCTCGAGGAAAAGACCGCCGCTCTTGAAGTTGCTTTCGGCGAGACGCCGGACCGTCGCGAATTTTTCCGCGAGTTCGGCTTCGTTGCGCGCGAGTTGCATGCCGATGCCGCCACCTCCGGCGGTGCTCTTGATCATCACCGGGTATCCGATGCGCGCGGCGGCGGCGGCCGCTTCATCGATGGATTGCAGAAGATCGGTGCCTGGGGAGACGGGAACGTTGCTCGCGATCGCCAGTGCGCGCGCGGTGTGCTTGAGCCCGAAGTCGCGCATGTTCTGCGCAGTCGGACCAATGAACACAATGCCGTGCCGCTCGCATTCCTCCGCGAAGTCCGCGTTTTCGCTGAGAAATCCATAGCCCGGATGGATCGCCTGCGCGCCGGTTTCGAGCGCAACCTCCAGAATCCGGTCGGCACGCAGATAACTTTGTGCAGCGGGAGGCGGTCCGAGGTGCACTGCTTCGCCCGCCATCGCGACGTGCCTCGCATGCGCATCGGCGTCGGAATAGACAGCGACCGAGTCGATGCCAAGGCGGTCGAGTGTGCGAATGATCCGGCAGGCGATTTCGCCGCGGTTCGCGATGAGGATCCTGGAAAACATTTTAGACGGAATTGACGGAATTCACAAAATTGGGCGGACAGATGACGAAGCTTCTAATTCCAAAAATTCTGTAAATTCTGTCTAAACATCCCAGATCAGCACCTCGACGGGGGTGGGATTGTAGGCGTTGCACGGATTGTTGAGCTGTGGGCAGTTCGAGATGAGACACCAGACATCCATCTCCGCGCGCATCTCGACGTATTTGCCCGGCTCCGAGACGCCGTCGTCGAACTTCAATCCCCCCTCCGGAGTGACCGGAACGTTCATGAAGAAGTTGATGTTGTGGGCGAGGTCGCGCTTCGTGAGTGGCAATCCGCTGAGCGCGATCTGGAGGAGAAACGTGTCGCGGCAGGCGTGCATGAATCGCTTCTCGAGCGCATAGCGAACCATGTTGCTTTCCGCTGCGCACGCGCCACCCAGCGTGTCGTGACGACCGCACGTGTCGGCGGTGATCGTGAGCATCGGGCGGCAGCGATTCGACATCAGCGCGGTTCCCGCGGTGAGGTAGATGGCGCCCTGCTCGCGGATCGTGTCCTGCGCGCTGTAGCGTTCGGAAAGATCCGCCGCGCTGTAAAACAGGGTGTCCGCGGCCTGATTGCCTTCGAGGTCGAGGATGCGCAGCGTCTGGCCCTTCTTGATTTGATGAATCCACCCGTCTCCGGCGGGAATGACCTGCCGGTAAATGGCGGCGTCCGGCTGAAGCGGGCTTTCGAGGTAGTTGAGCGTGCTCACGGTGAAGGTGTTTTAAATGTAGAGCCGTTCCGTGAGGGCCATGGCACGGGCGCACTCGGGACGGAAATTGCGGCAGAAATCATCGCGGTCCGCAGGTTGGGCGGGTTGAATCTTGATCTTCACGTCCGCCCTCGGATAGGTGCCGGACGGCCCAAGCGGATGCGGGGTGTTCGAGAGGACGAGAAGAATCTCCATTTCCGTTCGCAGGGTGACGGATGCCCCGGCCGGGCAATGGTTTTCGACGAAGTGCATGCAGCCGTCCTCGTCGACAACGACCTTGCTGAAGAAGTTGATGTTCGCCACGAGGTCGCGCAGACCGAGTCCGTGCTTGCCAAGCTCGACGAGAAAATTGTCGTGCGCGTTGCGATGCCAGTCGTTGCGGGCTTCCTGATAGGTGAGGACGCCGTATTTCGCCTCGACGTGCTCGCGGGTGATGGCGCCGCCGAGGGGATCGTGCCAGCCAAGAGTGTCGTCGACGATGGAAGCCATCGCGTGACCCATGTCGCTCATGAGGACATGACCGCGCGTGAGCTTCGCCGTGTGAAGCGCCTTGAGGGTGTCGGGAAGATTGAGCCGGTCGAGCGGCTGACGGGCGTTGTAGAGCAGCGCGGAAACGTTCGCATTCGCGTGCCGGGCCGTGAGTCGAACGAGGCGGTGTCGGGGAATGGTCATCGACCACATCGCCCCGGCGGGGATGGTTTCGTCGAAGAGGATGCTCATTTTTTCGGAAGCGGGTGGAGCGGGGGAAGAATGATGCTGGTGAGGGTGAGTTTGCCGGTCCGGACGCCCTTGCAACCGACCAGGCGGTCAGCGATTCGGCGCAGCGTCGAGGCGGGGCCCTGGACGAGAATGACCTCCATGCGGTGGTTGTTCTCGAGCTGGACGTGGAGCGAGCTGATGACCTCGTCGAGGTGTTCGCGCTCGATCTCGGCGAGCCGCTGGAGGAGGGGACCTTTCGCCTCGTCGTAGATGAGGGTGATCGTCCCGGCCATGATCTGATCGCCCTTGTCCTCCTGATGCTCGATCACGGCGTTCGTGATGAGCTCGGTGATCAGCTTGGAGCGGCTCTCGATGCCGCGTTCCTCGATCATTTCGTCGAGTTCGCGATACACCGCATCAGGCAGCGAAATGCTGATGCGCTGGACAGGCTGGCGGATCGGTTCCCGAATGGCTGGCATGAGTATTACTCAAATAACAACGAGTAATACTCCGTCAAGCAGGCAGCGTGCCTAGTCGGATTCCCAGACGCGTCCGCGTCGTGGCGTGTCGAGGCGGTAGTCGGTGTATTTGCGGGAGAAGAACGTGCGGCCGAGCTGTTCGGCATGGGATTCCGGGGAATCCGGGTCCCGGGAAACCTCTCCGCGGCTGTTACCGATTCCACGCACGACACCGACGAAGTCCGAGTGGGTGTAGCGGCAGTATTCCTGGATCTGGTGGACAATACCGAGCGAGGCGCCGGGATAGGTTTCCTCGGAGGCAAGAATGAGACCGATCCGCTTGCCGGTCATTGCGGCGGCGACTTCCGCGGAGCGCGGATACGAAGCGGCGTAGTAGCAGAAGGTGCGGTCGAAGAATGCCTTCGTCTGCGCGGAGAGTGCATACCAGTAGACCGGTGAGCAAAAGACGATGCCATCCGCCGGCAGGAAGTCATCGAAGAAGAGCGTCCGGAAGTTGTCGGACACCGCGCACTCGCCGTCAGCTCCGCGCCGCGCGCGGCAGTCGTGCAGAAACTCGGAAATGTAATCGTCGAGAAAACGGATGGTGACCTGCGATCCGGCGGCCTCCGCTCCGCGTCGAACGGCGTCGGCGAGAACGGCGGAGTTCCCCGCGCGGCGGGGACTGCCGATGAGAATGAGGAGTTTGTGGGGCATTGCGGGTCGAACGAAACAGGATGGACTGGATTTGAAGGAGTTCGGGGATGAAAGCAAAACTCAGCGCTCTTATTGGAATCCCGCCAATCCGGGAGATCCTGAAAAATCCTGTTTAGTTCGAACCATCGAGGTTGATTTCGCGGCGGGCGTTGGGATTGGCGAGGACGTGGTTTGCGATCTCGCTGCCGGTGGCGAACCATGCCGCGTTGTCGGACTGGATGTCGCGAATGATCCGTTCCAGGAGCCGAACGCGGGACGGCCGGCCGCTCAGCCACGGGTGAAGCGTGAGCACGAAGCAGCACCCGAAGTCGCGCATCGCTTCGTATTCCCGCATCCAGAGGTCGTAAACCTTTTCGCAGTTTTCGGGGATGAAGCCCCACGCGGGTTCGGGATTGAAGGCGAACTGCTCCCAATCCTCAAGCATCCACTGGCCCGGGATCTCGACGAGGCCGTTCGCATGAAGATACGGCACGTCGTCGCCCATCATACTCGCGCTGTAGAGCAGGCCGTGGGATTTCAGAAGATCAGGCGTGCCGGGATTGATTTCGAACCACGGGGCGCGATGTCCGACCGGACGAATGCCGGTGATGTCTTCGAGAATGCGCAGGCTCTTGCGCAAAACGGCCTCCTCCTGGTCCGGTGAGAGATGGGCGAGCTTTTCGTGGAGATGACCATGCGCCCCGATCTCGTGCCCTCCGCGGGCGATGGCGCGGGTCATTTCGGGATGATGTTCCGCGATGTAGGAAGGGATGAAGAACGTCGCGGGCGTGCCGCAGTGCGCGAGCAATCCCAGCAGACGCGGCACGCCGACGCGCGGTCCGTATTCGCATTGGGACATCGTGGTGAGGCGCAGGCTGAGCGCGGGATCCTCGGAAAGCGCCGTCGTCTCGCCGTCCACGTCGAAACAGAGCATTACGGCGCAGCGTTTGCCGTCCGGCCAGACGAAGCGCGGTGGCGGAGAGAAGCGGTCTGGAGTAGAGACTAATCGATCCATTTTCCGTCAATGACGTTGGGTGGTGGGGTCAGGTCGTAGCGCTCCCAACCCGCGGTGATGCCGCCATCCACCGGCAGGATGGCTCCGGTGATGTAGGAGGCTTCGTCGGATGCAAGAAAGTGAAACGCCGCAGCAATCTCGTCGGGAGTCGCGAGCCGGCCGAGCGGTGTGCGGGCTTCGACGAACGGGATTTCGGGATTGTCCGGTATCTCGAGCACGGCGGGGGTTGCAACCGTTCCAGGGCAAACGCAATTCACCGTGATTCCGCGTGAGGCCAGCTCCATTGCCGCGAGGCGGGTGAGATGGATGACCGTTGCCTTCGACGCCGCGTAGACGGCGCCTTGCGGAACGCCAATCGTGCCGACAAAGGAGCCGGTGTTGAGAATGCGGCCTCCGCGCGTCATGAGACGGGTGGCGTGCTTCGTGCCATAGGCGACGCCGTGGACGTTCACGGCAAACGTGCGTTCGAGCAGCTGGGGAGTGAGATGTTCGAAATCGATCCCCAAAGGCTGAATGCCGGCGTTGTTCACGAGGATGTCGAGTCGACCGTGATCGCATACGACCGCATCCAGCGCGCTGGCGAGTTGGGATTCCTCCGAAACATCGCATGGTGGGACGCCGTCGCGATCGACACCGACCACGGTTGCTCCGGCGGCGCGGAATCGCTCGACGATGGCGAGACCGATGCCGGATTCCGAGCCAGTTACCACGGCGACCTTTCCGGTGAGGGAGAACATCGAACTAAACAGGATTGACGGGATTTTCCGGATTCACGGAACAGGGAGCTTGAAGAAAAATGGCGATTGCACGGTCGGGCCCTTTCACGAATCCGGTTTCTGGCTGGGAGCTGCCGGGCGGTCGAGGGTGGGCCAGGTTCCACGCGCACGGGCGGCGAGGTAGCGCTGGACGAGCCAGACCGACATCTCGAGGTGACTGAGGCGTCCGCGTTGCGCCCCGATGGAGACCATGCCGCGCTGGATCGCGGTGCACATTTCCATGTCCTCGAGATGGAACTCGAAGAAGAGCGGCAACTCGCGTTCGAGCATTTCCTCGAAGTCGGGGCGCGCGGCGGTGGCCGACGGGACCAGCATCGTCGTGAGGAGCTTCATGCGGTGCGGCCCGAGCGGTTCGACGCGATACCACACGATGCGGTCGGGCAGGGTGAAGATGAGGAAGTTCGGGTGAACGAGAAAGAGTCCAGACTCGGCCTTCTTCGATGCGTCGAGGGTTTCGATGGTGGGAAAACCGAACGGGTGCTCGTTGGCGTGAAGTTCGTCGAGCACGGCATCCTTGAACGGAAGATGACAGCGCACATAGAGCTCGCGCTCCTGCTCGTTCCACGTGTCGCGGGCGGGCATCATGGGCTGGAGCGTCTTCGCGTGAGCGCCGAGATGGTGATAGGACTCCATGAAATTCTCGACAAGCACCTTCCAGTTGAATGGGCAGTCCCACTCACGCTGCACGACGATTTTCATGTCCGCGGGATTCCACTGCCCGAAGTCGGCGTCCATTTCTGCAAGACGACCGGCGAGTGGCTCGGCGAGACCGCTGAGATTTACGAAGACGAATCCATTCCAGACCTCGCTGCGGAATTCCCGAAGTCCGTGATCGTCGCGGGCAAATCCCTCGGCGCGGTGCATCTCGGGACAGGCCTTGAGGCGACCGTCCAGCTCGAAGGTCCACGAGTGATACGGACAGAGGAACAGGCGGGTGTTTCCGCATCCGGGCTGCTCCTCTTTCGGCACCGCGGTTCCGTGGCCATCGCGTCCGAATCCGGGCGGCATGATGTCCATTCCGCGATGCGGGCAGGTCCTGGAGAGGACGCGGATTGCATCATCCTTCCCGCGCACGACAATCAACGGTTCTCCGAGCAGGTCGATCGCGAGAAAATCGCCGGGTTGAGCGATCTGAGAAATGTGGGCGAGGCAGAGCCACTCAGGCTTGAAGATGTGGTCGATCTCCCACTGGTAAAAGGCCTCGCTCGTATACACCTCGGGTGGAAGAGTTGTCGCGCGGGCGAGGGGAAGATCGGCGGTGCGCTCGATGTCGGCGAGGATTTCGTCGAGCGGACGTTCGCCACGCAGGCCGCTCACGGAAATGGTGGAGCGTTGGACGGCTTCCTCGCAGAAGGCGATTTTTTCGGCGGTGTCGTTTCGCAGAGAGACCATGGAATCAGTGGGCGGTTGAGGTTTGGGAAGAAGGAGGAAAAGCGGCGGCGAATGCCTCGCGGAGCATGGAGGCGGTCCAGCGGTTGAGGTCGCGGAGTTCGGCGACGGGTTTGCGGGTGAACGGCTCGCAATGAAGGTATCCGTCCGGACCGAACTCGGGGGTCATCGTGATCGTGTCGAATCCACGCGCCGCCTGGGAGGCCCAGACGGTTTTCCACCAGCGGAGGTGGGCTTCCGCGGCGGCAGAATACTCCGGCGCACGCGGGTCGGGAACCTGTGCGCCCTGATCATAGCCGATGCGCGGCTGGATGTGCAGCGCGCGCTCTGCGCAGACGGCAAGGATCTTCGGAAGCTCGTCGAGCACGAGTCGCTCGGTGACGACGCACCAGTGACTGAAGTCAAGGGTGAGTTCGATCGGCGGAAGTTCGGCGAGGAGCTCCGCGGTGCGGACCGGATGATAGAGACTGCGACTTCTGTGCGTCTCGAAACCGACACGCACGCCGCGATCCTGGGCAATTTCCCAGGCTCGGGTTAGAAATTCCGCGCTGTCCGCAAACGTCCAAAGATCGCTGCCCGCCATGGTGCTGAAAAACAGGGGACGGGTATCGAGCGATCGATCGAGGATTCGCTCGAAGGCGTCCAGATGCTGCGCGACGGTTGCCCCCGGCTCGGGCGTGGCGTAGCCGGTGGTGGAAATCTCGGCGATGAATGAGAGGTCGTATTCCGCGAGCGCATCGAGCAATGCCTGCCGAGCCTCCGCATCGACGGGAACCGGACCTTCGAGGCCGTCGAACCCGTCCGCGACGGCTTCGCGTGCCGCGTCGCTGATCGGTCCGGTGTGTCCCCACAGGGTTTTGAAGAATTTTGCGTTCATGAAATCGAGCAGGCGATGCGGAAGCCGACATTGTCGCGCCGGGCATTCTCGGGCAGCGCGTCGCGCCACGAGCTGCGGAGGAGGCGGGGAAGGTAATCCCACGCTCCGCCGCGCACGACCCGGCGTCCGTGCGTGCCGTCCACGGTCCACGCAGAGCCGTCGACCGGCGCGCTGTGGTAGGCGGGATGCCAGAGATCGGCGCACCATTCGCAGACGTTGCCGTGCATGTCCTCCAGTCCCCACGGGTTTGGCGGGAAGGTTTCGCGCGGAGTGCGCTGCGCCGGACCAATCCGCTCGCCATGTTCCGAGTAGAGGTAATTGGCGCGGTCGGGCGGGAGGTCCAGGCCGCAGGAGAAGGGCGTCATCGCGCCTGCGCGGCAGGCGTATTCCCATTCCGCCTCGCTGGGCAGCCGGATTGGGGCACCGGTCTCCGCGGCCAGCCACTCGCAGTATTTCACAGCCTGCGTCCATGTCACGGAGGTGGCCGGAAGTTCCGCCGCATCCAGTGGTGCGTGGTCTGGAAACAAGCGGCGGAACTCCCCGACCGTCACTGGAAAATCGGCGAGATGGAACGGCGCAACCGTCACGAGGTGCCGAGGGCGTTCGGTGTCATTGGCGAACTTGTCGCCGTCGCTTTCGCCCATTGCGAACGTTCCACCCGGGATCAAGCGGAGAACGGGCATCGCAACGGCTGCGCAGACAACGGACGACATGCGCTCACTCCTTCGAGATGGCTTCGATGGGCGCGAAGGCGATGCCTTCCTCGATGGAAGGATCGCCCTTTACGAGGCCGAAATTTTTTCCACCATTCGGTGGTCAGCGCCCAGTGATTCTTGATCTGGCCATTCCCCAGTCCCAGCGGAGGATTGCCGGGCATCGCGCCCATGAATCGGGCCGCCTCGGCAAGATCGAACACGTAGATGCCGCCCTCCTTGCCGCTGCCAGTGTCGCCAATGACATCGACGACGTCCTTCACGTCGAACTGAATCGCGTCGGCGATGATCTTGTTGCCTTCAGCGGGGTTCTTTTTCCACCACTCGACCGCGTCGAAGTAGGCTTTCAGAGCTTTCGCGGCGAGTTCGGGTTTTTCGCTGAGAAACGAACCCGACATATACATGCCGTCACCGAGCAGCGCGGTGCCGAGCCAGTAGGGATCGAGGGAGGTGGCCGCGACGCGCGAGCCTTCCAATGTTTCGAGCACCTTGCCGCCAAACGGCTCCCAGAACTCACCGGCGGCCACATTGCCGCTCATCATCGCTGCGACGGCGTCGTCCATCACAACGTTCGTGTATTTCACGTCGTCGAATTTCAGCCCGTTGTTCTCAAGCCAGATGCCCATGAAGATCTGGGTGAGTCCGCCTTCAAGGACGGCGACGGATTTGCCCTTCAATTCCTTCGGATCCTTGATCGCCGGCGAGAGGATGATCTTGTCCGTTCCGGTCGAGGGATTCGTGTAGGCGACGAGTTTGACGGGCACGCCGGTGTCTGCGGCGATGGGGGCGTATTCGACGGTGCTCGAGGTGATGTCCAGGTTCCCGGCCGCCATCTGGCCGAAACTTTCGTAGGGATCCTCGATGATCTGGATGTCGAGATCGAGATCCGGTGCGAGGTTCTTCTCCTTCGCGATGAACCAGAACGCGTATCCGGGCCAGGAGAAGAGGGAGACGCGGACTTTTTCCGCCGCGTGCAGGCCGGAGGTGGCGAGCAGCAGCGCGAGGACGAGAGCGAGGTGTTTCATGTGGTTATCGGGTTAATCGCAGGTAGGGAAAGGCCCACCAGCGGATGGAACGAAGGAGGCCGTCGCAGAGAAATCCGAGTGCGCCGATCGTGAGGATGCCGGCCATGATGATGTCCATGCGGACGAGACGGCGGGCGCGCATCATCACCGCGCCGATGCCGTCGGTCGCGGCGACGATTTCGGCGATGACGAGATACGTCCAGCTCACCGCGAGCATCTGGCGGATCGTGTCCACGAATGCCGGCAGGGCGCAGGGGAGAACGATTGTGAGAAGCACGCGCACTCGTCCGGCGCCGAGCGTGCGTGCGACTTCAATCAGATCAATCGGCACGCGCTTGGTGTCATCCATCAAAAGGCTGACGAGGAACCAAACGACGCCGATGAACAGCAGGGCGATCTTTTGTTCGTCTCCCGTGCCGAACCACGCAAGCAGCAGTGGGATGAACGAAGGCGCGGGGAGATAGCGGAAAGGGGAGACGATCGGGTTGACGAAGCCTTCCACCGTCGGGAATGCACCCATCAGCAGGCCAAGCGGCAGGGCGACCGTCACGGCGAGTCCGAAGCTGACAAAGACGCGCCGGAGGCTCTGCCCGATGTCGGCGAGGAAGGATTTTTCCGTGAAGAGCTCGACGAGCGTTTCCACCACGCGCGAGGGCGGGGGAAGAAGCGTCTCCATCTGCGACGACCGCGGGAAAAATTGCCATGCGCCAAGGAGCAGACCGAGCGCGACGGCCGCGAGGGCGAGTCGCGTTGGCGTGCGCAGGGGTTGCTGAAATTCGAACCACCGCCGCCGCGAACGCACCCCCCGTGCTGGGGCCGGCGTTGCGTTCGTCGAATGGACCGCAGCGGTGGTTTCCATTTCGTCAGATGAACGTGAGCCGCTTGCGAAGGTGCTCCTCGTTGATCGCGTAGAATCCCTCGTCCCACTCGCGGAGCTTCTGACGGAGGTAGATGTCGCGGAATTCCTCGCCGAACGCCTCGCCGACGATCGGATCCTCTTCGAACGCCTCGAGCGCGTGGAGCAGCGTGCGCGGCAGCATGCGGATGCCGGCCTGCTTCAATTCCGCGCGTGTAAGTGCGTAGCAGTTCGCATTCAACGGAGCGCCGGGGTCTAGCTTGCGCTCGATGCCCTCGAGACCGGCGGCGAGCTGGATCGCTGCCGCGAGGTAGGGATTGCACGCAATGTCGGGTGTCCGGTTTTCCACGCACCACCGGTTGGGCGGGAAGCGCAGCATGGCGGAACGGTTGTTGTTGCCCCATGCCATCATCACCGGTGCCCATGAGATGTCGGGCATGTCGCCCTGCGCGATGAGGCCCTGATAGCTGTTGTAGGTCGGCGACGTCACGGCGGTGATCGCCGGTGCGTGCGCAAGAATGCCGGCCGCAAAATGGTAGGCGAGGTCCGACATCCGGCTGCCGTATTTCCCGGCGAAAGTCGCGTTGCCTGCGTCGGGGGTAAAGAGGTTTTCACCGGTCTCGACGCTCGCGAGCGACATGTTGAAGTGGTCGGCGGAGCGGAAATCGCTGGCGAACGGCTTCGGCACGAAAACCGCGGTCGCCCCCATTTTTTCGGCAACCTGCTTGGCCATCACGCGGAAGAAGACGAAGCGATCGCAGGTCGTGAGTGCGTCGGCGTAGTCGAAATCGAATTCGAACTGGCTGTGCCCGCCTTCCTGGTCGAACGAGTAGAGGCCCCAGCCAAGTTCGTCCATGTAGTCGGCCATCGGGTCGAGGAAACTCATCGCGCCCATGGTGAGGTTCACGTCGTAGCACGGACAGGTGCCGGCGTAGCGATCCCGCTGGAGGATGCGACGCTCGCCGGTCTCCTTGTCCACGAAGAGAACGTAAAACTCGGTCTCCATTCCGAGGTTCAGTTTCAGGCCGAGTTTCGCGGCGCGTTCGATCTGGCGCTTCAGGATGACGCGGCTGTCATTGATGTAGGGCGCGCCGTGGTAGTAGAGGTCGCCGAAGAACCATGCGTAGCGCCTGTCCCACGGGCAGATGACCATCGTTTCGAGATCGGGCACGGCGGCGCATTCGTCCTCGTGCGGGCCGACGAGCCCCATTCCCTCGAGCGCGCCGACGGTGAACAGCTCCGAACCCTTTGCCATTTTCTCGAGCGCGGAAACGGGATTCGCCTTGGCCTTGGGAACCCCGTGGATGTCCACGTAGGTCGAAAAGCAATATTTCACGCCAGCGGCGTCGATCGCGGCGCGGACGGAGGCGAGTTTTTCCGGATCGACGTGGAAATCCTCGGGAACGGCAAAGACAGGTGAGTCAGGCATCGCGGAGACGTTGAGCGATTGCCGTGCCGGGCGATATCGGAAGGTCTGGCTATATTGCCGGCAGCGAGGATCGCCGGATCCGTGCTACCGTCCGGCGAGCGCCGCTGCGTAGCGGTTTTCGACGCCGAGTTTCTGAAAGATGTGATCGACGTGGTGCTTCACGGTGTGAGGGCTGATGCCGAGGATGCCGGCGATCTCGTCGTTCGTCTTGCCCTCTGCGAGCCAGTGGTGAACCTCGCGTTCGCGGGCGGTGAGTTTGCGAAGGCGTGCGGCGGATTCCGTTTGCTCGGAAAATCGGACGACCGGGCTTTCCACCGGCGCGGCGTTTGACGCGGTGACGGCTTCATCGACGCCGACCACACCGACGCAGCGACCCTCGTCGAACAACGGCATCACTTCGCTGCGGATGCTGCGGAGACGGCCGCCGACGGGATAGAGATACGGCTCGATTCGGCAACGTTCGCCGTGACGGACTGGCACGCGATACCAGTCGCCGATCCCCGCATGCTCGTAGCCGGTGACCGGGTCGAGTTTCGGGCTCCCGTAGGCGCGGTGCCAGTAGGGCACGAAGCGGCCGGTGGCGTCGTGGCCCGGCGCGAAACGAAACTCCTCGTCGCGGCCGTCGAACGAATCCGGCTCCCAGACACTCCACATGCCGAGCAGATCTGGGTGGGCTTCGAGAGCGTGCCGGAGGAGGTCGGAGTAGGCGGAGCGGTTTCGGATGCCGAGCCGGCGGAGCCCGGTGAATGCATTTGCGAGCGCCTCGACGGGAAGGTCCATCCGCCAGCATTCAGCAGGTTGCGTTCCACCGAGCTTTGCGGGCTCTGGTTGGTTTACACCGTCGGCACGTCGGCCCAATGCTGCGCATCCAGCGGCGGACGGTCGGTCTTTGCCCGTTCGACGAGATCGACGAGCGCATCGACCATCTTTCCGAACAATGCGGCCCCATCCTCCGCGCTGGCGGTGGACGGTTTCCCGGTCACTCCGTTCAGACTCGTCTGGGCGACGGGGTAGGAAAATATCGTGCCGGCGGTGCGGTCGGGATCGTCGGCCTCGGCGAGTTTGTCGATGCGAACGAGTTCCGGCGCGAGATGGAGCAGCAGGTCGGTCTCGGCCTTGTTTGCGTGAAGGTCGTCGGCGTCGGCGGTGAATTCCTGCCAGATCTCCGGCGTCAGCGAATAGGTGCTGCGGCAGGCGACCTGCAGCGTTCCCAGGTGGGCGAGGCGGATTTGATCCACGGCGACGCGCATTGAGGCGTCGTTGCCGAAATGCGAGTTCACGAGCAGGAGACGACGGAATCCGGTCGCGGCGCACCACGCCGCGATCTGGCGGAGCGTGGCGATGAATGTCTCGTGTTGCAGCGAGAACGTCCCCGGCCATTTCGCGGTATGGCCCGCCGAGACGGTGAAGGCGAGGGCGGGAAGAATGGGCACCCCCGTCCGCGCGGAGGCTGCAGCACAGGCCGCGGTGGCGATGAGCGTGTCCGTGCAGGCGGGCAGATGCGGGCCGTGTTGCTCGGTTGCGCCCAGCGGAAGCAGAAGCAGGCAGCCGTTTGTATCCCGAAAGTTCGCAATCTCCGGCCACGGAAGATGATCCAGAAAAACCGCGGCCGCTCCGGATTTCCCGACGATGCGTTCTAGGGTGGCGGGTGGAAGGATCATCTTCCAGAGCCGGACGTCATGCGTTGAACGGCGGGGAGAAAGAGAGAGGTGGCCGGGAGCTCCGCCGCATCCAGTGGTGCGTGGTCTGGGATAAAGCAGCGGAACTCCCCGACCGTTATGGGAAAATCGGGCTGTGTGAACGCGCAGCGAGAAGGAACCGTAGGCCTGAAAAGCTCGGTGTCATGGGAAATATTCTCGTTGGCATCGCCGCGCGCCTTCGACAAACCGGGGAGTGGTCGCCGGTTTGTTTGAAGAATGGGCGAATACGACATGAGATTGTGCTTTTTTTCCAGCAGAAAAGCAGTCTGGGGGCAAAGTCCGGGATTTCGGACGAACGTTTAGCAATTTTCGGGCCGAATCCGGCCGAATTTCCTCCGAGGGGATGCTCCGCATTGTGCAAATTCCGGCCTTCCGCGTAGTGTGGCGCGCATGAGCGAGGATGCGAGCGCGACGATGGCGGTGTTTCTGGACCTGGAAAACATCGCGCTGGGGGCGAAAGACGCGCGGTATCCGCGATTCGATATCAAACTCGTGCTCGAGCGGCTGCTGCTGCGCGGGCACATCGTCGTGAAGAAGGCGTATTGCGACTTCGACCGCTACAAGGAATTCAAGCGTGACCTGCACGAGGCGGCGTTCGAACTCATCGAGATCCCGCACGTGCGGCAATCGGGCAAAAACTCCGCGGACATTCGGATGGTCGTGGACGCGCTCGACCTCTGCTATACGAAGCAGCATCTGGATACGTTCGTCATTCTGAGCGGCGACTCCGATTTCTCGCCGCTCGTGAGCAAGCTCCGCGAGAACGCGAAGACGGTCATCGGCATGGGTGTGAAGAATTCCAGCTCCGACCTCTTCATCAACAACTGCGATCAGTTTCTCTACTACGACGATCTCGTTCGCGAAAAACCCGGCGGCGGACGGTCGCGGAGCCGGCGCAAGCCTGCGGCGAAGAAGCCTGCGGAGAACGGCGCGGAGGGAGAGGCTGCAAACGGCGAGCCTGCCGTCGAGGGTCCGACGCTGGAACAGGCGCTCGACCAGGTCGCCGCGACCCTGGAGGCCCTCGAAGCCGAGCGCGGCGATGACAAGATCTGGGCTTCGATGATCAAGCAGGCTCTCAAGCGACGCAATCCCGGCTTCAACGAACGCGCACACGGCTTCCGGTCGTTCAACGACCTGCTCCGTGTCGCGGAGGAACGGGGAATCCTGAAGCTCGAAGCGTCGAGCGGGCAGTTCCTTGTGAGGTCGGCGGAATGATGCCGGCATTTCGCACGGGACTTGCGAGGTTGACCCCGGCACGAGGGTTGCTAGGCTCGCGGCGCTTATGAGGTTTCCCTTGGCCCTCACGGCGAAGATCGCGGGTTACATCGTCGGGAAGAAAATTCGCGGTGTGGACAAATTCGCCACCGTGCTTCAACTCGAGCCGCTGCACACCTGCAATCTCACGTGCACGGGCTGCGGGCGCATCCGGGAATATTCGACGTCGTTGAAGGACGTCATGTCGCTGGAGGACTGCCTGTCCGCGGCGCAGGAATGCGAGGCGCCGATGGTTTCGATCTGCGGTGGCGAACCCCTGATCTACCCGCACATCGAGGCGCTGGTCTCCGGTCTGCTCGAGCAGGGGCGCATCGTCTACATCTGCACGAACGGAATGTTCATGCGGAAGAAAATGCGCGAATACCTCGCGTCCGAAATGCGGAACGCGGAGGGCGGAAGGCGCACGGAGCTTCAGGCGCAACTCGACCGGTTGCTGCAGGAGGAGTTGATCACCGAAGCGCAACTTGAGGAGATCCGGAACGCAAAGCCGGAATCCGCAAAGCCCATCATCGGCCCGAGCCAGTGGATGTATTGGAATGTTCACCTCGATGGCCTCGAACGCACGCACGATCTCATCGTCGAGCGCGAGGGCGTGTTCAAGGAATGCATCGCAGCGATCCGGATGGCGAAGATTCTGGGTTACCAGGTCGCCACGAACACGACGGTCTACAAGGAGACCGACATGGGCGAACTCGAGCAGATGTTCGACTACCTTTCTTGGCTCGGCGTCGACGGTCACACGATCTCGCCAGGCTACGACTACGACTCGGCGAAGGAGGACATGCGCAAACGGCTGAACCTCCAGCCGGAGAATTTTTTCCTCACCCGGGCGGCGACGAAGGAGAAGTTCCGCGACATTCGCGAATGGGGGGCCCGGTATTCCATTTTCGGCACGCCCGTCTATCTCGACTTCCTGGCGGGTGTCCGCGATCTCGAGTGCTCGGCGTGGGCAATTCCGACGCGCAATGTCCGCGGCTGGAAGGGGCCCTGCTATCTCATGACCGACGCCCACTGGGCGAGCTATCGTGAGCTGCTCGAGAAGACGCCGTGGGAGAATTACGGCGTCGTTGACGGCAAAGCCCGCGATCCGCGCTGCGAGAATTGCATGGTCCATTGCGGCTACGAGCCGAGTGCCGCACTTGGCCGGAATCCGCAGCCCGGTGACACGTGGAAAAACGTGAAATTCAATTTCGGCCCGAAGCCAAAACCGCGGCTCGAAGGAGCGACCGTCGACCCGTTCAACGGCGTTTCGTGTGGAAACGGCCACAAGACCGGTCGTCCGCAAAAGGCGACAACCGCCGCCGCGGCATGAAGACACCTCCGGAGCGGCACGGCTCCTGCGTCGCATCGCAAGCCGCCTTCCGGACTCTGTGAACCATGGAATCAAACACCGCCAGCATTCTTCCTTTTCAGCAGCCCGAAGCGACGACCTTCCGTGACGTCGAAAGCGCCATCCGCGCAGCGCAACAATACCTGCTTTCGATTCAGCATGAGGACGGGCGTTGGGAGCGGGAACTGACCGTCGATAGCACGCTCTGCTCCGACTACATCCTCTACATGCACTGGTGCGGGCGCGTGGACGAGGTGCTCCAGGAAAAATGCGCCGCGCACATTCGACGCCGGCAGTTGTCGGACGGCGGGTGGAACATCTACGTCGGCGGGCCGAGCGAGATCAACGCATCGGTGAAGGGTTACTTCGCATTGAAACTTGCCGGCGATTCGCCGAACGCCACGCACATGCGCGAAGCGCGGGCAAACGTCCTGAGACTCGGCGGCATTCCGGCGATGAACACCTACGGGAAGCTTTACCTCGCGCTCCTCGGCCAGTTTCCCTGGAAATATCTGCCCACGATCCCGCCGGAGATCTTTCTCTTTCCGAACTGGTTTTTCTTCAACATCCACGAAATGTCCTCGTGGACGCGCCCGATCGTGGCTCCGCTGGCGATCCTCAACCATCTCAAGCCGGTGCGGCATCTGCCGTCCGCCATGCAGCTCCACGAGCTGTATCCCGCGGGCATGGAGAACACGGACCTCTCGCTGAAAAAGCATCCGAGATTCTGGGCGTGGCGGAATTTTTTCCTGCGTCTGGACAAGCTGCTGAAGCTTTATGACCGCCTGCCCGTGCATCCGCTGCGCGAGCGCGCGATGAAGGTCGTGGAGCACTGGATGATCGAGCGGATGGGCGAGGGAAGCGAAGGGCTCGCCGCGATCTTCCCCGCGATGCTCAATGCGATGATGGCCCTGCGCGCGCTCGGCTATGCGGAGGATCACCCGTTGCTCCAAAAGGCGGATCGCGACTTCGCGGGCCTGTTTGTCGACGACCCCGAGGATTTTCGGATCCAGCCGTGCCTTTCTCCGGTGTGGGACACCGCGATCACGACGATTGCGCTTGGCGAGTCGGGACTTGGCACGACGCATCCCGCACTGACGAAGGCCGCGCAATGGCTGGAAAAACGGGAGGTCCGTTTCCGTGGCGACTGGCAGGTGAAGAATCCGCACCCCGAGGCGAGCGGTTGGGCATTCGAGCACGAGAACGTCTATTACCCGGATACGGATGACACGATGATGGTTCTCATGGCGCTGAGGCATGTGCCGCCGGCGGACGCTGCGAAGCGGAAGGTGCAATTCGACCGCGCGTTGAGCTGGTTGTTGAGCTTTCAATGCGACGATGGAGGATGGGCGGCGTTCGACAAAAACGTCACCGCCCGCTGGCTCGAGCACGTGCCGTTTGCCGATCACAATGCGATCCTCGATCCCACCTGCAGCGACCTCACTGCACGCGTGCTCGAGTTGCTCGGCTACGTTGGATACGACCGGAACAGCACGCTCGTGCGCCGGGCGGTGAGATATCTGCGCGACACGCAGGAGTCCGATGGTTCCTGGTATGGCCGATGGGGCGTGAACTACATCTACGGCACGTGGCAGGCCCTGCGTGGACTGGGTGCGATCGGCGAAAACATGGACCAGGAGTGGATCCGGCGCGGACGTGACTGGCTGGAAAGCTGCCAGAACGAAGATGGTGGATGGGGCGAAACCTGCGAGAGCTACGATTTTCCAACCTTGAAGGGCGTCGGCCCCAGCACCGCGAGCCAGACGGCATGGGCGTTGATGGGACTCTGTGCGTGCGGCGACCCGACCCGGGAGTCGATCCGGCGCGGTGTCGCGTATCTCATTCGCACGCAGAACGAGGATGGCTCGTGGACCGAGACGGAAACGACCGGCACGGGGTTCCCCCGGGTCTTCTATCTCCGCTACGACATGTATCGGCTGCACTTCCCGCTGCTCGCGCTCGCGACGTATCGGAAAATGCTCCGCTAGCCGCCCTCGTTGCTACGCGGAAACACCTCGAGCTGATTCGTCCAGCAGGGTGAGGAGTCGTGGTCCGAACACGAAGGCTCCGACAAGTGCCGCCGAAATCGCGGTAATCAGCACCGCTCCGGCCGCCACATCCTTTGCCTGGCCGACGATCGGGTGAAATTCCTTCGTGGTCGCATCGGCGAGAAATTCGAATGCGGTATTCAAGGCTTCAGCAGCCCACACCGCAGCCATTGCCAGCACGATCCAGCACCATTCGGCAGCGGAAAGGCGGAGGAGAATTCCTGCCGTGACCGCAACCAGCGAGAGTGCCGCATGAATCCAGGCGTTGTGCTGGGATCGGAGCATCAGCGCGATTCCGCGAAAGGCGTGATGAAAACTGCGGATCCGGCCGGTGAATGGGAACGGACGATTCATGGATCAACCATCGCGTCACCATGGCTCTCCGTCGAGGTTCCAACCGATTCCAAAAAAGTGGCCGACGGGCCGTCCGAGTGAACAAGCCCGCCGGCCGTTGCGGCGTTTGGTGAAAAATCAGGAAGTCGCCCAGAGGGAGACGGAAGTCGCTCGCGAGGGCGGTGTGTTCGCGATCAGGGCGTCGTAAATTTTCCGGGCGCGGGCCGGCCACGAACGCCGGGCGGGCGCTCGTGTGAGCCGGTCGAGAATGCGCGCGATGCGGCGCAACCGTTCCACGCGGTCGGCCTCCGCCCTCGGAGGGCAGGTTGCCATACACCTGCCGAACGACTCGGCGATCAATGCAAGCATGGGTTCGCGGCGCATGGTTTTACGCCCGGCGGTTGAAGCCTCCGACGACGAACGACAGCGCAAAGAGCACGAGAAAGACCAGGAAGAGAATCTTGGCAATCCCGGCTGCCGTTCCAGCAATTCCTCCGAATCCGAGGACTGCTGCGAGCAGCGCGATAATCAGAAACGTGATGGCCCAACTTAACATGCGGTCTCCTTTTTGGTTCGCCTCTCTTCAACAGCGAAGGCCGTGCCAATCTGGAGACGGGATGATTTAAATAATTGAAGACGAGCGACTAACAAACTCCACGCTAAAAAGTGCCGGGTGTGTAAGGGAGCAAAAGTCAGGCCGGATGCAAGGTTGGCGAGGCGGAAACGATGCAAAATGCACGATCCACAGGACGTTCTAGTCCTCGATGGAATGGTCGGAGTGCGAAAACACGCGAAACAACTCCGTGGATGCCGCGAAGTTGATGGATGAAGCGTGAAGCTCCGTCGCCCGTGCGAACATTTCACCGGCTTCCTCGAGATGCCCGTTCATTTCGAGCATCGCCCCCAGCAGAAGCAGACTCTGGAGATCGCGCCGCTCGGCAGCGGACTTCCGCAACGCCATCATGGCCTCCGCATGGCGGCGACGGGAAAGGCAGTATTTTGCATAGGCGCGAAGGAGGTCCGGTGCGAGGGAGGTGAAATCGTCGGGTTCCGCTTTCGAGAATCGCGCGTGGCGGCTGAGGGCGTGATTCACCGCGTAGCGGAGCTGGGTCGGCTTCACAGGCTTGGTGAGAAAGTCCGTGATTCCGAGGCGCAACGCTTCAACGGCCGTGCGATGATCGGCAAACGCGCTGGAAAGGACAATTGGGCCTTCGAAGCCTCCATCGCGAATCTCGGCGGCGGTTTGCAGCCCGTCGAGTCCGGGCATGCGCAGATCCAGCAGCACACAATCCGGCGGGGAGTTCCGCGCGAACTCGATGGCCTGTTCTCCACTGGACGCCAGCTCGACTTCGAACCCCACCGAACGCAGGGCCACGGAGAAACCGAGGCGAATGGTTTGCTCGTCATCGACGACAAGGATGGGGCGGGTGGAGGCGACATTCATCAGGCTATGGGGAGTTCGCAGTAAAAACGGGTGGCTCTTCCCGGATCGCTACTGAAGCTGATCCGGCCGTCATGGGCATGGACAATTTCACGGGCGATCGCGAGTCCGAGTCCGACCCCATCCGATCCCCGCTGGGTCGGAGCACGGAAGAATTTGTCGAAGACGCGGGACTGATATTCCTCGGGCACGCCGGGCCCGGAGTCGATGACGGAGAGCCGGATGTAGTCGGCGCCGGAACGTTCGGCCGTCAGTTCCACGACACCGCCGTCGGGCGAAAATTTCAACGCGTTCGAAACGAAGTTTCCGATGACGTGCATGATGCGCTTGCGATCCACCAGTATTCGCGAGAGATCGTCCGGTGCGGAAATCGTGAAGCGGATCCGCTTTGCGTCGGCCTGGGTCTGGAAGGCTGCGCGGGCCTCCTCGAGAATCTCCCGGGGAGGAACGGGGGCGAGTTCCAGATGGGTGCGTCCCGCTTCGATGCGGGAAAGTTCCAAAAGGCTGTTGAGCGTGGTGAGCAGCCGCTCGCAATCGCCACACGCGGACTGGATCATTTCCTCCTGAAGGTCGGTGAGGCTGCCGCAGTTTTTCTCGAGGAGAAGATGAAGAATCATCCGGATGCCGGTCAGCGGTGTCTTGATCTCGTGACTGACGGTGGAAATCAGATTCGACTTCATGTCGTCGAGCCACCGGAAGCGACTGACATCGAGAAGAATCACCGCCGCGCCGGCGATGTCGCCTTCGGGCGAAAAGACGCGGAGAATGCGCGGGAGGTAGTGTTTCTCGCGATCGCCGAGGCGGAACAGCATCGCCTCGTGAAGGTCGTCCGGGAGATAGTCGGAGTTTGTGCGGCGGACTTCTCCGAGTTGCCGGACCAGAGAATCCGGCAGGCCGGCCGGCGAACCGACGCCGTCGAGGAATCGTTCGGCTGCCTGGTTGGTGACCCAGATTTCGTTTTGTGCGTCGAGAAGAATGACAGGGTAGGGGAATGCCGCGATCGTTTCGCGAATCGAACGGTTTAACCGGAGGATGGTGTCGTCGGTTTCGCGGCGGAACACGCGGAGTTCGCCCGCCATTTCGTTGAATGCGCGAGCGAGGTCGCCGAGCTCATCGTTCGAGAGGACGGGGATGTTCTGCTCGAAGTTTCTCGATTTCACGGCCTCGATCGACCGACGGAGTTCCTCGATGGGACCGATCAGCGCGTGACCAAGCTTGATGTAGGTGTAGGCGAAAACGGCGAGCGCGACCGCCATCGCACCGATCAGAAACCAGATCGTATCGGTGACGAGGCGGCCCGTGCGTTCCTGCGCGCGCATCATGGCCTGCTCGTTCATCTCGAGGATGGTTTCGGTCAGATTGGTTAATCGCAGATTCCGCTGGAGGAGGTCTTCGCGGAATGCGCGGAAGGCTTCCTCGTCCTTTGGATCGAGGGAAAGACCGTTTCGGAAGGCCTCGAGGTAACCATGCACCTGGATGCCGAGTTGTTCCGCGAGCTTTGCCTCCTCCGGACTTTTGGCAAGAAGACGGAGAGCCGCTAGAGCGCGTTCTAGCGGCGGCTCAAACCGGGTTACCAGAGGTTCTTCGCCCTGCTGGAAAAAACTGATTTCGGCCTCGCGAAAGTAGTGGGCATTGAGCCGGAGGATCGAAATCCGGATGCCGTGAGCCTCACGGATGCTCTCGTAGTTCTCGGTGAGAATGGAATCGATGCTCTTCTGGAGGCGCGAAAGCAACCAGATGGAATATCCCCCCGCGGCAAGCAGCAGGACAATGATGGAGATCAGACCGATGAGGATGCGCCATCTAAGCATTGGCCTCCTTTTCCCACTTCTTGCGCTTGCGGTAGAGCGTGGCGGGATCAATGCCGAGAATGCGGGCGGCGGACTCCTGATTCTCCGCCACGTCGAGCACGCGCTGGATGTGTTCGCGCTCGAGTTGCTCAAGGGAAACCATCGCGCCGATCCGGGGGGCGGGGCGCTCCGGGGCGGAATGGTGCGGATCAAGCAGGTCGGCCGCGGTGATCCGGGTTCCCTGGCAAAGAATCACGGCGCGTTCGACGGCATTTCGCAACTCCCGGAGATTTCCGGGCCACGGATGGGAGAGCAGATACTCCCGCGCGCCCGCGTCGAAGCCATCCAGCTTCCGACCGGATTGGGTGGAAAAATGGGTCAGGAAACGCTCGGCGAGCTGGCAGATCTCGGACGGACGTTCGCGCAACGGCGGCATGGTCGCCGAGATGACGTTGAGTCGGTAAAACAGATCCTCGCGAAACGTGCCCGCGGACACGCACGCCGCCAGATCGCGGTTTGTGGCGGCAATCACGCGCACGTCGGCGGTATGCGTCTTGTTCTCGCCAACACGCTCGTATTCCCGATCCTGCAGGAGCCGCAGGAGCTTGGGCTGAATTTCGAGCGGGAGTTCGCCGATTTCGTCGAGGAACAGGGTGCCGCCCCGCGCGGTGGCGACCTTGCCCCAGGTATCGCGCACCGCGCCGGTGAACGCTCCCTTTACGTGGCCGAACAGTTCGCTCTCCAGCAACTCGCGGGAAAGGCTGGGGCAACTCACCGTGACGAACGGGCCGTCCGCTACCAGACTGCGCTCGTGAATGGCACGGGCCACCACGCTCTTTCCGGTTCCGCTTTCGCCAAGAATGAGGATTGATGCGGGGGATTTCGCCGCGCGAAAGAGCGTTTCGTAAACGCGGGCGGCTCGCGGGTCGGCGGACTCGAAGGTGGCTTCCGGAGTCGCGGAAGCCACTTCCTTTTCCAAAACCGCCAGCCGCCGAATCATTGACGCGGACTTTCGCACACGGTTGACCGCATGCCGCAGATGCTCGGGGGTGAAGGGTTTCGGCAGGTAATCGAAAGCTCCGGCATGCATCGCACTCACGGCCGTTTCGACCGAAGCGTATGCGGTGAAAACGATCACCGGCAGCCCCGGGGAAACCTGGTGGATTTCCTTCAACGTTTCCAGGCCATCCTCGTCGCCGAGGCGCAGGTCGAGAAAGACGAGATCATAAACGTCTTCGCGCAGTTTCAGAAGTGCTACGCGACCGCTGTCCGCGGTATCGGGATCATGACCTTCGGCCCGGATCGCCAGCGACGTTGCGTTGCGAATGGATTTTTCGTCGTCGACGATAAGGATCTTCATTCAAAGAAAAGCGCGAAAGGACTGGGGCCGCAGAGTGATGGCGCTGAACATACGGAAATTCGTGGCAATGAGCCATCAGGGGAAGTCCGGATTCTAGCCCCGGCACGCAAAGACCAGATATTTTCTGTTTAAACGCGCGGAGCGTGTTTCACACCACGCGCAGCGGTGGAACTTGAGGGGGAGTGACTTCAGGGGGCGGGCCGTGGGGATGTGAATAAATCGGAGGTCGAGACGGCACAGCGTGACCTTCGGAAAGTTTTTCAAAAGTTATTCACAGCATCGTAAACGCCTCCATTCCAACCAACAAACAATAACTTAATACAATATACGTCATGTGTAGTGATGAGGTGGATGGATGGATGATGAGATGATCTCCTTTGCCGAAACTACTTCCAAATCCGCCTCAACGAGTTTTCCGGCCGCCAACCTCTGCCAGGCTCTGACTCTCTTTTTCTGCGGACCTTCTTTCGGCCCCTTTGACGCTCGCTCGGGCTTTTGAGACTCTTACATTCGGGGCACTTGCCTTTTCCGTTTCAGGCGCAATACGGCGTAACAACTTTTCGCGCGCCTGGACGTTCAACCGAGATATTTAACGCCTGCTTCAACTTTGGCACAAAGCGCTGAATCGCGAGGTCCTCAATGGCATTGCAGATGGTCATGCGTTGACGCCATTCCGTTTCCGGAATCACACGGCCACCGGTGAGCTTTTCGTAGGCTTCGCGCCGCGGAACCTTGTGACGCCAAAACCAGGATTCCGTTCGCCACCAGTAATGGTTGATCTGAGCCTGTTCGATGGCGATTTCACCCGCCCGATAAGGCTGTCCATCTGCGTTTACGGCCGTCAATCCATCGTAAAGAACGGGTTCGTGAACCTTGAGCCGCCTCACCTTGTCCGGCTGGACAATAGCCTTCCCCAGGCGGTTCTCCTCGTAATCCGGCAGGGCTTTGCGGGTTAGCACCTCCACGCTGCAAGTTCCTGCTGGAAGATCAGTGACGATCGAGGTTCCGAAGATTTGCCAGTTGACGATGACTGCGGGGTGAGACTCCAGTTTTTGCAAATATTCCGGCAACGAATCGGCGTGCTTTGGCACGAGAAACTCGTCCACGTCCAGGGACGCCAGCCAGTGAAATCTGCCCCGGGAGCGTTCCAGCGCGTGATTGATCGCCTTGATTTGCCACCGGTTGAAGGGATCTGGAAAACTGAGATCAAACAGCTCCACAGTTCCGTTCCGGCAGTATGGTTGCAAAACGCGCCGGGCGGCATCCGTGCTGCGGTTATTATAGAGAAAGAATCGCTCCACTCCGAGGACACGGTGATATTCGATCCATTCCGGTAGCCACTCTGCCTCGTCCCGAAAGATCGCGCAGATCGCAAGATATCCCGCGGCACGAGGTCTCCAGATCGTTTGGCTGCCGAGCCATAGATCCGCTGCGGCATTCATCCCCGCTCCCACTCCCTTGGGTCGAAAGCTCATCAAAAAGAAACAGTCGATAATGTTTTCACGTCTTTCTCATAAAAAGACCGTAAAAACATTTCTTCATCAGTAGATAATAAATCTTCATTTCCCTTGGAAGGACCGCGATTTACCACGGGAAGAGTGGCCGAAACGCCAAGATGTCGAGTGATCGCCTGAAAGGATGCCTCGAATTGCTCAAAGCGGCCAATGAAGTCCATGCGGGGGTTTCCTTCAGAGTCGCATATAAAGTCGGCCTGCGGACGGAAATGCACGAACCGCCGAATAACTTCCTGCTCGTGAAACGCGTCAACGAACGTATGAATGTTCTCGAAGGCCGCGGCAAACTGGTTCCGAAACCGGTAATCCATCTCTGTAATGCCTCCCGCTTTAAGGAAATGGTAAGCAGACAGAAAGCGGTCGATGGGTTCCCGCATCACGCAAAACTTCCAGTAGCGCCTCAAGGAAGCGGGATCCTGGCGCGCACACTTCACGTAAAGGCGATGGTTGACGTGAAATCCGCCGAAGAGGGCTTCGCAGATGGCCAGTCCTCCCGTCTTGGGAAGATGGAAGAAGATGCACTTCAGTTCCCTCTCCCGTGCGCAAAGGAAATCGGCTTCAGGCGGTCGCCCCGCAAATTGCAGCACCCGATTCCGCGTGGGAATGGAAAGATAAAGCATGGGGTGTCGCATGAAAACGGCCGCAGGAAAGTGTTGCTGACCAAATCCAACAAGGGATTCCGCATCTTACAAGAATTCGTTACGGCCGGGATTTTTCTGAAGAACTGCATCCCTCCAGAAGTCGAGAGTCACTTAGGTCTAACATCACCGCTGCGGATGACGAAATTGACGCCGGGCAAGGGGCGCTTGTGATGGAGGGAGGGTTGTTTTTATTGGGTCTTTCCTAGATTAGAGGAGAAGAGCTGAGGTTTTTGATGAGTAAGGAAAAGAGGTTATCATGGCGATGGTTGAAGCGCCATTCGGTTTCCTTGAGATGATCATAGAAGTGTTCCCAGCGCACTCCC
>Ga0065721_10048767_pt1 | contig 90480 bp, 80 predicted proteins | sample Mesricmetagenome_FD_59108 | JGI IMG/M metagenome (GOLD analysis project Ga0065721, IMG submission 59108) | Mesophilic microbial community from rice straw/compost enrichment Sample: eDNA_1 v2 (version 2) | ecosystem: Engineered > Solid waste > Grass > Composting > Bioreactor | place: USA: Davis... | reverse complement strand
CCTACAGTTTCTGGTCATGAACCTGGAGCGGCGACTACGGGTTCTCTTTTTGCCTTTTTTCGGATTATTACCGTTTGTTACTGTCCGTCAGGTGAAGGTCGCGTAAAAATCTTGTTCAGCAAGCCCTATAGTAGTTTCGCAACGCAGAGAGCGTTTCGGGGGAACATGAGAGGAGTTTAATGTTCACGGCTTCTCCCGATAAAATAACTTGTATTTTTTGGTCAACCTCTTTAAAATTGGTTTGAATTTACCGATAATAGATTGTATTTGATCATGTTTGTGAAGAAGGGAGAGTTGCGAATTTATGAAGAAGCTGCTTATCGGTTTGTTCGCCTGCTTGCTGGTCATAAGCGCAAGCACCGCCGCGCTTGCCTCCACCGGCAAAAGCTCACAAGATTTTTCGGACTTGAAGGATCTGGATGAGGCCACCCGCCAAAAGTTTGACGCTCTTATTGAAGCCGGCATATTTAACGGCATGGGGGAGGATTATTTCGGGCTGAAAGAAGAAATGAACCGCGCCCAGTTTGCCAAAGTGGCCGCGCTTATTTTTCAGCTTGAGGTGAAGGCAGGTCAGAATACATCCACCTTTACCGACGTAAAAGCGGACGACCCCGCCAACGGCTACGCGCTGCCTTATATCGAAGCGATCAAAGCGGCGGGCATAACGGACGGCGTTGCAGAAGGCGTCTACAATCCGGCCGGCAAAGTGACAAAAGAACAATTGGCTGCCTTCTTGATCAAGGGACTGGGCCTCAAAGAGGATGCGCAGCAAACGCCGGGTCTTGATGACGACACCGTATCCGACTGGGCCAAGGGTTACGTCGCGCTAGCCCTGGAGAAAAAGCTGATAAACAACAACGACGACGGCTTGTTCGGAGGCAAATCCAACGTCATTCGCGAGCAGCTTGTGCTGACCGCTTATGAAGCGAAGCAAGTCGTCGATGCCGCGGCGGAGCCTTCTCCAACGCCTGAGACGACTCCGGAGCCTACGCCGTCGGCATCGCCTTCAGCATCGCCGTCGGCATCGCCATCGCCATCGCCGACACCCGCTCCGACACCGGCGCCATACTACCCTCCGCCGATCACATACGCGCCTGCCATCACCGGATTTGAGCTCGAACCAGGCTCGGTGGCCGGCTCGACCCGCATCGTATATGAACCATCGAGCGGTCACTACCTGCAAATCGTCGTCTCGGCCAACCCGGTCGCCAGGCCTGCCTTGGGCGCTTATGCGAGCTCCTACGGCCAGCCTTATATGCCCGGAAGAGACATCACCGGCGTAACCTCAGGGAGTTATATCGGCTTGTATGAAATTTCTTCGGACTTGCGTGTCGTCAAATTCGTGAACATCGCTCTGACGGCGGAGGATGTGACCGCAGGAGTGCCGGCGCTTACGGGGTATGAGGTTACTAAAGGATCTGTCAACGGCAGCACCAGAATTAACTATGGTATCCTTGCAACCAGCAATCTATACTATAAGATCAATCCCTATGGACCGATCCAGGTGCCAGCATTTGAATCAAGCATAGATTCAATCGAAGGATATTTGAGCTTAATTCCAGGCGAAGACATCACTGGAGTATCGCCAGGAATGCATATCGGTTTATATGAAGTAAGCGAAGGTACAATCTTGAAGTTTGCAGATATTGTTTTAGACGAGGAACACATCTTTTATGAGGAACCATCCGAAACTGAACCATCAGAGCAACCATAACCGGAATTAAGATGATATTCGTCTGAACAAAGGGGCTCCTGCTGGTGTTAGCAGAAGCCCCTTTATATACGAACCTTTTAAGTGATGTTGATCTTACCCTGTACAGGTCATACCCGCTGCAGCGTTGTCGTAACGTTGCTTAGCTGTATTGTCCCGCGTCAATCGCTTTTTGCTTCTCGTCGAGAATTTCCTGGTAACCCTCTCTCAGATAAGTTTCTTTCGCCTCTTGGTAAACCTTGTCGAACTCGCTTTCCGGCGACAGAACGACTTTCACATAGAGCTCCTGGAACTTGGAGTTCAGATCGGCTTTATATTCGTTAACGTTTTCGAGAATGACGGAGAACAGCGCATCCGGCGTGCGGTATTCCGCCGTCTCGTCGTAATATTTCAGCATATCTTCTGCCAGCGTTTCATATCCCGGCGGCGTCCAGTTGCGCAGGTGGGCCATGCGTGTCTTCTCCGGCGTATCGAACTCCGCCATTTCGGTGACGAGCGCCCAGTAGTCTTTGTTGTTATTGTTGGACAGCTTGGATTCGCCGGCGTAATCGGCCGATTTCAACGGAATGCCCTCAGCGTCCAGCGTATAGTTCTGTCCCTCTACGCCGTTCTGGAAGAAGAACAGATTTTCCGGCTGGCTCAGCCACTCGAGATACATCCATACGGCAGCGCGTTCCTCGTCCGTCGTTTCATAATTGATGCCCATAATCAAACCGAACGGCCAGTAAGCGCGGCCCTGCGGCTGATTGCCTTCCGGCACCTGTGCACGAGGAGGAAGGATGGCGAATTCCGCGTCCGGATTGTTCGCAAGCGTAGCGGAGAAGACATCCGTGTTGCTGGTCAAATACAGACCGTAGGTGCCCGTCTTGCCGGCTACAAATTCCGCTTTAATTTTGTTGTCGTCGTTGCGCAGATAAAATTCCTTGTCGATCAGTCCGTTATTGTACTGGTAGTTCAGATTGCGCAAATATTTCTCGGATGGTTCCCACGTCAGATCGGCAACGCCCAGATCGGAGTAGAGCGCGCGCTCCTTCTCGTCGATCGGCCAATCGCGGAAGGCATAACTGTACGTATAGTTGTTTTGCAGAAGCGATCCGCCCGCTACGCCAAGCCCCGCTTCCTTCCATTTCACCAGCATCTCGTTGAATTTCTCCAGCGAGGTCAGGTCCTCAACCTTCATGCCGACCTTCTCTACCCAGTCCTTGCGGATCAGCGTCGTGAAGTTGTCCGCTGCCGGCCGTTTGGCAAAGAAAAATACTTTCTTGCCGTCTACGCTGCCGTACTGCTCGATCGTCGACTTCATCGTTTCCCAATACGTTGGCGCGTAGTTGGCGATTTCTTCGTAATCCAGCTCCTGCATGACGTCTTCCCCATAATAAGCAAGCGCTTGCGGCATATCGTAGTGGAAGATAATGTCCGGCGCTTTATGGGAAGCGAGAAGCTGCTCGTAGTCCGTCACTTCGCTGTTGCGCGTGATTGGAATATATTTGACGTCGATGTTGTACTTGTCGCCAAATTCCTTCTGGACCCATCTCGTATAATAGTTGTCGGTAACGTTCCAGCCTTCGAACGCCCGCTCATATACTGGAATTTCGAGCGTAACCCGTTCCGGGAAGCCGTTCGAGTAATCGGCATATTTTCCGGAAGCGCTTTCGGTCGGCGTGCCGCCGGCATCCGGCGAAGCGGTAGGATTGCTGTTGCCGCTGTTGCCGTTGTTGTTGCCGCCGGTGCATGCCGACAATACGCTTAATCCCAGGATGAGAGTCAGGATCGTCGAGACGATTTTCTTTTTGCTCATCGTAATTCCCCCGTTTTTTTAAATTTGACAGGTTATCCGTTAACCCTTGACCGCGCCAATCATGGCGCCTTGAACAAAATATTTCTGTATAAACGGATACACGCATATAATGGGCAGCGTCGCAAACACCACGCACGATGCCTTCAATACTTCCGGATTGCTGAGCGTTACTTGGGTAGCTTCCAGCTGGAAGCTCTCGCTCGCTTGAATAATCAGGTAATACAGCTTCAACTGCAGCGGGCGCATATCTACGTTCTGTTTAATATAAAACAGCGCGTCCTGATAAGCGTTCCAGCGGCCGACGGCATAAAACAGCGACAGCGTCGCAATAATCGGCTTCGACAACGGCAAGACGATGCTCCACAAGATGCGATAATGTCCCGCGCCGTCAATTCGCGCCGATTCCTCCAGGCTGTCGGGAATCGTGCTGGACAGCGCAGTCTTCATAATCAACAGGTTGAACGCGCTGAACGCGAGCGGCAGCACGAGCGACCACATCGTATCCAGCATCCCCAGACTGTTGATCAGCATATAGTCGGGAATAATGCCGCCGTGAAAATACATGGTGAACAAAAAGATAAAGGTGATGACCGTACGGCCTTTCAGCTGCTTGCGCGACAGCGGATACGCGGCGAAGATCGTCAGGATCATCCCGATAATGGTAAACAGCACCGTGACGATGATGGATACATAAAGCGAACGCATAATACTCTTGTCGGCGAAAATTTTGCCGTACGCCTCGAGCGTAAAGCCTTGCGGCCACAGAGTGACCTTATTCGCAATAACGTAGGCATCTGCGCTGAGCGACTTTGCGATAACATGAACAAACGGCAATAAACAAGCCAGCGAAGAGATGATTAGAGCGAGGCCGATCAGCATGCCCCAAATATCATAGCGCTTTCTGCTCCATAAAGCCGTAGTGCCGGCGGATGCTTTCATGTCTGGCCTCCTTTCTAAATCAATCCGTCTTCGCCAAGCTTTTTGGCGATGCGGTCTGCCGCCAATACGAGCACCAACCCGATGACGGCCTGGAACAGTCCGAGCGCCGTGGCCCGGCTGAAATTGCCGCCCTCAATCCCCCATCGGTAGACGAGAACCGGTATCGTGGTCGTAAATTCGGTTGTCGCTTTGTTTTGCAATGCGATAATCCGTTCGAACGAGCCTTCCATAATCTTGCCCAAGTTCAGGATCAGCAAGGTCACGATGGTCACGCGTATCGAAGGCAGCGTAACGTTCCATGCTTTGCGCCATCGGCCCGCGCCGTCCACGGTGGCCGCTTCGTACATCTCCGGGTTAATGCTGCTGATCGAAGCCAAATAAATGATCGTTCCCCAGCCCATGCTCTGCCATACCCCGATGGCCAAATAGGTAAACAGCCAATGCGTATCCTCCTGCAGAAACGGAATGCGATTGCCGCCTATCGACTCGATCACATTGTTAATGACGCCATTGCCCACGCTGAGCAGCTGATAGGCAATAGCCCCGATAATGACCCACGACAGGAAGTGCGGAAGATACAACACCGTCTGATTGGCGCGCTTGAACCGGACGTTCTTGATCTCGTTCAGCAGCAGCGCCAGCACAATCGGCATCGTAAAGCTGAACACCAGGTCGAGACTGTTGAGCAGCAGCGTATTGCGGACCGCCCGAAGAAAATCGTGCTTGGCAAACAGATCCATAAACACCTCAAAGCCGACCCATTCGCTGCCCCATATTCCCTTTGCCAGCTTGTAATCTTTAAATGCAAGCACAAGGCCGGACATCGGCGCGTACTTGAATAGCGCAACAAAGGTAAAAGGAAGAAGAAGCAACGAATAAAGCTGCCAGTCTCGCCGGAGATAAAAGATCATCCCCCTTTTTTTTCTGTTCGTTGAAATTGCGGGCTTCGAACTTGATGAAATTGAAGCGTTTTCAATTTTCACGCACTCACCTCCTTGCAGGATGACTCCCTCCGCCATACGATGCGTTTGTCCTGTTCATCGGCGAGGTCGAGATTATGATAACGCTTTCCAAATCCATTCGTAAATCATACGTATTGACGATGACCGTCATTTTTGATTATGCCCAGCAATGGCGCGGGGTTCTCTCGCTCCCGATAATCAAATTTGATATACGCAAGCAAAAATGAAGCTGCCCGGCCGGAATCCAGGCTTGGAACGGCGGGCAGCTAGCGGCATTACGATGCACCGGTCTTGACGGCCTTATAGCCGCTTGGAGGCATGCCTTCATATTTGCGGAAGAACCGGTTGAAGCTTTGAATATTGGAATAACCGACCTCGGAAGCGATCTGGGCGATCGTCAGATCCGTTTCCACTAGCAGCTGCTTGGCTCTCTCGATTCGCAGCGAGTTGGTATATTCGATCAGGCTTTTGCCGGTCAACTCATACACGATTTTGCGCATGTAGGAATAGCTGATGCCGATCTCCTTCGCCATATCCTCGAAGACGATATCCTCGCAATAATGCGTCTCCAAATAACGGATAATTTTCTCTCCATGATTCGCCTCGCGATGATTGCGCGCCAAATATTGCACAATTTCGCCAAAAAACGTTTTCAGATGCTTCTCCAGTTCTTCGAGCGTATCCACGGAGGCTATCGTTGAATAAATGTTGCCTTGTCCCGCAAAAATGCGCGCCGTATTTACGTTGTTCTCCCTTAGATGCTTGATGGTAACCCCAACCAGCTGGTTGTAGATGAACAGAATGTTGTCATAGGATACCGATTCGGCCGCATGAATTTCCTCCCGAATCGCCTGCAGCTCCTTCAGAACGCTCTCCAAACTTCCGGTTTCCAAAAAGTTCAAAATACGCCGCTCGCTGTTGGCCGGATAGATATATTTCTTACTGGAATCCGGTTCCCGTTCCCAATAAAAGACGCGCCCGATGCCGTCGGTCATGCGCCGCTTGATCGCTTCGGCGCCTTCCGCCAGCAGCCGCGGAATGGCGTAGGCCGAATCGGACCTGCTGCTGACGCCGATCGTCACCGAGTGGCCAAGCAGCTCCAGTACGCCGTCGCGAATATGCACGAGCGCATTTTTCAGGCCCTCGAAAGTCGTGTCGCCCGCTTCCTGTTCACCGTAATTGATGACGAGCGCGAACGTGCCTTGCCCTTGATAGATGCAGCGGGCGGCCGTTCCTTCCGGGAACAAGCCTTCGCACTTGGAGGCAAGCAAGTACCGGTGATAGCTTCGCGTTTCGTGATTGTTCTTGCTGACGTAGCGGCCGTAGCGGTCGATGGAGACGACGGCGACGGTGAAGTGCGGATCGGGAAAGATCTCCTTCACTTGCTCGGCGACTTCTCCCCGCAACAGCTTGTGAACCGCCAAACTTCTCGTATCCCGCTCGCGTTCCTCCAGCAGCCTGTATAACTCTCCCTCTTCTTCCTGCATTCGCTTGAAGGCGGCTTCGAGGAAAGTGAGTTCGTTCTTGCTTGGCGTTCCAAGATTGACCATTCCCCTGACGTTCCGCACCAGCTTTCGAATCGGCTTGGAAAGCCAGGTGGCAAGCACCACGGACAATACGGCGCCAATAAATATGATCAAGACGGTAATCCATGTGATGCTGCGCTGCAGCTTGTAAGTCGTCGTCATCAACTGATCGACGGAATAAATCTGAACGTTCCACCAATCGAACAGCTTGGAGGAAGACCAGGTATACAGCAGCCGCTTGCCGTCAACCTCATGAAAGGCATGCCCTTCCAAAGTTCCGCTGTCCAGAATCTGCCGCATATGCGGCAGCTGGCTTCCATCCGTCAGCAGCAGGCTCTTGTCGTTGTGGGAGATGATCGTGCCGTTTCCGTCCATAAGCAAGTAGCCCTGCTCCCCCTGCACCGACGATTGCAAATAATTTCCGACCTGGCTTTCGCGCAAATTGACGACGACCGTCCCGCGCGTCGTGGTTGACAAGCGGCTGAGCGGAAATAGATAAGACACGACGTTAACGCCCGAGCTCAACCGGCGCGGATACCAGACGCCGCTGATGCCTCGGCGGTCGGCCAACGCTTCTTCCATCCAATCGATCGATTCGTAACGCTCCAGCATCGTGATGCCTTTGTCGGTAGAAATGACATAATCGGCACCGTCCAGATAAAAGTAGGACGAGTATACGCCTTCCACGCGATGATTCAGATTCAGCAGCTCTTTCAGCACGGAAAGCGCGTTGCTCATATTGCTGTACTGGGAGTTCAGCTCCGAGAATGACTCGTAATTGCGGATCCGGTCAAAAATGTTGGTTGCCGCCAGACGTACCGCATCCTGCGACAAATTGTTCAGCGCATTCTCGTTCAATCTGCGGCTGGCGTTCAACGCCGCCATCGACGAATCTGCGATAGCGCTTTCAGAATTGCCCAATATGCTTGTGCCGCTGTACCAGGTCAAGACAGACATCGGCACGGCCATGACGCAGAACAAGATCAACATGAGCTGCACCATCATCGGTACCCGATTCATTCGGCCCCCTCCTCTTTATCAAACAAACAGACAATCGTATGACTGCCAATCGGACAAGCTGTCGGGGTAAAGGTCACGGAAGCTGTTAAGTCCTATGTGAATTATATAGCAAAATCATAAATCAGGTCTATTTGCTCAGGCAAAGTTTTAGAAAAATAAATAAGGCTAATGGTTTGCTCGCTGCTTGAAGCGAATGAAACGGGGCTGATCGAATGCGGCCTGCGGCAGCATTCGATCAGCCCCTCAAATTTGTTGCTGCTTCCATGCCTCATACGTGAGCAATGGCTCACTTCACTTCAATATTTTCATATAGTCCGCGTTCTCCACAACTGCAAAGTCTTCCCCATCGCCAAAGCGGACGGTAATCAGCGGCAAGCTTCGGAGAACCTCGACTTCGGCGCCGCTAAGCTTTAGAATGACTTTGCCTTTTCCGGGTACAATAGCGTTTTCTTTTATCAATCGGAGCTTGTCGCCGTTCGGAGGGTCAAACAAGCTCACAAAACGAGTTTTTTTGCTTTCGTAGTCAATTTCAAATTGCGGCCCGTCCTTGGTTTTGTACAGATTGAACGAAGTGATCTTCAAATCATCGCTGGCGACGTCAAGACTGTACCGGACGGTTCCGTCCGTTTGCGTCTGGCGGCTTCCCGCATCTTCCCGGTTCGGCCCCTCCTCGCTCTCCTTCGGATCCGGCCTTGTATAGAGCATCCTGTAATCAAACCCGTTATTGCCTTTCTTCCGGACTGCTATGCTTGTATCCGTTGAAGCCGTACCGCCCCGGAGCATCCAGCTGCTCCATTGCTGCAGGAACGCTTTCAGCGTAAGCCCGGTATCCTTGATCAAATGGTTCCGGATATTGGCCACATCGATGTAGTTCCGGTACATGGCCCGTCTGGAAGCCTCTTCTCCGTATTGGTCTGCCAAAAATGCGTACATGGAGCCCATCACATAGTAGGTATACAGATGGCCGTCCGGATTCGGAGCGTTCTTCGTATACCAGGACCAATCCAACGCCGTTTCGTAATTGGCGACAAGCTCCTTGAGCTTGGGCACTTCATGATTGGTCAGGAAGCGCTGTTTGACGATGCTGCCGAAATCGTTCGTATAAGCCCCCTTAGGCTGCATATATCTGACAAAATGACTTTGTCCCTGCCACTCCTGAAGCTCGAAGTTGTTGCCGGCATATGCATTCGCCGTTGCCAGCGCATGATTCAATTCATGGGCAATCGTTTCATAATAAGGACCGCTTCTCATGTAAATATACATTTGGCCGTCTGTAAAGCTGGCAAACCCTCCGCCGGCTTTCTCGGATTCGTTCTCCAAATCTTTTCTCCCCGCAATAACGGCGGCCTTATTCCCGTCTTTCATAAACAAGGCGGTCACCTTCGCTTGCGGAAGAGGATAATAATTGTACCGAGCCACCCGGGTATAGAGGGAATCCATTTCTTTTAATACTTCCGGCGTGATTTGTTGAAGATAAGCGTCGTCGGCGTAAACTTCAAAATATTGGGATTGGATATAGTGCAAGGTTACTTTTGGGTTTTTAAAAGCGACTTTCGAGACGGAACGTTTCGAATAGTCAAACGGAACCGACTCTTCTTCCGACAATTGCTTCATGATGCGGCCGGACAGCGTGAGCAGTGAATCTACGCCTTGCGCATAGTCGCTTCGCGCAATCGCGGATGCCTTATCGGCGGAAGAGTCGTCCAGCCAGGTATTCCGATCCCGAATCAACAGCAGCTTGTCCGTCTTAGAACGCAGGACGGATGACAAGGCATTGCCCAAGTCGGTATTCAACATTGGAGACTTCGCCACCGATTGCGCTGCGGATTTAAAAGCCGGGTCCGTATAGTTTATATACAGGTCGTCCAAGCTTCCGTTACCGCCCATGGCATACAAATCGATCGTGCGAGCGATCAAGTCGAAGTTCAGCTTCTCCGTCAACGCCCTGATCCCTTCCTGCTCCTTCCACTTGCTGCCTACAAAAGCGAAAATCATCGTATATTCGGGTACGTTCTTCTTATAATATCGGGCGATATCGAGCATCATAGCGGCAGACGCCGCCCCGGATTTGGCGCTTTCGTACCAGGTGCCGTCCGGCAGGCTTCCGAAACCGTCGATGTTGGTCACCCATAAAATCGCCTTGTTTTCGGATTTGCCCGGTATGACGCCTGCCAAATTATCCGCTTGCTGTATCGTACGGTCTACGGACAATTCCATACTCAGCTCGCTTTTCTTCAAAGCGGCGGGCACGAAATTACGGGGTACTCCGGCGTCGGCCGCCGCTTTCTCCGAGATGTACAGGACCGGAATATCCAATTTCCCGGCATGAAGCGGATGCTCGTAGTTGCCGACCTTCAATTCACCGTTCGTGACGATCATAACCGCTTTCGCCCCGTTCGCTGCCGCCCGTTGAACCCGGTCTTGAATGCCTTCCGGAAACTTCCCGTTTTTATCGTTCCAATGGAAAATCACGAGGCCGTCCGCCTTCGTCTTGTAATCCGCCGGCATACCCGCTCCCGCATAATAAGCGGTACGGAACGCAAACTTTCCTCCGGCAGTCCGCGCATACGGCATATAATCTTGCATAAGCTTCAATGTCTTATTATTCCAGACAACCTTCTCTTTTTTAAGAACGGCCGTACCCGCCGAATAACTTTGGCGATATTGCTCTTCTCCGAAGAGCGGAAGCATGCCGGCGGATCGGATTCGTTTCTCCAGATCGTCGACAGCCTTTGCGTATCCGGGCGTTCCGGCCTGTCTTCCCTGGTATTCTTTTTTGGCCCACTCGTCAATCATCACGGCTCCATTATAGCTCATAGAAGAAGCGGCAGCGGAAGAAGGGGACAAGAACAGAACATTTCCAGTTAAAATCAAACAAATAATTAATATTATAATTTTGCGGGCCCGATGATGAATATTCATAGGCGTCTCCTTTACGATTGGAAAATTATGCACTATGTTCATTCATCTTATCATAGTATTTCATGGTCCGAAAGATAATTGTTGCATACATTCCCATATATCGATCGTTGAGCCGCAACTCACGTTTCGACTAGAATTCGTCCGAAGCACTTCGGTGTAATTATTTTACAATGTGAGGTTGAATAAACTGGAGCAAGTGATTCCATGATAAAAGGGGTAGTTCAACCAGGAACATAGGAAGAGGGGATATCACCATGATGCGACTGGGTTCGCATGAAGCACACGAACTGAACGAGCTTTTGCTAAGCTGTACGAACTCGATTCAATCCATGGCGCTTTTCATTAATCAGGCCGGGGACCCGGAGCTTAAGGACATGATCGTCCGTCACTATTCCGTCCATGTGCAGGATTACAACATGAAGGTTGAATATGCCAGCCAAATGTTCTCCCGCGATCAACTGAATGTTCCTGCGCTGGCTATGCACCCCGTAATGGAGCAGCCCGCTGCCCAATACCCGGGACTTCAGCCAAAGGTGCAGTTGCAGCAGCTGGACGACCGTGCCATTGCAACTTCCTATCTGTTAACGCTGAAACGTGCTGGCAGAGAATACGCTTGGTCGGCTATGGAGTGCTCGACTCCACAGTTGCGGGCATTTCTGGAGGATGCATTCCGCATGTGCTCCCATCAGGCTTATGAGGTGTGGGCCTATATGGCACGCAAGGGACTCTACCCGGTTCAATATGCGACAACCGCAGCCATTCAAGCGATGCAGCAAATTTATCAGCCTGTACCGCAACATAATCCCGCCCAGCTGTACAGTTGAACCCGGCAAGCTCCGCATGAAGGCCATCCCGCTGAGGATGGCCTTTTTTTATTCCCATTTCCGACATGATCATTAGCTCAAATCCCATTTGCTGCGGGGGTCTGGCTGTTCCTCACTAGACTTGGAGGCCATACACCCATATCCCCGAAACCGTCATGACCGCCGGCAGCGCGGATTCATCTATCAATACGCGGTCGTACCAGCCGCCTACAGCCAGGTTAAGCACCAAATAAAATTCCTGGTCGAAGGGCATGACGCCCGGCTCCAGGCGGCGCTCGGCGTAGCAATGTCCGTCAACCAGCCATCGGATGGCGTCCTCGCTCCATTCCAGCGCATAATCATGGAACTCGTTAATCGTGCTGTTGCCGAACTCGAAGGAAGACTCGTCCGTAACTTTACTCTCCCAGTCCTTTCCGTAATGCAGCGTGCCGGAAATTTGCCGGGGCAGGCGGCCTCTGGCTTCCATCACGTCAATCTCGCCGGAAGCGGGCCACGGGCCGTACGCCTGACGCTCCGGCAGCATCCAGATGGCGGGCCATAATCCTTGGCCGACCGGCAGCCTGGCGCGTACGATCAGCTTGCCGTAGCGATAGGAGAAGCGCCCTTTCGTATCCAGCCGGGCGGAGGTATAGGCAAAGCTCCGGCCGTCCGCTTCGACGGCTTCGCGGCGCGCGCACAGGTTAAGTCCGTTCTGGTCGAGATACAGGTTATCGGAACGGTCCGTATAAAACTGCTGCTCGCCGTTGCCCCAGCCCGGGCATATCGCTTGGCCGTTGTCACCGAGCAAATCATTGCCGAGACGAATGTTCCATGCGCTCAAATCGGTAGTTCCATGCAAAAAGTCTTGCTGCCATATCAGCTTGTTCATCCCTATTGCACCCCTTTCCTTTAACCCCAGCATACCGATTTTCGCCCCCCGGTCAAACAAATCCAAAATAATGGGATACGGTCAAAAATGATGGCCTTTTTTTCCGATGCCCGTTCCCTATACGATGAGAGGGAAGGGGGCACCGCACATGTTTCAACACCGATCAGGACCCGTGAAGTCATTCTTTAAGCAATGGCAGCTGCAAAGCATGGTCATTCCCGGCATCGTCTGGATGTTCATCTTTTGTTATATCCCGATGCTGTGGCTTATCATTGCCTTTATGGACTACAGCATTGCCAAGCCGATGCTGGAATCGCCGTTTGTCGGGCTGAAGCACTTTGAAGACTTTATGACGGACGACCGTTTCTGGCGCTCCATCCGCAATACGCTGGGAATGAGCATCATCAAGCTGGTGCTGGGCTTTCCGATTCCGATCATTTTTGCCTTGCTGCTCAACGAAATCCGGAGCATGCGATTCAAGCGTACGGTACAGACGATTTCGTATTTGCCGCACTTTATCGCCTGGACGATCTTTGGCGGCATCATGCTCAACTGGCTGGGCGAGGGCGGCGTCGTCAACCAGCTGATGATGGCGCTGGGGCTTCAGGACCGCGAGATTCTGTACAACAGCGATCCCAAATACTTTTGGTGGATTACGTACTTCTCCGATACGCTCAAGGAAACCGGCTGGAGCGCCATCATCTATATCGCGGCCATCGCCGGCATCGATCCGGGGCTGTACGAAGCGGCGGAGCTGGACGGCGCCAATCGCTGGCAGCGGATGTGGCACATTACCGTCCAAAGCATTCGCCCGACGATCGCCATCTTGTTTATACTCGCCGTCAGCGGGATACTCGGCAGCAACTTCGATCAAATTTTTATGCTGAAAAACAACATGAATATGAAGATGGCGGAAAGCCTGGACCTGTACATCTACAACATGGGCCTGGTATCCGGCCGCCATTCCTTCTCGACGGCCGTCCTGTTTGTCCGTTCCATCGTGGCGCTGGGACTGTTGTTTTTGGCCAATTACACATCCAAAAAACTGACCGGCGACGGCATTTTCTAGAAGGGAGGGGGCAGCCGTATGGCGATTCGCAGAAGGTTGAGGCGCATCGGCCTATTCGAGGTTTGCAACACCTTGATCATGCTCGCGGTTTGTTTTGTTACGCTGTACCCGATGTGGTTTGTATTCATCAACTCGCTTAATGCACCGGAGCAGGCCATGCTCGGCACGGTCAACTGGCTTCCGAAGGAATGGTCGCTGGCCAGCTACAGCGTCGTCTTTAACGATAAACATATGATGAACGGCTTTTATGTCACCACGCTGCGCACGGTCATCGGGACGGCGGCGCACGTGCTGTTTACCGCCATCGTAGCTTACGGCATGAGCAAGACCAACCTGATCGGCCGCAAAGTGTACATGAAGATCGCCTTGATTACGATGCTGTTTTCGGGCGGGCTGATTCCGACGTTTCTATTGATGACGAAGCTGGGGCTGTACGATAACTTTTGGGTCTTTATCATTCCGGCCATGTACACGTTTTTCAATATGGTCATCTTTATGAGCTTCTTTCGCACCATCCCCGACAGTCTGGAGGAATCCGCGAAGGTGGACGGCGCTTCGGATTACGGCGTCCTGTTCCGCATCGTGCTGCCGAACAGCATGGCCGTCATTGCGACCATATCTCTCTTTTCGGCCGTCTATCATTGGAACGACTACTATCAGGGCGTGCTGTACATCCGCTCCCAGGACATCCTGCCGCTGCAAACGATGCTGTACAAGATCATTGCGGAGAACTCCATGTCCTTCATGCAGCAGCAGGCCATGGCGCAATTCGGCGCAAGGCTGCCCGGCAACTCTATCAAGTTTGCGTCCATGATGGTCGCAACGCTGCCTATTCTGGCGTTCTACCCCTTTATACAGCGCTATCTGGTCAAAGGAGTTATGATCGGCGCCATTAAAGGGTAAGGCCATGCGCTCTCCCATGCTATGGCCGGGAGCGGCGCGTGATCCATATACAACCAATAAGGGGAACAAAGAAAGGATGATTCGATCATGAAGCGCAAGTACATGAAGCAAGGCGCGCTCCTGGTTCTGGCGGCAATCTTGACGCTGACCCTGGCCGCATGCACCAATTCCGGCAACAGCCCGAACAACGCCCCGTCCCCGCAGTCCGGGGACCAAACGCAGCCGCCGCCGGACGCGGCCGCGCCGAACCCCGACGAACCCGCCTGGAAGCTGGACACCAGCCCCGTCGAATTGACGTGGTTCGTAGGAGCCAACTGGTATCCCCACAGCTGGGGGGACAGTTTGAATTCCAAATATATAACGGAAAAAACCGGCGTCAACATCAAGCTTGAAGTGCCCTCCGGCGAAGCGAACGAGCATATTACGCTCATGATGACTTCCGGGCAGCTGCCGGACTTGATTTCGATGGGCTCTTGGGAAACCGCTGTCAAAAAGCTGTGGGAAGGCGACCATGTATACGCCTTGAACGAGCTGGCGGAGCAATACGATCCGTATTTCTTCCAGGTGGCGGGCGACGGCACGCTGAAGTGGTACCGTCAGGACAACGGCAATACGTACGGCATTCCGAACGATTCGTACAGCCCGAATCTGATGCATGAAACCGGCATGACGGCGGCCAACCAAACGTTCCTGGTCCGCAAAGACTTGTACGAAGAGATGGGCCGCCCGGACCTGACTACTCCGGAAGGCTTCCTGGGCGCCCTGCAGCTGCTGAAGGACCAGTATGCCCAATATAAAGGCCAGCCGACGAGCCCTTTCTTTGCCCAAGGCAATGTCCCTTACGGGATGACCGAGTATTTGCAAAACCTGCTGGCCGTTCCCTATGAGAAGGACGGCCAAGTGTACGACCGCATGACCGATCCGGACTATATCGCCTGGCTGAAGACGTTCCGCACCGCTTATGAGCGCGGCCTTCTCAATGTCGATTTCCTGGTCGATTCCGACTCGCAGGTCGAGGAAAAAACGAACAACGCCCGGTATTTCATGATGGTTCGCGAATGGACGGGGATGTCGGCCGTCAATCCGATGCTGGCCGCCAGCGCCAACCCGGATTCGTACTATATCGCCGTAGACGGACCGCGCAACAGCAAAGGCGAGCCCGCCAAGCTGTTCCCGGGCAATATGGACGGCTGGATGGTGACGATGATCAGCAAGTCCGTCAAGCATCCGGATCGCGCCATCCGCTTCCTGACTTATCTGGCCAGCGAAGAAGGCCAACGGGATCTGTTCCTCGGCAAGGAAGGCGAAACGTGGGAAACGGTGGACGGCAAGCCGCAATTGAAGCCGGAGCTCGTCCAACTGCTCGACACCGATATTGAGCGGCTCGAGAAGGAATACGGCGTCATGGATACGTACTGGATGATGCGCAACCCTGTGATCGTCAACCAGTGGAGACCGGAGAAAGCGCCTGTCATCAAGCAGATGGAGGACTTCGCCAACGGGCAGGCCGATATCGACAGCGGCATTTACAAAGGGCTGGATCCGCTCGGCGATTCGGACGCCGCGGTCGCTTGGGCGCGTATTTCGCAAAACTGGGAGGAAGTGCTGCCGGAGCTGATTACAGCCAAGGATGAAGCCGCCTTTGACAAAATCTTCGACAATTTCCTGGCCCGCCGCGCGGAATACGGCTTCGACATGGTGATGGAACACCGCCAAGCCGAGCTGGATGCGCGCAAAGCCAAGATGGCGGAATAACGCAACAATCCATTAACCGCCGGCCGCCGTCAGGGCGGCCGGTATTTCCCTGCTTTTGCGACGGTACCGACAACTCGGCTGCCGCATACCGCGGAGTTCTACCTGCCGGGATGTCATCTATGGTATATTGCAATTGGGGGAGGGCGTTGCCATGAAATATTTGCTGACGACAATAAGAAAGCTTTACCGCAATGCCCGCATCTCTCAAAAGCTGTTCCTGGCCTTCAGCCTGTTGATTGCCGTCCCGGCCATTGTCGTATCCTTTCTATTTATTCGCATCCAGGAAGCCCAGCTGTACAAGGACGCGATGGCCGCAGGCAGCAGCCATGTATCGCGGTTGAACGAACAGCTGCGCAGCCGGATGGACGTGATTGAAAACGCTTCCTCTACCGCGCTGACGCAAAAGTCGTTTGTCGATTTTATACATTCCAATATGCGCGAAGACGGTTTGCGGCTGGTGAAGTTCAAGCAGAACCAATTCGAGCAAATGCACAACATTATTGAAAGCCATGAAATGATTAGCGAGCTCAGCTTTTACGTCGATAATCCGAATCTGTACGAAATATGGCCCGAAATTTACCATTACGACAAGTTCGAGCCGCAGGACTACTGGGAAGAGCTGCGCGAGGAAGGCGGCTCGGCCTACCGCTTGTTTGCCTTCAAGAACGGCGGGCAGACATTGTCCTATTACCGGCTCGTACGCCTTCAGGGCCAGCAGCAGAAACGCCCGAGCATCATGGAAATTCGCGTGGAGCACGGCGACTTTTTCGGCGATTTGCTGGAGGACAGCGGGGGAGATTTCTTTACCGTGGTGATGGACGGAACGGATCCTTCCCGGTCGGTCTACCATCCGCAGCATGCGTTCGCCCAACAGACCGGGGAAGAGCTGAGCGAAATTTTGGGCCTCATTCACGGGCAGCTGGATGTGCTTCAGCAGGAGCTCCCCGTCAAGGTGAAGGCGGGAGACCAAACCTACTACGCGCTGTACCGCTACATTGCTCCGTTGAACGCCTATGTCGTCGATATCGCCTCCCATCACGCGCTTATGAAGGGGCCGCGCAGCTGGTACGCCCTGGTGGTCGCCATCACGCTGAGCGTGCTGCTGCTGATGCTGCTGCTCGTCTCGCATACGACGCGCCGAATTTTCCGCCGGCTGGACAGCGTGCTGATTTCCATGCGCCAAGTGCGGAAGGGCCGGCTGGACGCAAAGATTGTCACGGGCTTGGGAGACAACGAAACCGGCGATGAAATCGACGAGGTCGCTGTCAGCTACAACAATATGCTGGACGAGATTAAACGGCTGATGACGCAGGTGGTGGATAAGCAGCTCATTGCCAAAAACGCGCAGCTTCACTCGCTGCATTCGCAGATCAATTCGCATTTTCTGTACAACGCGCTCGAATCGATCCGGATGCAGGCGGAGGTGCAGCGGCAGCCCGCCATCGCCGAGGCGCTCGTGTCCCTCGGCTCGCTCATGCGCTACAGCATGAAGTGGCGCAGCGATACCGTCGCTCTTGGCGATGAGCTGGCCAACATTGAAAGCTATATCCGGTTCATTAACTTTATGGAAGGCGGCGGCATTTCGTTGACGGCGGATCTCCCTCCGGACGTGCTGTGTTATGCCATTCCGAAGATGTGCATGCAGCCGATTGTGGAAAATGCCGTTCACCACGGGGCGCCAGCGGGCGGCAGCGTGAACATCCAGATTACCGTGCGGGTGGAGCATGAACGCCTGCTGCTCATCGAAATCCGGGACGATGGCGCGGGAATCGCCCCGGAGACGCTGGCCGGCTTGCAAGCGGTACTGCAGGGCGACTCGGATGAACCGATCGTCGCCAGCAACAACGGGCTCGGCCTCGAAAACGTGCACAAGCGCCTGCAGCTTCATTACGGCAAGGGCTGCGGTCTTTGGATCGAAAGCCAGCAGGACTCCTATACCTGCGTAACGATACGATTGCCTTGGGAAAATGCGAATCTTGGGGGGTGGTAGGGCATGATCAACCTTCTGATCGTGGACGATCAAAAACATATACGCGACGGCCTGCAGACGATGCTGCGCCAATTTCCTCTGCAGCCCGACCATATTTACTCCGCAGCCAACGGAATGGAAGCGCTGCACATTTTGCGGCAAACCAGCATTCAGCTGGTCATTACCGATATCAAGATGCCGGATATGGACGGACTGGCGCTTATGGCGCGCACCAAGGAGGAACGGATCAAGGTCGATTACCTGATCATTAGCGGCTACAGCGATTTCGGCTATGCCCAGCAAGCGATCGGACTCGGCGCCAAAGGCTACCTGCTCAAGCCGGTGAAGCGGGAGGACCTGCAAACCGCGGTAGAGCATGTGTGGCAAGAGGTCCGGACGCGGCAGGCGCTGTCGCGCAATATGAAGCATCTGTCCCGCCGCGCCCGGGAGACCGACCGGAAGGAGCTCCGTTTGTTTATGCAGGGAGCGGCGAGCGACGAGGAGTGGATCCTTCAGACCGAACGGCAGCTGCCGGAGCTGTGGCGGAACTACCGCCTTTGCCTGCTGCGGGAGGAGCTGCGGATTAACCGGCCGGCAGCCGATAGCGCCCACAGCATGGAATCTATCGCTTACCGCATGTATGGCAGGCGGGGATGCCTCTGTCTGCAGCGCCGCCCGCATCTGATTCTTGCGGTCGATGCGGCCGTCGATCCGGGCGCTTTGCCTGCGGCGCTCCAGGCGGAGCAGATTAGCGCGGTCGCGGCCATGACCGCTCCGCGGCAAGGCTTGCAGGCGCTGCCGGACAGCTATGCGCAGCTGCTGGAGCTGCACCGCCACAGCTGGCTGTTTCCGGATAAGCGCTGCCTTCTGCCCGCGCATATAGAGGGGCTGGAGCGGCAATGGCAGCTTCCCTACGAGCGGTTGTATGCGCTGTTCGAGACGATCGGCACCAACAACAGCGGCCAAATCGCCGAAACCATATCGGCTCTTTTCCATAAATCCGTGCTGCAGCGTTATCACATCGGCTATATGCAGCAGCTGTGCGGCGCCATGGTGCAGATGCTGGAGGAATACGAGCGCGTGATTCGTCCCTACATGGGAGAAGAAGCGCTGGACATTGACGCCTTGCGCAATCTGTTCGACTACCCGGGCATTCGCGAATATATTCAGGCGCTGCAGCAGCAATTGCTGCGGCTGAACCAGTTTTATTACGAATTCAAGTGCAGCTACCGCAACTCCCAGGACTTGAACGAAGCGGTCCGCTTTATACACGACAATTACTACAAACCGCTGGATCTCGCGATGGTATCCAATCACGTGTCGCTCAATTACGCTTATTTTTCGAACCTGTTCAAAAAAAATATCGGCAAAGGGTTTGCCGAATACTTGCGGGACGTACGACTGGACAAAGCCCGGCGGCTGCTGGCCGAAACCGAGCATAAAATCGTCGAGGTGGCCGCCATGGTAGGGTACGAGAGCTACAAAAGCTTTACGCGGGCATTCCGGGACGTCATGAACATGCAGCCTACCGAGTATCGGCAGCAGATGCGGAGAAAGCAAGAAATGGAAGCAAAATACCGGGACACCGCTCTATGAATAGAAATTACCGCCGCTTGAATACAAGGGATATTTACCAAGTACTAATATTTACCGGGAATATTTACCTCTGACTTCAGGAGGAAGTTACTGGTAAATTAGCCTCATTCTTATCCCTGCATCACGTGATACAATTCAGGTAACCGGCCGGAAATTTCCATTTCAGTAAGAGAGGTGCAGGTATGTATAGATCAAGGTTGTTGTTGTCATTCTTGTTGGTCTTTGTCCTTTTCGTGCCCCATCAATTGTCGGCTTATACGGAAGATCGAAAGGCCAATAATTACAACGCATCCGTGACTCGCACGAAAGTAACGTCCAACGGTTACATCGGCATCAAGGCGACCGTAAAAATACCGAAAACCTATACGCTGCACAATTACAGCCCCACCGCAGGCGACTACCTCGCTTTTTATGTAGGCTTTAACAACTTGAGCGGCGGTTCCGTTGCGGAGTGCGGCATGTCGAGATCATCGAGTAGACCGGGCGGTTTTGAGCCCGGCTGCAAATTTGCCGGCGGCTCGCCGTGGGACCCTGACGGAGGCAACGCCGTGAATACCTTCGTCACAACCGAAACCCCCATCGGCACGGACAAATTCCAAAGCGGGGAGCAAACCGTGACGTTTACGCTGGAGTACAATCCGAGCACAGGAAACGCAACTTACTATATCGCCAGTCCGAACGCCCCGAACGGCAACACCTACTTTACGCATACGCGAAATCTGGGCACCGGCAAAACATTTAACGTCAAATTTACTAACGATACTTACGACCACATGTACAACGACGGCGCCGCCAATACGAAAATTTCATACTCCCAAATGGAGTGGACCAACGTCCAGGTGAAAAAATCGAACGGAACGTGGGTGCCCTTTACCGCAGCCAACGGCTTTACGAGCGCGAATACCGAAAGTATAATCGGTTGGAGCAGCAACGGAAATGCCATGCTGCCAGGCTTTAAGAACTTCTATTCCATTTATTACTACAACTGCTATAATACCAAATACGTAACTTTCGAAGCGGCCGAAATCAAAAATATTCCGAATGCATGCGGCACCAAAGAAGTTTCTTAGCGGCACGCTCGCCAGATCGGTGCGAAAGCCGAAACTTCAGACTCAGTCGCTGACTGAGTCTGAAGTCTTTACCGGCTCCGCCTTCACTTGTTCAGTCGAAGGTTCCGAAGAATATCCGTAAGATACGCTGTGTTATACTGTCAGCAAAGGAGGCGTTGAAGCGATGGATATATGGCGCATTATGGCGGAGGAGAAAATACAAGAGGCTGTCCGGCGCGGAGAGTTCGACAATCTGCCCGGCGCCGGAAAGCCGCTTCCGCCCGACGAGCTGGAAGGCGTCCCCGAGGATCTCCGGCTCAGCTACAAGCTGCTGAAGAATGCCGGAGCGCTCCCCGAGGAAATACTGCTTCGCAAAGAAATCGTCACTCTCGGCGAGCTGCTCGCCGCCTGCCGGAACGACCCCGAACGCCGGAAGCTTCAGCGCGATCTGTCGGCCAAGAAGCTGCGCTATCAAGCGCTGATGTCCGAGCGCGGATGGCACGCGTCCGGGGCGTTCGCCGAATACGAGCGGCAAATTCAGGAGAAGCTGACCGAGGGTGATTGAGCGTCTAATTGGCGTGCAGCTTGGCCTCCAGCTTCTCCTCGATTTCCGTAAGAGCCGGATAACGGTCCTCCTTGCGGGAGACGACGATGCTCGCCAGCGCATTGCCGAAGGCAAGCGCGCGATGCAAGTCCGCCTGATTCAGGACGCTGTACATGAATCCTGCGTTAAAGCTGTCGCCCGCGCCCGTCGTATCGTACGCCTCGACCCGGAAGCCCGGGTGGCGGACGGCCGGCCCGTTGGGCGGATAGGCGGCGGCCCCATCCGCTCCCCGCTTGACGACGACCGTCCGCGCGCCGCGTCTTCTCAACATATCGACAGCTTCGGCCTCCGAGGACGCTCCTGTCAGCTTCAGCAATTCTTCGTCATTCGGCATGAAATAATCGATATACGGGAGAAACGAATAGATCTCTTGCCGGCTCTTCTCGCTCCAGCCGTCAATGGCCGAGTTGGCGTCGAAGAAGGTCAGCTGACCGGCCGCCTTGGCGCCCTCCAGACAGGCCAATGCTCCTTCCGGGCCGAACGCGGGCGCCAGGAAATACCCGTACAGCATCAGTGCCTTCGCCTCGCCGAACGGCTTGATGTCCGCTGCCAGGCTGGGCGTAAATTCATACGCGTTTCCGCTGTACGTGACGAAATACCTCGCTCCGCCTTCCTTCACGACGGATACGGACAGCATCGTCGGCGTATCCGACCGGCGAATATCGTTCTCGATCATCGGGGACAGTTCATTATAGATTTGATCTCCGAACTCGTCTTTGCCCAGAATCGAGAACACGTTCTGTTTCACGCCCAGCTTCGCCAGCGGGAACAAGGTATTGGCCAGAGCACCGGCACGTATCGTCATATGATCGACCATATGCTCCTCTCCGAAGTCGGGTCGGTTCCGAACTTGCGCCAGAATGAGGTCGGCCGTCAGCATCCCCACTAAATTAATCATTGCACGTTTATTCCTTCCCGGTAATCTTGGTGATAATCTGCGCTTCGCCGGCAACCAGGCCTCTTCGTGCGGACAGCTCGACGGCGGCGAGCTGAACGATCAAGGAATAAACGATCGGACTCGCATACTCCTGGACGGACGGAAGAGCGAACGACAGGACGGACGGATGATCGATCGGCTCGTCCGATACGTAGACGACCTTCGCTCCGAGACTGGTCATCTCGAGCACATAATTGCGGTTTATGTCATACGTCTCGCCTTTCGGGTTAAAGAATACCGCCTGCACACCTTCCTTCAGCAGCTCGAAAGGCCCGTGACGGAATTGCGGCCCCGAGGCGGCTTCGGCGAAGATGCGCGCCGTTTCCTTCAGCGTCAGCGACGCCTGGCGCGCCGTATAGACGGACGGCCCGCGGCCGAGCAGCATGAGCGGGCGCAGCGGATCGAGAAAATCGCCAATTTGCTTCCGATACGCTTCCGCCTGCGGAAGTACCGATTCGATCACGCCGGCGGCGCGCAGCAGCTCGTCCGTCAAATCTTGGCCGACCATCCGGGAGCCGAGCTGAAGCAGCAAAGCCGCCGTTGTCGTGAACGACTTCGAAGAAGCAATCGCCTCCTCCTTGCCCGCATGCGTCAGATAAACGTTTCCGGCGAGCTTGGCCAGCGAGCTGTCCGGCGTATTCGTGACCGCCCACGTCCCGGAATATCGGGAAGCCAGCTCCTTCGCCTCGTAGCTTTCGCCGCTTTGCGAAACGACGACCACTTGATGCTGATCCAGAAACCGCTTGTCATAATAATACAGCAGCTCCGAATTGTCGATGGCCGAGGCGCGCACGCCGCTGTAGTTCAAATAAGAAACCAGCAGCTCCGAGGCCGCGAGCGAACTGCCCATGCCCGTAAACAGAAGCGGCTTCTCCGTTGCGAATGCCGAGTTATGGTTATGGCGCAGCGTCTGGCGCAACGCCTCCGGTTGTTGTTGCACTTCGGTATAAAATTTGCTCATGTTGCATTACCCTTTCTCCGAGCCTTCCGATAGGCCGCTGATGATAAATTTTTGCAAGAAGAGGGCGAGAATGATCGGCGGCAAGGAAGCCAGCAAGCCTCCCGTTATTTGCATGCCGAAATCGATCAAACCGCGTTTGGAAAACTCCGAAATCGCCACCGTAATCGTCTTCGCATCATAAGTGGACGTAAAGATGCTCGCGAACATAAATTCATCCCACGAGAGAAGAAGTACGAAGATGCCCGCCGCCACCAAGCCGGGAAGAGACAGCGGCAGTACGAACCGGAACAACACCCCGAGCGGCGAAACGCCGTCCATCTGCGCCGATTCCTCCATCGACTTCGGCAAGCTCCGGAAGAAGCCCTGGAGCATCCATATGACAAACGGCAGATTGAATACGGTATAAATGAGAACCAGCGACGGCTTCGAATTGATCATGCCCATACGCGCAAAGATGACGTAAAGCGGAATGAGCAGGACGACCTCCGGCACCATCCGAAATCCAAGCACGGAGATCAGCAGCGCGTTTTTGCCCCGAAACCGAAAGCGCGCATAAGCGTAAGCCGCAAACATGCCGACAAACAGAGACAGCGCCGTTGCCGACAATGCCGTAATAACGCTGTTCTTCATCGCAGTCATAAACGGCGGCAGGCTGCCATCGCTCGCCTGGCCCGAGAAAACGTTCCTGTAGTTGTCCAGCGTCCATTTCTCCGGAACCAAATGCAGCGATTTTCCGTTCAGGTCGGCACTCGACGAGAAGGTCGCGACGACGAGCAGCAGCAACGGTCCAAGGGTGAACAGCAAGACGCCCAATACGCCCAAATAAGTGAGTATTTTTTGCGGTTTTGTTCTTTCCATAGGCTCTACTCCGCATTTCTGTAAAGGATTTTGATATAGACGACGGCAAAGATCAGAATAAAGAACGACATCACAAACGCCAGCGCCGAACCGTAACTGAAGTTGCCGAACATCATGGATGACTGGTAGGTCAGGAACGACAACACCTGCGTCCCTCCGGCCGGTCCGCCGCCCGTCATAATGTAGATGATATCGAACACTTTGAACGCCTCCATCGTTCTCATCACGAGAGCAACGAGAATCGCCGGGGCCAGCAGCGGCAGCGTAATGGTGAAAAACCGCCGAATCGCGCTCGCGCCGTCCATCATGCCTGCCTCGTACGCCTCCTTCGGCAGCGATTGCATCGCCGCAAGCAAAATGAGCGCCACAAACGCCGTATTTTTCCAGACGTCCGCAATAATAATCGCATTCATCGCCGAGAAGGAGCTGCCCAAAATGTTAAAGTACCCGTCGGTGATGCCAAGCTTATACAACAGCACCGTCACCGTTCCATGATCGGGATCGTAAAGCCATTTCCAAAGAACCGCATTGACGATGGTCGGGAAGGCCCAGGGAATCAGCATAATGCCCCGAACGAGGCCTCGACCCCGGAACTTTTCGTTCAAGATAAGAGCAAACAGCATGCCGATCGTAAATTCCAGGCCGACCGATACGGCGGTAAAATAGAGCGTCCTGCCGAGCGCCTGCCAAAACGCGGCGTCCGACAGCACCTTGGCAAAATTCGCAAAGCCCACATAATCCCACAAATCCGGATTGTCCAGCTTGCGGACGTTTTTGGTCAAATTGATAAAGCTGATAAAGAGAGCATAGCCTAACGGCACCAGAATAACGGCGGCAATGGCCAGAAAGCTGGGAAGCAGATAAGCGTAAGGTCGTAATTTGCGGCTCATTATCGTCCTCCGTCCACGAAGAGAAGAAGGGGCCGGGCGATTCCGGACGGGCTTCCGTCGTCGTCGGCCCCTTCATTCTTGTTGTATTAGAAATTTGCTTGCAGTTCGATGACTTTCGCAGCCACTTCATCAAGCGCTGTCTGCGCATCCTTCTTCCCGGTCAGCACCTCTTGAATGGCAATTTGCAGTTCTTTCGAAAACTCGTTGTAAGCGTCAAGGGACGGACGGGAAATGACGTATTCCAGCTGACGCTGCATTTCCGCCAGCGCCGGATGCTGTGCCTTCACTTCTTCATCCTCGTACAGATCGGACCAGATCGGCAGTGCTCCGGCTTTAATCGCCTGCTGCTTCTGAATGTCCTTGCTGCCGAGAAACTCGATAAACTTCCAAGCGGCATCGGCGTTTTTGCTTTGTGAGGTGACGGCCAGATACATCGAACCGGTCGCCGCCGCTGGAGGCGCGCCTTCGACGGCCGGCACGAGGCCGATCTTGATTTTTCCTTTGACCGCCGAATCGGCCGCATTCAGCTCTCCCCAGTAGAACGACCAGCCGGCAACGAAAGCCGTTTTGCCGTTTTTGAACGCATCCAGCACCTGACGGTCGTTATAGTTGATCGATGCGGGATCGATGACGCCCGTGTCGATCGCTTGCTTCAAATATTCAAGCGCTTGTACGCCCTTTTCGTCGTTAAAGACCGGAGTTCCGGCGTCGTCAAGGAAGCGGCCGCCATGGGAGCCGAGGAACTCCGCGAAATAAGCGGTCAACCCTTCGTTGGCGCTGAAGCCCCAGGCGCTTGCGGAGCCTTGCGTAATGCCCTTGTCTTCCAAGGCTTTGGATACTTCGGAGAATTGCTCCCATGTCGCGGGCGGCTGATCGTATCCCGCTTGCTTCAGCATCTCTTCGTTATAATAGAAGAAGACGACATCGTTAAACATCGGAACGCCGTACAACTCTTCGTTGTAGCTTGCGATTTGCAGGCTTGCCGGCAGGATGCCCTGCTTCATTTCCTCGGTGTAGCGGTCGGTAACGGGCAAGATAAAACCGGCATTCGCATATTCGGACGTCCAGATCTCGTCTACGTCAACGATATCGTAAGCCGCGTTGCCGCTGGCGTTGAAGGAAGCGAGCTCTTTGTCGTGCAGCTGATCATAGGCGACATTCTCAAGCACGACCTTGATGTCCGGATGAAGCGCGTTAAACTCCTTTATCGCTTCCTGGCGGAAACCCGCAAAGTCGTCGCTCGACAGCACGCGAATCGTCGTCGTCCCGTCGTTCGATCCTCCGTTGTTGGCGCCTCCGCAAGCCGTAACCGCAACCATCATACAAGCGATTGCCAATGTACCGATAACCGATTTTTTCATATTTCCTCATCTCCCTTTATTTAGTTTGTTCTGAGTACAAACTTACTAAATCTGCTAATGTCCCCCATGGGGCCATTAGAGGTCCTCAGCATCCTGAAGCTTTTGGAACACATAGGCGACCGCTCCGATTCCGCCGGCATCCGAACCGAGACGGGCCAAGCTGATCTTCGTGCGAATCGGCGTCAATTCGGCGACCTTCTTGCGGACGCGCTCGATAATCGCGTCCATCGAACCGGATACGCCTCCCCCGATCATCACGTTCTCGGGGTTCAGCAAGCTGACGACGTTCGCAATGGTGACCGACAAGTAGTCGGCAAATTCGTGAATGCGGTCGCGCGCCGCGGCATCGCCGTCCCGGTATCGGCGAAACAGCTCTTCCGCCGGCACGCCGCTCTCCGCCAGCGCCTTGCCCGAGATCTGCTGCTCGAAGACGCCCGTTCCGTTCGCCAGCGGCATCCGGCCCATCCTTAGGTCTTCCCTGTCAAGCAGGTTGTTGATCTCTCCGGCAGAGTAGCTGTAGCCTTCGATCAGGGAGCCGTTCGCGATGATCGCGCTGCCCACCCCGGATCCGATCGCGATAAAAAACATGTTGTCGCATCGGCCGTCGCGTGCCTGCCATCGTTCGCCCAATGCGGCACAGTTGACGTCGTTGTTGACGTGCACCGGGAACGGGAATTGATCCTTCATGGCGTCAATCACATTGATGGGACCCCATTCCAGCGCCGGCACGTCGAGAATTTGGCCGGTGTCGCTGTTGACGATGCCGGGCAAGCCGATGCCCATCCCCAGAATCCGCTTGGAGTCGACTCCCGCTTCCTCGATATCGGCATGGACTTGACGAATAAATTCCGTTAACGAAGCGCTTGTACGGTGCTCGGAACGGTGTACGATTGCCCCGTCCAAGTCGGTAAAGATGACAAGGCTCTTCGTCCTTCCGACATCGACCCCGATGCCGAAGCCCGACTTCGGGTTAAATCCTAGCTCGATGCCCCGCCTTCCGCCTTCGGTCGTCGAGTCGGCGAACCCGGTCTCCACCACGAACTTCTTCGCCAGCAGCTCGTTGACAATGCCGGTGACCGTTGACCGGCTCAGTCCCAGCTTCTTCGCGATCAGCGCACGGCTGATCGGCTGTTCCTTGCGAATCAAATCCAGGACGAGCGAGCGGTTGATCCTTTTGATTAAATTCAGACTACCCGTTTGATTATGCATGACTTCACCTACTTCGCATATTAGTTTGATCGAAGAACGAACAAACTAAGCATGAGGTTATTTTATCATAGAATTCTATGCTGTCAACAGCGAAAGCGTTTTATCGTTGTAACTTTATTTAACATGCACTCTTCACCCGGCAATATGCACTGCTGTTAAGCGGTTTTAAGAGTAAGGTTAGCTCACAACATCTTTGCAAATCTCATCAACACAAATAAATAGCCGCCCGCAATGGAGCTGACGGTTTACGTCCCTACCCCTTTGAGAGCAGCCTTCCAAAACAACCAAATTCCGCTTAAAACCGCTAGCCTGCCCGTAATTTCTTCAGACTTTCCTTATGAAATCCTTTCGCAATCAGCCAAACGGCCAAGCTCATCTCATAAACGCCCACCGGCAACGCGATGATTCCTTTAACCGCAGACAGCGGTTGTACCACGCCGAACATTTCCAATAGGCCAGCCGTAAAGACGAGCGCAGCCGTAACGATGCCAAACAGCGCCAGGGGCCGGGGAACCAAGCCGGTTCTATAGAGCAAGTAGCTGTACATGGCCGTATTGAGGCCCAGCATGAAATTGGGCCCAAGCATGAAAGTCCAGCGATGAACGGATTGGAGAAGGTAACCGACCTCGTAAAGACCGGCTTCCGTTGCCAAGCCGTTGGCGTCATAATCAATACTGAGCTGCAATAACCCTAATATGCTTACGACGCCGACCGCGATACACACAGCCTCCATAAATCGAAAACATAAATGTCCCAGCGCCAGCTGCTCATTCCAACGGCGCAAATACGGAAACAGCATCGCGGCCGTGCCTATGGCAGACACTACCAGCAAGAGATCGTTAAGGACGCCGACCAGCACCTTGGTCGTCCATCCGTTGGCCGCGGTCATATGCCATTGATCCGACAATACCGGCTCATACAAGATGACCGCAATGATGGAAGTGACCGCAGCCGCAATATACAAAATGCCGATGGTGATGCCGTTTCTTCTGTCTTGATTCATAAGTCTTGCCTCCTTGGGCCGATCGCCCGTATGATAAGAATGACGACAAAATTTTCGAATAAAAGAGGTTGCTATGGACCACCATCATGAGATCATGGAGCGCGCTCTACTGCATATTGAGAACAACCTGGACCAGCCTTTATCGCTGGATTCGGTCGCCAATGTCTTCAACCTGTCCAAATTTTATTTTCACCGGCTGTTTTCGGCCATGATGGGCTGCTCGTTAAACCATTACATCCTGTCCAGAAGGCTGAACGCCTCCCTTCCGCTCGTTCAAGCCGGCCATTTGCCGTTGACCGATATCGCTTGCCGGCTAAACTTCGGCACGCCGTCGTCCTTCACCCGCGCCTTCAAGCGCCAATTCGGCATGCCTCCAAGCGCCCTCAGACAGACCGACCTGAAGCTGTTATACCGTCCGGTGCCTGCCGTCGTGCAACGGCCCGTCAAAAACTTCAATGGCGATGTGGTCACCGATTTTACGCTGACGGAATTCGCATCCCTCCGCTTGACCGGCATTGCCTTTGAGGTTGATCTGGCTGCGGATGATTACAAGGCGAAGATTCGATCCCATTCGAATAAACTGCTGGAGGAATTGAACACTGCCGTCAGCGGCCCATGTTATGTCGTTTATTCGAATTGCCAGCCGGATTCGACCCGCTTCAAAGTGCTGTGCGGAATCCCTTACGATATTCAGATCGAGAAACCTTTCTATTTTACCGTCGACGTGCCGCAGCTCTTTTGCGCCAAATTCAACTATTCGGGCGACCTTCTGGACATTGGCGATGTGTTAAAAACGGATTACGCGTGATTTCTGAAAATTTCCAGGCAGAAGCCCGAGGATTCGCCAATCGAGCTGATTCAATGTTTTGACGACGTTCATCGTCTGGATTCCGCCTACCATATTTACGCTCCCATCAAAAAACTGCCTATCGATTCGGATTTATGAACGGCGCCCTCCTTTCTGTCCCCGTCATCGTTCGATGACCACAAGATAACACAGATCGTTCAAGCCGCACTTTCCCAATCTTGCTGTAATGCAAGCGTAAACGGCTATCGCCGTCCTCTGGCAGCAACAGCTAACGTTTCGCGGAGAAATAAAAAGTCCAGTATAGAGTGAAATTTATACTTTCTTATTATTTAAAAAAAGCACCCCGTCAAGGGTGCTTCGCGGGCGAAACGGCAGGCTGGCGAATCGTTATCCGCCAACGCTGTCCATCGCGCTATATCGAGGGCCGATCCGTAAACGGCCGCTTTAAATAAGCCGACAAAAACTTTTCGGTAACCGCCAGAACCTGCGGACTCCAGAAGCCCGGCCCATGTTCGGCGCCCGCTGCTTTATACAACAGAACTCGCTGTCCTCGCTCCTTCAGCGCCTTATACATCTCGATACTCTGATTCACGTGGACGATGGGATCGCTGTCGCCGTGTATGATGAGGAACGGCGGAAGCTTTTGGTCCAAATCCTGATAGATCGGACTCGCCTGCTTCGCCAATTCGACATGCTCCTGCACCCTTCCTCCAATCAACAGCCCTTCGGGGGAATCGGCCGCATCGTGGTCCAAAATATCGTTATACTTGCCCAACGTAAGCAGATCCGTCACGCCGTAATAATCGACTACCGCACTCACTTCGTCCGATTGCTCGCTGTAAAGCCCGTTGTCGTACCGGCCGATCGTAAGTCCCGTCATTAAGGCAAGATGCCCGCCCGATGAATCTCCCCATACAGCCACGCGCTTCGGATCGATCCCGTATTCGTCCGCATGCTTGCGCATAAAGCGGATCGCGCATTTCACATCTTCGACGGCAGCCGGAAACCGCGCGATGCCGGTGTCCCGGATTTCCACGCTGGCAATCGCATATCCCTTGGCCGCTATATGCGAGAGGTTGGGAATCGCCGCGTATAAATCCTGTTGTCGCCAAGCGGAGCCTTGAACATAGACGATAAGCGGAAACTTCTCGCCGCTCCGGTGCGGCATAATGATTTGCAGTCTTCTTTTCACATCGCCGTACGCGGCATAGACGACGTCGGGACGGTACGTACAAGAGTAATAGGTTCCGCCTTCCGCAAATTCGCCGAACAATACTTGCGTGCCTTCCGGGATTTCGTTGGCCGCTCTCTCCGCTGCTTTTTGATCCATCGGTTACCCACCTTTATGATTTGATCGTTATTCGCTGCTTTTTGTATTCGCCGCTAAACCTGCGCCTTCCTGCTTCTACAGTCTCCCAGCTTGATCACAGGATGCAAAACGATGCATACTTTATTTATATTGATAATAATTTATTGAGAAACAATAAATTATGTGGTATGCTCAAATCGAAAAATAAGAGGTGAGGTGCTTGTTATGAATCGCAAAAGAGGTTCAACGTTGTTCTTAAAAGGAGTTGTTGTGCTTCTTGGCTTGATTGTCCTTGCTTTGTGCGTCTTGTGGCTGCCGTGGGTCGCCAGGGAATTCACGGATCATTATCCGGCCTACATTCTGTATCCCGTTGTAGCGGGGATGTATGCATCGGCGATCCCGTTTTTCATTGCCTTGTACCAGGCGTTGATGCTTCTCCGCTATATTGATCAAAATACGGCTTTCTCCGCCTTGTCGGTAAGTGCCATCAAGCGGATCAAATATTGCGCCGTCGCCATCAGCGCGTTGTATGCGGCATGCTCGCCGCTTCTCTATATTATGGCGGACAAGGACGACGCCCCGGGCATTCTGGCGCTCGGTCTGGTTGTCGTGTTCGCATCCCTTGTCATCGCCACCTTTGCCGCCGTGCTTCAGATGCTGCTGCAAGACGCCATCGATATCAAATCGGAAAACGATCTAACGGTCTGAGGTGAACAACATGCCCATTATTATCAATATTGACGTCATGCTGGCCAAAAGAAAAATGAGCGTCACCGAGCTGTCGGAGAAAGTCGGCATTACGATGGCCAACCTTTCCATTCTGAAAAACGGCAAGGCAAAGGCAATTCGAATCTCCACGCTGGAAGCGATATGCAAGGCATTGGACTGTCAGCCCGGCGATATTTTGGAATACCGGGATGACGATGCTCAGGACGAATAGACCGATCGATCAGAAAGGGGAGCTGCTTGTGCCGCAACGACTGCTTCACGCTCTTCAGCAGCTGATACGCTTCGGCTGGCAGCAGGCGCTGTCCTGCCTGTTTCCCGTCGTCATCTTTGCCTCGCTGGCGCTGACGAAGCTCGTCCCTCTTCCCTGGCTGCCCCGTTACGACTGGCTGCTGCTTATCTGCCTGGCCATGCAGGCCTGGATGCTGCGCTCCGGGCTGGAAACGCGCGACGAGCTGAAGGTGATCACCGTCTTTCATCTGATCGGCCTGGCGCTTGAACTGTTCAAGGTGCATATGGGATCCTGGTCGTACCCGGAGGAAGGGTGGACGAAGGTTGGCGGCGTCCCCCTTTACAGCGGCTTCATGTATGCGAGCGTGGCCAGCTACCTGTGTCAGGCTTGGCGGAGGCTGAAGGTGGAGCTTGTCCGGTGGCCGCCGCTTTGGCTGGTCGTCCCGCTTGCCGCTTCCATCTACCTCAATTTTTTCACCCATCATTATTGGGTCGACATTCGCTGGTGGCTGTCGGCTCTCGTGCTGATCGTATTCTGGCGGGCCTGGGTCGTCTTTGAGGTCGGCCGTCATCGCTATCGTATGCCGCTGGCCCTGTCCTTCGTCCTGATCGGCTTCTTCATATGGATCGCGGAGAACATCGCCACCTTCTTCGGGGCGTGGGAATATCCGAATCAAACCCATGCGTGGAGTCTCGTTCATGTCGGCAAGGTCAGCTCCTGGCTGCTGCTCGTCATTGTCAGCTTTCTGATCGTCGCCGAATTGAAGCAAGTCAAGAGCGGCAGACGCGGATTGGCAGGCGACAAATCGTCTTCGGACCGGGTACCGGCACCGGGCAAAATTTAAGGGGTACCTGCGCGGTACCCCTTCGTCCTAAATTCAACCTCCCCTCGATATCGCATAACCCTCATAGTGAAACTCCGCGGCCGTTTCCTCTCTTTAATTCCTCGGCGATCGCCCTAATCCCTTCATCGATTTGCTCGGGCCGGGTCTGGGAGATGCTGATTCGCAAAAACTTCTCCCGCTCCAAATAGTTCGATAAATAGAACCGTTTGCCGTTTACGACGCTGACTTTTCGCTCGGCCAGCCGCTTGATCAGCCGTTCAACATTCACCGTCGGCTTCAGCCTGAAATGCGAATAGATGCCTGAACCGATAACGGGCGCTTCCATCAGCCCTAGTTCATTGTACCTTGCCGCCGACTCGTTCAAAGCCTTCATTCTGGACGCGTACATGCTGCTGATCTTGTGCTTGTGCCGCTCATACATGCCGTTTTTGATATACACTTCGAGCGCCGCCTGGGACAAGAGCGAAGTGTCGGGGTATATTTTGTAAGCGCGAAACGTTTCGAGAAGCCGTTCCGGCAATACGATGGCGCCCAATCTTAAGCCGGGAAAAATGATTTTGGAGAAGCTCTTCAAATAAATGACGCGAGAGCCCCCGTCGCAGGCAAAGATGGGATCGGCTGACCGCTCCGCGCCCAAGTCGGCCATATAATCGTCCTCCAGCACGTAGACGTCGTACTTGTCAGCCAGCCTGGCGATCGCCCTCTTTTGCTCCAGACTGTAGGACGTGCCGAGCGGATTATGGTATCTGGGCATCGTGTAAAAGAACTTAATGTCGCCGCTGCTGAACCTCGCCTCCAATTCCGACAAGTCGATGCCCTCCGCCGTGCGCGCGATGCCATACACCGGTATCCCTTCCGTCTCCAGAAACCGCAAGTAAACATCGTAGCTCGGCTGCTCCGCCAAAACCGCCGTTCTGCCGCCGGGAAACGGCATTCTCGACAAGATTTCCAGCGCCTGCTGCGCTCCGGGGGTGACCATAATGCGCTCCGCCTTGGCGAACACCTGGTCATGGGCCAAATGGGACGCCAGCGTATGGCGGAAGGACTCCAGCCCTCGCGGGTCGCCGTAAGTAAACAGATCGTATTTGTAAATATCGATCGCTTTGTTCAAGCAATGCTGGAAATCCAAATACGGAAACGCGTCCAAATCCGGCAATACCGTAGCGAAATTGATCATGCTGCCGTCTCTCTTGTCGCGCCAATCTCCCGGCTTCTCGACCACATAATAGCCGCTTTGCGGGACGGAATAAATGGCGTGGCGCTTCTCCAGCTCCGCATAGGCCCGCGTGACCGTGCTGATGCTGCACCCGTATAATTCCGCGGCCTGGCGAACGGAAGGCAGCTTGCGCCCGGGAATATACAGCCCTTCCCGAATCTTGTTCTCCATATCGGATAAAATCCAAAAATACTTTTTCAAATGTATGCGGCCCCCCTTTATCCAGACTCATCCTCTCCGATGGTATTTATACTCATTATACAACACGCCGGCCATCTGTATCGGTACAGTTTGCATAAAAGGCCGTTGTGGGATGGTCCGATTTGTCATATCTTCAAAGCAACGGTTAAGACGTTCGCGAACACGCTGCCGTTGGATAGAGAGGATGACGCAATTATGAACCAAAAAGATTTGAGACTCCCTTATTTCTTCGCCGTAGTAAACGCCGTCATTATCGGATTGTCCTTTTTATTTGCCAAAATGGCGCTGGAGCACGCCGATCCCTTCGACACGTTGACGTTCCGGTTTGCCGCATCGTTTGCGGTCTTGTCGGTCCCGGCGGCGTTCGGCTGGATCAAGCTGGATTATCGCGGCAAGCCGCTGTTCAAAGTGCTGCTGCTGGCGACCATGTATCCGCTTGGCTTCTTTCTGCTTCAAGCGTTCGGGCTGCAGCACGCCACCTCCGCCGAGGGAGGGATCCTGTACGCCTTTACCCCAGTGGTTACGATGATCGTCGCCTCGCTTTTTTTGAAAGAAACGACGACCGTCTTGCAGAAGCTGTCGGTCTTTCTGTCGGTGTTCGGCGTCGTGTTCATCTTTGTGATGAAGGGCAGCAGCATTGATTGGTCGAACCTGACCGGGATTTCCTTGTTGTTGTTAACGTGCGTCGCATTTGCCGGATATACCGTTCTTGCGCGGTCGTTGTCGAAGCAATTCAGCCCGGCAGAGATCACCTATTTAATGCTGGGAATCGGCTTCGCCGTTTATCTGGCCGTTTCGCTCACAAGCCATGCGGCGGCCGGAACGCTTCACCGAATGTTTGCGCCGCTCTCCAGCGGCTCCTTTGTCGGCTCGATCCTGTTTCTGGGCGTGGCCTCCTCGCTGGTGACCGCCTTGTTGGCCAACTACATCCTGTCCAAGATGGAGGCTTCGAAAATGAGCGTATTCTCCAATCTGTCTACGATCGTATCCATGGCGGCGGGGGCGGTCTTTCTCGGGGAAGCCATTACGGTATACCATCTGGTCGGCTCCGTGCTCATTATAGCGGGGGTAATCGGAGCCAACCGTTTCGGTCAAAGAGAACCGGCGAAGCATCTGGTGAAAGCGGAACGCGCCAAAGCGTAGCTAAATTTAAACCTAGGAGTTGAGCGTACATGTCATCGACAGCAACACGCGATTTGTTTTCTATCGTTCGGGACCGCCGTTCCGTTAAACATTATGATGCTCTGCACCAGCTAAGCCAACCGGAAATTGAAGAGCTGCTGGAGATAGCGGCCTGCGCGCCGTCGGCCTGGAACCTGCAGCACTGGAAGTTCCTCGTTATCCACCATCAGCCAGCCAAGGAGAAGCTGCTGCCGATCGCTTACGGGCAGCGGCAAGTCGTCGACGCTTCCGTCGTCGTCGCTGTATTGGGAGATGCTCAAGCCCATCTGAATGCCGAAGACGTCTTCGGTCCGGACGTTGCCGCCGGACGGATGCCGGAAGACGTGAAGTCCCGCCTGATCGATCAGATCGAAGCGGCATACACGGACGGGACGTCTTATCCGCGAGAGGAAGCGATTCTCAACGCATCGCTGGCCGCGATGCAGCTCATGCTCGCCGCGAAGGCAAAAGGACTGGATTCGTGTCCTATGGGCGGATACGATGCCGCACAATTGATCGAAACGTTCAACATCCCTTCGCGGTATGTGCCGGTCATGTTAGTCGCGATCGGCAAGGCAGCCGTTCCCGCCAGGCCGTCCATGCGATTTCCGGTCGAACGGACGGCGGTCTGGAACGAATTCCGAGTATAAAAAAGGGCCTGTGCGTTCGGTTTGCGCACAGGCCCTCCACTTTTTTCTCCGCTTTCTTTACAGCTCCGCAAGGACGCCGTCGGTATACCGATAGGTCCGTCCCGCGGCGACCGTAAACGCGGCCGCTTCCGCATCGCCGACCCTGATGCGGCAGACGCCGTCCGCAGCCGCTGTAATGACAGCCTCTTGCAGCCGGCCGTGCCGCCATTCCATCGCCGCTTCATAGCCGCCGCGAGCGCGCAGACCGCTCACGCGGCCGCTCTGCCAATCCGGCGGCAAGGCGGGCAGCAGGTGCAGTTCGCCGTTCTGGCTCTGAAGCAGCATCTCCGCGATGCCGGCGGTGCCGCCAAAGTTTCCGTCGATCTGAAACGGGGGATGATTATCGAGCATATTCGGCAAGGTCGACTTGGCGAGCAGCGCGCGAAGATGCTCGCCCGCCTGCTCCCCGTCCTCCAGCCGGGCCCAGAAGTTGATAATCCAAGCGCGGCTCCACCCGGTATGGCCGCCGCCGCTTTGCAATCGCCGCTCCAGCGTAACCCGGGCAGCCGCAGCGAGCTCCGGCGTTCCGCGCCGGCTGATCTCGTTGCCGGGATGCAGCGCGAACAGATGGGATATATGACGATGACCGGGCTCCGGTTCGTCGTAATCGTGAATCCATTCCTGAATTTGTCCGTGCTTGCCGATCTTCGTCTGCGGCATTCGGCGCGATGCCTCCAGCAGCTCCGCCCGCCATTCATCGTCCGTGCCGAGCAGCCTCGCCGCCTCGCCGCAGGCGTCGAACAGCGCCCGAAGCAGCTGATGGTCCATGGCCGCTCCGTAGGTGAACATCGCCGTCTTGCCCTCCGGCGTATAATACGCATTCTCGGGAGATACCGACGGACAGGTTACCATTTCGCCCTCCGGCCCGGGAACGAGGAAGTCGAGTCCAAACAGCGCCGCTTGCTTCAGCGTATCGTAATGCCGCTCCAGGAATGCCTTGTCGTTCGTAAAGAGATAATGCTCCCATATATGCAGGGACAGCCAAGCCAGGCCGAGCGGCCAATATGTGGCCGGTATCCACGTGTCTTGCGGCGCGCTGTCTGCCCACAAATCGGTATTATGATGCGCCGCCGATCCTCTGCAGCCGTACATAACCGCGGCCGTGCGCTTCCCCGACTCCTTAAGCCGCTCGATCAAATCGAAGAGAGGCTCGTGCAATTCCGATAAATTGCAGCTTTCGGCCAGCCAGTAATTCATTTGCAAATTAATGTTGATCGTAAATTTACTGTCCCATCGCGGCAAAAAATCCGGGTTCCAGATGCCTTGCAAATTGGCCGGCAGCGACCCGGGGCGGCTGGAGGCAATAAGCAAATACCGGCCGTAGTCGAAATAAAGCGCGGACAGACCGTTATCGCGGCCGCCCGCCCTCACCCGCTCCAGCCGTTCGGCCGTATCGAGACCGCGCAGCTCCTCATCGCCGTCCAGGGTCAATTGCACGCGCCCGAACAGCGCGGCGTAATCGGCCGCATGCCGTTCGCGCAACAGGTCGAACGGCATGGCCGCCGCTTGCCCGATGCGCTCCAAGGTTACGGCTTCGGGGTCGTCGTGGCGGAAGGTAGTAGCCGCGGCCAGGTAGAAGACCACCTCGTCGGCTCCTTCGACTACGAGATGTTCGCCGATCGCCTGCAGCGTGCCGCCCGACGGGACGCAGCGAAGCGCGGCGCGGAACGCGACCCCGCCTTCGCCGGCGCCGCCGTCCCGCATGATCAGCGTATCGTTCCCGTGCTTGGCGATCTGCTCGACGTAGCGCCACTTCGCCCGGCCGAGCCGAGCCGTTACGCTAAGCGCCCCGGGAACGTCCGCCGTCAGCCGAACGGCCAATACCTGGTCCGGAAAGCTGACGAACATTTCCCTATGGCAGCCGACCCCCGCCGCGCGATACGCCGCCGAAGCGATTGCCGTCGACAAATCCAGCTCGCGGACATACGCCTCGGCTTCCTCGTCCGGAACCTCGGGAAACGTCAGCAACAGGTCTCCGAGCGGCAAATAATGCCTTTGCGTCTCCGGGAGGCCGGTGAGCGCAAGAGCGGCCAGCCGTTCCGCCTCCCGGGCGCGGCCGGCAAAGACCAGCTCGCGAATTTGCGGCAAAAACCGCGAAGCGTCCGGATTGTGGCGATCGCGCGGTCCGCCGTACCATAAGGAATCCTCGTTAAGCTGAATGAGCTCTTGCCCCGTGCGTCCGAACACCATGGCGCCCAGCGTCCCGTTGCCCAAGGGCAGCGCCTCGTTCCAGTCCGCAGCAGGCTTGCCGTAACGGAGCAGGCGTTCATGTTCACTGTTCAATGTGCGTGTCCTCCTGTCGGGACGCTACGGCTTCGCTACTGCCGCAACGGTGAAGTTGTCGAAGTCGGCGCTGCCGCTTGCGGCGCCGGCCGATTGCGCGAACAGACCGACCTTGGCGCCGACCCACTTGCTGACGGTTGCCTCGAATGCCGCTCCGCCAACCGCCTCATACGTCTGCCCGTCCAGACTGTAGAGGAACGAGCACAGCGCGCCCTCCTCGACGACGACGCGGAGCGCCAGCGCCTCGGGCAGCCTCTCCAGCTTTCTCGTCCATGTCGTGCATTCGCCGTCTTGGCTGCCCTCAACGAAGCGGAGCTCCGGCCCTTGCGCGTCGATCGCGCACACGAGAGCGGCATAGCGATAGCCGAAGACGATCAACCCGGACCGGTCGCCGTCCCGCAGACCGGAACCGTCCATTTGAACCGAAGCCTCGAAAGCCAAGGCCGGAAATTTTTGCAGCAGCAGATGCGGCGCTTGATAGCAGGAAACCGCTCCTACCGGCAAAGGCTGCGCATACAGCCGCAGATATCCTTGCCGCGCGGCCAGTGAATACCAGCCCGCCTCCGGATTGGCCTGCCACTGCCACTGCAAACCGAGCCGCTGCTCGTCAAAGCTGTCGGAGGACGCCGGCCCTTCCGCCCGACAATCGCCGTCGACGGCCGGCTTGCGGACGCGCGATACGGGCTCGCCGATGCCGTCCCCGTCGATATCCTCGCCCATTTGCGGCCACTGCTCCTCCGTCCATGACATCGGCTGCAGATGGACGATTCGGCCGTAAGCGTCTTTATGCTGGAAATGCATGAACCACGATTCGCCGGAGGCCAGCTCGATCCACGCGCCTTGATGCGGCCCGTTCACATCCGTCGCGCCTTGCTTGAGCACGATACGGTATTCGTAAGGGCCGAACGGGTGTACGGAACGCAGCACCGTCTGCCAGCCGTTCTCCACGCCCCCGGCCGGAGCGAATATATAATAGTAGCCGCCCCGCTTGTACATCTTCGGGCCTTCGATCGTCGGATGCCGCACCGGATCGTCGATGATAATCCGGCTGTCGTCCAGCAGCCGCTTTCCGTCGGGCGACATGCGGTGAACGATCAGCCGATGCTTGATGCCGCTGCGGCTCTGCGCGTACGCATGCACCAGATAAGCCTGCCCGTCGTCGTCCCAGAAAGGACAAGCGTCGATCAGCCCCTTGCCGGCTTGCACAAGGTGCAGCTCCGACCATTCCCCTTCGGGGGTGTCGGCCGTCGTCATGAAGATGCCGACGTCGGGATCGCCGTAGAAGATCCAGAACTTGCCGGCATGATAGCGAAGGCTTGGCGCCCAGACGCCGTTGCCGTGCTGAGGTCTGTCGTAGCCGGGCAGCGGCATTCGCTTAATCGCATGATTGATCAGCCGCCAGTTGATCAAATCCTTGGAATGCAAAATCGGCAGTCCAGGAATATGGCCGAAGCTGGAAGCCGTCATATAGAAATCGTCGCCGGCGCGGATCGCGTCGGGATCGGAATAATCCGCATGAATAATCGGATTCGCAAATGTGCCGTCTCCTTGATCGGGCAGCCAGGGCAAAGCCGGAGTTGTCATCGCTTTCTCTCCTCTCCCTTGTGAGGGCTTGGTTTATAATCGCTCGGGCTAGTGCCAGTATACTTCTTGAACACCTTGGAGAAATAGGCGCGATCCGAGTAACCGAGCAGATAGGCCGTATTTTCCGCCGTTTCTCCTTGCCCGAGCAGCCGCTTCGCCTCCTCCATCTTGATCAGATGGACATGATCGGTGAAGATAATGCCCGTCAGCTTCTTGAAATAACGGGAAAAGTAGCTTGGATTCAAATGCAAATGCCGCGCCACGTCGATCGATGTCACGTTGCGGTACAGATTCTCTTCAATAAAAGCGTTGATCGCCCGCAGATCCGGATCGTTCGGCGCTACCTTGTACGGCGCTTCCGCCGCCTGCGCCAGCCGGTCCGCGTACCAGCGCAGCAGACGGCAAGCTTCTTCAAGCCGGGCGGTCTGTTCAAGGTCCTCCTGCATCCCCGCCGGCAATGCGTTTCCCAGCCGGACGCTGGCCTCTTGCGCCAAGCGCAGCAGCCTTGCCTTGGCTTGCGCAGCATCCCAGCCGGCCTCCTGCATCGCCTTGGCCAAATGGTTCAAATATAGGAGCGAGGCCGAGCGCTCCCCCTTCGTCAGCGCTTCCACCCATTTCCCGGACAGCGTCTCGGGATCGTTGCCGGACTCCGGGCTCTTCACAGGGTCGCCGGCGGACGACGGCAAGCCGTGCGCGGTCTGCCAGCCGCTCGTCAAATAATCGCGCTCTATGCGCTTCGTCGTCCGCTCGATCAGCCGCCCGATATCGGACAGCCCGCCCTCTTCGTCCGCATGGATGCAATAGACGCGCACCTTCAGATAGTGCTGCAGCTTCGCTTGCAGCTGCCGGTCGAACCGTTCCAGCGCCGCCTGCGCCTCACTAGCCTCGCGCTCGCAAGCAATGACCCACATGCGGTGATTCTTGGAGGGGAATAACGTCAGGCCCGCTTCCTCGGCCAGCTCCAAGGCGATATTATAAGCGCCGTAGCGAACCAACTCGACGCGCTCCCGGTTGTAAACCTCGCACAGATCCCCGATATCCAGATGGAAGCAAGCGACGGCGAAGCAAGCAGCGGACCACTCGATGCCGAGCCTTCGCCCATGCTCCAACATCCCGGCGGGATTGCCGGTGCTGCTCAGCTCGCTGAAAAACTGTTGGAGCAGAATGTCCCGATTCCGCTCGACATCGCTTTTATACGCCGTTCGCTCGAGCCGCTCGAGCTCGCTTGACAGACGCGCCGCCGCCTTGCGAAGCGTCTCCGTCATCTTGTCGGCGCTCAGCTCGTCCTTGACGACGTAATCGTCCGCTTCGATGCGCAGCGCTTCCTTCACGTAATGGAAATCTTCATGACAAGTCAGGAAGATGACCCGCAGCTCGGGATGCGCGGCGCGAAAGCGGCGGGCGAGCTCGATGCCGTTGCCGTCCGGCAGTCCGATGTCGGTAATCAAGATGTCGGGGAGGCTCGCTTCGAACTGCGCCTCCGCCTCCGCCGCAGTGTAAGCCTCCGCACATACCCGCAGCGCCAGGCTCTCCCAAGGGATCAGCTTGCGCATGTATTCTACAACCGGAACGTCGTCGTCGACCAACATGACCTTAAGCATGATCTTGATCCTCTCCATTGTCGTGGCTTAGCGGAATATGCACGCACGCAGCGAAGCCTGCGCCATGCTCCGGCTCGATGCGGAAGGACGCGCCGGGACCGAATGCCAGCTTGGCGCGGCGAAGCACGTTGTACAGCCCGATGCCCCTCTTCCCGCTTTGTTCCGTTCCGCTCTCGAGCATACGGCGGAGGTCCGCCGCCTGTTCCTCGGTCATTCCCTTACCGTTGTCGCTGACGATAATGTCGATGCCGCCTGGAGCTTGGCGCGCCGACACCCGAATGACGGGAGAGTCCGACATACGGGTGAAGCCGTGGATAATGCTGTTCTCCACCAGCGGCTGAAGCAGCAGACGAGGCACGAGAACGTCCCGATAGCGATCCGGCAGATCGATCTCCAGCTCGATATTCAATCGATTCCTCATGCGCATGATGGAAACGTACTGCCCCAGCAGCTTGCATTCGTCGGCCAGCGCAAGCGGCTCCTGTACGCGAAGATGGGCGCGAAGCAGCGACATCAAAGCGTCGATCGTCTCGCTGTGCACCTGATCGCCCTCGATCGCCAGATTGCACTTGATGGAATTCAACGTGTTCAGCAGAAAATGCGGCTGAATTTGCGAGTACAACGCATTCAGCTCAATGACCCGCTTCTCTTCCTGCTCCGTCTCCACTCTCTGAATGAGCGCATTCGTATTGTCGAGCATGCGATTGATGGAGGCGCCAAGCATCGATATTTCGTCCTTGCCGGTTGTGGTGTAGCGGATCAGATTGTTGTCCTCCCCGTACTGCGATGCGACCCGCATCAGCTTCCGGATCGGCCGATTGAGTCCCTTGGCAATAACGCTCGACATGAACAAAAAGACGAACATGACGATGCTGACCGCCATAATCGTATACCAGAACCGCTGCGTCAAATCTCCGGTGGCGGCGGCCGTCTCCCGTTCATAGGTCAGCGTCCAGGAGGTGCCCGGCACCGGCACCGTCTCGCGCATCCACCCGTCGCGGGCTTCCGCAGTCCGCTCGGCTTGACTGCCGGCCATGCCGGCCAGCAGCGAGCCGTCTGCCTCGTACAGCGTGAACACCCCGTCGCCCGCCTTGCGGAACAGCCCTGCAAAATAAGAATCGGGAATGCCGACGAACAGCGTGCCCAGCACCTCGTGACGGAACGGGTCGTACACCGTCTTCTTCAGAAACAAATAATAAGAAGGATGAAACACGCTTCCGTAGCCGCCGTCCCGTTCGGCGCGAAACCAATGGACAAGCCCTGTCGCCGCCTCGTCCGCCGTAAGATGACCGAAGCGCGGGTCCGTCTGCAGCTTAGCGATATCGGCGGCGTTGACCGAGCCGATGATCGGATATTGGCTCCGGTTTACATAGAAGACGTTGACGTGAACCAGCGACAGCTTGCCGATATGAAGCGCGGTAATCTCATTCAGCTTGGCATACTCATGGTAGCTTTCGAAGCTGTCGAAGGCGGACAAATCCTTGATCGTACGTAGCCCCTCGAACAAATCGTTCGTTTGCGATGCCGAATATTGATTGACCGTGTACGTCACGTCATTGGCGGTCTTGGACAAGTCGTTGGCCAGTATGCCGATAATCCCTCTCATATTCGCGCGGACGTTCTCTTCATTCGCCTGCTTGTTCGTCATATAGGACAGACCCGTAATGAGCAGCAGCGGAATAATGAGGAACAGCAGCAAAGCGACTTGAATGCGCCGATAGAACGATATGCGATAAAACCAGCCCAAGCTTCATTCCTCCAGGCAACGTTCCTTTTCCCCGATCATACTAAACTTCGCGCGAGGATGCACAGAATAAAACAGGGAGATCGCCCTCCCGGGCGATTCCCTTCTCCTGGCTCGTTATGAATTGTCCTTAATGACCTTGTTCCCTTCGTTCATCATGAATTGACGCGCTTCCTCGAACGATTTGTTGTCCAGCAGGAACAAGTTGACGCCGCTCTCGGCCACCTTCTTCAGCTGCTGCTGATAAGGCACGCTGATGACCGAGGAACCGGCCGTCCGAACGCGCTTGTCGAAGAGCGTGGCGTTAAGCGCGTCGAGGTTGACCAGATCGGTCTTGTCGCCGATCATTTCCGCCAAGACGGCTTGGCCGTCCGCTTTTTTCCAGCCCGGAATACGGCCGGACAATGCTGCGCCTTCCATGGTGGCGAACTTGATGAATTCGTACGCTTCCGCTTTATGCCCCGAGTTTTTGTGAATCGTGAGGAAGCTGCCGCCGATGCTCGTCAAGCCGGGCTCGACGCTTTCGGAAGAACGAGGAAGCGGCGCAAACGTAATTTTGAAATCGCGCGGGTAGCTTTCTTCGTTCAAGAAGGCTTCGTCGAGCGAATACATCGCAATCGGCATCATGCTCGTCGTGCCGTTCATGAAATCGGTGGCCCAATGCTGCTTGGAGGCCAAGACGTCGGCCAGCGGACGGACGGATTGATCCTCCACTTCCATGCCCCGGCGCAGATTGAACCAATATTCGAAGCTGGGGTCGTCGAATTGCAGCGTGCCGTCCTCTTTCAGCTGCGGATTTTGGAAGTCGGTATAGGCGATAATGTTCGCATATTCGCCGAATGTATGGAAGTAGGCGCCGAAGCGGCCGTCCTTGCTTTCCTTCAAGGATTTGGCATAGGTGCGGAAATCGTCCCACGTCCAATCGAAGGACGGCAGCTGAAGATTCGCTTCCGCCAGATGGTTCTCGTTAATCGCGACATACCAGAAGCTGGCGTCCGTCATCGCCCCGTACACTTTGCCGTCAAAGACCGGGTTGCGGTAGAACTCCTCTTCCGGATCGATCTGGCCGGCCTCGTAGAACTCGTCGAGCGGATACAGCATGCCGTTCCCCGCGCGCTCGAGCACGTAGCCTTCGTTGTTCATCAGAACGACGTCCACTTTCTCGCCGGTGGCGGACAAGACGTCCAGCTTTTGCAGCATCTCCCTGGAATCGTTGTTTTGCACAAGCGCCACATGCTCGACCTTCACCTTCTCGCTTTGCGCATTGAACGCTTCTACCACCTTCATCATCGGCTCGCCAGGCTCGCCCTTGGCATTCGTATAGAGCTTCAGCGTAACGACGTCTTTGGCCGCTTCCTCTTTGCCTTCGGCGGAGCTGCCCGCATTGCCGCCGTTCCCGCCCTGTCCGCATGCCGATAGAACCAACATGGCGGCAAGCGTTATCATCATGGCTGCTTTTTTCATTTTTGTATCCCCTTTTCCCTTCATGTTCTTGTTACACCTTAAGCATAAGGAAAGTGTAAGCGTTTTACCGTGTACTCTTTGTAGAGTTTCGTGTGTACTTTTTTGACTTGTCCCGGCTCGGGCGCTTATCCCTTGACGCCGCCGACTGCAATGCCCTTGATGACCTGCTTCTGCAAAATGATGAAAATGATAATGAGCGGAACGATAGCCGAGACGGCAGCCATCATCATAAGCGACACGTTGTTCGAGTATTCTTGACGGAAAAACTGTATGCCGAGCGGCAATGGGTACAGCTCTTTCGTAAACAGGAAAATGAGCGGGTTCTGATAATCGTTCCATGTCCAGATAAACTTGATAATGCCGGCCGTAGCCAGAATCGGCTTGCACAGCGGCAGCATAATTTGCGCGTACACTCTCAGATACCCGGCTCCGTCGATTTTCGCCGCTTCGATAAAGTCGTTATGGATACCCATCATAAACTGTCGCATCAGAAAAGTGAAGTACATCGAGAAGGCGAGCATAAGAATGAGGCCTTCATGCGAATTGTACAACCCGAGCCACTTGATCATGATAAACCGCGGCACGAGCGTAGCCTGCTCCGGAATGACCATAAACGACATCATTAAGCCGAACATGATGCCCTTGCCGGGCGCTCGCAGCTTGGCGAAGGCGAAGGCGGCCATCGACGAGAACAGCAGCGTTGCCAAGGTGGAGATGACGGCCAGCTTGAACGAGTTGGCGTAAAACATCGAGAACGGTACGTTCTCCATCCATACCTTCTGGAAATTTTCGACCCAGTTCCAGTCCTTCGGAATCCACTGGATCGGGTAGGTCATGACGTCGCGCTCCAGCTTGGCGGAGGCGGACAGCATCCATACGAGCGGCATAACGAACAGTATTGACAAGGCGCCGAACAAGGCGGTCAACAGCAGCCTGTCCAGCTTGATTTTTTTCCAATTCATCGTCATCCCCCCTTTAACCCCGTTTCTCTCTCGCTTGGACTACCCACGTCACCGAGGTGACGGCAATGACCAGCAAGAACAGAATCCACGACAGTGCGGAAGCGTAACCCATGTTGAAATTGACGAAGCCTTCTTCGTAAATCCGATAAACGAGCACCGTGGATGCGTCGTTCGGGCCGCCGTCCGTCAGGAATTTGATAAGATCGAATACTTTGAACGAGCCGATAATCGTCGTGATTGTCAGGAACAGCGTCGTCGGAGCAAGCATCGGCACCGTAATGTACCGGAATTGCTGAATGCCGGACGCGCCGTCGATCCGTGCCGCTTCATAGATATCATCGGATATTTGCGTCAAGCCCGCCAAAAAGATAATGATCTGATAGCCGAGCGCCTGCCAGATGGCGATGACCATAATTGCGACGATCGCATATTCCGAGTCGACCAGCCATTTCGGGGGTTGATCGATGCCGATCGCCATCAGAAATTGGTTGATCGGGCCGCTGGACGGATGATAGAGCGCCGCCCAGACGGCCGCAATCGCCACCGTGGAGCAAATATAAGGGATGAAGAACAAGATTTTGAACAAATCTTTCGCGTACACCTTCGTATGGACGAGAACGGCCATCAGCATCGCGATCAACAGGCCCACCGGCACCGTCACTGCGGTAAACAGAATATTGTTCTCCAGCGCCTTCCAAAATTTCGAATCGCCGATCATGCGCTGGAAGTTATCCAAGCCGACCCACTTCATTTCCTGGAAGCCGCCGATCAGGTTCCAGTTCGTGAAGCTTAATATTAACGAGAATAGGATGGGAAAAATCGCGAGCGTAATGATGCCGATCGCTTCCGGTGCAAGAAACAGCCATCCGACAACCGCTTCTTTCCGCTTCTGGTCCCACCGTCTGCGCTTCTCCAGCTTCGCCGTTGTATTCAAATTGCCGACCTCCCGTAAGGAATGCTTGTCATTTATGTTCATTATAGAGAGGATCGGCCTTCCTGGCGGTTCACGATTTAGACTCGTTGGCGTGTAATATTTTGACTTGGTCCGCAGGCGATGCCCGCAACTATCGCAGCCGGATCACGGTTTCCTGCGGGCTTGTCTTCAGTGGCTCGCTGCCGACAGCGCTTATGGTGTAATCGAGCTATCACCTAAAATGCCGAGGCGCAAAAAAACCTCCGTTCATCACTCTGTCAAGCGATTAAACGGAGGCCGTCCGCAGCGCCTATAGTCCCGCCCAGACATCTTTCGCGTATTGTCCGGACGACTTATATCCTTCAAGCCAGTAAGATCGGACGCAACCAACCGCTCTCATAAAGCAATAAGAAAGACGCCCTTTCGGACGTCTAAACTCCATGATGAATTAAATATTGTTTGACTTTATGTACTGATACAGCTTATTATCTACTGCATGCTCAAGCATCATATTCATGCACACAACAGGCAGCAACTCCCCATTTTTACCTGCCATAGTTGTTTCTTGAACCGTTCTAATATCGGGAGTAGCCTTGCCTAGATAATAAAAATCACTACCCTCATCATCGTCCTTTTTCACAAAGATATGGATAGTCGTGTGATTGCTCTCCGCCTCCACAATCTTTTTCACTTCGTCTGATTGAAGCGTTCGATTACTTCTCGTAAACCACTTTAAAGTGGTCGGGTTCAGCAACTCATCACCATAATTGATACTCGACTCTACCTCCTCATGTTTATGATACGTGACGAAGATCGGGCAGGTATTATGCTTAGTTTTGTAACCATACACCGTATTGCTTTCATCACGTTCCCAGTTCAACAGCTTGCAGACATCCTTACGTGTATATTTTTGATGAAGAGTCAGCGGTTCCTGATGGGTATACCTACGTCCCTTCTCACTTGCAACACGAACAACATCTTCCACCATTGATCTGAAATGCTCACTCGCGTTCAGTCTATTCCTTAGCGTTTCATGAAAACGGATTGTACCATCTGCTCCAAATATACAAATTGGCTGTTCCCCGTACTTCATTTGATGTGCTTGCACAAAAAATGATAAATTCATCACACCGCGAACAGAGGCTAGCGTTTCCGGGTCTACGTTACAACGCTCTACTTGGAGTAGACGAATGTAATCCCCTTCAGAAACGACATCGCCCTTAAGTAACTGTTCGAGCAAAGTGATTTCATGAAGCCGCTTACCATTCATGATTTCATTCGAGAACATTGTGAGCACTTTTTGCTCATAGTCCGTTAAGCTTGATATATTCTCTTTCAATCTCTCTAAAAACTTCTGGTAGTTATCAAAATTTTTCACAATAATCAAAGGATCAATTGACCCATTCATCATAAAGTCATAAAGATACGGCAATCGTCCTAGTCGATTTTTGAGCTCAACAAACTCATCTCGCAGCTTTTTAAACTCTGTTAAGTTACTACTAGATATCGATTTATAAATTAATGCTTTGGCGACTTCTTCAAAATTAATAGTGGATACCCCATTAATATAACTTGTATCCTTCATATGCCGCCGAATATTGTCTTTATTAAGAGACTTATCCCCTGACAATGCAATGGGGATCAAGTAGTTGTTTTTATAATTCCCGATGAAATCAATAATGGTAACGAACTCCTTCGAGTCGTGCTTACGCAAGCCGCGCCCAAGCTGTTGAATGAAGATAATGCTGGACTGCGTCTGACGTAGCATTACCACTTGATTGACCGAAGGAATATCGATGCCCTCGTTAAAAATGTCCACCGTGATAATATACTCCAGCTCGCCTTGTTCAAGCGCCTTTATTTGTTGCTCACGATACTCAATACCATGGTCACCTGTTAAGGCTACCGTTCGGTAACCTCTTTCGTTAAGTAACCGGGAAAGCTCCACCGCTTCTTCCTTTCGACTAACAAACATAAGACCTCTGACTTGCGTGCCGGAGTAACCGTAATATTCGATCTTCTCAATAATGTGGTCTACACGTTCATTCGTTACAAGTTTGGACAAAATAGTAGTATCATCAACTATCTCACCGTCGCACTCAAAGTCCGTCACCCCGAAATAGTTAAATGGACACAACATATCTTCTTCCAATGCGGCTTGAAGTCTAATCTCGTATGCTACATTATAATCAAATAACTCATAGATATTAATATCATCCGTTCGTTCTGGCGTTGCTGTCATGCCCATAAGATACTTTGGCTTGAAATAATCAATTACCTTGCGGTAAGATTTAGCCCCAGCCTTATGTACTTCGTCAATCAAGATATAATCAAACGCATCGGGGTCAAACTGTGATAGCACATCCGATCTCGATATGGTCTGAATCGTAGAGAAAAGGTATTTGGCCTCCACGTCTTTATTCGTGCCGGATAAGAGACCAAAATTAGATGCCTCTCCACCGATAACTTTAATAAAATCCAACTTCGATTTCATCAAAATCTGTTCGCGATGCGCAATAAACAACATCCGCTTCGGAGAATAGCTTCTGACATCAAAAGCTGAAAGAAACGTTTTACCCGTGCCTGTTGCCGAAATAATGAGCCCTTTGTTCGCCCCTTGCTCACGAAGCGCTTCAATGTTTTTCAGCGCAGCGACTTGCATCTTATTGGGCTCGATTTGACGTTTCGTTTCGCTAGCCGCCTTAAAGTGCTGCTGAACAAGTGCTAGCTCCTCCTGAACAATCTTTGTTGCGGTATACTTCACATAGGAAATTTCGTAATTTTTAATCCAATCCTCTGTCAAAGCAACCGACGATGCCCAAACGGCCTCAAATTGACTCCGAATCTGTTTAATAAAATATTCAGTCGGGAGTAACCGAAGCTTTACATTCCACTCGTAGTTCACTTTTAAAGCGTTCGCCGTCAGATTCGTGCTCCCAATAATTAATGCATGATCTTCTTGCGTATTAAATATGTAACCTTTGGAATGAAAACCTTGCAGATCAGACAGTCGGACCTCCAGATTTTCAATCTTAAGTAGCTCACGAAATACTTTCGGGTGATTAAAGTTTAGATAAGTTGACGTCAGAAGCCTTCCTTTAATTCCCTTCCGTTTCAAATCAAGAAGCTGCGCTTTTAGCGTAGCTAGACCGCTTTCCGTGACGAAAGCAACGATAAACATAAATGACCTGCAGGTGGTGAGCTCTTCAATAATTTCATGTAATACATTCTCGCGCGTACTTGGATTATTGATAAGAAGCCGCGGAGAGTAGTTTAAATGCTGTCCCCTTAATTGTGGCAACAATTGATCATAAATAGAGGACTCTACGATGGCTTCTTTGACCACGCTTTACACCTCTTCACATGTTTTAGAAAGGTAGTGATTGACTCATAATTTTCTGGATAGCCGGTATATCGGCTGGTGCCCAATCCAATGAATCCAATTCCTTGACATGCAGCCATTCGATACTTGCGTGCTCAGTTAAAGATGGTGTCCCGGACACAAGTTTGCAATAGAACGTAGTTAAATGTACGACTCCGAAATCATACTCATGGACTGTATGCTCCACCTGTTCACCAATTTCAATAGAACAGTCCATCTCTTCGAGAATTTCCCTCTTCAGAGCCTCTTGGGGTGTCTCTCCCGCTTCAATTTTTCCACCGGGAAATTCCCACTTCAACGCCAACGACTGGTCTGCCCCCCGTTGTGCACACAAAATTCGCCCTTCTTGTACAATAACCGCACCAACGACATATATTTGCTTCTTCATACTTCCTCCTAAAGCTACCTTTTCAATTATCATACTTCGGAATGTAAGTGGAGGCAAATGGTGGTGCGGTAATTGCTTCTTTGTTCCAATGACATTCCATCCGCCGCTAAATCCAGACTATCCAAAAATCCTGGGATGACCGACTAATTGTTCGGAATCATCCTAAGTGTGATAACAGAAGCCGATGCATCACACGTTTGCATGTCGTTAATAAAGATTGCGCCAACTTTCCCGATGTTACGTCCGCGAAGAAGCATCATTAATCAGATGGGCGTCGAACTCGACGCCGTTTTCAAGATACGCGGGAATGACCAGCGTTCCATTCTGAAGCCGGCCATCACGAATCTGATACTTCCGCTTTAGCTAAATTGTCCCCTCGACGCGTACGCCCGGCATATCATAGGCAACTGCTCCAGGGGAATAGTCGTAATACATGGAGTTTCGATAAGCAAGAGTGAGAGTTGCGGATGGCGGCGGGCGTTTCAACGGTTACAACGCGCCCGCCGCCTCCAATCGTTTACTGCTTCACGATTTGCCACGTAACGCCGAAGCGGTCCACGACTTCCCCGTAATAAGCCCCCCATGGCTGCCGCTCGAACGGGAACTGAAGCTTTCCTTGTTCACCGAGTTTGCCATAGGCGCTGCGCGCTTCCTCCACATCGTCGTACGTTAAAGATAGGCATATATGCCGGCTCTCTTCCGCCGATTGGAACGAGTCGGATAGAAATAACGTATTTTCTCCGGCCACGGCAAGAACCAAATGCATCACTTTATCTTTGGCCGCCTCCGGGGTCCCCGGAACTTCACCCAACGTTTTGACAAAAACAATTTCTCCGCCCAGTGCCTGTTTGTAAAACTCCGCTTGCGTTCTTGCGTCCTCCGACATCACATAAGGAACCAATTTTGCCGCCATGTTCATCAACAACCTTTCACGTTTGATGGGGAATCCTTTTCGAATTCCGGTTTCATCTTAACGACGATTGTCGTACGGCAAAATCGACACTGTGCCGAAAATAAATTTTCGAGCCATTAGATGTGCTCCCGTAAATTCGTCTCCAAAGCCATGACAGCCGGATCTCGCCGCATTTCTGCCGGATCGGCCAACTGGCGAAGCTCGATCGCGAATTCCCCGCGCCCTTGAGGAACGGGAAGCTTCATCGCCCATTCTGCCGCCTCTTCCATGGATCCGGCATCCAGAATAAGAAACCGTTCCATCAGGCCGCTCTCCGCAGCAAACGGCTCGGCTGCCACGCTGGCCCCGCCCCCGTCCGGCGGAAACGTAATCCGCATTCCGCTCGAGCTTGGAAGCAGCGTCTCGTCGGCAAGCAAAATCCCGACATGGGCTAAAGATCTGACAAATGCCGCCCGGCGGTCCTTGAAATCCTGGTCCTCCAGCATGCCCGCTTCCGACAACGCCGTCGATTTGAACATCAGCATATATTTCATAAAAGCACACTCCCCGCAAACCTTATTTTCCGTTCATGCATTCGGCTGCGCGTGCAAGCAGAAGATCGCGCTCGCGGCGATTTCTTGTCAAGGAAGCCGCCCGCTCAAACTCAAGGCGCGCTTCTTCGAACCGGTTCAATTTGTACAACAGATCGCCGCGCACGCTGGGCAGCAGATGATAGGCCGACAGCGACGCCTCCCGGTTCAATTCGTCGACGATTTGCAAGCCGTAAGCCGGACCGAAAGCCATAGAAATCGCCACCGCACGGTTCAATTCCACGACCGGCGAAGGCATGACGCGCGACAAAGCTTCATACAGGGCGGCGATGCGGACCCAATCCGTATCCTCGGGCGCTGCCGCCTGCGCGTGACAAGCGGCGATGGCCGCCTGCAGCGCGTAGGGACCGTACGGCTTCCCTAGCTGCTGACAGCGGTGAAGGGCCGCCAGCCCGCGGCGAATCAGAAGACGGTCCCACCTGGTCCGATTCTGGTCCATGAGCAGCACCGGCTCCCCGTCCGCCCCGACCCGCGTCTTCAGCCGCGAGGATTGAATTTCAAGCAGTGCCGCAAGCCCATGCGCTTCCGGCTCTGCAGGCGCAATCTCCGCCAGCATCCGGGCCAGCCTCAGCGCTTCCCGGCATAGAAGCGGCCGGACCCAGTCTTCGCCCGCGGTTGCCGAATATCCTTCATTGAACATTAAATAAATGACTTCAAGAACCCCCGCCAAACGCGGCTTCAAATCTTCGCCCGCGGGCACTTCGAAGGGGACCTTCCTGGCGCTGAGAGTCCGCTTCGCCCGAACGATTCGCTGCGCGATCGTCGCTTCGGCCGCCAGAAAGGCACGAGCGATTTCTTCCGTCGTAAGCCCGCACAGCATCCGGAGTGTGAGCGCCACCCTCGCTTCCTGCGACAGCGCCGGATGACAAGTCATGAAGATGAGACGCAGAAGATCGTCGCCGATCTCCCCGTCCAACTGGCTGTCCATATCTTCTTCCGTAAACATGGCGGCGCTGCGGGTAAGCTCTTCGTATTTGCGGTCGCGAAGCTTGTTTCTTCGCAATAGATCGATGGCGCGCCGCTTGGCCGTCGTCATCAGCCATGCTCCCGGGTTGTCGGGAATTCCCGATGCCGGCCATCGCTCAAGCGCGATGACCAGAGCGTCGTGGGCCAGATCTTCCGCCAGGCCCACGTCCCGAACCATTCGCGTCAAGCCGGCGATTAATTTGGGAGACTCGATCCGCCATATGGCATCTACTGTCCTTTTCGTATCCGAGACGCTCACAACTTAAACTGCCCCTTTATTTTTTGCTGCGTTTCTTCATTCGCGGACAGTTCTTCCGGATCAAAGATTTGCCTCAATTCAATCTCGCCTTGCCCTCCCCCATGCGGGTCGGGCATGCGCATCGCCCACTCGATCGCTTCTTCCCGCGAATTCACTTCAATCAGCGTAAATCCGGCAATGATTTCTTTGGCCTCCGTAAACGGCCCATCCATCACCTTCGGCTTCCCGCCCGGATCCGGATACGAAATTCGAATTCCGCTAGAGCTGGGCTGCAGTCCGTCGGCAGCAAGCAGCACCCCCGCCTTCGCCAGCTCCTCGTTATATCTCAGCATGGCATCAAGCAGCTCCTGGCTGGGCTTTACGCCCGCTTCCGAATCCGTCGTCGCTTTCACGATCATCATAAACCTCATGCTTGCATCATCTCCAAATGGTTAATGGACTCAAGCCTCTATTGAAACAACGAATAACCGCGAGACCAATCGACATATCTGATGGAATTTATTTTATATTACCATTTCTTGTTGGCATGCCAAAAAGAAAACCGTTTCTGCGCGAATGGAATGAATGACCCATTCACGCAAGAAACGGTTTTTTGTACATCCGAATGACGGATTACTTAATGACGACGTATTCCAGGTTAACCAGCTTCGCGTAAGTGACGATTTGGTCGGTCGTCAGGTTCAACGAAACGACGGTATGATGGCCGCCGCCGTTCTCGATCCAAGCTTTCACGCCGTCCTGGAAGTTCGGCTTCACCGTCCACAGAACGCGGGCAACAGGAAGCTTCGGAGCCGGAACCGTCGGTTCGAACGCGGAAACCTCGTTGATCAGCAGCTTGTAGTGCGTGCCGAAGTCCGCCATGGATACGACGACGCCTTCGCCGGCCTTGCCGTCGAATACGAGACGGGCCGGATCTTCGCGATCGCCGATGCCGAGCGGGGACACGACGATTTTCGGTTTGTTCGCCGCCAGGGACGGATCGACCTCAAGCATATGGGATTGCAGGATCGCTTCCTGACCGGCCGCCAGCTCGTACGTGTAATCCTCCATAAAGCCGGTGTTCTGGTTGCGGCTCATCACTTTCAGCAAGCGGTCGAGCGCCGCCGTCTTCCAGTCGCCCTCGCCGGCAAAGCCGTAGCCTTGCGCCATCAGACGCTGAACGGCCAGACCCGGAAGCTGCTTCATGCCGTGCAAATCTTCGAAGTTTGTCGTGAAGGCGTTGTAGCCTCTTTCGTCCAGGAAACGTTTCAGGGCGATTTCATAGCTCGCTTGAATTTTGACGCTGGCTTCCCAAGCTTCTTTGCTGTTCGTGCCGTAGTCGAACTCGTACAGCTCCGCATATTGAGCCATCAGATCGTCGATTTCCTGCTCGGTTACGGCATTTACGTATTGCACAAGATCGCCGATGCCGTAGTAGTCCACGGTCCAGCCGAATTGAATTTGAGCTTCGACCTTGTCGCCCTCGGTCACGCCGACGTTGCGCATATTGTCGCCGAAACGGGCCACTTTAATGTTGAAGCTTTCGTTGTAGGCAACCGCAACGTCCATCCAGTCCGCAATTTGCCGCTGCACTTCCGGACGCTCCCAGTAGCCGACGACGATTTTATTTTGTTTTTTAAGACGGGCATTGATGAAGCCGTATTCGCGGTCGCCGTGAGCGGCCTGGTTCAAGTTCATGAAGTCCATGTCGATGGTGGCCCAAGGAATGCTTTCGTTGTACTGGGTGGCCAGGTGAAGCAGCGGCTTTTGCAGCAGCTTCGTGCCGCGGATCCACATTTTCGCCGGGGAGAACGTATGCATCCAAGTGATGACGCCCGCAACTTCGTCGCGGTAGTTAACCTCTTTCATGATGCTCGTAATTTTATCCGCGCTGACGGCCAAGTCTTGCAGCACAAGCGGATAAGGCAATACGCCGCTGTTATTCAAGGCATCCGTCATCTTCTGCGCATGAGCCTTTACTTCGGCCAGCGCCTCTTCTCCATACAGATGCTGCGAGCCTACGACAAACCAAAACTGTTTTGCTGCTGTTGCTGTCATCCTCATCATCCTCTTTTCTGAATGTAATCGAATAAGACCTTACTTTTGTCCGTAATAGGCGTCTTTCCCGTGTTTCCGAAGATAATGCTTATCCAGAATGCCTTGCGGCAGTTCTTTGGCAAAATGATTCAATTGCCGCGCGTACAAGTTCATTTTGCACACTTCCTCCAGCACGACGCTGTTGACGACCGCCGATTTCACGTCCTTGCCCCAGGTAAAAGGCGCATGGCCTTGGAGCAGGACGGCCGGGATCGCCATCACATCCAGTCCCCGTTCCTCGAACGTTTCGATGATGACGCGGCCCGTCTCCGCTTCGTACCCCCGGTCAATTTCCTCCTGGTTCAAGAAGCGCGCGCAAGGGACGGAACCATAGAAGGTATCCGCATGGGTCGTTCCCATAACGGGCACGTCCAGTCCCGCTTGAGCCCAGATCGTCGCCCAGGTCGAGTGGGTATGCACGATGCCGCCGATTTGCGGATAATGCTTGTACAAGACGGCGTGCGTCGCGGTGTCGGAGGAAGGCCGCAAGCTCCCCTCGACCACATTGCCGTCGAGATCGACCACGACCATGTCGCTCGGCTTCATCTTTTCATAGCTGACGCCGCTCGGCTTGATAACGAACAAGCCGCTTTCCCGATCCATGGCGCTCGCATTGCCCCATGTGAATTTGACGAGTCCGTGCTTCGGCAGCTCCAGATTCGCTTCATATACTTCTTCTTTCAGCTGCTCTAACAACGTTAGCCCCTCCCGTTCTCCAGCAGATGGTCGACAGCGGCCTGCTCGATGACAAGCCCTGCCTTGTATCGTTCAATAAAGGCCTGGAACCCTTTCACATCGGTCGGATCCGGTGCCAGCTCCTGTCCTTCGGCATCTTGGAAGACCTTCTGCTCGAGGAAGTCCGCCAGGTTCTCTTCCCGATCCTTGTTGATCATGTAAGAGGCCAGAAGCGCCATGCCCCATGCCCCGCCTTCGCCCGCGGTGGACATGACCGAGATCGGCACGTTCAGCGCGGCCGCCAGCGCCTTTTGCCCGACGACAGGGGTTTTGAAGAGACCGCCGTGCGCCAGGATGCTGTCGATGGCCACTTGTTCGTTGTCGGTCAAAATGTCCATGCCGAGCTTGAGCGCTCCGAAAGCCGTGAACAGATGCGTTCTCATGAAGTTGGCCAGATTAAAGTTGCTTTCCGGCGAACGAACGAATAACGGCCGGCCTTGCTCGAGTCCCGTAATATTTTCGCCCGAGAGATAGCCGTAGCTCAGCAAGCCGCCGCCGTCCGGATCGGCTTCGAGCGCCTTGCCCAGCAGCACGCTGAACAGCTTGCCGGAATCCGCCTGGAATCCCATCGCTTCGGCAAATTCGCGGAACAAGCCCATCCAGGCGTTCAGATCGCTGGAGCAGTTGTTGGCATGCACCATGCCGACCGGGCTGCCGTCCGGCGTCGTGACCATATCGATTTCCGGATACACCTTGGACAATTCCTTCTCCAATACAATCATGGCAAACACGGAAGTGCCCACGGATATATTGCCCGTACGCTTCTTGACGCTGTTCGTCGCTGCCATGCCCGTGCCGGCGTCGCCTTCCGGAGGACACAGCGGAATGCCGGACTGCAAATCTCCGGCCGGGTCCAGAATGGCGGCTCCCGCCGCCGTCAGCTCGCCGGCTTGCTCGCCTGCGAGAAGCACTTTAGGCAGCAGACCCTCCAGCTTCCACGGATAACCTTTGGCGGCGATCAGCTCGTCGAATTGCTTGACCATCGCCGGGTGATAATTGTGCGTCGCTTCATCGATCGGGAAGATTCCGGAAGCATCCCCGATGCCGATCGCTTTATCGCCGGTCAGCAGCCAGTGAATGTAGCCGGCCAGCGTCGTCACGTAATCCAGGCGCGACACGTGCTCCTCTTGGTTCAAGATCGCCTGGTACAAATGCGCGATGCTCCAGCGTTCGGGAATATTGAACCGGAACAGCTCCGTCAATTCCTTGGCCGCCGCGCCGGTTGTGGCGTTGCGCCAAGTGCGGAACGGCACCAGCAGCTCTCCTTGGCTGTCGAAGGCCAAATAGCCGTGCATCATGGCGGAGAAGCCGATCGATCCGACGGTCTTGAGGGTCACTCCGTATTTCTGCTCCACTTCCCGCTTCAATTCGCGGTAAGCGGTTTGGAGGCCTGCGATAATATCCTCCTGATCATACGTCCAATAGCCGTCCTTGAGCTTGTTTTCCCACTCGTAGCTTCCCGATGCGATCGTCTCGAAACGACGATCGATCAGCACCGCCTTGATCCGCGTAGAACCAAATTCGATGCCGAGCGACGTTTCTCCCTTGGCTATCGCTTCTTTCAAGTCTGCATGACTCATGTTCGCGCATGTCTCCTCTCTGTTCGCGGCATATTTGTCTATACCGCGTTGTATATACGTTGAACCAATGATTCTCGCACCGAAGCCAAGCTGCATGAGGAATCGACTTCGTGCCATCTTCAGGTTCAACCTATCTCGTTGTCGTAATGACGATTTCAATTGGCGTATTGCTTCCGCAATCACAGCCCCTTCCGATCGAACCGGTCATTTCGCGTGAGACAACCGGAGCCTTTCAATCCCAAGAAGGCGCTTTCCATTGCTGACAGCCTTAGTATATTTTTTGTACGTACATTTGTCAATATAGTCTAATAGTTATACCTACATAAGTCGACAGACCGTCGACAACTTATTTTCCCCGTGTCATCCTGCAGCTGCTCGAGCTGACATCGTTGAAAGTTGTACGGTTGCGTTCGCCCGGTAAAGCGGCCGCACTTGCTTTTCGACCAATTCATGTTAAAATATGTACGTACAACTTTCCGAACAATAATGAAAGAAGTGTGCCGCATGAAGCCAAAGTACCAAATGATTATAGACGATATCAAAAGTCATATCCTGTCGGGCACGTACAAGGCAGGCGATCAAATTCCTACGGAGTCCGCCCTGCAGGACAGCTACAACGTCAGCCGGCAGACGGTTCGAAAGGCGATTCTGGAGTTGTCGAACGAGGGGTTCCTGAGAAGCGAGAAGGGCTCCGGCACGTACGTCAGCAGCCAATACCGGACCCGGTCGGGCGGCAAAGCCATGAACAAAACGATCGGCGTCATCACGACCTATATTTCGGACTACATTTTCCCCTCCATTATTCGAGGCATCGAAAGCCGATTGAACGAAGACAACTATTCCTTGCTGCTGGCCAGCACCAACAATAACGTCGCGCAGGAAAAAAAGGCGCTCGAAATGATGTTGTCCTACGGCGTGGACGGACTGATTATCGAACCGACCCGAAGCAACGTCTACAATCCCAACATCGCTTATTACCTGTCGTTTAAGGAGCAAGACGTTCCGTTCGCGATGATCAATGCCTATTATGAGGAGCTGGAGGTTCCGTTCTTCTGTCTGGATGACGTGCAGTCCAGCTATCTCGCCGCCCGGGAGCTGATTGCCAAAGGGCATACGCAGATCGGCATCATCGCGAAAATGGACGATTTGCAAGGGAAGTTCAGAATGAAGGGTTACATCAAAGCGCTCGGGGAAGCCAAATTACGGTTCCAGCCCGAGCATGTCCTTTCTTTCGATACGGAGACGAAGCCGGAGCTGTCCGCCAATCTGGAGCAGTTTCTGACCGACAACCGGGATGGATTGACGGCGCTTGTCTGCTACAACGACGAGGTCGGCCTGGAAGTCGTTCATGCCTGCAGAAGGCTGGGCATCTCCATTCCGGACGAGCTGTCCGTCATTGGCCAGGACAACTCTTATATCGCCAAGAACGCCAATATCCAGCTGACGACGCTCACCCACCCCCAAGAACAAATGGGCCGCGACGCTGCGGATTGGGTCATTAAGACATTGCAGGGCAAAAAGGACTTGCCCAACAAAACCTACTATCAGCCTGTCCTGGTGGAAGGGGAAACGGTGAAGGCGATGGAATAGAAAAAGGATGATTGCTTGTCCGAGCAATCATCCTTTTTGCGTGCAATCCGCACGTCACGAGCTGGCCTCTAAGCACGCTCCGCCTGCTTTTTGTTGGATGGAGCAAACCATCCCCATAGAGCTATGGCAACCAAGACGCCGTAGAAGACCAGAGTCCAAACGGTGCTGTGCGGGAAATGATGATCCAATACGCCGATATCCTCGTGCGCAAGCGTTATAACGGCAAGCTTCACGCCGACCCATGCCACGATCGCGTAAGCCGTTGTCTCCAAAGCCGGCCGCTGGGCAAGCAGCTTCACAAACCATGTGGCCGCAAATTTGATCAGAACCAGTCCGGCAATTCCGCCAAGGACGACAACGATGTATTTTCCGGCGTCCATACCGCCAAAGTCGCCAAGCGGCGAATCCGGAAGACCGAGCGCCAGGGCGACCGCCGCGAGAATCGAATCAATGGCGAAGGCCAAATCCGCAATGGCGATTTTCCCTACGGTCGGCCAGAAGCCTTTGCCTGCAGATTCCTTTTTGACTTCCTCGCGATTGTTTTTGTTCTCCTTGCCAAAGCGCGCTTTGATGATGTGCTTTAACCCCAGGTACAGCAAATAAGCGGCGCCGATCGCTTGAATTTGCCAAACGTTGGCGATGAAGGAGATCGCAAACAAAGCGGCAAACCGAAAGACGAAGGCCATCAAGATCCCGTAATTGATCGCTTTTTTCTTCTGGTCGTCAGGCAAATGCTTCGCAATAACGGCAAGCACCAATGCGTTGTCCGCCGACAACAGCCCCTCCAACGCGATCAGAATCAGCAGTGCCCATGCATACTCCAGCCAGATGGATTCCAACAGTAATTCTCCTCACATGATTAGGTTATCAATCAATTTCGAGCAAGCAAGTCCCATTTCCTATTTTCTCTAATTTGCGCCATTTGTAAACAACTTTTTTTCAAGGCAAAAAACGACTGAAGATGACTTTGCGGTCTGTCTCCAGCCGTTCCAAAAAAACAGGGCGCCTTAGCTTTCACACTCTATTTATGTAAAAGGCTTCGAATTCAGCAACAGAGTCGAACCGGTTCAAAGATACCCCTTCGGTTTGGAGGTGATTCTCCACCTTCTCTACGAGCTGCAGAACAGCTAATCGCAACGGTTCAAAATCTGCCCGATCGTTCCGTTGCCCGCCCCTGCAAATAAGATCGGTAATATCCGACAATAGCAACATCTTGAGGGTAATAGGTCTTTATATGTTTCACAATAATGTCAGCTATAGCAAAAACATCGACCATCCGTTTACTTCCTTTCCGAATTTAAAGTGGGGATTCTGTTGTACTTCAAGTCTAGGCAGTCAGCCCGCATAAGGGAAAGGAAAAGATCATTAAAAACAAATTGCCCATAATCGCGTATAACTCTTTAAGAAAAAGTTTAAGGCGCCCTTTTGGGCGCCTCTGGCGGTTCAAGATTGTTCCGCATATGTTTTGAAATTGTCCAGAATCGCTTGCCAGCCAGCCTGCTGATGTTCAAGGGGATGGGTGCTTTCGGCGTCAAACGTTTCCACGACCTTCGTTTCGTTTCCTTGAGCGATGAACGTGATTTCGACTTTTCTTCCGTCTCCCAAGGAGTACGCAATCACTTCATGCACCTTCACATCATCGTAAACCCCGCTGAAGTCAAAGCCAAAGCTGCCGTCCTTCGCTTCCATTCTGGTCAGAAACTTGCCGCCGGCCTGCAAATCGTTTTCCGCATACGGTGCGTGCCATTCCTCCGAAGCCTGGCTCCACTTTGTAATATGCTCCGGCTCTGTCCAACACTTCCATACTTTTTCCACTGGCGCTTGAATTACTGCCTGCACGGTTATTTTCGTTGCTTCCATCTTATTGGCACCTCTCTCAAATTGATCTTCAATTTCACTGCTCATTTATATAGACGTAATTAGAGCACTAAATTCATCGGTATATTTGTTCGGGAAGCCCAAATCGCGAAAATAATTTGGCGTTAATGAAATTTTGGACATGGTATATTTGATTGTCTTTAATTTCGAGGATGTGAATCCCCCAAGGTACTAAGCAGGACCGCTCGCTGTTCGGCACATACTGCGCAAATGCAGGATAACCGCCATTGGCCGTAACCGGCAAAAACCGGGACCCCTCGCAATGCCAGCGGGTAAGCGCAAAAAATTGGGACAAATCGTCCTTGCCGCGAATCCACATCGCGAACGGGGGCATGGACATACGGCCTTCTTCATGAAACAATGCGACCAACGCTTGAATATCAAACTGTTCGAAGGCTTCCACATACCGCGTCAGCAATTCGCGATCCGGTTCGGCATCCATCCCGTTAAACTCATCAGAGTTCAGCTTCGCTTGTTCCATCGTACCTCTGGCCCTCTGGAGAGCGCTGTTAACGGCCGATGACGACATTCCTAAAGTCTCTGCGATTTGTTTGGAGGACCATTCGAATACGTCCTTCAAAATAAGTACCGCTCGCTGACGAGGAGGCAAAGTTTGCAACAGAGCGATAAAACAAAGCTGAAGAGTATCTTTGCGAATAAGACGCTCCTCGGGATTATCCGTAAACGAAGGGGCCGGCCAAATCCAGGATGAGTCCGGCAGCATTTCGCGAGGCTCGACGATCGTAACCGCCGGGTCGGATATATCAACGGGACGAGAACGGCGCTTGGCTTGTCTTAGCTTGTCCAGGCATAAGTTCGATGCGATACGGTAAACCCACGTTTTGGATGAGGACTCCTGCCGGAATGAGCTCCAACTTTGCCAAACGCGAATAAACGTCTCCTGAACGGCATCGTCCGCGTCATCGATCGATCCCAGCATTCTGTAACAATACGAGGTTAACTCCGGCTTCAAGTTCTCCAACAACGTAAGCTCTGATGCAGTTTCGTTCATCTTGGCCTCCTTGGGATAGGCAAACCCTCGTCACGTGTAAATCTTTGTCATCTGACTTCAATTATAGCATGCAATTGCTTCCTGCTATGGCCCAATAAAAAAATAATGGTTGTAAATGACGGGGGCAATTTACCTTTATAAGTGAAGGCCAATCAACCGGGAAACGAATCGACTGGGGGAAAGGCCGTTCTTCCCCCTTCCTGACTGTCGGCCTATTTCAATTAATAAAGGAGAGTGTATGATGAGAAATGTATTGTATGTCCCCTTGGACGACCGTCCCGTAAACCTTGATGATGTGATTAAACTGGGGCAGGCATCGGGACTGAACTTAATTACCCCCAACGCCGCTGATATACGGAACCGGATTGACTCCCAGGGTACGGCTTCGGGCGGGCAAATCATAAGCACCTCTTCGCCTGCTTTTGGAAACACGTCGAACATTCGCCAGTTTATCTTGAACAATGCCGCAGCGGCAGAAGGATTTATTATTTCCATCGATATGCTCGCTTATGGCGGTTTGATCGGCAGCAGAAGATTGCGGGCAAGCGGAGGCGGAACCTATCCCAATTACGATTCAAACGTAACTAACCTGCTCGATGTGATCCGGCAGATTAAGCAGTCTTATCCGAGCAAACCCGTCTATGTCCTGGATACCATTATGCGTCTGGCTACCACATCCTTTACGGAAGGACTTTCCTATGCGGCCTACAACGAATCTCGTGAGTTTATGGGTGAGCCGCGCTTCCCGTACTCAACGTTCACCAGTATTTTGAACGGGTATAATACCACTCCTTCAGGCGGTCAGTACGGTAACACGCAATATTTTAACAAAAATCAATATTACAACACGCGCCAGCACAAATTTAAAACCAACTACTACGTCCTGGATCAGCTGGCCCGTCTCGGGTACATCGATTTCCTTGCTGTCGGTGTCGATGACGCCAAATTGCAGGGAGTACAACTAAACGAGATCCGCTTTATCGAAAACTTTATTAATAAATCGCTTGGAGGAAGCGGCGGTCAAAATCCTAACCGTGCCGTTATCCTGCCCGATGCCGACGGCTTGGGTCATTCGCTGGTAGCACGCATGGCCAACCAATTGCATCGAGGCGGCAGCAAGCCGAGAATTTCCGTACAATATTACGGGCCTCACGGATCGACCATTACTAATCCGTATGAGTATATGGACGTCCATCAAAATATCCTTCGCCATATTGACATCGTTGGCGGTCAATACGTGACCAGTGCGCCTAACATTGAGATTGTGGCCATTACAGGAGCCGATCAGGCATCCAGCGCGGTTAGCCGCATCCAGGCAAATGGAACGAACCGCGTAGCAACGGTGGTCATTAACTTCACAGGCAGTACAGTACAAGGTACGGTGACAGAAGCTTTGCTTGGAAACCAGTATACCGGACGGATCTTGGGTTATAGCGCCTGGAATACCGCCGGGAACAGAATTGGCATCTCGCTTGGCATGGGACAAGCTCGCTATGCCTTCCTTGTCACAGAAACGCAAGCCGCGGCGTTGAACTCGGCCGTCAATGCTCACGGTTCGCTTCTCTTTAAGCGGTTCTTGAAGGATTATTACTACAAAACGATCGTTATTGAAGAAGTTCGATCGCTGGCGGACAGTCGTTCTTCCTATTCCAATATTGTGGCTGCGCAAGGCATGAATATGACCATCTATCTTCCAAATTCCGACTTTCAAGGGATTTATGGCATTATGCGTAACCGGATGCAAACCTACACCAACACGTTAAAAGCAAAAAGCGCCTTTTTGATTGGCAGTACCGCGACTGCATACAACGTGAAGCAGATCAGCGGTTCGACCTGGTCCTTTGCCGGATATTCGGCTGGATCTTTAGCGTATACCAATCCGGAATTTATCTGGGTACGGCCCAATGAAATTACTTTAAGCCCGGTAACTACGCTTTAATAATAAACAAGAGACTTTCCAGCAAAGGAAAGTCTCTTGTTCTGTTCAACCCCTGATCTTCATTCCGGTCTCCCCATCATGACATTCATCGTTCCCTGCTTGTTGATCGTTTGATGCACGACAGCCAGCAATCTAACCGCAAGATCAGCCTTGTAATTGAGGCGATAACCGCCGCGCACTCGATCGACGAATCCAAGCTCGATGCAGTCTGCAAGGACTTGATCCAAATTCATCGTATCGGGCAAGCGCGACTGCAGCGTCTTTTCATCTACTGCGTAGTCCGGTTTCAAATCATCGATGTCTCGCAAGAGGGCCAACAAAACTGGACGGATTTCTTGGGGCACAAGAGTGAACGGAAACTCGGCGGCTTCTTCCAATGTTTCGACGGCTTCTTGCAGAAAAGTCGGTGTCGCGATACAGACAAGCCGATCCTTTGCCCATAAGCCGATCCCGGTTGGACCCAGATGAATGTGAACGAGCGATGGATGCCCGCTCGATCCCGCGGGCGGTGTTGGAATGGGCGCTTCCGCTGCAGTAATAATATCGCCGAGAAAGACAACCTTTTCCTCCACCGTCATATGAACAAACGCTTCACGAATTTGGGGCAGCAGCGACGCGAGTCCGCCCTCTCGTCCTAATAAATAGTCGGCGGAACAATCAAAGGTTTCCGCCAGCTGTACGATCAGCGAAAGGTCGGGAAGAGAGTCGCCATTCTCCCACTTGGATACCGCTTGAGCGGATACGGATAACCGTTTTCCCAGCTCTTCCTGAGTCATGCCGCGGGATCGCCGCAGTTGAGCAATTTTCATCCCGATATTCGTCAACTTATCCATCTAAACAAAACCTCCTTCAATTGATAGCTCTACAATAACGCGTTTCCAGCATCTTCGGTATGGAGGTGTACGGGAGTTTTCAACCGGCGGTTGAATGAATAGGATCGGCAGTTGAATTTGCGGGTAATCTGGAGCCGCAATGTCAGCAACGGCAAGTGAAAAAGCCACCCCTTGGGATGGCCTTTTGCAATCTCTGCGACGGGCTATTGGCTATTGAACGGCAGAAAGTCCATAACCGAATGTGTACCCATCCTCGGTCAGCGGAGGCGAGAAGCGGATATCGTTATTTTGAAATACAATCAGGCCCTTTCCTTCCTCCAGCTCGATTCTCTCTTTATATTGGTTATCCGGATAGCCCTCCATATTGTCGACAACCGTTTCTACGGCGATTACCCTTTTACCTTCTTCGTTTTCGTTCAGGCTCGTAATGGTGGAGACTGCATTGTAGGTCGTTCCTTCGTATTCGACTGGCTCCGTCCACAATTTTTCAACCTCGATCGGCTTTTGCAATAAAATTTTTTCGCGAAACAAGGACGTCTTGATCTCTTCATAGTGTTCCGACTCAAGGCTGCTTATGATCGCATCGCCGGTCACATGAACGACTCTCTGGAAGGAGAGCGGATCTCCGTTCTCATCCGTTCTGCCGGTGCCGTCATTCATGATACCGTGGAATACGTATGACTTTCCGTTGCCCGTTTGTTGAACTTCTGCCAATGTCTCAAGATGCCCATATTCCGCAAGTCCGTTGTACAACAAAGTTGAACCGGTATCCTGAAGGACAAAATCGTTTAAATCGGACTCTTCATTGGAAGGGACTTCAGGTTCATCGGAAGGCTGCTCAGGCTCGTTGTTCGTATTCCCGTTGTCGGCGGTCGGCTCGTTAGTCGGGGTTGATTCAGGGGAGTTACCGGTACCGGAAGTGCACCCCGTGACCAACAACAAAGCAAGCAACACTGCACTAATTGTTTTTACCATCACTCATCCACCCTTCTTATTCTCTCTCTATTTAACTGACGGAAATAAATTTCATTTTGTTTCACATTTGTATACAACCGCGTGATTGGAAACGAGAGTCTAAATTTTCTGTAAATGATAAAATTTCGCCGCCCTTTGCCTGTACAATAGGAGTATAAAAACGCTGCAGAGGTTGTGAAACGGTGAAAAAGTTTACGAAGCAAGAGACGAGCTGGATGTATTATGATTGGGCCAGCAATGCTTTTTCAATCATTATTACGACAGCCATCTTTCCGATCTACTACAAAGCGCAAGCGGACATGGCAGGCATCGGGTCGGCCGATTCTACGGCCTATCTTGGTTATACAATCGCCATTTTCACCTTTATATTGGCTCTGATCGGACCCGTGCTGGGCACCATTGCGGACTATGACGGATACAAGAAAAAGTTTTTTCTCGGATTTCTATTGCTCGGACTGTGCTCTACGTTCTCGCTTATTTTCGTTCCTGAAGGCGAGTGGCTGTGGCTGCTTGTGCTTTACACGTTGGCTTCGCTTGGACTGACAGGGGCAAATCTCTTCTACGATGCGTTTATGATTGACGTGACGGAAGATAAACGGATGAACAAAGTATCGGCCAGGGGCTACGGCTACGGCTATATCGGAGGAGCGATCCCGTTTGTGATCAGCATTGCCGTCATTTTGTTGGCTCAGCAAGGAGTCCTTCCCATCTCCAGTATGACGGCCAGCAAAATCGCCTTTCTGGTCGCGGTCGTTTGGTGGGCGCTGTTTTCCATTCCCATGTTAAAGAACGTCAGGCAGGTGCATGCCATTCCACGCGACCCCAAGCCGATTCGCACCAGCTTTCGCCGTCTGAAAGAGACGATAACCCATATTAGACAATACAAACATTTGACGATTTTTCTTATCGCTTATTTTTTCTATATCGACGGCGTCGGCACGATCATTTCGATGTCCACCGCATACGGCACAGACGTCGGTCTTGATGCGACGGTGTTATTAATCGTCCTGTTTGTCACCCAAATTGTCGCGGCCCCTTTCTCCATACTATACGGGAAATTGGCCGACCGCTTCTCTGCCAAAGTCATGCTGAACATTGGAATCCTTGTATATATCGTCGTATGTATATACGGCTATTTCCTTGAGACGGCGCTCGACTTCTGGATTCTTGCCATGCTCGTGGCCACTTCCCAAGGCGGAATTCAAGCCTTAAGCAGATCCTACTTTGCCAAGCTGGTCCCTAAGCATAAGTCGAATGAGTTTTTTGGATTTTATAATATTTTCGGCAAGTTTGCCTCGGTCACGGGTCCCGTGTTGCTGGGGGTTACCGCACAACTCACCGGGAGAACGAACGCCGGGATTTTGAGCTTGATTGTTTTGTTTATCATCGGAATGGTCGTTCTTTTCTTTGTCCCTGCGGATAAGAAGCTGCAAAGAGAAGAGGACTACGGGGTGAATATCTCTAGTTAAGCTCTTACACAATTCCTTCCAAATCGAAGAAGGACGCCTCCATGCGGAGTGCGTCCTTCTGCCTCTAAGTCTAGGGAGCCGAGATCTCTATCGCTATTACGACCTTATGACAATTGCCGAATAACGCGAATCAAATCGTTGATCTTAACCGACCTTGAGAACAAATATCCTTGGGCTTCATTGCAATTTAGTTGAGTAATGTAAGCATACTGCTCCTTTGTTTCTATGCCCTCCGCTATTACCCTCATATCCAGCGATTGCAGTAATGCCAAAATGCCCGAAAATAACCGTGCATTTCTTTCATTTTCTGTCAATGAAGCGATGAATGATCTGTCCAGCTTTACGGTGTCTATGGAATACTTCTGAATAAAACTCAACGAAGAATATCCCGTTCCAAAATCGTCCAACGACACTTGAATGTTTAGAGCTCTCAGCTCCTGAAGAAAGTTCGTAATCGTTTCTTCGGATTTATATATTGCAGTCTCTGTAATCTCCAATTCCAGCATGTTTGGGGGATAACCCACGGATTCCAAAATGGTTTTTATGCCCGGGACAAATTCATTGTTCATAATCTGAATAACGGATACGTTAACAGACAGACTGATATTGAACTGCTCGGATATGGACTTAAATTCTATGCAGGCCGTTCGCAACACCCAATTCCCCAGTTCGAATATCAATCCCGATTCTTCCGCTATCGATATAAATTCGGACGGCGAAACGACGCCCAAGGTCGGATGCCTCCAGCGCACTAATGCTTCCACACTCGTCACTCTTTGTTCATTAACCGAATACCTGGGCTGATATTCCATGTAGAATTGATTATCCGTAATGGCTTTCTGAATATCTCTAACAAGCGTAAGCTTCTTTAATGTTTCCGCTTCATGGGTTTCAGAATATACCGAATAATTCCGTTTTCCTGAGGATTTCGCACTGTATAGTGCGATATCTGCTTGCCTGATTAGCCGGGATGACGTAAATTCGCCGCCGTTCGAACAGCTGATTCCGATGCTTGCCGAGACAAACACTTCGAACTCCCCTGCGAGCACAGGCTGTTTCAACTGTCGAACAATTTTCTCGGAAATTCGTATGAGCTGGTCAACATTGCCCGAGGCATCAAGAAGCGCGAATTCATCCCCGCCGATTCTTGAAACAGAAACAGAGGTATCTTGCGTCATGGTCTTGAGCAGATGGGACAACTCTTTTAACAATTCATCGCCGATATCGTGGCCAAGCGTATCATTAATGGTTTTCAATCCATGCAAATCGATGAGCGCTAACGAACATTGTCGATGCTTCTCAAAGAGCTCCATTGACTTCTTTTCAAAAGCCCGTCTATTCGGCAAACCGGTCAAATTGTCGGTAAAGGCATAATGCTCGATCTGTTGAATGTAGCTTTTCAACTCGGTAATGTCCCGGGCAATTCCATAAACGCCAACAATTTCTTCATTCACATAAATAGGGATATTTACAATATGAGCATGGATGATAGAACCGGATTTATGAATTACTCTTGCCTCATATGATCGGTATTGACCATTCTTTTTGACTTCATGGTAGTTGGCAAACGTGTGAACCAAATCATCGGGATGGATAAGTCGGCTGAAATCGCTGGACTTTAATTCTTCGTAATCGTATCCTAATGTTCTAGTCACCGCAGGGTTCATCGTTTCGAATTCATCGTTCGTATTAAAGGAATAGATTAAATTCGTATTATATTCAAATAATGAACGGTATCTTTGTTCACTAAGAGATAGTTCTTGGTGAATACGAATGGTCTCCGACACATCGATTACCGTTCCATACACCGTCTCTTCTTCATGTACAAGGATCGTTCTTGCAAAAACTTCTAAATAAATGGATTTTCCGGACTGGTGATAGCATTCAATAACATATCGGCTTTCATTTGCGCTCCCCTCGGTTGCACGCTTTTTTTTCTCCTGAATAACCGATAAATACGAGGATTCGGGCATCACATCTTGCAATGACAGGTTTGTCTCATAAAATTCTTTCACAGAGGGAAATCCAATCGCCAAAACAAAAGCTTCGTTTACGTAAGTAAACCGCTCGTTCTGACAAACAAACATTCCTACATTGGAGCTTTCGATTAAGCTTATATAGTCTGTCATGGCTTATCCCCTAAATGATGAATTTAAATCGAACAAATATGCGCCCGTTCCATTATACAGCACCTCATGATTTTTGTCTCTATTTGTCGTTTATTGCCGAATTTTAACTATTGGTTTCAACGAACATAAGCACAAGCCAATTCAGCAGCAAGATTCCCCAGCCGCATCCACTTTCTCTCGTAACCTGCGCCTATTACGGCATCGTCCGAATCGTAACCTGATCTCCCCGTTCGCGCATGTAATCTTTGCCCCACTGATACATCAGGTCTAAGATCGGAATCAGACTATCTCCCCATGGGGTTAAGCTGTACTCCACCTTCGGCGGCACCACGGGGTACACCTTCCGATTTACAATGCCGTCCTCTTCCAGTTCCCTTAGCTGTGTCGTTAACATCCGCTGCGTTATATCCGGAATCAATGCCTTCAATTCGCTGAACCGTTTCGTTCCCTCTTTCCCCAAATACCACATAATAATCATCTTCCACTTTCCGCCAATGACGGATAGTGTCAGTTCCTTTTCACAATTGAACACCCGCTCGCCGGTTCTTGCCAATACGGACACCCCCAAAGCCTTAATAGTATACTTTACGACACTATATAATAAAAAAGTGCCTACTACAAGAAAAATACTGTAAAGCATATACTTGTTCGTAACGGCCGTTAGATGGGGAAGCCGTTCATAGATGTCCCCATAATAAAAGGAGGATTCACTCATGAAATTGCAGCTTGCACTTGACCTGGTCAACATTCCTGAAGCCAAGGAGCTTGTTCGGGAAGTCCAAGAATATATCGATATTGTCGAGATTGGAACCCCAGTCGTCATTAACGAAGGTCTTCATGCCGTGAAGGCGATCAAGGATGAATTTCCTTCACTCCAAGTATTGGCCGATCTAAAGGTCATGGATGCCGGCGCCTACGAAGTCATGAAAGCTTCCGAAGCGGGAGCAGATATTGTCACGATTTTGGGTGCAACAGACGATGCGACCATCAAGGGGGCCGTGGAAGAAGCCCGCAAACACGGCCGACAAATATTGGTCGATATGATTAACGTGAGAGACTTGGAACAACGTGCTCGTGAAGTAGACGAGCTTGGCGTAAATTACATTTGCGTGCATACCGGCTACGACTTGCAAGCCAAAGGCGAAAATTCGTTTGAACAGCTTCGTACCATTAAAAAAGTTGTTAAAAACGCTAAAACGGCAGTTGCTGGAGGCATTAAGCTTGACACACTGCCAGAAGTCATTGCCGCAGGCCCCGATCTCATTATCGTCGGCGGCGGAATTACGGGAGAACGCAACAAACAGGAAGTTGCTTCTCAAATGAAGCAGCTTATTCAACAGGGGTAAGCGAACGTGGGGACTAACGAGCTTGCTGCAAAGATCGTTGAAGAGCTTCGATTGGCCGTTTCACAGATGCCGGAAACGGCTGGGGACCAGCTCGCGGGTGCGATACTTGAGGCAAACCGAATCTTTGTGGCCGGGGCTGGACGCTCCGGGCTGATGATGAAAGCTTTCGCCATGCGCCTTATGCATCTCGGCTTCCGGGTTTATGTTATAGGAGAGACGGTTACCCCCGGCGTTGATGAAGGCGATTTGCTTCTAATCGGATCCGGATCGGGCGAAACCCGGACCCTCGTCGGCATGGCGGACAAAGCGAAATCATTACGTGCCCAGGTGGCCGTACTGACGATTCAGCCGCATTCGTCTATCGGTGCACTTTCGGATATTGTACTGCCCTTGCCCGGTACGCCAAAGGATCAGTCCGGTTCCAGCCTTACCATTCAGCCGATGGGATCGCTGTTTGAACAGACACTGCTCCTGTTTCTAGATGCGGTCATTCTGCGCCTCATGGGTAAGACAGGCCAAACCTCGATGACAATGTTCGGTAAACACGCCAACCTGGAGTAAATCAACTTCTAAAGGAGTTCGATTAGAGCCTTCTCAGCTGCATCACAACTCCGGAACCCGGGGCCATCCAAAGCGGATGGCCCCAGTTTTTCAAAGCCTTCATTGGGGGCAACTCTTGATTTGTCTTATTCGTGTTCGATTTCCGTATAAATTTGAAACGTTACGCCGAATTTGTCCGTTACATCGCCAAATCCGGGGCTGAAAACTTCTTCTTGAAACGGCATATTGACTTGACCATCCTCACGCAAAGCTTCAAAAATCCGTTTTGATTTTTCCACTTCATTCGTAGTAATACAGATGGTTACCCGCTTCCCGGCTGGAATAACGCCGCCTGGAGCATCCGATAACATAAGCTCCGTCTCGCCGACCTTAAGCTTGGCATGCGCCACAAGACTCTTCAGATCGTCCGTAAACGTACTCGGCATGTCAGGCATTTCTCCATAGGAAATGATGGAAAGGACTTCGGCTCCAATGGCTTGTTCATAAAACTTAATGGCTTCTTTGGTTCGTCCCTCCAATGTAATGTAAGGGGTTAGCTTGACCGTCATCAATTATTCCTCCTCGAGATTAAACGCAATTTTCAGGGATTCATAAGTATAGACGATTAAGCCGCCGTAAAATCATCGGTAGATCTGAAAATCTATGGATGAAGGCAATCGCGGCGACCGTGTAAAATCCCATTAGCGGGTAGTCGCAACGATATAATAATGTTCAAATAATTGTTTGCCCCTTGCCGCAACCGTATATCCCATCTCAAGCAGCATCGCAGCAACGGTTTCCTCCTTCAAGCGTTGGTCCAATGGCGGCCCGAGCAACCCGTCAGATTCCGGATCAAATTCTGAAATTAACAACCGTACATGGTTCAGTTTGCTTAAATTCTTCAATACTCGATCCGGCGCATCCGCATGATGAAGTATGTCCGTTACCATGACCGCATCGATGCGCCCCAAGCTCCCGATATCGAACGTTTCGGCGTCACCTTGTACAATGTCGAGATGAAGACTTGTCCGAGACAAATGGCGCTCTAAATATTCGATCGCTTCATCCGACTTCTCGAGCGCTGTAACCTTGCCCTCCGGTCCAACGACTTCTGCATACTTTAAAGTAAACACACCGGGACCTGGACCGATATCCAGCACATAATCCCCATGATTGAGCTGTACGAGGTCGATCCACTCCTTCACAAGCGTTATACGATGCAGTTGCCTTCTGTGGACCTCTTCCCATCCCAGAGAGGACAAATCCTTATGAAACTCCATTGTAACTCTCCCCTTACCAACCAAATTGGTATAACGTATAAACAATAAAGGCGACCGAAACCACGACGGATAGAATCGTTATGATTTTTATCCACAGCGGCATAGGTTTTCCGTTGGCCAAGCGGTATAGGGCAAACGCAGTTGAAATCACCGAGGCTGCTATCATGGCTCTTCTGACCCATATTAAACCGGTCATTGCCGCCATCGTGCCGGTTGAGCCGCCAAGGATGAGAAGGAGCAGCATATGGATCCAATGATGGGATGATGCAATAATGGAGAGTATAATCGATGATATCGAAGCTGCAATCGTTGGAGCAATCTCTTTGTTGTCCACGCGGTGTTTCATTAAAGGTTCCTCCCTTTTATTTGATATATCCCCTATACATCATTTGTATAATACACGCATTGTGCATTGGAAATGTACGAGATCATTGGTCCCCCGTATTCTTCTTCCTTACTTCCACTAAGGATTGTGTAAACGTTTTGAAACTATCCAAGAATAAGTACTGCTGCGATTCCGGCATTTGGTTCAGGATAGTGTCGTAAAAGTTAACCGACTGATCGCGTACTTTACGAATAGAACGCCATCCTTTCTCGGTTAAACTTAGGATCACTTCCCTCCGATTACTTTCGTTAAGCTCTCTCTGAACAAATCCCCCTTTGACCAATCCGTCAACTAGTCGGCTTACGGAGCTCCGTTCCAACTCGAGCTTCTCAGCCAGCTCCGTCACGGTCAATGTCTGATTCTCCAGTTCCTGAAGGGCAAAAACCTGTGACAAGGATAACGAAAAACCGCATGGCGTCTTGGTTTGTTCCAGCAGACCGAAAGATCGAATAAATTGCTGAAAAACGCCTCTAAGCTCCACTATATCTTTCTTCTCCACCAGATACATCCCCCAACTTGTGCAACTTGCATTTGTTGTATTATACACGGTTTAATTTACCATCCGCATGATCAGATGTCAATGCATCTCCTGCTATTTCGCTTAATATTCTGAAGAAAATTGCGAGGGGTACATCAAAAACCGGAAAAATGGAACAATAATGTAAATGAGGGGTGATCTCGATGAAGGGTTTATCATCATGGCAGTTGTATAGCCTCTTACTCTTGTTTTTATTAGGAACCAGCGTTGTCTTTGGAATTGCGAGCTCCGCCAAGCAGGATGCCTGGATCACCGCTTTCATCAGCACTTTTCTGGGAGCGGCTCTCCTATGGCTGTATTCGAAACTTTATGCATCGCACGCGGACCTAAACTGGTCGGGATTATTGATGAAATCGTTCGGGCAGCTTATTGGTTCGGTGCTGTGTTTAATTTATGTGTTCATTTTTATTTATTCAGCCGGACGGGATTTGCGCGACATTGGCGAACTGACGAATACATTCCTGCTTCCAAAAACTCCGATTGGGGTAACCATGGTTCTGTTCCAGATGCTGGTATCCTACACTTGTTTTGCGGGTGTAGAACGAATGGGGCGTTTGGCAGAGTTGAATATTCCTATTGTTTTCGTTATCTTTCTGCTCGAGGTTATTTTATTAGTCGCTTCCGGAACCATTCATTTATCGTTGTTGACTCCCATCGCCGCCGAATGGAAACCGATCCTTACAGCCGCATTTCCGGGAAACTTTACCGTGCCGTATTCGGAAGCCTTCGCATTCGCCGCGTTTTGGTCCAAGATGAAGCCGCCCGGAGGTTTCCGGAAAGCAGCTATACGGTCATGTGCTACGGCGGGATTTATATTTATTGTTCTAGATATATTGGCGATCGGTTCAATCGGGCCCGAACTATTTTCCCGCTCATTCTTCCCTTTGATGACAACGTTTCATTTAGTCAACATTGCGGATTTTATCCAAAATATCGATCCGTTTATCGTGACCGCCTTCTTGATTGGCGTATTGTTCAAAATTACAATCTTCACCTATGCAGCTTGCTCGATGATCTCGGATTTATGGAAGGTGAACGCCGGATCTGCCGTTATCCCCGTGTCGGTAATTGTTTTCTTATTCGCTTTTTACATGACCGAGAGCCTCAGCAGCCATCTCTTTACCGGTCATGAATGGGCCGTATGGGTTGTTTTTATGCCTTTTTTCGTAATCTCTCCGTTTCTTTCCTTATTTGTAATCAAGCTCAAGCAATGGTTGGCATAGGAGGGAGCTGGAGGGCACAGCAAACGATACGTTTATCCAACGAGACTGACTTGGAACAGTTTGCGGAGGAATTGAAACGCACATTAGGGTCCATGCCCGATCTCATCTTCCGTTCTGCAGGTTCTTCCTTGATTGTATACATGGCCGGTCTTGCCGATCAGCAGCGGATCGAGCGGGAGATCGTGGATCCATTAACGGATAACAAGCATACGGGCCCCTCTGTTATCACAACGCCTTCCGTGCAGCTGACGGATAGTTATCAACAAACGGTGCAGTCGATTCTGTCCGGTATGGCCGCAGTCGCTATGCGCGGACAAGATCAGGTGTTATTGGCGAATGTGGCCGCTTACCCGGATCGCGGAGTTCCTGAGCCTCACGTTGAGACATCCATTCTCGGTCCCCAGGAAGCATTCTCGGAGAATCTGGATACGAATGTCGCACTGATTCGCCGCATTACCAAAAGCGAAAAACTCCGAATGAAGGTATGGCATTACGGATCGGTCGCGCACACCGAAGTGCGATTGTTATACTTCGACCAGGTCGCCCAAGACGAGCTGGTGCAGGAAATGTCCCAGCGCCTGGACCGTGTCCATTTGGAAGATGCATTTGGCAGCAACTATATTGCGGAGTCCATTAAAGACCGGCCGTTAAGCTTGTTTCCGACCGTTCAAAAAACCGAGCGGCCGGATGTTGTCGCCAATGCGCTGATGAAAGGCAAAGTCGCCGTAGCCGTCAACAATACGCCGATTGTTCTGCTGTTCCCCTTTACGTTCTGGAACGCCTTTGAAACGGTCGAAGATATTTATCTTTCATACAGCAGCGCAACGTTTTTACGCTGGATTCGGTCAGTGTTCATTCTTTCGGCCCTGCTGCTGCCCTCCCTATATGTTGCAATCACAACCTTTCATAATGAAATGCTGCCCACAAACCTGCTTCTCTCCATTGCGGCATCCCGGGAAGCCTCCCCCTTCCCTGCATTTGTGGAAGCGTTCATCATGGAAAGCATCTTCGAAGCCATGCGGGAAGCCATCGTGAGAATGCCGCGCGTATTGGTTCAAGCTGTCAGTGTCGTCGGCGCTTTGGTCATCGGGCAGGCGATCGTTCAAGCCGGCATCGTATCGATTCCTATGATCATTGTCGTCTCCATTACAGGCATTGCCTCCCTGATGATTCCCCACTATGAGACGACGTTTGCCATTCGGATCCTTCGCATCCTCCTGCTCCTGATGGCAGGAGGATTCGGGTTTTTCGGCATAGCGTTGGGTTTGTTTTTTACGCAGGTCTACTTGACCGGACTCCGCTCCGCAGGAATGCCTTATCTGGCTCCGGTAGCCCCGATGTTATGGAAAATGCTGAAAAAATTAATTATCCGCCAACCCTTTGAGAGATCATAGAAAACGAGGAGGAAGGATCCGGCTTGCTGAGAACACTTGCCTTATTGGTTCCCGTTTGGTTGCTAATAGCGTGGATTTGCACGGGATGCTGGGATCGAAGAGAGATCGTGGACGTAGCCATTGTAATGATAACCGGAGTAGACGAAGGTCAAAAACCGGGGACTTACCGGGTACATGCACACGTCGCAGAACCGATCCAGCTTGGCGGGCCGGGGGAGGCCGGGTCGGCGCAAACCAAAAAGGAACCCGTCACTCACTTGGTAACGGAAGGACGCAATATCGATGAAGCGCGTGCTAAAGCGGAGCGCATGCTGTCCCGGGACATCATTACTTCTCACCGCCGCGTTTACCTTATAGGCGAGTCGGCGGCCCGCAAAGGAATGAAAGATATTCTCGATCAAATCAGCCGTAATCCGATGAATCGGTTAAGCACCTTGTTGGTCATAGCCGAAAACACGAAGGCGGAAAAACTTATGGATACAAAAGTTCCGCTGGAAACGTTCGACGTCGAACTCTTTCGGGAATTCGGCCTTCGAAAAATGCGTCTCCCGACTTCGATCAAAGATTATTTTATCGCTGCAACCACACCCGGCCAACAGCCTTTAGCCGCAAGCTTTGCCAAATCGAAAGAAAACAAAATTATGATGAGCGGTATTGCCATCTTTCGCGACCATAAGCTGGAAGGCTTTATCAAGGGGAAAGAGGCTATTGCTTTGTCAGGTATGCTGGGCGGAAAAATGGGCGGAAGCATAACCATCCGAATCCCTCAGGTGAAAGGAGACCTCTCCATACATCTCGACCGGTTACAGCTGCGGCGCAATGTAACCATCTTGAAGGGCGAACCGGAATTCACCTTTGAAGTGCGAGCCTTTGGGCGTGTGTTGGACAACCGAACCAATCTTGATTTATCAAACCCTTCCATCATCCAAAAGATAAACAAAGCTTCCTCCGAAGAATTGGAACATACATTTAAATCCTTGTTCCATCGTTTGCAAAAACAATTTCGAGCGGACACCACGGGCATGGGAACAATGATCTATAAGAAGCACCCCGGTTATTGGAAGCGGATTGAGAAGGATTGGCCCCAAATGTATCCGGATCAAACGATTAAATGGCAGGTGAGGACCGAAATAACCGGCGTCGGTTCCATAGGAGCTCCGTTATTTATCCCTGATAATGAGGTTGAAAAGTAATGTGGTTACCTGCTTCGTTATTCACCTTAGGGACAATCGTTGTTGCGGCGCAGCAATTTCGGTATTGGGGCAAATACGGGAAAGGTTCGGAGAAATGGGTGTCTCTGGGCTTTATGATTACAGCTTGGGTTATGGGCATCCTGTTCATATCCGGCCTGAAGTTTCCTGTTCCCGTTCATCCGCTCTTGCCTGAATGGAAATAAATGAGGGGTTCGCTATGCCCGCTTGGCTTTGGCTTATGGAGTAAACCATGGGAAATACCCATCGCCGAATGACGGAAGGGCCGTTATGAGGCACTGATCAGCATACGTTCCTTTTTATTGCCGAGCAATTGCTGGGTCCAATCCACGAAGCCGCCATCGCCAATGTCGAACTCGCGTCCGCCAATCGTTGTTTTGATCGTGAACTGCAAACCTTTGTAATAGGCATTGTCTGAAGATGCAGGATGGACGGTAACCGTGTTCACACTTTCCATAAACCAAACAAGCCGACCCCTGTTTCTACAGGAATCAGCTTTGCGCGCAATGGGGACGGCTTGCGCATATTTACACTTTAAAGCGATATCCTGCGCCCCATACGGTTTCGATAAACTGGTGCTTTGTCGGATCCTTCTGGATCTTGTCCCGGATCTTCCCTACGTGGACCGTGACTGTGGCGGGATCGCCGTAATGCTCGATCCCCCAGACCTTATCCAGGAGCGCTTCCTTGGAATATACCCGATCCGGGTTTTCCGCGAGGAACAGCAGCAGGTCGAACTCTTTCGCTGTCATCGAGACCTCTTCCCCGCGCAGCGACACCCGTCTTGCATCGACCTGGATCGTAAGTTCGCGTATGTTCAGCTCACGCGACTTCCTGCCATGCGAGCTGCCGGCGCCCGCGGCAATCCCGGTCAATCGGTGATACCGTTCGAGATGCGCCTTCACCCTCGCCACAAGCTCCGTCGGGCTGAACGGCTTCGTGACATAGTCGTCGGCACCTAAGCCCAGACCTCGGATCTTGTCGATATCCTCCTTGCGGGCGGACACCATCAGCACCGGAATAAATTTTGTCTCCCGGAGCCGCCGTAAGATATCAAAGCCGTCCATGCCCGGCAGCATGACGTCTAGAATGATCAGATCGTATTCTTGCTCCAGCGCCTCCTCAAGCGCTTGTCGGCCATCTGCCCGAAGGGTCACCTCATAGCCGTGTACCTCGAGGAAGTCCCGCTCCAGCTCGGCGATCGCTTGATCGTCCTCAACGATTAACACTTTCCGCTTCGACATCTCACGTTCTCCTCGCTTAAGTTCTATTCCGATTCATCGGAATGCTGACCATCACTGTCATGAACTTCCCTGGTTCACTTCTTGCATGGATCGTTCCGCCATGATTCGCGACGATCTGCTTCACGATGGCAAGCCCTAACCCGGAGCCGGCCACGTTCTGGTTCCGATACGCATCTGCACGATAGAAACGATCGAAGATCCGCTCCAGTTCGCTCGGCGCCATCCCGGGTCCGTTATCCGTAACCGCGAAAACCCATTTATCCGACTGCCGCCCAAAGTAAACGTGGACATGGGGCTCTTTCTTGTCCATAAATTTCATCGAATTGCCGACGATGTTCAGCATGACGCGCTTCATCTTCTGGACATCCATCGTCACAACAGCGTCGGAACCGGCCTCATATTCGCTCGTCAGCCGCACGCCCGCGCTCTCGTATTCCATATGCAGCTCGCTCATCGTCTGCCGATAGAATGCCTCCAGCGGCACCGTCTCCAGGTGGAACTGCTCCTGTTCGAGATCCAGCTTCGACAATAAAAACAGATCGTCGATCATCCGGTCCATGTCGAGCGTCTTCGAATATATCACGTCAATATACTTCTTCAGCTTCTCCGGATCGCTCGCGATGCCTTCCCGAATCCCCTCCACATAACCCTTGATCGAGGTCAACGGCGTCTTGAGATCATGCGAAATATTCGAGATGAGCTCCTTGCGGTTCTCCTCCAACGCCAACTGAACGTCGATCGACCGCTGCAGTTCGCTGCGCATCTTCTCATACGAGCGGATCACGCTGCCCACTTCGTTGCGCACGTTGGACTTTAGGCTGAAGTTCAAATCCCCTTCCGCAATGCGCCGGGAACCTTGTTCGAGCTGTCGCAGCGGCCGTACGATATCCTTCGTCGTAATCCAGAGCAGCGGACCCAGAATGGTGCCGATTAGGAGCGCAATGCCGAGAAGCACGAATAATTCGAATCGGTTCGTCTTGGACTCTGCATCCGTCACATCGATGATCAAGTAATACGTTAAGGGATCGTTGATCTTAGGAAAATCGTACCCAACCGAAAGCCAGTCGCGTTCATTCCACGCGCTCACGGCGAACACGCCGTCCGCTTGCGGGCCAGACGTTGACACATCCTGCCGCAGCTGCTTCAGGAACGCCTCCCCTTCGCTGAGCGAGCCGTAGCTTTCCCATTGCTCTCCTTGCCGGACGACGAGGAAGCCACCGAACGGCTGCAGCCGATCCCCAATTGCAGTTGCAAACGCGGGGGACGTCAGATCCTCCGGGGTATACCGCTCCGCATAGCGCAGGTCCACGAACAGATCGATGCTCCGATAGAACGCTTCATGTGGAGATTGATCCTTCACGATGCCGCTCGCGAGGTATGAGATGACCGCCGTGACGAGTCCGATTCCTGTCATCGTTACAATAATCGCAGTCAATATAGTGCCGAATAAATACGTTAAAATGAGCTTCAATCGAATGGACATACGTCAGAACTCTTTTCTTTGGAAGGCCAGCAAGCCCAATATAGTGCCAATGATATAGTAAGCTGCCATAAATAGCAATGACGAAACCGTCGTGCCGTCATCCCCCCCGTTCAGGAGCGGCCGCAGCCAATCTGCGAAGTTCGTGACGAAGAATCGATTCAGCTGCGGCTCGAGCAATCCGACGACGATCATCGCCATCCACAGCACGACACTCACCACCAGCCCAACACCGCTGCTCCCCACCCATAGGGACACGCTGTTTGCCAAGACTAGCAGCAAGCCGCTGAACAAGATCGCGCCGCCAAGCTCCGCCAAACTCGCCCCAAGCGTGGACGGCGCAGGCACGCCTTGAAGAAACAAGCTTCCGATTAATGTCGGCACTAACATGCTTAGTACGATCAAAGCAGCGGCCGTCCAGCCCGCGAGCAATTTCCCCATAAAGAGAAATTCTCGGCTGATCGGAAGCTTCAGCGCATGCTTGATCATACCGTCCTTACATTCTCCGACCATAAGGCCGCTGCCGAGCGACCCCATGAAAAAAGGGAGCACGGCCGCGAGAAGCAACTTCATTGCCGTCAGCGGGAGGTTGTCGTTCAGTCCAAGACGGACACCGATGAAGACGAAGAGGACACCGATGAAGAAGGAAAGCAGCAGCAGAACCTTCAGCTTGCCTCCGCGGAACAGCTTGCGCAGTTCCTCTCCGGTCAGATATTTCAACTGCGCGATCATTCGGCCCCGCTCCTTTCCTGTGCGATATGATGCAAATAGTAGTCCTCCACGCTTGCGAACGACTCCCGGATCTTCACGGCGCCCGCCGTATGGACATGTCGCCCCTCATGAATGATGCAAGCCTGCGTGATCCAGTCCTCGATGTCGTGGACCTGATGCGACGACACGATGACGCTCATCCCCGAGTCGGACACGAGGCCGCGCAGCACCATCGTGATCTCCCGTTTGCCTTCGATATCCATACCCGAGAACGGCTCATCGAGCAGCAGCAGCTTCGGTCGGTGAAGCAATACGCTGGCAAGCTCGATCCGCTGCTTCATGCCGGTAGAGTACTTCTTGATCTTCAAGTGCTGGTGCTTCGTCATGCCTACGAGCTCCAATGTCTGCCGGATGCGCGCTTCGTCGATTCCCGGGTATAACTTATGATAACATTTCAGATAATCATACCCTGTGCAATAGGGGTACGGAGACGGCTCGCCGATCATCAGGCCCATGTGCGGTCTTGTCAGATCGGGCCGGTCCGCGACGGAGGCGCCATTCCAGCGCGCTTCCCCGCGGTCCGTCGCAAGCCAGCCGGCCATTACCTGCAGCGCGGTCGTCTTCCCGGCGCCGTTCGGTCCCAATAAGGCGACAACCTCACCGGAATGCACGGTGAGGTTGAGCCCTTGGATGCCGCGGCCGCCGGGGTAGACCTTCGTCAAATCGTCCACTTCGAACATATGCTTAGTCCTCCCGGGCTTGATTGTACTACCTGCGGTCGTCGAACGTTTTCGCGTCGATCGTCCCGACAGACTTGCCGACAGGGTCGTACACATCCGGCGTCGTGGCATTGATGCCGCTAAATTCGCCGGCTCCTTTTATCTCCACGAGGCGGGAGGCGCCCGTCTCATCTTTGCCGCTCACTCCAAGCTCGCCGTGCAGGCCTTGCAGCTCGTTATTCGCATCGACCGTCATCTGAAGCCGCACATGTTCAATTGCAACGTCTTCCGTCAATTCCGGCAATTGCGTTTCGAGGTCGATTTCCTCGAGTCCTTGGAAGAAAGGAAGCTGTTTGATTCTTTCCCATTCTTTATGCTCTGCCGGTGCATGTGCGCGCCCGGCCTTGGCCTCGGAAGATGCTGCGTCCATCAGTAAGCGCACCGCAAGGGGAATCTCCTCCTTGCTGACCTCAAACCCAATCGTCTTCGAGCCGTCCGCCTGGTTCACCACGCTGAAGTTGTCCTTCAGGTCGCCGACTATGAAATCGAGGAGCGCTTCTTCCGCTTTGTTCATCGGGCGATCTTGGAAGTCGTCCTTATCCGACCATTCGCGGTCTCCACCAGCGTTCTCATCGTCCAGGTTTATTACCTGATAGTGCAGATCATGCGTCCGGTCTACGAAATAGAGCTTGTCATCACCATTGCTGTACAGGCTGCCGCTGCGTTCGACACCCATGAGCGTGAAGCCGAAGTCGCCGCTTACAATGTGCTCGTCGCCAGCGGGGCCCATCTTCGCCGAACCGTCCGCATTCAGCACCGTCTCGCCGTCAACCGTAACGGTGAAGCTCCCGTTCACCGTCGCGCTCTCGATCGTTGCACCCGACGTATGGTTTGCCTTCAGCACCGCTTTGAACGCATCGTAACCTTCCGTGTTCGGAGTGTACGCGAACGCCGTCGCCGTAAACACCGTCATTGCAGCCAACGCCGCGCCAATCATGATGAATTTGCTTTTCTTTTTCATTTCTCACTCGCTCCTTTAAGATTGTATGGCCTCTCTCTTGCCTACAACTTTATTCTAAAGGAGGAGTCTAAAGCCCCTCGAAAGCAATTCGAAAATATTTCTAAAATCCGGAATCCAAGCAACGTCCCCTCCCGTCATTTCGACGAGAAAGCAACCGTCCGATAGACGAATAAAAAATTGAGCGTTCGCTTGTGCAGCGTTCGCTCGTATTCGTCCCGCTTAAAATTTGGACCACCCGAATACCGGCCTCGCCATCTTGCGAAGCCAATAAGCGATTATTGTCCCAGGGGTCCATGAGCCGGGATTTTGCAAGTACTGCGAATATTGGTCACTGATCATATACGTCCACGTGGACGTCGGACTTTTCAGTCCCAGCTCTTCCCACTTCGCCGGGTCGTTTGACCCTCCGAGCTTTTGGAGCATTTTCGCCGACTCTTGACGGACTTGATCCGGAATTTGCTCGTACGCTTCGATGATTTGCGTATGAAATTCGTCGATTGGATTGCGGTTCGTAAGGCTAGTCAAATGGATGCCTTCGCGAATATAAGAAGCGTACGCCAGATGGTCGGCCCAGAACTTGTCGATCAAATAAAGCCGAACCCGCTGCTCCGAAGGGCTCAGCGGCGTCTCGCCTTTCAATATTCGGAGCTTCTCCTCGTACAGGAGACGTCTCTGCTCCTCCAACATATCCGAATAACCGTTCAGCTCCTGGCGGATGTGGAAGTTTTGCCCCATAATAACGCGCTGAATATGCGAAATTTTGCTGCGTAGCACCGATTCATCGAGTGCCTCGTCCTGCCTGAGATCGCGTATCGCTTGATCGATGCCGAACCTGAGCATCAAATCGTCCTCCAGGCTGACGAAAAAGACGGACGCTCCCGGGTCGCCCTGGCGGCCGGAACGCCCGCGCAGCTGGTCGTCGATCCGCACGCTTTGGTGCACCTGCGTACCTATCACGTACAACCCGCCCAGCCTGGCGACAGCTTCTGCCTGCGCAGGGTCTCCCCCGCCGAGCCGAATGTCGACGCCGCGTCCCGCCATGTTCGTAGACACCGTCACAGCGCCGATTTCTCCCGCTTTGGCGATGATCTCGGCTTCTTTGGCATCGTTTTTTGCATTGAGCACATGGCAAGGGATGCCGGCAGCCGCCAGCGCTTCCGCCAGCGCGTCGGACTCCCCGACGCTTGACGTACCGATGAGAATCGGACGTCCCGTTGCATGGACGGACGAGATTTCTTGTACAAGCGCCTTAAACTTGGCTTCTTTATGGGTATATATCCGGTGCGGAAGGTCGATTCGTATATTGGGCCTGTTTGGCGGAATGGGCACGACCTGCAGATTATAAATTGCTTCGAATTCCATTGCGGAAGCGCAGGCGGTAGCCGTCATTCCGCAAATTGTCGGATACAGACTTAAGAAGTGTTGAAGGGTGATCGTGCCGAGAACCTTGCCGCCGGCCTTGAACGGCAGCCCTTCCTTGGCCGCAAGCGCGGCCTGCAGCCCGTCCGGCAAATGCCGGTTTTCCGCCACGCGGCCGGTGTATTCGTCGATCAGCTCGATTTTGCCGTCCCGAACGATGTAATCGACGTCTTTGTTCAACAACAATTCCGCATGCAGCGCGCAATTTAACGCCATTAGCCAATGACTGTTATGGCTTTCGTACAAATTGCCGCATCCCAGAAGCGATTCCGCTTTCGCTGCGCCCGCTTCATTCAAATAAACGTTCCGCTTGAACGCATCGAAGTCGTAATGCTCCTCTTGCTCGAGCTGCCTGACTACTTCTGCCAAACGCATGCCGTCGTCACCGGAAGAGCCCGGCTCGCCGGCGATGACCAGCGGCACCCGCGCTTCGTCGAGAAGCAGCGAATCCGCTTCGTCGACGATGACGTAATGGAAAGGTCGATGCACGGTATCGGCTTTGTCCAGAGCAATCGTGTCGCGCAAATAATCGAATCCCGCTTCTTTGGCCGTAACATAGGTGATATCCGCGGCGTACGCTTCCCGTTTCCCGGACAAGCTCATGCCCGCTTGAACCGATTGCACCGTTAACCCAAGGAAGCGATAGATCGGACCCATCCACTCCGCATCCCGATGGGCCAAATAATCGTTAAAGGTCAACACATGAACGCCTTTGCCGGTCAGCGCATGCAGATATGCGGGCATAACGGCAGAGAGCGTCTTTCCTTCGCCGGTATGCTGCTCGATCAACAATCCCTCGTGCAGAGCGATGGCTGCCATGATCTGGACATCGTAAGGCTGTAAGCCGAGCGTTCTCTTCGCTGCCTCGCAAACTAGCGCATAGGCTTCAACAAGCAGCTTGTCCAAAGGCGCACCCGACTTTGCTTCCTTTTTCAGCCGGAGAGATTCCGCTTGCAGCCGTTTATCGTCCCATGCTTCCAAATTCCGTTGTCGAATGAGCTCCACTTTGTCCCGATAGCCTTGCAGCTTACGCCGGGTATCCCGGTCTTTGAATTCTCGCATCCATCTGAGGGCTGCATTCATCGGCATCTGATCCTCCCTACTCGTCCTTTAACCGCCGTTGATACAAAACAACAGACACAATCGTCAATACAACCGTCCATACCAAAATAATGTAGAGTGGTCTTAATAAGTCCCCCGTCGTAAATCCTGAGTCAGGTAAATTTAGCAACTGGACAAGTTGAACGCTTGGCGTATAATCCAGCACTTTGAAAATTGGAAAATCACCGAATAGTAACGTTGCAACTGGAGGCGCAGTAAATACCATCGCTGCAGGAATGATCGATAAAGACGCGTCAAGCAGCGTCTTGGAGAATAACCCGCAGATCGTCCCGACTGCTGTGTATAGAATGATCGAAAACATGACAGCTGCCATAAACGCCCATAAACTGGCTGGCTTATAACCCAATATATACGTAGCAATCGTCAGCGCAACAACAGACACTACAAATACTAAAGCACTCTTACCGATTAAAACATCCATGGTCGTGGCTGGTGTCATCATTAATGATCGTAACGTGTTGCGCTCCTTTTCTTCCGCAATCAAGCAGGCTTGTACTAAACACGTGAGCAGCACAAGCGAAATATTTAGGAGGAAGCCGATAGCTCCAGGCAAAGACGGGCCTGCACTTCGAAATAGAAACGCGAAGAGAATCGGAACAATAAGACTAATAGAGATCGCATAGTTGCGCGAGAACTCCTTGTAATCCTTCACAAAGATCGCTCGGGCGCGTTTTAATGAGATACTCATTGCAACTCACTTCCTTCGACTAACGCATCCTTATTTCCGAATTTCTTTCGAACACGTTCGACCTCGACTACATCCATGAACATCACTTCCTTGGAGTTGATGCCTTTAGCATACAAAGATTGCCTGCTTGCAGCCATCAAAATCCGCCGAAATGTAGCGATTATCGCCTGAATGGTACCATGGAACGCTTGATTGGTTCGGCATTTCCCCGAACATTAAATGTGAAGAAGGGCTTTTAATTCTTGCAATTTCGAACGGGATAACGGGACCACGGCATCTTTGCCCGTATTTAATCGCAAGCTGTAGCTATTCTTTGTCCAGGTAATAATCTCTCTTACCTTTTGCAGATTAACGATGTAGGAGCGATGACACCTGAAAAATCCGAAGTTTAACAATTTCAGCTCGAGCTCGGTTAGCGTCAAAGCGCAGTCATAATGTTCGCCATCCGCATGAACAAGGACCGAACCGTTTATACTTTCGATGTAGTCGATTTCAGGCGGATTAAATAAAATTACTTTGTCTTTCCTTTTCGTAGAAATTTTCTGCAAGGTGATATTGGCCTGATCTTGTTCCTGCACCTCCTGCTTATCCCCTTCGGAGTCCCGAATATCCAATGGAAGAAGTCCGAACTCGTTCAATTGATAGATTTCATCACAGGAAATCATGGCATCCTCTAAATTCGAAGTTAAAATTAAAATCCGCTTTTCTTTTGAAAGGTCATCCAAAATCCGTTTGAATTGGCGACGATCCTGTTCTTCCAGGTAAAAATAAGGCTCCTCCAGTACAAGGGTCGGCTGATGCGCAAAAAAGACGCGCAGCAAGGTCACATACATCCTTTTCGATGAGGGCAGATCCTTGATTTTTACCTTCCGTTCTTCTTGTAAAGCCAAATAATCCAGTAACGAAACGACACGCTCGTTCCTCTCCGTTACTTGGACTAGAAAAGTGTTTAGCTCTTCCACCGTTAAACGCATATACTCATTTTGCCCGGCTCGAAATATATAATATTGGGAGCGATCCGCTAATTGATTCATTAAAAGCTGCTTTCTCTTCAAATCCGTAATAATGCCAATCGTTTGGTTCGAGGTCATATTTAATTCGATCTTCGGCAGAAATAATTGCCCGTCTTCATACATGGGTTGGAATTGCATGCCGTCCTCCTGATCCGTACCGCTATAGGATATCTATAATAATTATAATGTTGGAGATCCTTTTTGGCTAAGCCGAAACGAATACAGCAGGAAAGTTCAGGGAACGATAACGCAAGAAAACGATACGAGGAGCAAACATAATGAATAAACTGATGGACGATAAGGTTGACGCTTATCGAATTGGCGTCGGGCATATGAATGAAACGCTGCCGAACGTAGTTGAGTCGTACCATAACTTTACCGCCCGGTGTTTCGAAGAACATGCGGTAAGCGCGAAAAATAAACAGCTGATCGCTCTTGGCATCGCTTTGTTCGCCAACAACGAAATATGTACGTATTATCATGTAAGAGAAGCGTTGTCCCAAGGTGCGAGTCCAAGCGAGATCATGGATGCCGTTGCGGTTGTCGCCGCAGTTGGCGGAGGTCACGCCTTGAGCCAGGGAGTGACACGCGTGCAGCAGGCTTTAGCGGACAAGTTGCAGTGAATGGATGACGGGAACCCAGCTCGCGTTATCGGATGATCCGGACGAGGCTGCCGTCCGGGTAGCCGTTGCGATTTTATTTAATCAGCAGCCGATCATCTATAAATTGATTGACATTATTTACGCAATGCCTAATGTACTTGCTATCTTCAAATAACTTGCTGAGCATAACCCCCCCTTCTATGACAGCAATGATGTAGCTGCTCACTTCGTTAACGGAGATATCTTTTCTAAATTCCTTATGATCCATACCTTCGAGAATGATCTTAGTTAACTGATCGATAAGATATTTCATCGCCTGTTGAGCCCGTTCTTTAAGCTCAGGGTGACTGTCATCGCTTTCGACAGCTGTATTTAGCAGAGGACATCCTCCTGCCAAAGAATTGTTTTCAATGATATCGATATAAACATTGCCAATAGCCAGCAGTTTCTCTTTCGAGTTGGTTGCATTCTCCAGCGCTTTAGAAAGCATTTGTAAAATTTGCGAGAACGAATACTGAAAGGCTGCAAGAGCGATTTCATCTTTATTTTCAAAATGGTTGTAAATCCCGCCTTTGCGAATACCGCAACGCTCTATGATATCGGATAGAGAAGCTCCGTTATATCCCTTTGTATTAAACAATACGGCCGACTCACGTATGATATGTTCTTTGGTTTTTTGGCCTTTACGCAAGAACCCAAACCTCCTGTCCATAAAAATACCGATTGGTCTTAAAATAGCACACCGTCATTTTCAAAACAAGCGCGGATACTTTATCCATGAAAAAATTCATGTATTGCACAATAGCTTCTTTTTTGTTATGGTTAAAACAGACCGGTCGGTATTTTTTGTCAAATAGGAGATGACCACCTATGAACTTAACGATTCAACATATCCGAAATGCCACCTCCCTTCTAACCGTGAAAGGGAAAAAAATCCTTGTTGACCCTATGCTGAGTGAGGTGGGGCAACTTCCTCCCGTTCCTTTTACCAGGACGTTACGCAGAAACCCTATCGTACCTCTACCTGTCACATTGGATACCTTCGACAATATTGATGCGATACTCTTGACCCATTTGCATTTCGATCACTTCGATACAACGGCAAAAAGGATTCTTAACAAAAGGATTCCCGTTTTTTGTCAACCGGAAGATCAAAAGAAAATAGAATCCTGGGGTTTCCAAAACGTTCATTCTGTAGAAGAAACCTTGCAATGGTGTGAAATCGATTTTCGAAGAATTAGCGGTCAGCATGCCAAAGGAATCGCAGCTAAACTGCTCGGACCCGTATCCGGTTATATTCTTAGCACCCAAGAGGACGGCTCGTTATACATCGTGGGGGATTGCATTTTGACGGATCATATTAGTCAGGTAATGAAGCAGTATACACCCCAAGTTTGCATACTTAATGCTCCAAGGGCTCAGATGTTATTGGGCACTATCATTACTATGACACCTCAAGATATCATGACCATTCTGAAAATATCTCCGTCAACGAAAATTATTGCCGTTCATATGGATGCAATTAGTCATTGTACGCTAACAAGAAAAGACTTAGCGCAATACCTCGAAACTCATCATTTGTTAGAATCGGTCGTCATTCCGAAGGATGGAGAGTTTATTCATTTGGCGGTTACCCCATAACGGTCATAATGACGACTCATGCAACAGGAGCTGTTCGCGGCAGCTCCTTTGTGGTTGCTATACTTAAGGGGGAGAAACTGGCCTACTTCGCTGCAATCGCTTCGATCTCAACCAGCAAGTCCGGCGAAGCCAGTGCTTTGACAATAAGCAACGTCGTCGCCGGCGGAGGGGCAGGCAAGACCCCTGCACCAGCTTCCATGAAGGCGCCGAGCAGATTTTCGTCCGTTAAATAGATTGTGGATTTTACGATGTCGTTTGCATCCATATCTGCGCCTGCGAGGACTTTGTACAAATTGTTGATCGCCAGCTCCGTTTGTTGCCGAATATCTTGACCGGGAACTCCATCCGGACCGATACCTACTTGACCTGAAATGAACAGCATTCGTTGGAATATCCGGCCATTGCGCATCGCAACTATTTGTGCACAATTAAGTTGCATCTTACTTGGACAGCTAGGACAGTTTAGATGATAAACTTGCCGTCACTTATGATACGGTTCCCCGCGCTGTCTGTAACGGCAAACTTTAAGGGCCATCCTATGTGGGATGGCCCTTGCCAACTTAAAAGGTGGCTCTTCTGTCCTTTGCAGGCTAAGGAATTCAGGTCAATCGTTTATGTTCATGAAGGGAAGATGGACAAGTCCAACTGGCGAATGCGCGCCGAGTCGGAAATCAATTCGACCTCGGAGATCCTCCCGTTCCTGATCGTAAATTGGAGTACATAGAGCAGTTTTCCGCGCGGAGCGGCAATAACGCCTATGGAGCCATTCACGAAGACCACCTGAGCCGCTTTCGCTCGTCCCGATACTTGATTGGCCAACGCTGCTGCGCCTCTAGTCACGCGTGCCTCTCCAACCTGACGATCATCTCGAAGGACGACGTCTGGATCGAGGGTTGCAACCAATGCATCGATATCGCCTGCGTAAGCCGCATTAAGGAATGCGTCGATGAGCTCTCGTTGACGCGCCAGATTGGGATTCAGAGTCGAGCCTCCACCATGTACACGACGTCGTGCGCGGCTTGCCAGCTGTCTAGTAGCTGTCTCGGATTTCCCAACGATTAGAGCTATCTCGGAATAAGACATCGCAAAAATATCATGGAGCACGAAAGTGACGCGTTCCGCCGGATTCAGATTGCCGAGCACAACCATCATCGCGAGACCGACAGATTCGGCCATTAACGCTTCCTGTTCGGGATTGCCGCGAGCTTCGTCGCTAACGGTTATCTCGGTCAGATGTGCTTCCATCGTTTCCTCTCTTCTCGCTTTTCGTGAACGAAGCATATCCAGGCATATTCGAGATACAACCGTTGTCATCCACCCTCCCAGGTTCTTGACATTACTCGTATCCGATCGGCTTAAGCGGAACCATGATTCTTGCACCGCATCCTCCGCTTCGTACAACGATCCGAGCATTCGATAAGCCACCCCCTGCAGGTGAGAGCGATGCGCCTCGAATTGCTCAGCCAGCCACTCCTGCGCAGTACTCATCTGCCATTCCTTCTTCCGAATGAATTTTCTCAGACGTGTCACATACCCGTGACTCGATCCGTCATCTTAGTGAAGGGCCGATTGCCGGCACCGAATATAACCAAAGTCCAGCGGTATAATGTCAAGTCCCTAATTCGGTCGAATTGGAAATTACCATGGCCCTAGGAGGCGGGAGTACCGAAAAATAGGCGCATCAAACCAGACCCAGTCGAAAATCAAGTAAAACACCA
>Ga0065721_10003734_pt1 | contig 90729 bp, 86 predicted proteins | sample Mesricmetagenome_FD_59108 | JGI IMG/M metagenome (GOLD analysis project Ga0065721, IMG submission 59108) | Mesophilic microbial community from rice straw/compost enrichment Sample: eDNA_1 v2 (version 2) | ecosystem: Engineered > Solid waste > Grass > Composting > Bioreactor | place: USA: Davis... | reverse complement strand
ATGTGCTGTCAAAGATCGCGACACACCCCATCTCCAAAATTAATCAGCTACTTCCACATCTCTGGGTACCGCAGCAAAGTTAGAAGAACCACTGTACCGCTAAAAGATGTACTTCGTCGTTAGCTTACCGCCGCTAAGCAATGCAGAAAGAGATAAGATCCTTACTGTGCTCAACGAATCACTCGCCGGACTGATAACCTATTTCCAGAAATATGGGAGATCCCAATAGACGGCATTGTAATAACAGCTGGCTGCCGCGGAAAGTGGGGGCCGGTTATCTCCGTCACAATTTTTCCTGTATTTTCAACAATAGGCGCTACACAATATCTTATTTGTAGTGTCTTTTAATGAAACGATTGCCTGAATGATAAAGGCGTCTGATTCGTTTTCTGTTTGAATAATTTAGTGAATGAGGAGGGATGTTCAAATCCCAATTCATAAGCTATCTCACTTATAGATAAATCCGTTGCCGAAAGTTTTTCCTTGGCCTTTTCTATTAGTTTGTGATGAATATGATCCTGTGTACTTTTCCCGGTCAGCACCCTCAATAAGCTGCTGAGATAATTGGGCGTGAGGTTTAACTCACTTGCAACATCATGCACACTTGGAATTCCTTTTCCCGGAAGAGAATCCGAATTGAAATATTTGTCCAGTATAGTTTCTAAACGGGTCAGGGTTTTATCATTCAAAATGCGTCGGGTTAGAAATTGTCTTTCATAAAATCTTTCGGTATAGTTGAGCAATAACTCTATTTGCGAGATAATAATGTTGTGGCTGAATTTGTCGATGTTAGATTGGTATTCTTGTTGGATACTTTTGAACACTGCTAGCATCATTTGTTCTTCTTTTTCTGATAGGAACAATGCTTCATTTACCGCGTATCCGAAAAATTCATACCGGCTCATTTTTTCCGCCAATGCTGTTTTCCACAAAAAATCGGGATGAATCAATAATAGCCAGCCTGAAGGTTCTGCTTTTGCATTCGGATCGATCTCTATCTGAATAATCTGTTGTGGTCCAACCAGTGACAGTACTCCTTCGTCAAAATCATACGGTTGTTGTCCGTAGTTGAATTTTTTAGCTACGTTTCGTTTCAGGCCGATGGAATAGAAATTCTGTACCCACTTGATATCAGTATATTCCGGCGGATACTTTACTAAGCTATAATCAATCAGGCTTACTAAAGGATGTTCCGGTTCAGGTAAGCCGCTGAATTGATGAAATTCATAAATGGTATTTAACCTGATATTCGCATGCATTTCTGCAAAGGTAGGTAATTAGCAAAAAATGAGCATAATTTGCAGATGCAAACTATGCTCTGAAATAAGCCATGTGTTTTTTACCATTCCTGATTTGTTGGTAGAATAAAGACTTCTGATACATCCACATTATCAGGCGATTCTAACGCATAAATCATACTATTGGCAATATCATTGGGAGTTAAAAAGGTCATTTGATTACGAAGACCTTCCATTCCTTCTTTGTATGCTTTGTCTGAAATCCGGTCATACAGATTGGTATCAACGGCACCAGGTTGAATGCTTGTCACACGGATATTGTGTTTTTTGCCAACTTCCATTCTCATAATATCCGAAAAAGCTGCTACAAAATGTTTGGTGCCGCAATAAACAGCTAATCCTTTAAATAGTTTACGGCCTGCTATAGAAGATAAATTAATAATATGTCCGCTATGCTTGTCAATCAAATCTGGCAGTACTGCTGCTGTAACATTCAAAACTCCGTTGATGTTTATATTTATCATATCCTGCCATTCATCCGTCTTAAAAGTATCAATATCTGCGGCAGGCATAATACCGGCATTATTTATCAGAATGTCGATAGTGCCATACTTTTCTTTTAAACGCTTTACACCAGCATCTACGCTTACTTTATCCGTAACATCAAACTCTATCGGGAAAGCATTACCCCCTGCTTGACGGATTTCACTTTCAATGGTATTCAGTTTAGTGAAACTACGTGCCGCTAAACCAACTTTAACACCTTTCGCCGCTAAAGATTTTGCTACACCTTCTCCGATGCCGCTCGATGCTCCGGTAATCAAGGCGACTTTTCCTTTCAGTTCCATAATTATTCATTTTTTACTACTGCAAAAGTACAGTACCCCCACAGAAGTAAATTTGCCAAATCGGGGAAGCTCTTTGCTGAATCTATGGTTTTGAGGATTGCTAATAATCCTGAGTTCTATTAACCAGTTTGATGATGATGTTTGACATTCAAATATATCTTCGCTCAGGTAGCTACTTTCTTGCCGTTCAACAACCCGCACGCGCAAAGAAAAAAGGTGCACCATTTTTACCTGGTACACCCTTTTCCCCCTTTTTTTTATGTCCAGAATTCTTAGATCAGCGCTTTTTACGCATCCGGACTGCTAACTGCCACTATACACATCCCGTTGTACTGGCTTTCGTAAAATGAATCTGCTTTGTCGGCGGTAACGTCGTTAAACGCGATCCCGACTGCAAGTATCAGCCATTTTGTACTGTTAGGCGTTACGGTGGCGGTAAGACTGATGGGCGCCGGAAGCTCCTCATCGTTAAAGGGCAACGGTTCCGTCCGGGCTGTGGCTGTAACGAAGGTGCCTTCTGCGAAGTCGACCTCTGCTGCCGCACATGCAATCTTAAAATGTGTTGCATTTAGCGGTGCCTTGATCATATCTTCCGGTATGAAAGCAGGCAGATCTACCTTCATGGTACCGGTAGCACGGTCAATGCTGACAGTGGGTTGAATGAAGATGAGTGAGGATAGTTTACCGTTCGCATTGAAGTCGAAACCTCTCATCAGCTCGATATCTCCATTAATTACAGTCCGGTCACCACGCCTGTGTATACTGTCGGACTTAATGACCTGGAACATCAGTCCAAGAAGCCTTGAAAAAAGCGCCTTGTCCCTTGCCTTTACGCCGGCTGTCCGCACTGCATCCAGCAGTATTTTCGCGGCCTTACCGGCTCGTTGGAATTCCGCAATGGTTTGGCGCGTACGTTTATAGCCTCGTTCAGTTTTGATACGTGTGGCTATCTTTGATTTTTCGTTAGGCATAATAAATTAATTTAAAAATGATTAATTAGGCGACATGTTCTCGGGTACACGTCGTTTAAACCCTCATCATGATGAAATCCTCTGCAGTAGGAATGAAATTGAATTCAATTCAATTCAATACTGCAATACTAATGATCAACGACACGCAGGAAAACTGGAATGGCCGTTTGGGCCAATCTGGCCGTTTTGGCCGTTTTGTATAGGGAAATGCCGCTTTGCATTCTTCATCAACACTTAATGCCTTCCTTGCAGGATCCAATTGTTTTCTTTGTTTATTCTTTATGGTTTCCCTGATAATACCTTATCCTGTCTTCATGAGATCCTTGTCAGCTCCTGGGGAGAGCCTTAGGAGCGCCTTGTAAGATATTAGTGAATCGTTAGTAAGTGTTTAGTAAGTGTTTAGTGAGAGCTTTGTCATCCTTAGTAACCGGTTGTGTAGTCCGGATACGCTATTGACATGAGGGTTAAATGCGAACAACGTTGATAATGCAATAAGTCACTCCTTATATTTTTGAAACGCTTTAGAGCATACCATTTCAATACTATCTGATTTTTCAGAAGGTTAGCCAGCAGTTCTGGCAGACAAACCGGATGACTGATGATTTGATAAAAACAATTGGCGATCCCCGGAAAGAAGATTGGAACAAATACAGCATATCAACTTTGTTGAAGCTTACACTATATTGAAGGGCCTGTGGTTATGGATGCAACAGCAATATGTGCAGGTGCTGCCCCAAAGCGCCATTGGAAAAGCACTTGCTTATAGCCTTGAGCGATGGGATAAACTTACAAAGAATAGCGCCAGAGATCTCATCCCCGGCGCTATTCCTAGTAAACTATCCCATAAACACCTCAATCGTCACAAACACCATCCCCTGCGAATTCGTCCTTTGTCTTAATCTCCCCGAAAACGGCGCATTAAACGTAATATTGGTAAAGTCATAACTAGGCATCTCGCCAACTACCCCAATATTAATACCGCCTTCACAATAGAGATTACTTAAACCTGATGACATCGCGGTATCCGAACCTGCCGCAATCGTAATGCCTGTAACGGTACCCTGTTCCTGGCTTTGCAAGGCAAATGGTGCCACAACAACAGCGACTATCAATATTCCCAATAGTGATGAACAGCCGGCCACCGCCTTCGCAGTGGCCGGCTGTCGCTCTTACTCCTCAACCTTCTCTTTACTTCCCGCACTTCTTCCTACCCGGTCATACACCTGCCTGACATTAAAATACGTGCTTACAAACATTGCATCGTCTATCATCCCTTCTACCAGGTCATCCAATGCGTCCAGCGCTTTCCTCGCCCGTGTCACCAGCGCAGGAATACTGCCGGTGGCGGTCTTTCTGGCCCCCAGGATCACATTCCTGGCGGGCGTCATGGGCTCTGTGGTGTTCAGCTGCGCTTCCAGCATGGTGACCTCTTCTTCCGTCACCTGGTAGGCAGCCAGTTCGGAAAGGTGGTCACGTGCGTGTTGGGCAATGCGCTGACAGCGCTGAAACACCAGCTGTTGCGGCCCCCTGGCCAGGGTGCTGTACGCAAGGTCCACCGCAGCCATCAGCACATGATCATTATTGAACTTCGCATAAGACCGCAGCTTCAGGCTTAGCTGGAAAGCGCGCTCCACTATCTCAAACATGTGTGCATCCTTCCTTTTAGTATAGCCCGTCGGGTTACATTGCGCCTGCAGCTGCGATTGTGTCAGCATTTCCGCCACAATTGTTCTTAGATTGTCAACAATAGGCGTTACCGGTGTTAATTGATTCCAGGTGCCGGGAAACTTGTCCAAATGTGATAATACAGCCTGGTACATGTCCAGGAGATTTAATTGACGTCTGGTCATTTTTCTAAAATTTTAAATGTTAGTGAATGTTGCATGTCGTGCCAGCGGAGAAGCCCTGCAAACAGTAGCTACCGGCATCGTTTTTACATCTGCAGTTGTATAGGTTATGCGATCAACGTTGACAATGCAATGGTAGGACAAAGAAAATTCAGCGATTTTCTCATTTGAGAAAATCCAGATGGGTTTTATTTCAAAAAATTTTGTATTGTCTCATTTTCGGTACCGGTGCTTCCCGGAAATATTCCTGTCAGCTATTGAAGTCGGGGAATTATATCTTACAGGATCAAGTTACAATCAATGGAACTTCAGCGATAGGTTTTAGAACGCTGGTGCAGATCGAAGAACATCGATGTAAGATTGTAGAACAGGCGCTCCAGCTGACAGAACGGCGTTGTAAGATAACAGAACAGGGTTGTCACTTTACATAACGGACATGTAAGATAATAGAACGGAGTCACCAGCTGACAGAACGGCGTTGTAAGATAACAGAACGGAACCGCCATTTTACATAACGGACATGTAAGATAACAGAACGAAGTCTCCAGCTAACAGAACGGCGTTGTACGTTTCTGATGTACCGGATTTACAGTCCGGCGCCATTCCACCATCGTAGCCGATCTCCCATGATCATAAACCTGTATAAAACAAAAAAACCGACTGGTAGTACCAATCGGGCATATAATGCTTTTATTGTTTAACATCATACCATTAGTCCGACCGGCACCCTGCGGATACCAATAACATGACACTACTATATGACATCATTGTTTTCATGAGCGCAAATGGAATACATCTATTCACGCTGCCAAAAAAATTTGATAAAGATTTTTGGTGGATTGGAACAAGAGCATTGACCAATCTTTTTGTTGCCCGCAATTTAACAGGGATCTTTTGAAAGATTTATCTTCGGGTATCAATTCATCACCATGAACCACTCATCCGCCCCTTCCCGTCCAGCCCTTAAAGGCATGTGTCCCTACATAGAAGTGTTCGACATGCCCGCCGCTCTGCGGTTCTACCGCGATATCCTCGGTTTCACCATCACCCAAAGTGCCGGCGATGGCGATGATGCAGACTGGGTGCTGTTGCAACTCGATGATAGCTACCTCATGCTCAACACCGCCTATGAGAAAGAATTCCGTCCCGCGCAACCCGATCCTGCCCGTTTCAAAGGGCACCAGGACACTGCCTTTTTCTTTAACTGCCCGGATACCGATGCCATGTACTACTACCTTAATAGTAAAGGCCTCGGCGTAAGCCCCCCCTTTATAACCGGATATGGCTGGAAGGCTATCTCACTGGCAGATCCAGATGGCTATAGCATCTGGTTCCATTGGCCGGATGGTCAGCAGTAACAGCAGGGGAGAAGCAGTTTTCCGGGCAGAAGGTACAGAAACTGTATAAAAGAAAAAGCCTTATTTCAAATTTCGTTCTTTTAAAAGGGCATTTAACTCCCTGTTATCATACTTTGAGTTATTCACCAGTTTATAGATAATCGCCAAAGGTATCAGCGTAAGAAAGCCCCAGGTGTTTTTCATCACGCTGTAAGCTACCACTCCTGCCAGGAATCCAATTAATACGGCATTAATGATCATGGTGCTTTGTCTCTTTTTCGCTTCCTGCAACAATTCCTGGTCGGTTAGCTCTGTCAGTTTTTTTTGTTCCATTTGTAAATGTAGATTATAGTATAGTTTGGTTGATGCCGGGTTTAATAAACATGCTCCATAGGTTTAAGGGAAACGCCAGCCTGTTAACGGCGCCTAAGCTAGCATTTCAATTTAACATTTACAAATAATCCGGCACTTCCCTATATTTGTACCAGGTACCCGACTGATAGCCTGGATAATGCAAACTACCGCACAGCTCTCTGCTTCGAAATAATCAACCCCGATTGAAAATTGTCCACACTAAACTGTTAACAATGAAAAAACATCTTCTCCTCGCGCTGTTCCTGGCCTTAGGCTGTTTATCTCAATTACAGGCTGCACCCGGCAGGCCGTTACTCGATATGTTCACCCGCATGTTCCCCAATGCGGAATATGTAACCTGGTCGGCAGACCATGGCTATCACATGGTGTCCTTTACCCAGGGGGAGACAGCCAGCAGGATGTGGTTTGATGACAATGGCGCATTGATACAGTCTTTAAGGTACTGCCTGGAGGAAGAGCTGCCTGTAAAGATAACCGCAGCATTAAAAAAGAAATTCAATAACAAACAGATCTACGGCTTTACCGAGGTAACCAACAGGGCCGGTATTAAGTATGAAGTAATACTGAATGACAGTAAGAAATGGTATCGGGTGAGTGTAAGCAACCTGGGCGACGTTTCACTGAAATATACCATGAAGAAATAGCCTTCGTTACTGGTAATGCCTCAGCATATTCATTTCTGCCTGCGCTTCCAGTATCAGGGAAGTATTGGTTTCGCCATACTCTTCAAGGCGTGCAATTACTTTCGCCAGCTGATCCCGGGAGCCGGTCACCACCTTCAGCAACATGCTGGCATTACCAGTAACCGTATACCATTCCGTAATCTCATGAATGGAAGCTATCAGCTGCTTAATATCATGATGTTTATGGCCGCATTTAAAGGCTATAAACGCCTGTATGTTTAACCCTATCTTGTCAAAATCCACGATGGCATGAAATCCTTTAATATACCCCGCTTCTTCCAGTTTGTTCATCCGCTCTGCTACCGCCGGTGCTGTTAATCCAATACGGCGGCCAATTTCGGCGGTTGTTGTTCTCGCATTATTACACAGCTCCCGTAATATAGACAGGTTCAGGTCGTCAATGGGTTTATTATTTAAAGATTTCAGCATAAAATAACTTTGATTGTAAAGTTAACGGGTCGTTCTTCTTTCAGTTAAAAGCCTGCTTTCAGGAAAAAAGTAAGCAACTTTATCCCCTTTACAGCGGCTTACACAAAACTATAAAATATGGCGAAAGGAACGCATGGTATCTTCAAATGTCAACACCTTTTCTTACTGCTCATCAGCACAGCTACGCTGTTAGCAACCTACCGCGGCATAGCGCAACCCAAGCAAACGCAAATGCAGGCCGCCTTATCTGACAGCGCCCGTATGCGTGATGGTCAGCACGATTTTGATTTCGAGATAGGTACCTGGAAAACAAAGCTGAGCAGACTAACGGAGCCGCTCAGCGGTAGTCAAACCTGGGTAGAATATGAAGGCACTACGGTAGTCAGCAAAGTATTTAACGGGATGGCCAACCTGGTAGAACTGACGGCTAAAGGGCCGGCGGGCCAGTTTAAAGGATTAAGCCTGCGGCTCTACAATCCCCAGGCGCATCAGTGGAGCCTGAATTTTGCAAACATGAAGAACGGCATGCTGACCATACCTACCATCGGGGAGTTTAAAAATGGCAAAGGTGAGTTCTACGCACAGGATACCTATAACGGAAGGGCTATACTGGTGAAGTTTGTTATTGCACAGATCAACGCGGATTCCTGCCGCTTTGAACAGTTCTTTTCCGATGATGGTGGCAAGACCTGGGAACTGAACTGGGTGGCCGTAGATACACGTGTACAGGATGCCGCCGGGAACTGACAAAATACGCCTGTTTGCGCTTATATTACAAAATAGACCATGGTTCATGTGTCTGAATAACAGTTAATTACCCTGCATGGGCAATCTATTTCAGTAGATTGCCTGTAAAGGGCGTACCTTTGCAGAATGAAAATATCAGTTAATTCTCGCCCAGGAATGCAATTTACACATGAACATGAGTGGATTGATTACAATGGAACTGTTGGTTTTGTCGGTGCTTCTAAATTCAAATTGAAGGGGATTGAGAAGATCGATAGCATTAAGTGGTACCACCGTAAAGGTACTATTGAGAAAGGAACTTTGATAGCTGAAATTCATGCGGAGGATGCTGTAATACCTATTCATGCTCCTGTAAAATGTAAATTTTTGGGTCAGAATCAAAAGCTAAACGAGAATCTTAACCTGATCCTGGAAAGTCCCCAGGATAGCGGGTGGGTGTTTTTTGTTACACCTTCAAAATTTCTTAACAACGATACCCTGCTTTCAGCAGAGGAGTACCAGAAATTGATCAGCACCAGTGAGGTGTTTAGTGATCAGTAAAAATATGGAAGCCGCATAGATCGCAGGATGTATGCGGCTTTTTTCTTACGCAGCAACCCGTTAATTCCCGAAATCCGTAGAAAAAGAGCGCTCTTTCCAATCCGCCATCTGCTGCTGCAGCTGCGCTATCCTGGCTTCCGCCCGCTTAAACGCATCGCTGCCCAGGAACAGGTCAGCCGGTGGTTGCGCACTATTCACCAACGCCACAAACACATCTGCCACCTTATCCGGATCTCCCAATTGCTTGCCATCCATACTGTTCATCTTCTCATGATACTCCCGTAAATAAGCGTATTCCTCCATTTTATGTTCACTATAAGCAATGGAATCTGCTTTGGCAAAGTTGGTTCTGAACCAACCCGGCATCACATTCGTTACACGGATGCCCAGGGGTTGCAGGTCATTGGCCAATGCATCGCTTAAACCACTCAGCGCAAATTTCGCTGCACAGTACATCGACCAGCCCATACCCGGTGCAAAACCTGCTATCGAAGAGATGTTGATAATGTGCCCCGCACCCTGCTTTCTCAGATAAGGCAATACCTGCTGCACTACCCGTATCACCGCAAAGAAGTTAACCTGGAAATTTTCTTCTATCTCTGCTGCGCTCAGTTCTTCCAATGCGCCGCCTAAACCATAACCGGCATTGTTTATTACTACATCCACGCGGCCAAACTGCGCCACCGCCTGTTGAACGGAAGCGGCTACAGATGTCTCACGCTTCAGGTCTACTTCCAATGGCAGAAAATGATCATTGCCCTTAAACGCATCAAATGCAGCGGCAGCTCTTGATGTGGCAGCCACTTTGTGCCCCTTTGCCAGCAACTGTTTTACCAGCGCCAACCCCATTCCTTTAGAGGCTCCCGTGATGTACCAGACTTTTGTTTCGCTCATCATTATTTTTTTGAGCAAAGTTACCCCGCATCAAATTTTCCAATTTGCTGCATACAAACCATTATTTGTTAAATTCAAACCTGCCTGAAGTCAGAGGGGTTGATGGCAGTTTGTTTCCTGAAGAAGTTGTTGAAATGCGCCTGGTCTTCAAAGCCCAGCACATAGCTGATCTCCGCTATGTTCCAGCTGGTATGCCGCAGCAGGGCCTTGGCCTCCGCTGTAAGGCGTTCAAAAATAAGATCGGTGGTGGTGCGCCCGGTGGTTTTCTTGATGGCGCGGTTAAGATAATTTACATGAACAGACAACCTTTCTGCCATCACTTTGGGAGAACGCAGCTCAAAGCGTTGCGAGATGGTTTCAATAGGGAACTGGCGTTCCAGCAGCTCCATAAAAACAGCCGTGATCCGGGCAGCGGCATCTGTTTGCTCCAGGTACCTGTCTACCGGCTGCAGCTTCATGGCCAGGTAGATCAGCTCACTTACATAGTTCCTGATCAGCTCATACTTATAGATATAATCTGAATCAAACTCTTTAATGATCTTTTCAAAGATGCCCGTTACTTCTGCAGTCATTGCCGCGTCCAGGCCAAACACCGGCTGCGCCCCCGCCGCAAACAAGGGCAGCGTTGTCAGGTTCAGCCGCAGGTTTTCTTTGAAGAACTCATCCCTGAAGACACAGAAATAACCGCCGGTATCGGCGCTCAACGGGTCGTAGGTATACGGCACCAGGGGGTTAAAGAACAGCAGGGTATGCCCGCTTACCGGAACGCTTTTGTTACCGTAATGAAAAACATTATCCCCCCGGAAAAGCATGATCTTATAGAAGTCCCTTCGGATATAACTGGGCGAAGTAGTGCCCGTACGCACCCGGTCTTCAATCCTGAAAACATTAAACTGCCCGATGTTTTGCTGCAGCTCTTCCGGTAAGCTGCCAAACTTATCCTTATAGAACGCTTCGAGTGATTCTGTGATCTTTGCCATAACTGCTATTACCTGCAAAATTCACACTTTTTTCCGGATATGCCTAAACGCCGGGAAGGCCTCCCCGACAACCCGGGGATAGCCTTCCGACGCTAAAAACCGCCGGCTCATTCCACTAAGCCGGCACTAACCAAAACCAACGCTTACTTACCCGCCAAATAGGCCAACACCTGCTTAGAGTGTTCATCGCCCTTCATGAAATCCCGGAAGCTGTATACAATTGTTCCATCCAGTCCGATCACGAATGTTTCGCGACCACTTACCTTTACATTGTTTCCAAAATCCTGATCTTTGATTCCAAATTTATTCAACACAGCATTGCCGGGATCGCTCAGCAAAGTGAAGGGGAGGTGATTCTTCTTTGCAAAGGCCTTGTGGCTTTCTATGGTTCCGTTATTAATGCCTATCACCATCGCATCGGCGTCGTTAAATTTCTGGTATGCATCCCTGAACGCGCAGGCTTCTTTCGTACAAACAGGGCTTTCATCCTTCGGATAGAAGAAGATCACCAGTTTTTTCTTTCCCACTACATCAGATAAATTAAAGGTGTTTCCGTCCTGGTCTTTCAGTGAAAAATCGGGTGCTTTGTCTCCTTTGTGCAGCGTTTCCTGCATCATAGTTTCCTGTGCTTTTACAGCCGGTGCAATAAAGGTAAGGCTGCATCCCATAGCCAGCATCGCAATGATGGATGCTTTTTTGATGTTCAATCTCATAGCATGAATTATTTTTCGTGATGTTTAATTTTCAACAAATGTCTGCGGTTTTGCGAAAGCGAATTTTCACTTTAGTTAAAATCGCAGGAAATTTTTTTGCCAACCGGAAAATTTTTGCCCGCCTTCCATTTATTCCTCCCGATTTTAACTAAGGTGAAAATCAGTGATTAGCAAATGCCTCACATTTGCTTTGTGAACATGGTGCAGGATGCACCGCAATAATGAAAACACATGAAAAAGCTACTTACGATTATTGGTTGTCTGGTGCATTTTGCGGTATTTGCCCAAATAGACAACCCGGTCCACTGGACCTTTGCGGCCACCCCTGTAGGTGACCACCAGGTAGAGATCACCGCTACCGCCCGCATTGATGAAGGCTGGCATTTATATTCCCAGTTCCTGGACGCAGGCGGCCCCGTGCCGACTTCCTTCCAGTTCAATAACCAGGAAGATTACCTCCTGGTGAACGGCGTGAATGAAAGTCCCACCGCCATAAAAGGATACGATTCTACCTTTGAGATGACCATCCTCTACCACGAGAAAAGTGTGACATTTAAACAGCTGGTATCATACACCAACCCTGCCGCACATGTAAAAGGGGAAGTACATTATATGGTATGCAGCGGACAAAAATGCCTGCCGCCAACAGACGTTGATTTTGACATCGCCGTTAATACTGCATTGGGCGCCGCCGGCACTACTGCTGCAGTATCAAAGGAGCAGGTGCATATGGAAAAACCTGCTGCTGCGAAAGATGGCGACAGCTCCATCTTATCCATCTTCCTGGCAGGTTTCCTGGGCGGACTGGCCGCATTTTTCCTGCCCTGTATTTACCCGATGGTGCCCTTAACGGTATCGTTCTTTACCAAACGGTCCGGAACTCGTGCCCAGGGTATCCGCGCAGCGGTAATATATGGCGTGTCGATCATTGTGATCTACGTAGGACTTGGTTTACTGATCACCGCTATCTTCGGCGCCTCCGCATTAAATGAAGCCGCCAGCAGCGCAGCATTCAACCTGTTATTCTTCGTCATNCTGGTTGTTTTTGCCCTGTCTTTCCTCGGCGCTTTTGAAATCACGCTCCCATCTGTATTCGTCAACAAAATAGGAGAGAAGTCTGAAAAAGGCGGCTGGATAGGCCTGTTCTTCATGGCCTTTACACTGGCCCTGGTATCGTTCTCCTGCACCGGTCCGCTGATCGGTACACTGCTGGTGGAAGCCGTGAGCAAAGGCAGTTACCTCGGCCCTGCAACCGGTATGTTCGGTTTCTCCCTGGCCCTGGCTTTGCCTTTCACCTTGTTTGCCGTTTTCCCCTCATGGTTAAAGAGCTTGCCGAAATCCGGCGGCTGGCTGAACTCCGTAAAGGTTACGCTTGGACTGCTGGAACTGGCGCTCGCTTTTAAATACCTCACCAATGTAGACCTGGCCTACCACTGGGGACTGATCAGCCGTGATCTCTTCGTAGGTATCTGGATCATCATTTTCGGCGTGCTGGCCTTCTACCTGCTGGGCAAGATCCGCCTGAGCCACGATTCAGAAGTGCCGTCGCTCTCCATCCCCAGGTTATTACTGGCCATGTTGGTACTGGTGTTTACCGTTTATCTCATCCCCGGTTTGTTTGGCGCGCCCCTGAAAGGCATCAGCGGCTGGCTGCCACCGCAGCAAACGCAGGAGTTCTCGCTGAATGCAGCTGCACCCGCAAAAGCGGAGGGAAGCTCCACCCATAAATACGCGGGGCTGTTCCATGCGCCGGAAAATATAGACGCTTTCTATGATTATGATGAAGGAATGGCTTACGCCAGAAAGGTACACAAACCCGTGCTGCTTGATTTCACCGGCTGGAGCTGCACCAACTGCCGCAAAATGGAAGCGTCCGTATGGTCTGATCCGCAGGTGCTGAAACGCCTGAAGGAAGACTATGTGCTGATCTCCCTCTATGTGGATGATCGCACACCGCTTAGCAACGAAGAAAGATACGTTTCCAGATTTTCATCAAAGGCTATCAAAACAATCGGACAGAAATGGAGCGACCTGCAGCAGGAACGTTTCAATACCAATGCCCAGCCCTTCTACGTGGTGCTGGATCCGGATGGTAAACCCGCCGCAGCCCCCAGGGCTTTCAACCTGGACATTAAAGCATATACCGATTTCCTTGACAAGGGCATCGCAGCAGCAAAACAATATTCATCCAATTAATTATAAAAACGAATCATCATGAAAAATTATCTGAGATCAGCGCTTTTGGTATTGGCCCTGGGGCTGATCACCACCCCGGGTGCACAGGCACAGCAAAAGTCCGGACAGGAGATCCGGTTCAGCACACAATCCTATAAAGAAGTGCTGGCCGCCGCAAAGGCCAGTCATAAAAAAGTATTTGTAGACGCATTCGCTACGTGGTGCGCGCCTTGTAAGGAACTGAAGAAAAGCACCTTCAAAGATCCGGCGGCAGCCGCGTATTTCAATAAACACTTTGTCAATTTCAGCATCGATGTGGAGAAAGGGGAAGGCGTGAAGCTGGCTGAAACCTGGCAGGTGGAAGGATTGCCCACGCTGCTCATCCTGGATGAAAATGGCCAGGTACTGGCCAACCACACCGGCTTTGTGGATGGCAAAGGACTGATCCGGTTTGCCGGCGAAGCCACCGCCAATACCAGCTCAAAAGGCGGCCGTACGGCGATGAACCGCTAAACCGCTGCACCAGGTTTTTAAACACCGTTCAAAATACAAATTACGATCATGAAAAAGATACTGGTATATAGCGTGCTGCTGATGCTGATCAGCATTGGCAGCTGCGTCGCCCAGAACGAAAAATCGGCCCGCGGGCATGAAAACAATCCCTGGTATTCCAATACAGATACCGCCAGGCTGCATGTAAGCGATGCGGAATGGAAGAAAGTGCTGCCGCCCAACCTTTATGCCGTTGCACGGGAAAAAGACACGGAAAGGCCCTTCACGGGGAAATACTGGAAAAGCACTACCCGCGGCACTTACTACTGTGCGGTATGCGGCAACCTGCTGTTCCGCTCTGATGCGAAGTTCGCCAGCAGCTGCGGATGGCCCAGCTTTTTTGAGCCCAGCCGCCCCAACGCCGTGCGCTACCAGGATGATAATTCCCTTGGTATGCACCGCACCGAAGTGTTGTGCGGGCGCTGCGACGCTCACCTGGGGCACATCTTTGACGATGGTCCAGCGCCTACGTATAAACGCTACTGCATGAATTCCGTATCACTCGATTTTGCACCCGATAAGAAATAGTATTCCTCCATCTTTTTGTTATAACTTTTATGAAGATCCACTTTCTGGCGGCCGCTATGCTCCTGGGCACTACCGGCGCTTATGCCCAAAATATGTTCAGTATGGCCGGCCAACACCCGGCAGATACGCTGAGAAGCGAAGCGCATGAACAGGCGCTCCGCTTCCCTTCACTGCGCCAGGCGGCGGTGACGGCAGATTCTTTTTGGTTCGCGCCATTATGATGCAACGCTGAACGGGAAAGATTTTGTGAACGGCAAAACCCGTAACGCCCGCATCAGCACTTATGTAACAGTGCCCATCAGCAGCTGGAACGGCAATGTGATCGGCGCCTCCGTTTACCACACCGAAAACTTTTTCGACGTAAGGGAAACCGCCAACCAGCTGGACAACCCGAAGCTGAACACGGGCAATATGTCTAAAAGCACCCTGGGCCTCTCGCTCAATTATTCAAGAACAGACGCCCTCTTTCACACGCCGGTGATCTACTCCGCCGTATTAACCGGGCTGTCAGATAACCTGAAAGCGCTCCGGCGTTTTAACTTCAACGGCAGCGTGGCTTTCCCGCTGAAACGTACGGCAGACACTTACCTCTCGCTGGGCGCTTTATTGCTGATAGATCCTTCGGCGCCCATCCCGGTACTGCCGGTGATCAACTACTTCCACAAGCTGAACGGCAACGGGCTGGAGCTGATCGTGGATCTTCCACAGGGCGCCATGATCAAACAGGCCCTTTTCCGCAATGCCTGGGTTTACCTGGGGTCCAATTATAATACGTATGTAACGTTTTATGAGTCGGATAACCCGGCCTTACCCCGGCGCTTCAGCTACAATACCATCGAACTGCAAAGCGGTCCCGGTTTTGAATACCTGCTGGGGAAATACGTGGTGGTCGGACTGAGAGGTGGCATCAACAGCATCGTCTCTGCCAGGGCCATTGAAAAGGGAGAACGGTATAATGATCCATTTATCAAAACTACCTATAAATCAACGGCTGCTGCAGCGTTAAAAATATCTTTTTTGCCCTTCTGAATGGCCGGATCGGGGCGGCGGATGCGGTAATTATAAATGTTATTGCTAATTTGTTGGTAAATTTGGACATATTAAGGATCAGCAAATTAACATTTATAGATGGGACATTTACCAAAACTTATTGAAGATCTGGCGTTAATTCTTATTACCGGAGCAATTACAACGCTGATATTTAAACGCATCAAACAGCCACTGGTGCTGGGCTACATTATTGCCGGCTTCCTGGTAGGCCCGCATTTGTCCATCACCCCCACGGTGGCTGATACAGAGAATATTGAAACGCTGGCAGAAATAGGGGTGATCTTCCTGCTGTTCAGCCTGGGTCTGGAGTTCAGCTTCAAGAAACTGATGCGGGTAGGAGGCGCTGCGTCCATAACGGCATTTGTAGAGATCTTATTTATAACGGTCAGCGGTTATCTTGCCGGTAAGTGGATGGGCTGGTCTACCATGGACAGCGTTTTCCTGGGCGGTATGCTGGCCAGTTCATCCACCACCATTATTATCCGTGCCTTTGATGAACTGGGCGTAAAAACTCAGCAGTTTGCCCGCATTGTGTTTGGCGTGCTGGTGGTAGAAGATATCGTGGTGATATTGCTCATGGTGTTACTGTCAACCATGGCCGTCAGCCAGCAATTCCAGGGCCTTGAACTGCTGCAGACCGTGCTGAAGCTGCTGTTCTTCCTGGCCCTCTGGTTCATCCTCGGCATCTTCCTGCTGCCTACCTTCCTGAAAAAGGCCAAAAACCTGATAGATGAGGAAACCCTCCTGATCCTTTCCATCGGCCTTTGCCTGGGTATGGTGATACTGGCTACAGGGGTAGGGTTCTCCGCAGAACTGGGCGCGTTTATCATGGGCTCCATCATCGCAGAAACCACTTCCGCAGAAAAGGTGGAACATCTTATAAAACCGGTTAAAGACCTTTTTGGCGCGGTATTCTTCGTTTCGGTGGGTATGTTGATCGATCCCCAGGCCATTATGGAATATAAATGGCCGGTGTTGTTTGTCACTGTGCTCACACTTTTCGGCAAGTTTTTCAGCACCACTATCGGGGCCCTGCTATCGGGCCAGCCCATCAAACAATCNGTACAGGTGGGTATGAGTATGGCGCAGATCGGNGANTTTGCCTTCATCGTGGCCACCCTGGGCCTTAGCCTGGGCGTGATTCAGTAACTTCCTGTTCCCGGTGGCAGTGGGCGCCTCTGCCATCACCACCTTCACCACGCCTTACATGATAAGGGGCTCCGGGAAGCTGCATGACTATATCCTGAAGATCTTACCTGCCAAATGGATCACGAAACTGAACAGGTATGCAGACAGTACCCAGAAGATTCAGGCGGAAAGCAACCTGCGCATTGCTTTGAAAGCATATGGTAAGATCGCGCTCATTAACAGTATCGTTATCCTCGCACTGTTCCTGATCTCGATGAACTTTTTGCTGCCTTTCCTGAAACGCAATATCGAAGACAGTACCATTGCCAGTGTTATATGCCTGGTACTTTCACTGGGTATTGCGTCGCCCTTTATCCTTGCCTTCATCCTGAAGAAACCTGATAAGCTGGCCTATAAAGAGCTGTGGCTGGATAAGCAGTATAACCGCGGTCCCCTGCTGGTGCTTGAAATTTTCAGGCTCGTGGTGGGTGTGCTGATCATATGGTTCTGGGTAAGCAACTTATTCTCCGCTACCGTAGCCATCGTGATTGCGGTGCCGTCTATCGTGCTCGTATATACTATTTTCTCGAAAAAGATCCAGCAGTTCTACCAGCGTATCGAAGGTCGTTTCCTGGTAAACCTGAATGCCCGCGAAATGGCAGCAGCAGGCGAAGGATCGGTTTCTGCGGATGTTTACCAGAAGAACGTAGAGCTGCAGTCTAACCTGGCGCCCTGGTCTGCGCACATCGTACACCTGGTAGTAAGCCAGCAGGCGGAATACATCGGTAAGAACCTGATCGAGCTGGCCTGGCGGGAGAAATATGGCGTAAACATCGCGTATATCAAACGGGGTGATAAACTGATCCATGCCCCGGGACGTGATGAAAAGCTCTATCCCTTTGACCAGGTAGGTATCATTGCTACAGACGAACAGATGCAGGTATTCAAGCCGGTATTTGAAGCGGCAGAACCGGTGGGCAACGGGGTTACCATCAATGATATCAGTTTGCAGAAGATCGTGGTGGACGAGTTCACCAAACTCAGGGGAATGAGCCATACGGTAATTACAGGCATTCGCGAACGCACGCAGGGCCTCATCATCGGCATAGAGCGGGGCAACCAGCGCATGTTGAACCCCGATTCCAATACTGTTTTTGAATGGGGAGATATTGTGTGGGTGGTAGGAGACAGGAGGAAAATAGCCGAACTGGTACAAATATCATAGTTAAAGTACAACAGGAAATGGGGGCGTCGCTTTTTACAGCGGCGCCCCCATTGTATTTATTGTTCACTGTTTATATCAGCATTGGCTTATTTGATCAATGCCGATAGCTTTTCGGTTAAGCCTTCGCCACGCAGGTCACGCGCAATGATCTTACCATTGGGATCTACCAGGAAATTCTGTGGCACCGCGTTTACCCCGTACATGACCGCCACCTCGTTCTTTGAGCCTTTCAGATCGCACACATGGATCCATGGAAGGCCGTCCTTTTTTTACAGCCGCTACCCAGGCCGATTTGTTTTCATCCAGGGATACGCCCACCACTTCAAAGTTTTTACCTTTCAGCTGCTGGTAAGCTTTTACCAGGTTCGGATTTTCTGCCCGGCAGGGCACACACCAGCTGGCCCAGAAATCAACCAGCACATATTTACCCCGCAAAGAAGATAAGGTAAAGGGCTTACCGTTGATATCCGTTTGGGTAAAGTCTGTCACCTGCATACCTGCCTGGCCCTTTTTGGTGCTTTCTATTTTTTCAAGCGTACGTTTGCCCAGCGGGGAGGACTGCAGTTCAGGAGAGAACCGGTGGAACAGGGGCGCTACCGCTGCGGGATCGAACTTGTGGCCCAGCACATAATAATGGTAGGTATACAAGCCCATGAAAGAATTCAAGTGAGATTCCACGAACCTGGTCTGGATGTTTTTGATCTCAGCGATCAACCCCGCCACGCTGTCTGATGCTTTCTTCCAGGCATCATCATGCGGCTTACCTTCAAATTCATCATTCATTTTGATGATGATGCTGGTCAGCGGGGTAGTGGCTGCTTCCAGTTCCTTATTTTCCGCTTCTGCAGTTGAGCCCTCCACTTTTGCATTTTTGATGGCATCTGTTGCCGTCAGGGTAATGGCGGAGTTTTCCAGGAAGAAGGCTACATAGTCGGCAGCGCCTTTCGCGCCCGCTGCACCTTCACGCACTACCGATACAATGGCTTGTTCGGGTTCATCCACCCTGCCTTTAAACTGAAAGACGCCGTTCCTGACATCTGTAGAATCGCTGTTGCGGAAGGCGCCGTTCTTTACCAGCTGCAGGTACGCTTTTGCGGGGACGTTCAGATTGGAAATAGTGCCGGTGATGGTATATCCGTCCTGGGCCTTCAGCGCCGGCGGCAGCAGAGTGGCAGCCAGTAGTATGGCTGGTTTAAGCATAGTTTTCACTGTATTATTTGTTAGCTTACGTTATTCGGATGTTGAAAATACCAGGTGGCGGGTTGTCCGGCCACCTGGTGCGGTCATTTCGCTTGCCGCTGATCTTGCGGATCTACCATTATAGTAATTCCGCCAGCTTCTTTTCCAGTTCATCGCCGCGAAGGTTCTTCGCAACAATTTTCCCCTCGGGGGAGATCAGGAAATTAGCCGGAATGGCAGTAATGCCATACAAGGCGGCAGCTACACTTTTGAAGCCTTTCAGGTCTGACACCTGTGTCCAGGGCAGCCCATCTTTGGCAACCGCATGCAGCCAGGCCTTTTTGCCGTCTTCATCGTCAAGCGAAACACCGAGGATTGGTAAAGTTTTTGATTTTATACTTATTATAGGCTTTCAGCAGGTTGGGGTTTTCGGCCCGGCAGGGCTTACACCAGGATGCCCAGAAATCCACCAGCACATAACGTCCGCGGAAATCAGACAGCTTCACCATTTTGCCCGTGGTGTCCGGCTGCGCAAAGTCCATCGCCATCACCCCGGTATTCGTTTTCTTACCCGTTTCGATCACTGCCGCCAGCCTTTTGCCCGCGTACGATTCACGGATGCTGGCAGGAAAGCGGGCAAACCTTGCTTCTGCAGTATCCGGGTTGAAATCATAGCCCAGTTCGAGATCCCTGAAAACCCGTAAGGATACGAAGGAATGAGGATAGGTGATCATGAATGCACGGCTAACGCTGTCAAAGCCCGCCTGCGAATATTGTATGGCGGCGGCCAATGGTTTGATCAGCGCAGTGTCTTTCCGTTGTTCAGGCGTCCAGCTGTTGTACACCCGTGTAACGGAATCGGCTATCCTGCGGTAGGGCTGTTGCATTACGCGGAGCGCCTGGTTCTCGTCGTTTGTTTTAGAGCCTTTGACAGTGGCATTCCAGAAGGATTGCTCCGCACTGACGGTAATGTTTGAGTTCTCCAGGTAGAAAGCGGTTTCTTCCTCTTTGGCGGCTGTCCCGGTATCCTGCCGGATGCTGAGCGCTGCGTTTACCGGGTGGCTTACCTTGCCTTTGAAACGGAATTGCCCGTTTTTCAGCATAACAGAATCCCATACTTCCTTGCCTTCATTAAAATAATGCAGCCGGGCCATGGCAACAGCAGCTTTTGTATTGAACTGCCCCTGTACAACAAATCCGCTTTGTGCCTTTAAGCCAAAGGGAAGCAGGCAGACAAACGGCATTATGAATGTAATCCTCTTCATTGATTTCCTGATTGAATGTTATTAAGGGATCAGCGATATATCACTGATGAATATGGTGAAATAAAGTGATGCATACTTAACGGCCGCCAGCGATGTAAACCGCACATACCTGGCGCTGATGGCGCCGGTGTTGATCGTCTGCATATTGTCGCTGATATCTCCCGCATAGGTGCCGTTATCCACCCAGTTGGTTCCATCCATACTGGTTTCGATCCGGATCGAAGTGGGATAGCCGCCCAGTGTCGGATAATTGAGTGTGGGCGGTACGGCATAACTGAGAGCGGTGAAATTGACGGTCCTGTTTAAATTGATGGCAATCCACTGTGGCATAGACTGCGTAATATCCGACGCCCAGTAGGTGGCGGTCTTGTTGTTGTCTATCACGTTGGCGGCGGCAAATGCAGAGAAAACAGACGATACTCCTGCAATAGTCCAGCCCGTCTTGCTGATCACCAGCGGCTTGCCGGTCTTCAGTACATAGTACAGCACCCTGGATGTAAAGGGGCCCTCCACTTTTCCATCTACCGACTGGATAACAACCGGCAGCACATAGGTGGTATACTCCGTCAGCTTGGTTTGCAGCACAATATTCACCTGACCGGGCTCCGACTGTGAAGCGCCTGCGGCCAGGCGTGCCATGGGCTTATAGAAAAAGTAAGATTCAGCGGGCAGCAAAACGGCATCCCCGTATTGCCCGCGGTATGCATCCAGCTTGCTGGTGTCTACGGCAAAACTGATCCAGTGATCAGTGGCAGATGCATTGCCCGACAAGGCTGCTTTAACATCGATCGTGATAACGGTGTCTGCCAGTATGGAAAGCGGCATCTGTACCGTGTCCTTATCTGCTGCTATCGCAAAGGTAATGCTGCCGTCAGCCAGCGGTGCCGGACCATCGTCTTTTGAGCAGGCGGCTAACAGCAGCACCAGAAAGGATAATAGGACAATATAAGACTTATACATAGTGTTCACATTTTATGGGTTTTGTGGCATGCCCGGGTTAAAACTTAATACCTGGAAAGGGATCTGCAGCGTATAGCGGTCGCTGTGCGGGGGAAGCGTGGCAAGGATATTCCCGCTTGCATCGTACCTGGTAACCGTGCCCATCCTGTTTTCTTTATCCAGCCTGCGCATATCAAACCAGCGTAAGCCGGAGAAGCCCAGTTCATGGTAGCGCTCCAGCAGCACTTCTTCCAGTACCGTTTCTTTGTCTGCAGACGAAAAAGGCACATAGCTGTCCGTATCAAAACGGTTCCTGCGTACTTCATCCAGCTGCTGCAGTGCAACGGAAAGCTCGTTGCCGCGGGCTGCGCTTTCTGCGATGATCAGCAGCATTTCCTGCACGGAAGTACCGGTATTCACATACTGCAGTGTGGGCGTGATCAGCAGGGGGGTGAAACGGGTAGCTCCTCTCACGGTATACTGGTAGCCATCCGTGCTGTAGTATAGCGTGGGCACCCGGAGGTCGTTAGCGGCAAATGAACGCATGAATTCCAGCGACACGATCGCATTGCCCAATACATACCTGCCGTAAATTACATCCGGGCGTACGCTCACCAGGTCTGAAGAGGGCAATGAACCATTGAGATCAATCATCACCGCTTTGGTTTTGGAAAGCGCCAGCTCCGCGTTCTCTTTGGCCTTTACATAATCTCCCATATAAAAATAAACCCTGGCCAGTACGCTGTAGGCAGCGGCCGTTGAACCGCGCAACCTGTTCGCGCTGTTGTCAGCCGGCAGATCGGGAATAGCCGCGTTGATATCGTCAATGATATGTTGATAGATCTCCGCCACCGTACTCCTGGGCGGAACGGTTTGCGTAACATCATTGGAGGTAACGAAGGGAACGCCCGGGTCTTTCGCGGCACTAGCGGCGTCATAGGGCTTTCCATATTCATTTACCAGGTAGAAGTACTCCAGTGCACGGGCCAACAGGGCTTCGCTTTTCAGGCTTCTCTTCTGGAGCTGCGTTCCGCCGCTTGCCTCATCAATGCCGGTGAGCACGGTATTGAAATGATTGATGTTGGCGTAATGTTCTCCCCACAGGGGCGGCGAAGAGTTGATGTCCGTAGAAAATTGCAATGCCCAGGTATACATCAGTTCCGCCGGTAAGGTAGGCGGTGTTGTAATACCTACATAGTCTACGTTATCGGCCAGGTAGTTGGTCAACCCGGTGGGTTTACCATAACCAACCGCAATATTGGGATCGTTCATCCACTGGTCATAATCGGTGACCGTTGTTAACAGCGTTTTTCCTTTGGGTGTAATATCAAGGTAGTTGTCACATCCTGTGAATGTGATACTGCCCCATACCAGGAAAATGAAAATATAGTGATAGCGTTTCAACGTATTNCGTTTTAGAAGTTGGTAAAAATGGCGAGCGTGTACGTGGGCGTGATATACGCCTTCTGGAAGCTTTCTGTTGCCGGACTGTAATTATACCGGTTAAAACCATGCGTCCACAGGTTAGAACCCTGCAGCTTTACCTCCACATGTGAGAACCCTGATCTTTTAACAAATTTCCAGTCGTCAAAGCTGTAAGAAAGGGTTACGTCCGCCAGGGTAATGTAATCACCGTTCACCACGTATTTGTCGGAGAAATTATAGGCGTTGGCTGCGTTGGAATTTCCATTTGAATAAAGCGCTTCCAGCGCCGGGATATCCGTATAATTTTCATCACCCGGCTTTCTCCAGTAATTACCCGCACCCTCTAAAGGCCGCAGGGCAGAGGGGTCAGGCCGCGGTATCCGCACCTTAAAGCCGCCGTAATAGTTGACCATTACAAACACATAGCATTTCCCGATGTCGAAACGGTTGCTCAATCCCGCATTGATGGTGGGAATGGCGGAACCTACATAGCGCGTTACGCCGGAGGTATCACTGTTAAGGCTCATGGATTGCTGTGATCCGGTGGAGCTGTCATCCGTTTCGTAAACCTTTCCCTGTTCATTTTTCACCAGCGGGAAACCGGCACTGCTCAGGCCTGCATCACGATAGGCAAACAGGCCGCCAACCGGGTAGCCTTTTACGTAGCCCAGCACGTTCAACGTTTGCGGATTGTAAACGCCCTGCTGGTAAACATCCAGTACTTTACTGGTGTTGCGGGCTAGCACCAGCCCGGTATTCCAGTTGAAATCCCTGCGGGCAATCCAGTCTGCATGCAGGCTCAGCTCAATACCTTTGTTGTTGATGGTTGCCTTGTTGATGATGGAAGGACTGAGCCCGATAGTAGGATCAATCAAAGAGTTGCCCAGCAGGTCTGAGCTTTTCTTGAAATAATAGTCAAGAGTGCCGGAAATGTGCTTAAAGATCCGGTAGTCCAGTCCCACGTTGAAATTTTTAGTCTGCTCCCATCGCAGGCTGCTGTTGGCGTAAGACAGCAGCGTAAGGGCGGTGCTGGTGGGCAGGGTGGCCATGTTCAGCGTATATTGTGCAATGGCCTGCGGCAATGATAATTTTGCCACGTTGCCATTAAAACCGTAGGCAGCGCGCAGCTTCAGTTCGTCTACCCAGTATGCCTGCCGCATAAACTGCTCCCGGTTGATATTCCAGGCCGCACCTACTGACCATAAAGGTTTGTATTTATATTTTGGATTGGTACCGAAAAGATTGGACTGATCGATCCTAACGCTGCCGCTAAGAGAGTAGGTATCGTCGTAGGAATACACCGCGTTTGCAAAGCCAGACAGGAACCTGTCTTCAGTGTACGTCTGGTTGAAAAGGGAGTTGTAGGCATTATAAAAGGGCGAAGATGTAATAAAGACGCCCCTGATGATGCCATTGGTAATACCGGCGTAATCCACGGGTTGCTGCAGCAGGGTTTCATCACTGTAACCAAAATAAGAGGCCAGGCTGCTTTTGCTCACTACATTCCTTAACTCCGTACCCAGGATACCGTTAAATGAATGATGCGTGCCGAACCGTTTGTTATAGTTCAGCTGCGTACGGGCCGTATAGCTGTAAGTATGGCTTGTTTCCTGGTTCAGGTAACCGCCTTGCGGAATGTTGTATTTGAGCGTTCCATCCGGGTTGACACTGGTGTATTGGGCAACGTACACCCTTGCCTGGGAAGACGATTCCGATGCATAGTGCCGGAACTCCGTACGTGAATTCTCATAGATTCCGCCGAACAGCAGGCTGAATCCTTTTCCAATGTTATAATTAAAGTTGGCGGTGAAGTGGTTGTTGACGGTCCTGGTCTTATCACTGATCTGGTCTACATCCACCAGTGGATAGTAAAGCACATCCGGCAAACCTCTTTGCTTCAGGGAGTTATTGTAGAAGGGGTTGATCTCAGACCCGGAACTGGCAAAAACAGGCTGACCGTTTACATCCTGCAGGTGCTCGTAAGGAAAAAGGTCTGACAGGCTGGGTACGGGTGCGCCGTTGGTGCGCAGCTCCTGGTAGTCGGTGATGAGCTCCAGCGATAACCTGGACGATAATTTCAGGTTCGACCTGCCGGAAAGCAGCCACCTGTTGTTATTGTTATTACGTGCAGTCAGGCGGTTGCCGGTGTAATTTGCGGTAATGTAATACAATGCATTTTCATTACCGCCGGAGGCGCTGAGATTATATGTCTGGGTGATGGCAGCCCGTTGCAATAATTTACTGTATTCATCCCGGTTGTCGTATGACTGTAATGCGGCATAGGAGCTGGCAAACTGCGCTGGTGTGATCACCTTTGCTGCCGATTGCGCCAGCAGGTAATACACCGGTGAATAAGACTGGCTGTAGCCGCTGCCGATGGCGGCTAACTGGTACCAGCTGTCCGGGTTTACGCTGGCAGAATAAATACTTTTTTCAAAATCTGCATATACTGCTGCACCGTCATCCGCATAACGGTAACGGTGATAGTTTTCCTTGGGCCTGATACCAAGTGTTGTACGAAAAGCGAATTTGGGTTTCCCCGCAGTGGCCTGTTTGCGTTCAATTACAATTACGCCGTTAGACGCCCGTACGCCATACACGGTGGCGGCAGCCGCATCTTTCAGGATGGTGACGCTTTTGATCTCGTTCGGATCGATCATATCAATCGTGAGCTCAGTGGGATAGCCATCCAGCACGATCAGCGGGTTCTGGTTGGCCGACATGGTAGATATACCACGGATGTTGAACAGGCTCCTGGAGGTGGAACCCGTGCTGCCCGGTGTTGTGCTGGTAAAAGAAACGTTGTTGTTGATCAGCAGGCCGGGCAGGCGGTTGGCTAAACCATCCAGGAAATTGCTGCTTACCCTGGATTCATAGGCCTTTGTGCTGATCTGCGCCACGGCGCCGGTGCTCTGCTCCGGTTTGATGCGCTGGTAACCGGTGTTGACCGTTACCGCTACCTTGTCCAGTGTGTTGATAGCCACCTCCATCCGGATGGTGCCCAGGTCTGCTGCTGCGCTGAGCTCCCTGGTTTTATAACCGATGAAGCTCACCAGCAGAGGGGCATTTTCTTCTACGCCATTCAGCCTGAAGGAGCCGTCTGCCGCTGTACTGGTACCTTTCCAGCTGCCTTTCACCAGTACGGTGGCGCCTGAAAGGGGCGTGCCCGCATCCGCATCTGTTACACGGCCCGTTACATCGATCGTGGCAGACAAGCCGGGTTGCCTGGACGGCTGCGTTGGCGGCGTCTTGGGCGTCACCACAACCGATTTATCCTCTATGCTGAAGTTCAGCGGCTGGTTGGCGAAGATCGTTTTAAGAACGGTGTTCAGGTCTGCATCGCGCACGTCTATCGTTACAGGCCGGGCGCTTTTCAGTAGAGAGGTGGTATAGAGAAAATCGTAGCCTGTTTGCGCGCTCACCTTATTAAAGACCTGGTCAAGCGGTAAGTTCTTTTCTTTAAGCGTGACTTTCTGTGCAAAGGCGACGGCGCCAGACAGCAAAATAATGGCGGTCAGCAAAAGTACGTTTAACTTCATTTTCAAAAGCGTTTTACGTGTACAGCCATGCGGCTGTACAGAGATTCTGGCGTAATGTCTGTACATGTTGTGAAGCATAGGTTTAGACGTGGCACCCTTGCATTCTCCGGAAAATAGTGGTGCAACGCGTTCCTTGAATAATTTAAAAGATGAGCGGAAGCAGCAGCGCTACTGCATGACTATTACCTTCCTGCCCTCGATCTGAAATTGTACTGCCCCTGTTTTTTCAAGCATTCTTAAGACTTGGCTGATATTCTTATACCGGGAAATTTTCCCATTAAATCCTTCTTCAGATACCGGTCCTTTAAAAGAGACCTCTATGTCGTACCAGCGCGAAAGTTTACGCATGATACTGCCGATCTTTTCATCATTGAAACGGAAATAGCCGTTCTTCCAGGCCACGGCCTCTTCGGTATTGGCGCTGGTGACCGTTAAACGCTGGCTGCCCAATACCGCCTGCTCACCGGGTTTGATGGTGCTGCTGTTACCGGCGGCGCTCACTCTTACCGCTCCTTCCAAAAGGGTGGTTCTTACCACTTCTTCATCGGCATAGGCATTCACATTGAAATGCGTTCCCAGCACTTCCACCAGCTGCCGCTCATTTGCTACCAGGAAGGGCTTTGCGGGATTGCGGGCCACTTCAAAATACACCTCACCGCTGATCTCCACTTTCCTTTCAGCGCCGCTGAAGGTAGTGGGAAACCGGATGGAAGAACCTGCGTTCAGCCATACTTCGGTTCCGTCTGACAGGGTGAGGTGGTATTGTCCGCCCAAAGGAGTGCTTACCGTGTTAAAAGCCACCAGGGAGGATCCGGATGCGGGGTCCTTCGTGGCCTCATACCCGATATTACCGTCAGATTTTTTGGTGATGCTGGCATTACCCTGTACGGCTAAACGGCCGTTTTGGGCATTGTCGAGTAAGATCTTTTCGCCATTGGCCAATGTGAGAACGGCTTTGTTGCTGCCCGGGGCAAGGTCCTGGGCCAGGGTTTCCACTGCCGGTTGTACATCGCCTCTTTTAGCGAGGAAATACCCGCCAATCCCCAGCGCCAGCAGTATAACGGCTGCTGCCGCCACGCGCGGCCACCTGGACAACCTGCTGCGGCCAATATGGCCCCTTTCTGCGATCTGCGCATACAATCGCCGCTCCATCGCTTCCCGCGACTCGCCCGACCTTATTTCCAGGGAATTGTCGGCATCATTGTACCACTGTTCAAATTCTTCCCTTTCTTCGGCAGTAATAGTACCTTCCTGCCATTTCCTGGCAAGCTGGTTCATTCTTTCCTGGCTGTTTGATGGGTGCATAGCAGGCGCTTTTATAGATAGCCACATGAAAATGGGCATACCCTACCTTTTTTGAAAAAAATATTTTCAGGGGGGGAGCTGCTCAGGGTTTTACCCGCGGCAGCAGCAGTAATGCCAGGGTTAACATGGGCCCAAAACGGGATTTGAGCAGTTTTAAGGCGCGGGTAACCTGTTTTTCAACCGCCTTCTCGGAAATATGCAGCTGTTCGGCTATTTTCTTGTTGGTATAGTCTGTTCTGCGGCTCATGCGGAAAACCAGCTGGCATTTCGGGGGCAGGGTACTGATGGTGGCTTCCAGCTGTTTTTGCAGCTGCTCCAGGTCAAAAGCGGGGAGCAGGGGGGCCTGGTGGCCGGGAGTTTCCTTTGCAAAGGCATGATCTCTTTCCTGTTCCCTGGATCGTTTCGCTAAACGGTTGATGACCTCAAATTTGACGGCAACGGCAAAATAATGCTCGAAATTCACTTTCAGCTCAAAGCTTTCCCTGCGTTTCCAGAGATGGAGAAATATGTCCTGTACTACGTCTTCCGCCTCATCAATATTGCCTAAACGCCTGCCTGCGAGCGCCAGCAGTTTGTCCCAGTATTGCTGATAGACCGCCTTGAACGCAGCTTCGTCACCCTCCCTTAAAAGGGCGGCCAGATCCTGATCGCTAAGCTTGAGATAAGAGGTCATCTTAAAACGAAAGTAGCAATTTAAGCTGACAGTTTTTAACTCTATCAAAGCGTAAAAGCCGTACCATTAAATGATACGGCTTTTTACCTGACTATATATAAACACCCGCCTTAACTGGCGGGCTGAAGGTTGTTAACTGTAAATGAAAGGCCGGCTGCCTGCCCGCTGAGAAAACGTTCTGCATCCAGGGCTGCCATACAACCGGTTCCGGCTGCGGTAATGGCCTGGCGGTACACCCGGTCCTGGGCATCGCCACAGCAAAACACCCCCGGGAGGTTGGTAGCGGTGGATCCCGGTGCGGTTTTGATATACCCCGTTTCGTCCATGTCTATGGCGCCGCGGAATATCTCCGTATTGGGCTGGTGACCAATGGCCACGAAAAGGCCGCTCACCTCGAGGCTGGACTCCTGCTGTTGTTGATGGTTGTATATTCTGAGGCCGGTCATGCTGCGGCCATCGCCCAGCACCTCCAGCGTTTCGGTATTATAGCGCACTTCGATATTGGGAGTGCTGCGCACACGGTCTGCCATCAGTTTGGATGCGCGGAATTCATCGCGCCTCACCAGCATATATACCTTGTTCGCCAGCTTTGACAGGTAGGTGGCTTCTTCCGCTGCTGTATCACCCGCGCCCACCAGCGCCACATCTTTCCCGCGGAAGAAGAAGCCGTCGCATACTGCGCATGCAGAAACGCCGGCGCCATTGTACCTGGCTTCTGACTCTAATCCCAGCCATTTTGCAGAAGCGCCCGTAGAGATGATAATGCTGTCGGCAAGTATGGTTTCCCGCTCGTCGACAGTCACCTCGTAAGGATACCGGCTGAAATCCACACTGCTCACATAACCGTACCGGATTTCCGTACCCAGGCGGAGGGCCTGACTGCGAAAGTCTTCCATCATGTCCGGACCGAGGATGCCCTGTGGGTAGCCGGGGAAGTTCTCTACTTCGGTGGTTTTTGTTAATTGTCCCCCGGGCTCTATGCCTGTATACATCACCGGCGCAAGTCCGGCGCGCGACGCGTAGATGGCGGCTGTATACCCGGCAGGGCCTGATCCGATGATCAGGCACCTGGTATGTGCTGTTTCCGTTAACATGGTTCTACATTTTAAATTACGCTCAGCTTACTACAGCATGTGCTTCATAATTCACATTCAGGCTGATCTCCACACTGGCCAGCGCTTTAGACAGCAGGCAGTTTAGTTTGGCATCAGCAGCGTATTCCAGGAACGCTTCGGCAGACAGGCCTTCAATGTGTGCGGCGTTCAACGTCAGTTCAATACCGGTGATCCCGCCTTTAGCCAGGTCGGCATTAACGGTAGCGGTGGTTTCCAGCGCTCCGGGTTTCAGTCCTGCCTTTGAAAGGGCATAAGCCAGCGCCATTGTAAAGCAGCCTGCATGCGCAGCCGCCAGCAGTTCTTCCGGGTTGGTACCAATTACATCGCCAAAACGGGTGTTGAATGAGTATTGTGTTTTATTCAGTACAAGACTGTCTGTAGTTAATTCGCCATGACCTGTACTCAGGTCGCCATTCCAAAGGGCTTTTGATGATCTTTTCATTTTGTTTGTGTTTTTGTTGATGTAAAGGTGCGATGAAATAGGTTATCAGATTTTCACTTAAGTTAAATAGAGGGGAAGAGGTAGCGGTTGGAAGCTTTTTGTTATGTATTCTGCAAATTTTTACCTATGTTGGAAATGTTAATCACACTCAAACTAACCTATTGATGATGGCTAAAAAATGGACTATTCGAAAGATCATAAGGATTATCTGGATATCCGGCGGACTGTCCTTTATGGCCTGGTTAATCTACTCTTACCAGGCACATGGTGTTGACCCGGCATTTTTGAAAAGTAATAAATCGGTTGAAGTAAAGGAGAACAGTGATTTCTATTCATTTACCCCATCTGCCGCGTTTAAGAATGTTTTAATCTTTTACCCCGGCGCGATGGTAGATCCGGAAGCATATGTGCCGCTTTGCAGAAAGATCGCGGATAAGGGCACAGCGGTATATTTGATAAAAATGCCCTGGCGGCTGGCCACTAAAGGTTATAACAAACCCAAAGGGTTACAGCTGTTCAGAGACACAGGTAAAACTTATATCCTGGCAGGGCATTCACAGGGAGCAAAGATGGCCGCACAATTCGTTTATGAAAACCCTGCACTGATAAACAAGCTGATACTGATTGCCAGTACCCATCCCCGGGATATCTCATTAGCTGGCAGCAAACTACCTGTCATGAAAATATATGGTGCAAGGGATGGGGTGGCAGACGAGAAATCTGTACTGGATAATAAACCAAAGCTTCCGCCGGCGACGAAGTTTGTACGGATAGCGGGCGCCAATCATTCCCAGTTCGCTTATTACGGTTTTCAGTTTGGCGATAACAGCGCAACCATCAGCAGAGAACAACAACAGGATGAAACTTTGAAGGCTATCATGGGATTCATTATGTAGTAATATCGAAGATAAGTTTTGTGAATGTTTATTGCTTTGCCGTGTTCTTCGGTTCATATTCCCCGTACACCGCATCACGAAAACGCTTATGCAGTTTCACCTTATCAAAAGGCATCAGCTGCGTAAACAGCACTGCTGTCAGATCATTCTTAGGATCCACCCAGAATAAGGTACTTGCCGCGCCATCCCAGAAAAATTCACCCACTATACCATTATTCTCATCTTTAGTCATGGGCGGCTGCGTGCGTACCGCGAAATCAATTCCAAAACCCACACGGCCCTTACTGGGCAGCCACATGCGGTTTGAAATAGTATCCGGCAGCTGGTTGGTGGCCATCAGCGCAACCGTCTCCGGTTTCAGTATCTGTACATTACCTGCACGGCCTTTATTCACCAGCATCTGTGCAAATTTCATATAATCGTCCAGGGTAGAGGTCAGTCCCCAGCCGCCCGGTGTTAAGGCATGCGCTTTGGTATGCATAAAATTGGCGCGTTCATCGGGCATGCGGGTAAGTGTACCATCTTCGCTGCGGTTGTACAGCGCTGCCAGTCTTTTTTGGTCGCTTTCAGGTATCACATACCGGGTATTTGTCATTTTCAGTCGGATCAAAAATGGTTTACCTTCAGGTATTGATCAAAAGGTTTACCGGAAAGCTTTTCTACCAGGTATGCCTGTACGTCTACTGAAACGCCATATGCCCATTCAGTCACCGGGGTGGAACTGCAGTGGAAGGCTGGCCAGCTTTTTCGCCATTTCAGCAAGTGTATTGTCGGGGTTCATCGGCTGCACCTTTTGTATGGCGGCGCCCAGAGCGGGGTGATTATCCACCGCAAATCCAGCAGTATGGCGGGTAAGATCGCGGATGGTGATGGGCCTTTTGGCAGGTTCCAGTATGAAATTACCATTGGCATCCGTACCCCTGTACACTTTCATATCCGCAAATTCAGGCGCATACTTTGACAGGGGATCATCGAGCTGAAAAGCGCCTTTTTCATACAGCGTCATCAGCGCTACACCGGTCACCGGCTTGGTCATGGAGTAAATGCGCACAATGGTATTGCGGTCCATCGGTACCCGGTTCTCACGGTCGGCAAAGCCATAGGCGTTATAAAACACTTCCTTGCCCTTCTCAAATACCAGGGCCGATAACCCCACGGTTTTGTTAGAATCGATAAAGCTTTTTAAGGTGGCGTCAATACGGGTTTTAACGCTGGCGTTGACAATTGCCTCCGGGGCATGCTTTGGATGCAACAGCTGGTAGGCACTCAGTACAAGGAGACCGGGTAATAATACGGCAAGCATGATCTTTTTCATACGTGGAACGGTTTAGTCTTTTAAATGGCTGTCTGAATGTAAAGATTTTTGGGGAGAAGACACAACCGTTCGTCAATAACCGGGCTAAACATCTTTCAGCCTCTAATTTCAGCATACTGAACAATGCTTATTGGCGCATCTTTTGATCCTGCTTTATCATGAATAACAGTATCCCCGGAAAAGTAGTTGTGATAACAGGCGCTTCAAGCGGGGCAGGCCGCTGTACCGCCCTAGAGCTTGCCCGTAATGGCGCCTGCGTGGTGCTCGCATCGCGCAATGAGCAGGCGCTCCGGCAGGTAGCGGATGAATGCAGGGATCTTGGCGCGGAAGCGCTGGTAGTACCCACTGATGTAACTGATTACGCAGCCATGCAACAGCTGGCGGTAACATCATTTGCATGGAAAAGCAGGATAGACGTATGGTTTAATAATGCCGGCGTGCTTGCTGCGGGCCCCTTTGAGCAAACGCCCTGGGCCATACATGAAAAGGTGATCAGCACTAACCTGCTGGGCTATATGAGAGGGGCATACGCAGTGCTGCCCTACTTTAAGCAGCAGAAAACCGGTACGCTCATTAACAATATCTCCATCGGCGGATATGTACCGGTGCCTTTTGGCGAAGCCTACAGCGCCAGTAAATTTGCATTGAGAGGATTTTTCGAGGCATTAAAAGGTGAACTGACCGGTTGGCCCCGTATACATGTGGTGGATCTTTTTCCTCCTTTCTTAGACACCCCGGGCATATTGCATGCCGGTAACTATACCGGGAAAGTGTTAAAACCTGCACCACCGGTATATGATCCCATGATCGTGGCCAATGCTGTTAAGGCATCCATACTGCGCCCGATGCCTGTCAGGTATCCCGGCGGAGCGGCTGCCATACTGTTCAGGCTGGGACACTCCCTTGCGCCGGAAACAATGATGAAGCTTACCGGTCTGCTGATGAAGGGATACTTTAAAGTGGCCCGGACAGCGGCAGACACAGACGGTAACCTGTTCAGCACTGTTCACTACGCCATGGGCGTCAGGCAAAATTCCCCCGCACGGATCAGGCCCGGCGCGTCACGAATATTGAACATTGCAGCAGCTGCAGCTGTTACCGGATTAACGGTACTCTTTTTAAGAAAACAGCTGCGCCATCCCGGTAAGTGAATAGCGAACAGGTGGCGCCGCAATTGCAGCATCACTGTATTCACTTCGATTTGTGCTCCATGTATAAAAGAAATGCATTTACCATCAATAAGCCCGTTTTCTTTGTATCATTTGCATTGGTGATGTTAAGGCCTCATGCTATGCCTGGTCTTCAGGGAATCGGCGGATGAGTGGTTCGCACGTGCGCAGAACTTCATAACGGAAAATCTTGGCTGGTTTTTGATCCTGGCGGTCAACTTCATCGTGATCTTCTGCCTGTGTGTGGCCTTTTATCAATCCGTACCCAGGAACTTAAATGATCCTTGTTCTACTTCCAGCACATCCGCTCCGCCTTTCACCGGCTTAAACCTTAGCTTCACCATCGCAGTAGCCCGGGGCGATACCTTGTTGTCTGAATGATGCGTGTGCAACACGTAATACAGCTGCCCTTTTTTATCTGCAAACACATCACCATGCCCGGTTCCGTTATGCCCCACCGTATGCCGGCTGATAACCGGGTTGCCGGTATATTTCTTCCAGGGACCTGCAGGAGAGGGCGCGGTGGCATATCCTACCGCGTAATCCTTATTCCGGAAATCATTGGAGGAATAGATCAGGTAATACGTATCCTTATGTTTTAACACCGTCGGACCTTCTGCTACCGGCCATTTGGCATTCGCCGTGTTCTCCCATCCTTCACTGCTCGATATACATTCTTTTTCAGTACCGGGAATAATATCTGACAGATCCGGTTTCATCTCCGTTACAAAAATGCGATTGCCATCCTGCAGCTTCACGTGGTAGAGATAAACCTTCCCCTTGTCAAAGAAGATGAACGGATCTATCTGCTTGCCGCTTCCGCTTAAAGGAACCAATGCGTTCTGCCTGAAAGGACCCGCGGGACCCGCCGCTTTGGCAATCGCGATCTGTTCGTTGGCCGTATAAGCCATGTAATAGCTGCCTTTGTAAGTAAACACCTGCGGCGCCCAGAACCCTTTATCACCAAACGTTTCGCCGCGTTTCAGCGCCAGCTGCCCTGCGCTGTCTTTCGACTGCTGCCAGCTTTCCAGGTCTGTAGAGGTGTATACCGGGAAGCCCTGGTTGCTGCCGGTGCCATAGAGATAATACTTTCCTTTATCAGGGAAGATGGTAGGGTCAGCCAGAAAAATGGAAGCCTGTTGTGCAGTGCTGTTCAGGCCATATGTCAGGCCTGCTGCAGTGAGTGCCACGTGGAAGATCGTCTTTAGAGAAGCCATAGCGGCTAATATACACAATTTCTTTTAGCGTAACGAAAACGGGCAATTGAACTAGTTGATAATAAGTATTACCTTTTCATACTATGAAAAGAAGATCATTCATCCTGTTGTTAGCCTTCGCAATGGCGGGGCGTACCTATGCACAGCAACCCGAGATCAGGGTAGCGTTGAAGACAGTTCCCGGGACGGGTCCGGGATCACCCCGGTTAAGCCCCGCAATGCTATACGGGTCCTATAGTTTTAACTTCGACTCCGCACGCAGCTTTAAAGGCATCCCCGCAACGCTGGCCAACCCCGTGATCAAAGAGCTGGATTTTCAGCCGCAGCAGGGAATGTATGAACTATACCAGCGACTGAACGGGCGGATGTCGCCGGAAACAATTGTGAATGAGCTCAGCAAATCCAGCACGGATACATTGTCCCTGAGTGCCCATCCCATCAGGCATATCGTATTTATCCTGTCCGGCTTTGCGGCAAACGGCAAAAGAGTATTGATAACAGATGCAAACAATAACCTTGACTTCGGCGACGATCAGCCCATCACTTATGGTGGGGAGATCGTGTTTAAAAATGCAGGGAAAGGAGCGTCCGTCACGGGCAGTCAGCCGGGTGAAGATGCTTATCCCTTTGACAGGAAAAACCATCGATGGGCAACCCTTTGCGCTCAATACGCTGCGCGGCAGGTATGTATTGCTCGATTTCTGGGGCTCCTGGTGTAATCCCTGTATAAGCGCTATACCAGACCTGGTGCAACTGGATCGGCAGTACCATGATATCCTTTCCATTGTGAATATTGCATATGATGAGCAAAAGAACATTCCCCGGCTGCAGCAACTCATTAAAACGCATCACATGCAATGGACGCACCTCTTTGAAGACATGAAGGATAATTATGGAACTTCCATCATCAAAAGATTCAAAGTAGAAGCATATCCCACACAGATCCTGATCGATCCAGCAGGAAAGATCCTGCTGCGTACAAGCGGAGCCGGTAAGATCAGCCAGGTGGAAGCCCTGTTGAAAGCAGCTTCCAGGCCTTAACCGCTTACCTTTTGGTAACCCATCCGCATTGAGCCCTGTTAAATCTCATCTTTGTGCTCAATTATGGAAATAGGTATTGACAGCTTTGCTTCAGTAGATCTGAACGATGATAAGAACGCTATATCGGCACACCAGGCCATTGCACAATTGCTGGACAGGATCATTCTGGCAGACACGGTAGGACTGGATGTTTTCGGCATTGGGGAACACCACCGGAAAGAGTTCCTGGATTCGGCTCCCGGCTTGATCCTGGCGGCAGCCGCCAGCCGCACAAAGAACATCCGGCTGACAAGCGCCGTCACGGTTTTAAGCACGGCAGACCCCGTGCGGGTATTCCAGGAGTTTGCTACGCTTGACCTGATCTCCAACGGCCGGGCAGAGATAGTAGCCGGCAGAGGATCCGCTACAGAGGCATTTCCCCTGTTTGGTTTCAGCCTGGATGATTATGATGCGCTGTTTACAGAGAAATTAAACTTACTGCTCCGGCTCAGGGACGAAGAATATATTAACTGGTCGGGCAGGTACCGCCCCGCGCTGATCAACCAGCCGGTATACCCGCGCCCCGTGCAGGATAAGCTGCCCGTGTGGCTGGGCGTAGGAGGCACTCCCGGCTCATTTGCCCGTGCAGGAAAACTAGGCCTTCCGCTCATGGTGGCCATCATAGGAGGGGAGACGCATCGTTTCCGCCCGCTGATAGACCTGTACAGGGAATCCGGACTCAAAGCAGGATTTCCGGCAGCACAACTGAAAGTGGGCGTCCATTTACCGGGATATGTAGCCAGCAGCAACGCAAAGGCAATGGAGGAATATTATCCCGGCTATGCGCGCATTATGACAAAATTTGGTAAAGAACGTGGCTGGCCGCCCGTGACCAGGTCCCAGTTTGAACGGTCCGTTGATTTGCAGGGCGCCCTGCTGGTAGGCGGTCCGGAACATGTAGCAGAAAAGATCGCTTATATCAACAATGCATTGGGAGGTATTACGAGAGTGACTTTCCAGATGGACAATGCCAGCTTACCGGCGGAGCAATTGATGGAATCCATATCCCTGATCGGTACGGAAGTGAAGAAACATTTTTAGATCGTCCTAACCTTTCTTTCTCAGCCTGCTCAGGTGCTCCGGTGTTAATCCTAAATAGGAGGCTATATAATACTGGGGCACCTGCTGGATAATGTCCGGGTAAGTGGCCACAAAATCACGGTACTGTTCCTCGTGGGTGGATGCGATGATCTTCTTCCGTTTTTCTTCTGCATTACAGAACACTTTCTCTATGATCAGCCGCCCGAATCGCTCCCAGATCTTGTATTGGTCATATAAGGCATTGATCGCGTCTTTCTGCAGGATGAGCACCTCCGCATCTGTCAGCGCCTCTATATACTGGCGGGAAGGCGCCTGCATAATAAAGCTTTGATAGTCGCTGGTAAATTGATTGGCGCCCATAAAATCTACGGTCACCTCTTTATCGTACAGGTAGTTATACTCCCGTAACACGCCGGAGTTGATAAAGGCAATAAACGTGCATACCTGTCCTGCTTTTAACAGCAGGTCTTTTTTCTTCAAGGTCTTTGGATGCAGGATGTTGGCCAGCGCTTCCCATTCTTCTTCATTGGGCTGTACTATTTTCCTGACAAACGCTTCTATTTTTGAAAGAGGCCCGGGATCTGTCATCAGCATTCTTTTAAAGTGCATCTGTATGCCTGGGCCCTACACCAGCCGCAAGCTTTGCATAAATGTACTTAAAAATCTACATCGGACAGCACAGCGGGCCTCTTCGTTTATTCCTCAACGCTGGTCTTTATTGTTCCCAGGAAGCTGATCCTGCTTTCCACCAGGTCACCTGGTTTAAGATAGCCCTGGTGGTTCATTTGTTTTTTCAGATATTGTTGCAGCACGTAAGGATGCATTTTTTCCCGGAAGAACTTACCGGTAAAAAGGTATTTGGTGACCGCGCCAAAAATGAAACCTGTTGACGGGGCATTAAAGACTACGCCCGCTGGTGTTCCCGTGATGATAATGCTATTGGGCGGAATGCAGTTCCCTTCAAACAGGGGCACATTTTTATCCTGGTAAACATATCTCTTTTCACCTTTGACAGCCAGTGATTGTTCAATGATCTTATCGATGTTCCAGACCATATCTCTGGCGTTTCCTTTTTGGCGTAGCTGTCCCGTTCACCTGCAGTTCCAGCTGTAGTTCCTGCACAAAGGCCCGCCAATCCCTGGGCACCACCATATAGGGGCCCGTTGGCAGGAATCCTTGCTTGCTTTTGGCGTCCGGAAAGCCTTTGCCGCCCGTAACGTTTTTACTGTCCATTTTACGCAGCAGGGTAGCCCTGTCTGTAAAATCATTCACCACCAGGAACCCAACCAAAATATGATCCAGGTCTGCGGGCGAACAGACTGCCGAGGGAAACACAAGGCCCAGTTCCACTTCATGATCCAGCAGCCAGCCCTGGGTGTATGGCAGGTGATGGATGGCCGGATCGGTATCCACATACTTGGGAAACATAAAAGGCTTCACCTGCCCGGTTTCCTTGCCGTGATCGGCATAGTTGATCCCAATGGCCAGGTGCGCATTACCAGCCACACCGGGTAAGAGATCCTGGTACTTTGCCGTAACTGTATGCGTGATGCTATGCACAGCTTTTACAACATCGTCATATGTGAGGTCTTGTATCACCTCAAATGTATTTTCCGCATAGCGGTTTAATGCTGCACTAAGGTCTACCCCTGTTACGCTTTCGCCATTATCGTTCAGCACTGCCATGATATGTACCTGGTCGTCTTGGCGGAACCTGCTGAAGGTAAGGGCTTCTGTTACCGGCTTTATCATATGCTCGGTATGCTGCAAACGGTCTTTCCAGCTGATGGCCGCGGCAACAACCTGGATATGTAATAAAGTAAGGAAGCCGGTGGCTGCCAGGTTGATCAATATACTGCTCATGTAATGATTGTTTTGTTAACGTCTATCGTTTGCCCGGAACAATTCTGTAACTCAGCCCTATTTTGAAAGAAAGGCCGCTGGATACCTCCGGGTTGAGCGGATCTTTGCGGTCGCCCAGCTCAAGGAAATCAACAAAGCCGTCTGTCTTGTCATCTTTGTTATAGATCTCCATATTCCTGATCAGCGTATATGCCGCAGTAGCGCGTACTGCCCATCTGGGGCTGACATAGTATTCTGCAAACAGCCCCGGGTTCACGGTATTGTATTCAAAGTACCGTTCCTGGTTCTTTAGCCGGTAGCTGGTCTGCTGTACAAACAGGTTAAAACCGGTATTCACTTTTTCGTTCACTGCATAGCTGATGGTGGTACTGCTGGGCAGATCGCCGAATATCCGCCATTTGTCATTGAGCTGCCAGTCAAGCCCCACCAGTATGATATACTGCGGGCCATAGAACTGGCTTCTGTAGCCAAGAATGGCTCGCCAGCTGAGTTCATCGCTTACCTTCCAGTTGCCCCTTACAATGGCGCCGAATTTAATATCAGCGCCTTTCACGTCTTTATAGTCGCTGTTCAGGAAAGGGGTCAGTAAGGCTGTCAGGTTGAAATTGCGGCTTAGCATAGTGCTGTAACCTACAGTGGGGGAAATGCTGTATACGGTCTTTACCTCGAATGCGGGGTGTGTGCCTGAGAAATTAAAGGCTTCCAGGTTGGCGCCCACCAGCAGGTACTTTGATTTGTCGGGACGGAGAAATATGGGGGTGGTGCTGGATACTTTAAAGTTGTTGCCGCTGAAGGTCTGATCGCCACCATGTGCTTTGATCTTCATCGGCATATGTTCATAGCTTATATTGACTCCTTCAATATAACCCTGGGCAAAACTGCATACGGGTAATAGTATGAACAGCAGCCTGATGGCTGTAGATTTCCTGTTAGGTCGCATTTGTTGATGTTTTAGTTCGTTTAGGTTTTCCGCGGAACATCACAAATGTATCTGACCCTGCCAGGGAGATCATTGATATTTATCAATATCTGTGTGGAGAGGTAAACAAAATTGCCGCATCAGGATCAGTAGTGGATAGATAATCCTGGTGCGGCAATAATAAGCGTGATATGCTGATATAAAAGCGTTGGAGATGTCGTTGCAGCAGTCGCTCCATCAGTTAAAACTACTCCTGAAAGCATTAGGCGACAGGTTGGTTTTCGCTTTGAACAACTTGGTAAAAGATGCCGGGTGTTCAAAACCCAGTTCATAAGCGATTTCGCTGATGGAGAGGGTAGTGGTAGACAGCTTTTCCTTGGCCTTTTCAATCAGCTTGTTGTGAATATGCTGCTGGGTACTATGTCCCGTAAGCACGGTCAGCATGCTGCTGAGATAGTTGGGAGAGAGGTTCAGCTGGCCGGCGATCTGCTGCACGGTGGGCAGGCCATGCTGCAGCAGCCTGGTTTCCTGCATGGATGCAGTAAGCACTTCTTCCAGCTGTTGCAGGATCTGGTGATTGGGAATTTTCCTGGTCACAAACTGCCGCTCATAAAAACGCTTGGTATAGTTGAGCAGCACCTCGATCTGTGATATGATAATATCCTGGCTGAACTTGTCGATGTTCGATTCATACTCGCGCTGGATATTCTTCAGCACATCAACGATGATCGTTTCCTCTTTTTCAGACAGGAACAGCGCTTCATTAATGGCATAGCCAAAGAAATCATATTGTTTGATCGTTTTTGCAAGTGATGTGTTCCACAGGAAATCCGGGTGGATCAGCAGCAACCAGCCGGAAGGCTTTTGACCGTCATCGTTGGGTGTAATTTCGATATGCACCAGTTGATTGGGCGCCACGAAAGACATCAGCCCTTCGTCAAAATCATATACCTGTTGCCCGTACCTGAATTTGCCGCTGATATTCCGTTTTAAACCCACGGAGTAGAAGTTCTGCAGCCAGCGGATCTCCTTTTCGTCCGTCTGGTAAGCTACCTGGCCATAATCCACCAGGCTGATCTGCGGGTGCTGAGGGGCGGGCAGGCCGCTCATTTTGTGAAACTCGCTGATGGTATTGAAGGTATAAACCTGTTTGCTTTTTCATGGTCATTAAAGTTAAGAAAGAAATGGGGCTTTTTATCCCTGTAATCACTAATGGGCCACAATGTCAGAAAGCATGAAGTATAACCTTCATGCTCCTGTGAACATTGCCTTGCATGGTCCTTACTTTATCGCTTCGAGAACGGCGTCTGCCATCGGTTCTGAAGAAGCGGGGTTTTGTCCACTGATCATATTCCTGTCACGCACTACAAATGCTCCCCAGTTCTTTTCACCTCTCTCATATTTAGCGCCGCATTCCCTTAACCTGGAGGCTAAAAGCCAGGGTGCGTTGGAGGCGGTGCCAAATTCAACCTCTTCTTCGTCGCTGAAGGCGGTTAAAGTACGCCCTTTGAACAGCCATTTACCCTTAGTGTCCATGGCGCTCAGCAGGGCGGCCTGGCCGTGACATACGGTGCCGATCACCTTATTAGCTTTATCCGCAGCAACGAGCAGGCGGCCCATGTCCTTGTCCTGGTACAGGTCCACAACGGGCCCGTGACCGCCGGGAATTACCACGGCTTCATAATTGGCAATGCTCGCTTTGGCCAGGGATACCGGATGTGTCAGATCACTGTCGATGCTTTTGAGATATGCCGCAAAAGCAACCGCTTTTTCCTCGCCTACTACCTTGGGATCCAGGCTGTGCGGATCTGCCGTTGGTTTTTTACCACCGGGTGTTGCCAGTTCCACTGTATAACCTGCGTCTACAAACCTTTTGTGGATCACTACGAATTCTTCCGTCCAATAACCCGTAGGGTAGTCCGAGCCATCTGCTCTTTTCCAGTTATCCGCCGCCGAAAGGACGATCAGTATTTTCTTGCCCTGGTGATTGTTTGATGTGGTTTCCACGGTAGTCTGTGCGTTGGTAGCTGTGGTCATGCCGCCCAGGAGCGCCAGCATAAGCACCAGCTGTTTAGTGACAGACTTGGTCAAATGTTTGAGACTTCATTTTTTATAAACTATTTAGTTGTGAATAATGCCTAAAGATTAATAATGAGTAATGCTTAGTAGTCAGTTGACTTGCTTAAGGCTTCGTTGGTGGCCAGATCACTCTGTACTCCCTGGATCTTGGCACCGGCTAAGTTGAAGGAATCTGAACCCATGAAGAAATGCAGCGGTGCGTTTTCGCTTTCAGCCAACTGGATAAATGCCAGGGCTGCTTTTGCGGGATCACCGGGCTGGTTGCCGGGAATGTCGTGCTGGTGTACATGTTCCAGGTCGCGTGCTTCCTTGTAATCAGCAATCGGGCTTTCAGCCAGGCGCAGAGAACCTTGTAAGAGGAAATTGGTTTTGAAGTAACCGGGGTATACGATGGTGGCTTTAACACCCAGTGATTTTACTTCTGCAGCCAGGGCTTCCGTTAAACCTGCTACTGCAAATTTTGTGGCATTGTAGATACCCCAGCCAGGGAAACCACCCAGGAATCCGGCGATAGAAGAGATGTTAATGATATGACCGGATTTTTTTGCACGGAGATGCGGCATAGCAGCCCGGATCACGTTCAGCGTACCGAATACATTGGCGTCAAAGTTCTCACGGGATTCTTTGTCTGTCAGCTCTTCCAGGGTACCCAGCTGGCCGTATCCTGCGTTGTTCACTACTACGTCTATACCGCCAAACTGTTCAATGGTTTTGGCGATTGCGCTTTTCACGCTCGCTTCGTCAACAATGTCAACGCCCAGGGGCAGGAAGTTGACAGCGGTGCCCAGGGATTCCTGCAGTTGTTCCTGTTTGCGGGAAGTGGCAGCTACCTTGTAGCCTTTTTCGATCAGTGTTTGAACCAGGGCAAGTCCCAGACCTTTTGATGCGCCGGTTACAAACCATACTTTGTTAGTGTCCATATCCTGTTTTTATTTTAGGTGATCAATTAATTACAATACAAAGGTGCTTCCGTTTGAACTGGCCGAATTGTCCAAATCATTGATTGTTTTTGCCAAATCAACGAAAAGCCGTTTTTTTTGCCATATAGTGGGTATTCGTATATCTTTTCCCTACCGCGCTGGCTACTTTTATCTCTGGTAGATACGATGTTGGAAACCTGCAATGCAGATCCCAGGAACTTTCATTTCGAAAATGATTCCATTACCTTTTTTGACTTTGATATTGTGGGCTACGGCTGGCTGGTGAATGATATCATGACCTTCTGGCAACACCTTGAACTGAACGTGTATACAGGAAGGATGATCAATTCTATACTTATAGCCATCCTTCACAGGTAAAGATCTATGTGGGTATTTTAAAGCATATTGCAGCAAACCGCCGGGAAAGGGCAATTATTCGCTAAAAAGCGATATATTAAGGAAAATGCTGCCCATGAAACGCTTCTTCCAGGTTGGCACCAGGTTTAAGATCTGCTGCGTGTTTATCGTCATAATCGTGCTGGTGCTGCTGAATAATTTAAGGGAGCGGAGAAACATGAGCCGCCTCGATCAGTCTATTTCCTCCATCTATAAAGACCGCCTGCTGCCGGCTACCTACCTGCATCGCATTGCCAATCACCTGTATGAGCAGAAACTGACAGGCGGTGAAGGCCACCTGGCAGCAATAGACAGCCTGGTAACGGTTTACGAAACCACCTACCTGACGCCGGATGAAAAGAAGAAATGGAGCTCCTTTAAAGCGCATCTGTCCGGCTATCGCACGCAGACCGCAAAAGGGGATAGCCTGGGCAGCCAGTCGGAATTCCGTGAAACCATTGCGGATCTCATCGGCCTGAGCAATATACAGATAGGAGAGGGCAAGAACCTTGAAACAGATTCTCATAAAGTGCTGAGCGGCTCTGTACTCAGCTCACAGCTGGAAATGACCTTGCTGATCATACTTGGCCTGCTGGCCACTATACTACTTTTTATGCTGGACACTGCCTTTGGCCCCACCGGGCCGCATAGTCTGAATTGAACGCCATCGCTACCATTCTATTTCATAAAGGGAATTCTCTTCTTCAAATTCCAGTTCAGAAGCGTCACAATGCAGCCTGGCCGCCTCGTTGCTTAGAAACTCCATATAGTTGTCATACGCAGATCCCGGGTACTGCGTCCGTTTCAACAACCTGGGCAGTTTCCTGAAAGACTCTTTCCCGCCACCCAGCAGGAAGTACTCCATATTCACACTTCTCATATATTGATACAGGCAGGGATTGGCGGCATGTATGGCGCCCTCCAGGAAGGGGGCTAAAAGGGTGGCGCCCTGCTGATCATATTCTTCCATGGATTTTTGCAGCCAGTGCTCCAGCATCAGGAAAATGCCCAGCTCCAGTTTGCCGGCTGTCACAAAGTGAGCGTTATACCGGAGCACGACCAGCGAGAAGAGCATATGCGGCCAGGAGATCTCACAACCGAATTGTGGAACGGCTTCACCGGTAAAAAGTGCGGATTCACGGATAAGCCGGCTGCCCTGCAGCGCATGACGGATCTCATAGGCCAGGCCGCTGATGATCTTATCCCTGTTTTTCGAACCGGGAACTGGTTTGAGCTGCTCATTATTCGAGAACCTGCTGATAACGCCATTCAGTATATTCAGGTCATCATAGGTTCCCCAGAGTTCAATACCCAGTCCCCCTTTAGTAGGTATGGTATAGAACATCTAGTAGTTTATGAGTATAGGAGATTGGTCAAATTGCATGTAATTAGCTGATTATGCTGCCAATATATAAAAAAATGTTAAGTATACAAACAATTGATCCCCAAATGACAATGCCAGGCTGCTATGCTTGGCAACCTGGCATTGTCCTGTTATACCCTGTTTAAACGTTTAGCTCAGCAAGCGGTAGGTTTGCCCCGTTTGCGCACCCAGCACACTTCTTACATACGCCAGGGCGATCCGCCGCATAGACACCGGCTCATGCCCGGGGAAGAAAGGAAAATAGGCAGGCGACTCTTCCGCCACACCCGGGCCTACCGCGTTGATCCGTACGCCGTTCTTTAATTCGATGGCCGCCCCGCGCACAAACCCCTCTATGGCGCTGTTCACCGCGCTTAAGGAGGCCGCCATCGGCACCGGGTCTACCCCCAGGCTGCCGGAGGTGAGCGTAAAAGAGCCATTGGGGTTGATATAATGCTGACCTATCAGCACCAGGTTCACCTGCCCCATGAGCTTACTGTTCACGCTTACCCGGAAATCCGCGTCCGTCATTTTTTCCAGTGGACCGAAATGCCCGTCGCCCGCTGCGCAGATCAGCGCATCAAAGGCGCCCACCTTTTCGTACATGGCTTTGATAGCAGCCGGGTCGCCGATGTTTACCTGTACATCACCGCTTTTGCTGCCCGCCTTAATCACCTCGTGCTCTTTTTCCAATGCGCTGGCGATATGTTTGCCGATAGTGCCCGTTGCACCAACAAGTATAATTTTCATGTTTTGAAAGATTTATACTGCAAACTTATCCCAATACTGTACTTTTGTCAAGTAGTCACCAGGATGTCAAGTAATTACCAAATGGTTGTAATTGCCAACCGTATTAAATCATGGAGATCAAAAAAAATCAGCTGAAATATCACAGCGCGGAAGAATGTCCTATCACCGCCACCATTGATGTGATCGGGGGTAAATGGAAGCCGCCCATTATCTGGCTGCTGCTCAAAGGCCCCATGCGCTTCGGGGAATTCAGCAAAGTAATGCCCAGCATTGCGCTCAAGGTGCTCTCCAGATGCCTCAAGGAGCTGGAAGCAGATGGTATTATCATACGCAAAGCCTACCCGGAGATCCCGCCCAGGGTGGAGTACTCATTGAGCGAAAAAGGGGAATCCCTGCGGGAAGTGATGTTTTTATTATCCAACTGGAGCCGCGTACATATCATGCACCAGGCCGCTGCAGAATAGTGCTGCCACCTGCCATTCAGATACAACTACCCGTGATCCGGAAACATACCCATCAGCAATCCAATGCACTTTTGTATTGTAATTGCTAAAGTATACACCATGAACGTAACATTGATCACAGGGGCCTCCGCAGGTATCGGCGAAGCAGCCGCCCACGAATTTGCCGCCAGGCAACATAACCTGCTCCTGGTAGCCAGGAGTGAGCAGAAACTAACTGCGCTGTGCACAGCGCTCAAAAATAAATACAGGATCGAAGCGCAGTACATCGTTGCAGACCTCAGCCAACCTGGCGCGCCACAGGCCATTTTTGAAGCCTGCCGGCAGAAAGGCCTGGAAGTACAGCTGCTCATCAACAACGCCGGTATTGGTTCCAGCGGCGAGTTCTATAAGAATGACCTCAGCGCAGAACTCTCCATGCTGCAATTGAATATATCCAGCCTCGTAGCGCTGACCCATTTGTTCCTGCCTGCGATGATCCAACGCAGAAAAGGGGATATTATTAATGTGGCTTCACTGGCAGCCTATTTCCCATCTCCGTATATGGCTGCATACAGCGCTTCCAAAGCTTTTGTAAAATCTTTTTCACTGTCGCTCTGCGAAGAGTGCAAACCATATGGCGTACAGGTAATGCTTTTCAGCCCGGGCCTCACCATCAGCAATTTTATGAACACTCCTGCCAATGATAATGCCTGGGGAAAAGCCTTAGTAGAAAGGGCCAACACGCAAACCTCAGAACAGGTAGCACACGAGATGGCCGCTGCATGGGAAAAGCATAAAACATTGCATATCTCAGGCAGGAAGAACCGGCTGATGTTGAAAATCGGTAGCTTAGTACCACATAGTTTTGCAGCCAGCTCTTTTGCCAAAGCAAAACGTAAAAGAGTAAACTTCAGTATCTAAATTTACCGGTATGAAGGGAAAGGAAATAAAGGCCATCCATATTGCGTCCATCGCCCAGAGCCACCAGGCCCTGGACATCGGCAAACCAAGGCATCCCTTGTTCAGCATTCTCCGTATTGAAGACCTGGCACAGGTGTCCGTAACGGAAAGAACACGCCTCACCTTTGATTTTTACCAGGTGGTACTGAAGAAGGAATGCCCTACAAAAGTTCAGTACGGGCAAACAATGTATGATTTCGATGAAGGCGTGATGTCTTTCTTTGCCCCCAGGCAGGTAACGATCGTGGACCCGGGCGACCTCTTTCCCAAGACCGGCTGGATACTCAACATTCACCCGGACTTCCTGCGCGCTTACCCGCTGGGACAAAAAATAAAGGAATATGGCTTCTTTGAATATGCCGTGAATGAAGCCCTGATATTGTCAGAAGAAGAACAACAGTCGGTAGAGCATATCTTTCAGCAAATAGAGCAGGAGTATCGCCTGGCCATAGATCATTTCAGCCAGGATGTGCTGATCGCCAACCTGGAGCTGCTGTTCACTTACGCCAACCGTTATTATAACCGGCAGTTCATTGTACGCAAACCCGGCTATCATGGACTGCTGGCTAAGTTGGAAGATCTGCTGAACACTTATTTTGAAACGGAAGTTGTACAAAAGGGATTGCCCACCGTGAGCTACCTCGCCACAACGCTGCACCTATCCCCGAAGTATTTAAGCGATGTGCTCAAACAGCTCACCGGTCTCACCGCCCAGCAGCATATCCACGAAAAGCTGATCGAAAAGGCGAAAGAGAAATTAGCGGCCTCCGGGTTGTCAGTAAGTGAAATTGCGTATGAGCTGGGTTTTGAGCGGCCGCAGTCTTTCAGTAAATTCTTTAAGGAGAAAACCAGTCAAAGCCCCATGGCGTTCAGGGCCCGGTTTAATTAGCGCGTACTTTTCCCCGGCATCCGTTAACCCAATCACCCCATTCATTAATCGCCGCACACTTCCCGGCCTGCATCTCCCCATCTTTGCAGCGTTAGATTTTTTTACCCCATTAATCACACCTAAAACAACATCCTGTGGAAAAGTCCAAAACATCCGCACCCGCAGCAGCAACACTTGAAATGAACATCGTTGCTCCTGCCAATGGCATACAGGCTACCGTTTCCGGCAACATTGTCTCTCCTCAAAGGAAGAAAGCCACGGAAACCCTGCAGCATTTTTTCCAGACAAAGCTCACTGGCAAAGGCACCGTCTCGGTAGATCCGGAACTGGAGGCCGCCCGTGAACGGATGGAGCCGGTAAGGCAATTGCTGAAAGACCTGGGCGTTAAACTCAGCGAACTGGAAAACTACCAGTTTAACGGCGCCGCGCACCGCATCGGAAAAACCACCATGCTGGTTACACCGGTAAAGAAGAAAACCCCGCCGCCCGACTGGAAAAAGATGGCGAAGGATATTACAGCGCAGACAAACCCCACACACAAAAAAGAACAACTGGATCGCTACCTCCCCAACAGAACAGCCAGCGGCGTGAAAACCGCTACGCTTTCAACGGCAGCAATCGCCGCCCTGGCCACACCGCCGCAACCGGTGATGAGAAAGAAACTGTTGCCAGTAGGCACCGCACTGATCATGGCCAATGAACTGGATCTGCGCAACACTACGCTGATGATCGATCCTGATGTGGATGAACTGATCATCGTTGCAGAAAAGATCAAATGCGGCAACAATGCGCTCATTACCTGGAAAGCGCCGGGTGGTTCAACGCCCGGAATGGCAGATGATCCCGATCTGGACGGAAGGGGATATAGCGGCGTACAGTTGAAACCCGGCACTATCCACGGACTGGATGGCGAAGACGGCTGGTCAGGCGCCAGCGGCAGGAAAGGGGCAGACGGATGGCGTGCTCCTTCCATTGAAATATGGACAAAGGACCTCTCTAATATCCCCAACATAAAACTGGATGGCGAAGACGGCATCAAAGGGGGTACCGGTCAGCGTGGCGGCGATGGTGGCAACGGTGCAGATGGTAAACCCGGCAAGCCATATAAACACGGCAAAAAAAGATGTCAGGTAGGAAAGAAAAACCTCGCAGGCAGCGGCGGCCATGGTGGCGATGGCGGCCGTGGCGGCGATGGTGGCCGCGGCGGCAATGGTGGTGATGGCGGCTACATCATTATCGGTGTGCCCGAAAAGTTTGAAGTAAAGACCAGTTGGGCGAAAGATGTTAAAATGTCGATGGACGGCGGACGGCCCGGCCGTGGCGGCGATGGTGGCCCGGGTGGAAAAGGCGGCAGGGCAGGCCATAGTGGTAACCGTGATGGATGCGACAGCGGCATCGATGGTAAAGACGGCGCCAAAGGGCAGCCCGGCGCAACAGGCAAGGACGGTGCAAAGGCAGGAAAAGAAGCAGATCTTGACATTGTCGTTTTTACAGAAGAAATGTGGGATGAACTGTATACACGTCCTTACATCACAGAAATTGAACCCTCCGCAGTATTCCCCGGCAGCAAGATCACCATCAGCGGTACCAAATTCGTAAAGAACGATAAGGTGATGATTAGCGGTATCGGTACCCTCAGCCACGTGATGAATGCAGATGAAAGCATTACTGTCACCATTCCCGCCAAAACAGGCGGCGGTACTTACCAGGTAAGTGTAAAACGTGCGGCTGATAATACAGAAAGCAATCATTGGTCTATCTGGGTAAAACCCCAGCTGGACAAAGTACCTGCTACCGTTACCTACGGTGAAACCTATACGCTTGATGGAAAGGCCTTCATGCCTGATGCCAGCGTGCTGGTAGATGGTAAGGCCATTGCAGCCACACAGGTTACCGCCACCAGGATCACTTTCAAAATGCCCGGCACCGGCGGCAGTGGGGCCAAAGGAGGCGAACGCGCCATCCAGGTGCGCAACCCCGATGGCATGGTCAGCAACACCCGTTATACAGGTACCGGCTCCGTGCTGGAAATACCTTTCAAATACGGTGTACACAACTTCTCCTTTGTAAACCCTGATGATGGCATACCCGATTGGAAAGCCTACGAAGCCACTTTCGGTAAGGCAGAGATCCGCTTCGAGTTAATCCCCGGCCTGGGGCATCCGCTCTTCACCGGCGCCTTTTACAAGTTCTATGAAAAATACCTGAAAGGCACTAAAAATGGCGGCCTCGCTACCGGTTTTTGTACAGCGATGAGCAGCCTGGTGGCCGACAAATTCTGGAAAGGGGATACCGATGCCTTTACCACCACCAAGGCCAAGATACATCATCAGCTTACCTACGTGCACGGCAGGCTGCTGAGCCGCGAAAGCCTTATCCACTTCCATGACCAGAGCAGGGAAGGCCTGGCGCGTATTGAACGCACCGCCCGCGAGATCGAAACCATATTCTATAAAGGTTGCGACCGTAACAGCGCTCCCTTGCTGTTCTTTATTCCCGCAGGCGCAGTATGGGATGCCGGCTATGTAGACAGCATCAAATCCACCCATTGTATCATGCCCTACAAGTTTGTATACCCTCACAAACATACGGGCACAAAGCTGAGCGCCGATGGTACTACCACCACCAATAGCCTGGAAGGCGTGAAACTGTATTGCTGGGATTGTAACCACCCCAATAATCCAAAATGCTGGATCGAGTTCAAAAAAGTGAACAAGGTGCTGCATTTCGATTACCATGTAGATGGTGCAGGCATCCGTTTCAGCAGCACAAATAATATAACGCTGGGCCATATCAGCAATGGCAAATATCTCCTGTCTGATCATGACCTTCCCTTTGGCGGACCAATAGGTTTAACCCGCTTTGTAATGGACTTCCTGCTGAGCCCTGCGGATATGCAGATCACCGATGAAGAAGGCAACAAGATCGGCTACTTCAATAAAAAAGATCTATAGTGAAGGAGATGACGCACATCCCGTTTACCTCGCACCCGGCGCATACCTGTTGCCGGTTGGTAAAACCCTTACACGTAAGATCGTTGGCAATGGCAAAGGCAGCTACACCTACAACAGCATTATGCCCGATGGTACTGCCGTGGTGATCCAGGATGTACAAACACAACCCGGCCAGACAGATGTATTTACCATGAATGCAGACGCATCACAACTACGCTTTGTGCCACAGGTGGAGAAACCGTTCACCCTCATCATCTCAAGAGTGGTGGGAGAGCAGGCGCGCTCAATATCCATCAGCGGTATCAGCAGCGCCCCCGGTAAGGAATGCGACATCAGCGTAAGCCCGGATCTCAGCCTGTTCAGGCTGGGCAATAAAGGAACATTGAAGCATGTAGAAGTGAAAGCCCTTTCAGTAGATCAGAAGGATAATAAACCGGTTAACAAACAGGCTAAGCTGCAGCTGCCCGCCAATCATGATCTCGTGGTATCTGTGGCAGACTGGGTAAAGCTGGATCTGCAGGCCGAAGCGCTTGCGTTTTGATGGAATGACAATGTAATAACATGCCAGGCAGGCTACCCATAAAGGTAGCTGCCTGGCTTTTTTTTGTCAGGGCCTGTCCCACCATACCCTGGTGCTCAGCTTATCTTCGCCCTGGTTCTGAATAGCTTTATTTACGTTCTCTGTATTAATACTCAGTTCTGATGTAGGATAGGTCAGCCGCCTGATAAAGGTGCCATTCGGCACATCCGGGTTGTTGGGCTGCCCGTAAGGATTAGGCGTCAGCGCCGGGAAACCGCTCCGCCTGAAATTGGCAAAAGCTTCGGGGCCGTTCAGGAAAGAAGCGATCCAGTACTGTGTATTGATCTGCTCCAGCTCACTGCCTGCCGTAAGCGGATGGGCAGATACATAATTATCCCTTGCGGCCGTAGGTACAGCAGAGTTGGGATCGTACACGGCCATCTGGTCCATATGTGCACGGATGCCATCCTCATAATACTGTGCTGCAGCACCGGTGGTGATCCATCCCCTGAAGCGCGCTTCCGCCAGCAGTAAATTGGTTTGCGCAGCAGTGACCAGGAACACGGGTGAATTTATTTTCACGATCCTGCGGCGGTCTACCTGGCTGTACTCATAGAAGCTGACCAGGCCATCAGCAGTAGCGGCAGCTCCGATGGTGCCGTTATCCCTGCCAATAGGCATGCCTATCTGTTTCGTAGGATCGGTGGTGCCAACAGCAACGGTTTGCCCCGCGCCGCTTTCAGCGCCCACATAACGTATGGCGATGGCCTGCAGCCGGGGATCGTTGGTATTCTTCAGCTGGTCTACAAATGGTTTGGTCAGGTAAAAATTGGCTGCTTCACTGCCGTTGAGCGTACCGCCGATAGGCTGCGTAAAGTTGGCATCGTGCCGTATATACGCATTATCGGCATTGGCAGTGATCACGCCGCCGTTCACTGCCGCCTGCACTGTGCTCTGGGCCTTGGCTGCGTCTACCTTGCCAAGCCGCATACCCGCCCGCAGCAGCAGGGAATAGGCAAACTTTTTCCATTTGGCTATATCACCCGCATATAATACATCGCCGCTTTCAATAGTGCCTGCAGGGTCAAGGGCCGCTGCAGCTTCGGTCAGCTCCTGTATGATCTGCGGGTAAATAGTCCTGCTGGCGGTCGTACTGCGGCAGCAGGATCCGGTCTGTTAAGCCCGCGCCGCCTTCCTTATACGGAATGTCGCCATATTCATCCGTCAGGATCATGAATACGTAAGATTGATAAATACGCGCCATGTTGTACATATTGCTCCTGGCGGGGTTATCTCTTGAACGCGTCAGCGCGTCGTAGGTGTTTTTGATCACGCTCTGGTAGTAAGCGGTCCACAACGGTTGCGTGGTCACATCGCGGCTGTCCTGGTTAAAATTGGCGCCCGCCAGCACACCGCCGTTGGGTGTTACCATCTGCTGTACGATCCCTACATCAAACACCAGTGATTTCACAGGAAAAGAGGTATTGATCACCGCCTGGTTCAACAGCAGCGAGGGGTCAAGCGATGTGGGATTTGTTTTGCTGATGTTCAGGTCCGACAACCCGTTCTCACAGGCAACTGCCGACAGTAACAAGGCAAATAAACTATAGCTGAATATCTTTTTCATGATGCAGGTTGTTAGAATTTAACGTTCAGGTTCAATCCAAGGCTGCGGGTGCTGGGCAGACCGGGAGACTCAAGCCCTACCTGGTTGTCAGAACCAAAGCCAAATGTTTCAGGATCGATATTGTCTACCCATTTCTTGATGATCAGCACATTGTTGGACACAAAGTCCAGCTTCAGTCCCTTAATAGGCCAATGGGGTGGAATATGTTTGGTAAAATCATAACCCAGCGTCAGCTGCCGCAGCTTCCAGTAGCCGCCGTTATACACAACGGATTCTACGATCTGCTGCGAGCGAAGATGTTCCCAGTAGAGTTGTGCCTGCGCCACCGCTTCGTTGGGCCTGCCGCTGGCATCTACGCCATCGCCCACCACACCGCCTTCACGGCCTTCCAGCGTCATCTTGTGCAGCCCATGACGTACTGCGTTGAAGTTGGTGCCAGACAGCATTTTGTTGCCCAGTTTATAGTCAATGAATACACTGAGCTGGATGCCGTTGTAGTTGAAGGTGTTCAGGAAACCGCCCACCCATTTGGGCAGCGCGCTGCCAAACAGCACAAAATCAGGTGTACGCTGCGGCAAGCCGTTGGATTGGAATATCCGCTGTCCGTTCTCATTACGTGCATACCCGTAACCGGCAATCTGACCGATCTCCTGGCCCACTACATGCCGGGTTTCTCCGTTGAATACGTGCGTACCCGTAGTGATACGTTCACCCGGTCTGTCTGAAATAATGCTCAGCACCTTGGTGATGTTGTAAGAAGTGTTGGCCGTAAAGTCCCAGCGGAATGACCGGTTCCTGACAGGCACCAGATTCAGCATGGCCTCAAAACCTTTGTTGCGGCTTTTACCGCTGTTAATGGGTGTATTGAGATAGCCCGATGCATCAGATATCTGCACCAGCACAATCTGGTCGCTGGTGATCTTGCGGTAAGCGGCCAGATCCAGGTTCACACGGCTGTCAAACATGCGCAGTTCCAGTCCCACTTCTGTTTCTGCCACCCGGCTGGGACGCAGGTTGGGGTTGGGAAGGGTAGTGCCTGTAACCGTGTTGCTGATATTACTGGTGCCTACAGGAACCGGTGTACCATTGGGATTGGCTATAAAGTTGGCATTTACGGTATAGAACAACTGATCTGAATAAGGCGCTACATCGCCATCGCTGCCTACTTCGGCATATCCTGCGCGTACTTTACCAAAGCTCAGCCAGGAAAGATGCGGCAGGTGCTCTGAAAACACATAGCTGCCCGAAACAGATGGATAATAAATACTCCTGTTCTCTGGCGACAGGGTAGAGAAGCGGTCATTCCGCAGGGTACCATTCAGGTAGAACACCTGCTTCCAGTTCAGTTCTGCTGCGCCGTAGAGCGAGTTCACCCCCTGCTCGTTCAGCGTATACACCGGGTCTTTACCACGCCCGTTCTGCACCGTGTACAGGTCCCTGATGATAAAGTCGGTCACTACCACATTATTGATGTCAGAACGTTTGCGCATACGGTTGCCCCCCACGTTTACGTTAACGCCCAGGTCACCAAATGTTTTGTTGGCATTCACCAGGAAGTCGAGGTTCGTTTCCCGGAAGCGGCGCGACTCCTGCGTATACACGCCGTTCACAAACCCGAAAGGCGCCGCTGCCCTGGAAGCCTGACCCGTGGGGAAGTTGTTCACGTCTTCATCGCGCGACCAGTAATCCTGTCCGAAGCGGCCCTGTACGCTCAGCCAGGATAGCAGGTTATATTTCAGGGTGATATTTCCGAATAAACGATCGCGTTTAATGTTATGGAATTGTTCTGCCAGTACCCAGTAAGGATTGGTACGGTTCGTGAACCTGGACCATGGATACTCATTGCCCGCTGCATTGTATTTGTTGGCGTCCAGCACTTCCAGTGGCATAGAAGTGGACATTGCCATTAAAGTAGTGGGGATGGAGTTATCCTGGTTGGCAATATTGGGCGGGTTCTTGTTGTTCTCCCGCGAATAATTGATATTGCCCGCTACCGTGAACTGCTCTGTCAGGTTGTAACTGAAGCCCAGGTTCATGGTCTTACGGTTAAACGTGTTGTTAGGCATGATGCCTTTGTTCTCCGTATTGTTCAGCGAGAGTCGCATACCGCCTTTTTCATTGGTCATATCAAATGCCACGGTATTGGATACGTTCTGTCCGTGGCGGTAGAACTCCTTGATACGGCTGCCCTGCGGCTGATAGGGCACTGTAAGGTTATCAAAGAGGATATGCGTCATGCCCGGTGCAAACTTTTCACCAAAAGACCACTGCCCTGAAGTAGGATTTGGTGAAGTTGGCCTTACGCCATTTTCTCCCTGGCCATAGTCGCGCTGGTAGTCTGTAAAGTCCAGCGGCGTATCGTTGGTATAGTTCAGGTTATAGCTAACGCCAATGCCTTTTACTGCACCCTTTGTCTTGGTGGTGATCATGATCACACCGTCCTTTGCGCGGGAGCCATAGAGCGCAGATGCAGGAGCGCCTTTTAATACGGTCATGCTCTCAATATCATCCGGGTTGATGCTGGAAAGGCCGTCACCGCCGTCTGCATAAACGCCGCCGCCTTTTACCGTGATGGTGTTGTCATTAAAATTGGTATTGTCAACGGGCACACCGTTGATAACGATCAGGGGATTGTTCTGCCCCGATAGTGACGACTGCCCACGGATGCGGATCTTGGAAGTGCCACCGGGCCCGGTGCCCAGGGAGGAGATATTAAGACCAGCCACTTTGCCCTGCAAGGCGTTCATTACATTGCTGGTGCGGTTAACGGTCAGTTCTTCCGGTTTAACGGCGGTTACCGAATAACCCAGGCCGCGGGCCTGTTTCTTAATACCCAGTGCCGTTACCACCACTTCACCGAGTTCCTGTTTTCCGGTTGTAAGCGTTACGTTGATCACGCTGCGGCCATTAACGGCCACCTCCTGGGTGGTGAACCCGATGGAGCTGAATACAAGCGTGGCATCGCCGCCGGCGGCTACGCGGAACTGACCGTCTGTACCAGTGGTCGTTCCCGCTGTGCTGCCTTTTACAACCACGGAAATTCCTGGAAGCTTCGTACCTTGTTCATCTGACACTGTCCCCGTAATAAATTGCGCATGAGCAGCTGACATAAGTAGGAGTAGCATGCAAAGCATGCCGGGATACTTTTTCATACCGTGGAATTATTGTTATTTCGACAAATTATCCGGTATTCCAGTCAAAAACTTCCAAAATAATACGGCGTAGAATTTTGTACATGCCGGATTGATAAATTTCCTTTCTTTATATACGCTATGACTCCATTTTCGCTACAACATGGTAAGTCCCCGGAACTACGCTTGTTCCCCCACTTGCTGGAACTGGGAATGAAAAAGAATGGCGCTATGCAGCTTGATACATTCCCCGCCACGGTCACAGAATGTATCAGGATCTATTACATCATTGAAGGAAAATTTGAATGGCGCATCAATCACCAGCCTTATTTTTTATACCCGGGCGATGTTGCCCTGATATTACCGGGTATATCCTTTGGCAGTGATAACGGTGTACTGGAGATCGGCGCCTTTACCTGGATGCATCTTGATATGCAGAAGCTGGACAATGGTCACATCCTCCCCGGCAAATGGAGCGGCCTTTCGGATACGGAAAGCGCCACCATCGGAAAGATGCTGTCTATGAACAGCACCCCGGTGCTGTCCAGGTTCAGTGAAGCCGGCAAGATCCTGAAATGCATACATACCGAGTTGTTGGCACATGAGATAGGCTATCAGACGCGCATCAATCACCAGGTGGATGAACTGCTCATTAAGATGATCCGGCACATGACACAGCAGGTGGTGCATCCCGGCCGCGATTTCCCGCAAACCTTCATGCGCCTGGAAGAGCTGCTGCGACAGGATCTCTCTCACCAGTGGACCGTAGAAGAAATGGCCGCCCTCGTTGGTCTGGGCACCACCTTATTTACAGAAAAGGTGAAAAGCTATTCAGGATTTTCACCCATCAATTACCTGATCAACATCCGTATATCGGAGGCCATCAAACTCCTGAAACGCCCCGATATCAGTGTAACAGACATCGCGCTGGACACCGGTTTCTATTCGTCGCAACATTTTGCGAACCACCTTTAAAAAGCTGACGGGTTACCGGCCCAGCGAGTTCAGAAAAAATCATTTGCGTAATGAATAATCACTATAAACATGAAATGCATCGTCACCATTGAGTTAGGAACAAACGGGGTAAGGATCTTTGCCTTCGACCTCGGTGGCCGTGTTATCGCTTCAATGAAAGGCTATTATCCTTCATTTCACACGGAACCAGACCGCACAGAACAAGACCCGGAGCAGATATTCATTACCACCCTCTACGTGATGAAGAACCTGCTCAATGAACATATACATCCCAAAAAATACCAGGTCGCATGCGTGTGTTTCAGCGCCGCCATGCACAGCGTACTGGCGGTTGACAAGAACGGTAACCCGCTTGGCAACGCCATTACCTGGTCTGACAACCGCGCCAAAAAAGAAGCGCAGGAACTGCGGAACACAGCCCTGGGCAGAAGCCTGTACGCGGCCACCGGTACGCCCATCCATCCCATGTCGCCCATGCTGAAAATAGCCTGGATCCGCCGTTATGATAAGGAGCGTTTCCGGCAAACCAGCAAGTTCCTCTCTATTAAAAGTTACATCATCCAGCAGCTCACCGGCGAATACCTCATGGATTACAGCATTGCTTCTGCTACCGGCCTGCTGAACATCCATACCCTTACCTGGGAAGCAGATGCGCTCAAATATGCAGGCATCTCTGCCACCCATCTGCCCGGGCTGGGACCCATTTTTGCCAACGCAGGCAAACTGAAAAAAGCTTACCAGCAATCCCTCGGACTGCCGCCGGTTACCAAGATACTCATTGGCTCAAGCGATGGATGCCTGGCTACTTTGGGCGATGGCGTGAAAGGAGAAGGTAAAGCCACCATCACCATTGAAGACAGCGGCGCCGTACGTGTAATGGGCCCCGCCGTACTGAAAGATGAACAGATGCGCTTCTTCAATTATGTGCTTACGGAAGACAGCTATGTATCCGGCGGCCCCACCAACAACGGCGGCAACATCTTTGAATGGTTCACCCGCCAGTTCGGCGATTTTACCAATCCCTTCGATATAGAACACAGCATGCAGCAGCTCATCGAAGAGGCGTCCAAGGTGCCCGTAGGAGCGGATGGCCTGCTCTTCCTGCCTTACCTGCTGGGAGAACGCGCCCCGCTCTGGAATGCCAATGCGCGCGGCGCCTACTTTGGCCTCAACATCAAACACGAGCGCAGGCATTTTGTACGCGCCGCCATTGAAGGCATCCTCTACGAAATATACAGCATCGGTAAAACACTCAGCGAACAACGCAACATCAGCAGCCTTTCCGTAAACGGCAGCTTCGGCACCATTCCTTTCTGTACACAGCTGATCGCCGATATGTTCAACAGGCCCGTACACCTGCGGCGTAAATTCCATAGCGTAAGTTATGGCGCCTGGTTACTGAGCGCCACTGAAATGGGCATCTACGACTCACTGGACCAGGCAGCCAGGACGGTAGAGCTGCCCGATGTGTATAAACCCAATAAGCAACACCATGCCGTATATGCGGATTATTTCTCTGTATTTGAAAAACTGAGCGCAAAACTGTCCGATGAATTTGAACTGATCAGCAACCTGCAGCAAAAACATACCGTAGCAAAAACACCCGTGAAACAGAAAACAAAACTGATATAAACAAACCTTTATTTATTAACCACGTGAAAAATGAAGCTAGATGCAAAAATGTACATCCTGGTTGCTGACAGCACTGTTATTTTTAACAGCCAACGCCGTACACAGCCAGCAGATCACCCGCGAACAGCTCATCGCAATGACGCCGGAATGGAAAGGCGAGCGCTTTGCCGATGGGCGGCCCAAAGTGCCCGACAGTATCCTCAACCGCATGAAGGCCGTTTCGCTGGAAGAGGCCTGGGCAGTGTTGCGCAATGAGCGCTATAAACACCAGTTTGATGGAAACTGGAAAACCATTAACCCGGACAGCGTACTGGTGGGCCGCGCCGTTACGGCCACCTTCGTGCCCGGCCGCCCTGACATCCATCGTGTGATTGACCGGTTTGGGGTGCGCGACAAAAGAGTGAAGTCGCAGAACTCATGGCCCATCGATCTGCTGGTACCACGCGATGTGTATGTAGTAGACCAGTTTGATGCCTATGAAGACGGGCCTACCATCGGCGACAATCTCGGTAATTCCATCTATGCCAAAACAGGTAACGGCATTGTGTACGATGGCGCTATCCGCGACATCAAAGGACTGAAGGAGATCGGCTCCTTTACTTCTTTCTTCCGCAGCTACCATCCCTCGCACCATCTCAACAACCCCGAAGGTGAGCTGAACACCACCCTGGTAGGCATTAATCAGCCCACCCGCATTGGCAAGGCCACCGTCATGCCCGGCGATGTTGTGCTGGGGCGCGATGGCGGCGTGATCTTCATCCCCCCGCAACTGGCAGAAAAGGTGGTCAGAACCTCGGAGATCGTACGCCTGCGCGATATGTTTGGCCATCAGCGCCTGCGCGAAGGCAAATACACGCCCGGCCAGATAGACTCCCGCTGGAGCGATGACATAGAAAAGGATTTTTCCCAATGGCTCAACGATCATATCAACGAACTGCCCGTATCCAGGAGCCAGATACAGGAATTTTTGAAAGACAGAACATGGTAATCCAAAACAACCCGTAACATGACAAACCACTCCTCCCGCAGATCATTTATATCCAAAGCTGCCCTGATGGCCGCCATGACGCCCATCGCCGGCGTATCTGCTTTCGGGCAGCAATATAAACAGGCAATAGATCATACGCCTAAAGCATCTGCTCCGGCAGACCTGAAGATCACCGATCTGAAATGCGGTTTTATCAGGGGCAGCGTCTTTGTGAAAATATATACCAACCAGGGCATTCACGGATGCGGCGAAGGCGTAGACGCCATCCCCGGCACCTATTACCTGGTAAAGAATTTTGGTCAGCGTATTAAAGGGCAGAATCCCCTGAATGTACACCGCCTGTTTGAAGATATCCGCAAATCAGGTTTCTTCCAGGGCGCGCAATCCGGTATATATGTAGCTGTATTGTCGGCCGTGGAAACAGCCCTCTGGGACCTTGCAGGCAAAGCCCTGGGACTGCCCGTATACCAGCTGCTGGGGGGGAAGTTCCGCGATAAGGTAAGGGTGTACTGCGACACCGCTTTGTACCAGCGTAACCTGCCAACACCGGCTGATTTTGCGGAAGCCGCCAAAAAGGCGAAAGCGATGGGCTTTAACGCCATCAAGTTTGACCTGGACCAGGGCAATGACCCCAATAAATACGACCGCTATAACTGGACCGCCAGCCCTGCAGAACTGCAACGTATGTACGACCAGCTGGCCGCCGCCCGCGAAGCAGTAGGCCCCGACACAGATATCTGTGCGGATATGCATGGCCGTTACGATGCGGTCACCGGTCAGGCCGTTGCCAAAAGAGTAGAGCCTTTGAATTTAATGTGGCTGGAAGAGCCCATCCCTGCTGAGAATGCAGAGGCTTATAAACTGATCACGGAATCTACCAGCACGCCCATCTGCGCAGGAGAGAACCATTACCTGGCCTATGGCTTCCGCAGGTTGCTGGAGACAGGAGCTGTAGACATCGTAATGCCCGACCTGCAGAAATGTGGCGGGCTGGGAGAGGGGCAACGCATTGCCAACCTCGCCAACCTGTACTACGTACCTTTTGCACCACATATGGTGGCCTCCTTCCTGGGCGCCATGGCCTGCGCACATGTATGCGCATCGGTGCCTAATTTCATGATCATGGAATGGCAGTCGTATTTTCATACAGAGCCCATGTTCAGGGAAATTGTCACCTATGAGGGTGAATGGGTAAAGGACAGTTTTATCACTGTATCAGACAAGCCCGGAATTGGGGTAGAGATCAATGAAGCCGGCATGAAAAAATATGCCATACCGGGCATGCCTTTTTTTGAGTAGACGCTTAACTGACCTTCACAATGGAGGTCAGTTACGTTTTACATCAACCGCATTGTATCCACGTGCGGTCCTTTCTTTTAAAAAGGTAACTTTATCGCCTTCTTTTACCGGCTGTGCCAGCTGGTTGATATGAAAGAAAACTCTTTCTTTTGATCTGTCTTCGGTTATAAAACCAAAGCCTTTTGACGAGTTGAAGTAAGAGATAGATCCGGTGTTGACAGCCGGCTCGGATACATCTTCAGGTCTCGGTTTGGCATCGATCCTGATCTGGTCCAGGGGAATTTCGGGAGCGCCGCCCTGGGGAGGTACGGAACTGAGATTGCCGTTTTCATCTACATAGGCCAGCATTTCTTCCAGTCCTTTGCCTTTGTTGTTGTTGTTTTTACGCTCCAGCTTCTTTTCTGCTTTTTCCTGTTTTGCTTTTGCTTTTCTGTTTTTCTGTTCTTTCTTTGAAAAAGAATCACCCATAGTGTTGTATTTCAGTTTATATGGCAATATTGCCGCCCTCGTGCTTCGACGGGGCTTATTAATAATTATCTCCTTCCAGCCTTACTTCGTTCACTACAATGAACTGTGAATCCAGCATGCTGCTGTTAAGTACTTTAATGGCGTGCGCCGCGTGGCTGTCCTGCGGCATGTCTACAAATGCAAAACCCTGCGAACGTCCTGTATAGTTGTCGAATATGATCTTAACTGAACGGACAATGCCAAATGCGGAAAAAAGGCCAGATAACTGTCGCCCGGTGGTCTGGCAGCTTAAATTACCGACAAAAATTTGCATACGTCAGGTTTTAAGAAGTGACAAATATGGCAGCTGTAAAAGCGAAGACTGAAATGAAAAGAGGTTATCCAGACTAGATCAGCAAAAGCCATGGCAGGCGCCCTGTACTCAATAAAGATAGGCCTTTATATTGAATAAAGGCCTAATAATCTTAAAATTAAGCAAATGTTGTGTTCAGTTGATCAGGAAATCACCGCTTTTGTCTGCCGCGCTTTTGCCCTTTTCACCTCTTCCAGGTAGGGCTTACGGTAATTTTTCATGAATTGTTTCTTTGCATCATGACAGGCGCTTACGCCGCCAATGAATTTCAGCGTTCTGATATAATACCAGGCAAGATCGATCTGCCCTGTTAAAAATCCGGAGCGCGCGCTCGCGGGATACAGGTGGTGGTTGTTATGCCATTCGCCGGCAACCAGGCCGGGCCACCACTGGTTAATGGATTTGTCTTTCGTATTATAGTCCAGTCCGGGTACCTGCTTGTCCTCGCCCTTGGCATGCCCTTCATAATTGAAGGTTCTTACGCCCAGGCCCCAGATAAAGGCGCCTGTCAGCAAAGCAGCCGTCAGGTAGAGGCCGCCGATGGCATAAAAGATGCCTATCCAGCAGACCCAGTTGGCAAAAGTGCTCAGCACGGTCCTTGCAGGGTGTGCAATAGAGCCCCATTTAAGATATTGCTGGTAGCTGTTGGCCTTTACACCCGTATGATCCAGCATGGCAGCCGCCTTTGCATAGTCCTTTTCCGAAAGGTCGCTCGCAATGGGCTGATGGTTGGCATCTGCCAGGAAACAGTACAAAAAGCCCGCTTCGGCATTATACGGATCGCCGGGCTGATCAGACAGTGAATGATGCACATGGTGTGATACAATGTACAGTTCTTCCGGTACCAGCTTTATCACGAGGTTGGCGGTAATAAACCGCCAGAATTTATTTCGGAAACGATAAGCCCGGTGCGTACCGTAGCGATGATACCAGATGGTGCCGTGTGTGCCCATCAGTATCATGCCGTACACAAATCCCAGCAACAGGTACCATACATTGAAATCCTGCACCTGCATCACAATGAACAGGATAGCGAAAGGCGCTAAACTCAGTGTGCAGCTCCAGGAGAAAAATGGCAGCCAGTTTTTACGGGAGGCGGTGATGTTGATCCTGCGGAGAAACTCGGAAAATAATTGTGTCGCTGTAGGTTTGCTCAGTTGACCGTCCTGGTTTTTCCAACCATAAGACGGCATCTTGAGCACATGCTCAATAAATGCCATATTGTATCAGTGAATTTTTAATCTGTGCAACAGATTGTAGGTGTAAAAAAAATGTATCCCCGGAATGGCGATAAAGGAATACGATGTCAAACCGATTTAAGAGAAAGCTAAAAAGATGAGAAGAATAGTCGTTACCCTAAAGTAAGAATGAATTATTCTGATGCAAGATGCTCAATCAAAGAATCTTCACTAAGATACATATACTATCTGAATTATTTGTGTTAAAGTTTTCACAACGGAAAAGGGAGGCCGCGTATGATAACATACGGCCTCCCTTGTTTAATTTTCGCAGGATTGTTTACTGTATGACTATTTTCTGTGTAGATTGTTTGCCGCCATTGCTCAGCACCAGTACATATACACCGGGCGCAAGATGCGCCGTAGAAAGGTTTTCCACTGCAGCGCCTGCACGTTGCTGCAGCACCACGCGCTTATTCACATCCACCAGCGATATCCATGCGGGCACATGGGCCTTATAACCATCTATCTTCACCACTAAAGTACTGCCATTGATCACCGGGTTAGGGTAAGCCACCAGGCCTGCCGTCTCCTCTTTCGCAACAGTTGTTGCAACAGGCGCCAGTGCGCTGATCACCACGGAAGATACCTTGTCATTCCAGGAACCATTCAGCAATGGATTATCCGCAGTAAGCGTAAGACTGCTGCCTGAAAAATTATCATCCTGGTAAAGCGTTACGCTGAAGCCCGGCGTTACCCTGATGGCAGTAATATCGTCATTGCGCGCACCATATGCCCTTAACTGTGTAAGGGTATAGCTGCCGGCGGGAAGATGTACGCCATAGCCGCCATAATTGATATCCTGGAAGAGAGATGCAGCTGTTACACCCGGCGTAGCATAGCTGAACGGAAAGTCCTGTTGTGCCTTTACAAACTGCGCTTCATATTCGCTGGTCCAGCCAAAGGCGATAGTGGCCTGCGCTTTGAGGTTCACACCTGCAGCGCCGCTCCAGAAGTGTACAAATTCGCCCATATTCATGCCCGGGTAGTCGTTGCCGTTTTTCCTGAAGTACAGCGCCAGCTGCACAAAGTACCGGTTCAATACCGCTGATCCGCCATACTGGCTGTAAATAGGGTAGAACCAGTTCTTAAACCAGGCGGTGTTGGCGCGCGGAAAATTATCCGTTTTGCCCATGAATTCATTGTATGCGTTGGTGGCGCGGCTTTCCAGTCCCAGGCCTTTGTAAACATCATACAGGTAGATCTCGCACCATTTGCTGTCTCCCCAGATACCAAAGGCAGGAGAGCCATGCATATTTTTACTCGCCAGTTCTACTATATGGCCTACTTCATGGGTCAGCAGGTTGTAATCGCCCTGGGTAGCGCCGGTCCAGGGACCCGGACCAGCATCTATTACATTGCGCAGATCATGACCTGCATCAAAATAGGTAGACGGATGACCGCCACTGTATTTGTTGGTATGCAGGATGGCATACATGTGCGGATCAGTGCCAAAGCTGCCATATACCTGTTTGGTATAGCGCCACACGGAAGACAAATACTGCCGCGGCCAGGTAACGGTGGTATTGACATCATTGTCATAATACAAGGCCAGGTCGTTATCTTCATATACTTTGGTCAGCAGCTGGTTATGTTCAAACCAGTGTTCCTGCCAGGTAGCAGGTGGCGTCTGGGCCTGGGCGCCTAAAGGACACAGCGCCAGTAAAAAGAGGGTTTTCAGTAACTGTTTTTTCATATATAGGATTGATGGTGAGGGAATACATAGGTGATATGGTATTGAATAACGGGTATGGGTTTACGGTAACAAGTTAGTCGTACAGATGTTTGCTAAGTACTACTGCAATATAACAAATAATTGATGATGAATTTTTGTATTTTGCCATTAACGGGTATATATCTCAAAATAAGCCATCGTTAATGCCAGACCAGCAACAGAAAACAGCAGTTCCGGTTACCAACGGTCATCCCATTGCACAGCATGCGGGCGACAAAGGGCTGTCACTCCCGGCTCCAACGCCTTTACAGTGGCAGGAAGAAAAGTCTGATATGCCGGATGAAGCGCATAACGAAACGGCATCCGCCCTACCCACTGTACAGCGCTTTGCGCTGCCTTACCAGCCTGCAGCTATTACTGTAACAGACGCAGCCCATGGATCATTTCCGCAACCCTGGCATACGGCCGCCTTGCCTGCCCGCTCAACGCCATCACAGTCCTCACTACAGCGTTTCTCACTGCAACTTAAGCCTGCGGCCCCTGTAACAGCGAAGGGGAAAGTGGCACAGCTTACCTCTGCCCAGATCCGGCTGACACCCGGGAAAGAAATAAAAGATATCATAATTCGGGGCCGCCCTCCCCGTGTGTACAGTGATTCTATGGGCGATCATACCACCGCTTTTATTGTACAGGTAGAAGGGATCAATATTGCGCTGCAGGGTAAGTCCGTCGAAGAGGCATTAGCGTATATGAGAGGCCTGTCGGACCATTTAAATGACTTGCCAGGCGTGAAGTTTCTGAATGAGAGCAGTATGATCGCCAGCCGGTTCAATAACGAACGGGATACCCTGAGGAGCAGTCTTGCTGCCGCAGACGCGGCAGGTAAGGACGGCAACATCAATCTCCTGATCAGCCACCTGCAGCAGGCCATTGCGGCCTACCTGGATGCCCGGGAGCTGGTGCCCTTCAGCACCGTAAATGTAGGTGTGAAAAGTAAGGGCACCGCAGGCAGAGGGCACGGTGAGACCCGTGGCGCAAAGATCCTGAGCGCCTTTGAAAGAGGGAAAGAGATAATAACTGATAAAACATTGCTGGAAGCAGTGTTCGGCCTGTTTGATGATCGTTCTGCCGGTCAGGTTGCCGTAGAGAAAAATGTAACTACATTCCAGGCCCTGACAGGAGGCGGTGTAGACGCAGCCAAGTTGGGAAAGGAGGGTGTTGTTGAGGAAAAAATTGGCTTCATTAAAGTGATATGGGAGCAGCATAAGAAAAGCATCGAGCGGTTATTCCCCAGGGTGTATGCGAAAATAGGGGCGCAATTGGCGGGTGACTTCTTTGAAAACCTGAAAAAGATTAAGCAACAGAATATCAGAAATCTCATCCATGATGTTAGGGCAGCGCTGAATAAAGCGCGCAACGGCGCTACTTCGATAGAGAAGGAAAAATTCTTGTGGGGTGAGAATATTAAGTTGTCAATTCTGAAATTAATAACCTCCACCTATAATGAGCAACGCACTGCAATGGAGCTGATGAAGGAGGTCTACCCGCTGAATAAGGAGCTGGGAAATGAATTCAGCGGCCAGATCGAAGACCTCCACAAAGAATTTGAAGATGTCAACAAGCTGGTAGCAGAACGCGTACCACAATACAAAGAAGGAAAAGACGTAATTGACAACGCGATCAACGCTGCATTGAAGCAATATACCGGGCAACGGAACGAAGGAGTGTTAACCGCCAACGCCCGCTCCGCCTTAACGGGAATTAAAGATTATCAGGGTAATAACCCTTTTAACGCATTTACGCCAGAGAAGGTCGAACAGCCGGAGAAGGCAAAAGCAGGCACCTCAGGAAGACCGGAAAAAGAAAAGAAGGAAGATGAAAAGCCCCGGGAAAAAGCCCCCGGTGTGAAAACCCTTGGCAGTCAGCTTAACCCTATGGCTATCCAGATTATATTGGATGAGAAGGGAGACATCAGGCAAATGCTATCCAGCGGCAGGCCGCCGTCTCCATTTACAAAAACGATGGGCGCACACACTACTGCCTGGGTGGTGCACCTTGACAGGATAAGGGCCAGGATCATAGGTAAAGATATTGCTGCCGCCGCCACCGCGTTGAAGGAAATGAGCAAGGAGGTGTTGACATTTGATGAGGATAGGAAGCGTATGCCAAAAGGCAGCAATGTACCGTATGTAAGGCCAGCTGCTGAAAAGAATATTAAGGCTAATGAAAAAGTAGTTCCGGAAAATGCAAACATCTCCACCATACAGGAGATGATTAGTGCCATACTCACGTTCTTTAACCTGATACCGGGTGTAACGGTTGATAAGATCGATACCACCGGTCACGGTGAAGGTAAATACCGGAAGGTACTATTGCTGTTTGAAAAACACGGGCGCGGCGCAAGTAAAGCCACTATAACGGAAGCCATTAACGGCCTGAGAGATGGAGGAAATCCAACATTGCATGAAGGATATATAAAGGAAGCATATCCGAAATCCTATCAATACGTCACAAATAAGCGTATGGTGGATCAACGGGATGAAAAAATAGAGGATAATGAGCTTGATCGGTTTACTGCTGAAACGGAGCCGGAGGAAGAGGAGGCTGCAGTGCTCAGCCCAAAAGAGACTATGGAACTGGAAGCAAAGAAAGACGATGCAGCATGGCTTACCCACGTCAATAATTGCCTGATCAATGCCATTACTGATGCCGCAGGTGTGCCCCGTGCTGATGGCGACACTATTATCCGCATCAGGAAACGCCTGGGGGCCCCGGTGGGTGAAATGTTAGCTGCCAGTACGGCCAACCTCGATATCATCCTGGAAGTGCTCGGTTTAGACGGCTGGGGGGTTGTAGTGGTGTATGAGGGTGATACTTATGTTGATGAATCGAGCAATGCAGATTCAGCGCCGCCTCTGTTTATCTATCATGATGGCATCAATCACTTTACCAAATTGTACACGCCCGAAAGGATAGAGAAAGATGCCGATAAAAAGCACGATGTTGGTACTTCAGTAGCAGCTATAGAAGAAGAAGATGATGATGATGATGGTACAGATATATCTGATCGCGAAGAAGAAGAAACGGATGCCGCCAAATCAGTTAATATTAAAAAGAGACACACAGAAGAAGGAAAGAGTAAAAGGCCCAGTAAAACAAGAAAGGCCTTACCGGAACTGGTGGAGGGCATAAGCGCGTTGCCTTCCAGCCGCGGGGGACCCGGCTTCGCATTCAGTCCTCCGCCATCATTGGCCCCTGCATCGTCATCAGATACAACCACCGCACCCCAGGAGATGGATGAGTCCATTGATGTGGAGGAAGAAAAAGGAAGTGATACGCCAACGGCGATGAACCTGGAAGATACCCCTTAAGTACAGGCGCCGTTATTTTCCAGGCCGCCCGGTTGCTTTCAATGCCTTTTGTATCACCGGCAACAACGTAGTCGCTATCCTGTCAAAGCCCAGGTCAGACAAATGGATCCCATCCACCGTTGCCTCATGGTCATTGCCCACCAGTGCTTCCGAAGGAATGTAGTATAGATTTTTGTAACCTTCTTTCAACAGTCTTTCATACGTTGTACGGATCTCCCGGTTCTGTGCCGCTACCCGCTGACCTAATTGCAGGTCCCAATACCCGTTTTCCCGGAAAATGGTCTCTACCAGGATGACCGGCACATTGGGTTGATGCTCCCGCAGGTATTTGATAAACGGATAAGATCTTTCCCTGATCTGCTCCGCCGAAGGATTGGGAATACAATCCAGCACATACAGATCTGCCGGAACAGTAGCCAGGTACTGCGCCACGGCGGCCTCCATTTTTGCGTTGCCGCTGAAGCCCAGGTTGATCACATCATAACCGGTGCGGCGTTGCAGCTGCGCCGGGTAGGCCATACCGGGCCTGCTGGCGGAAGCCCCCTGCACCACGCTGGACCCATATATCACCACGCGCTTGTTTTTGTTCACGCCCGGCTGCGCAGGAACGCGGATCTGCGCACTTTGCGCAACCCCGATCTCCAGCGAGTCCACGCTGTTATATAAAGGCAAATACAGCATGAACTGTTTCATACTGCTGTCCAGGTGCTGTACGATCAGCTGCCGCTGCGACGTGCCTTTAGCCGGGCGCGCTACGCTTACAAACTGCCATTTGCCGTTCTTCAGGCAATACAGGTCCAGGCCGCTGTGGCCTATAGGCGTCATGTTGGGCATATACACTTCTTCCGCCAGCTTCCAACGGGCACGGATCACCGTTGAGTTGGTCTCAAACAAAATGGCAATGCCCGCGCTCCGTTTCGCAAGGTTGCGCACTATGGGCGGCATCTCACGTGTTTCAGCGCTGTCTATTCGCTGGTAGGGCAGTTGTGTGGTTTTGGCTTTGCCGCTCATCAGGAGTGTATTGGCGGCTGCATAACGCAGGCTGTCCTGTGAAAAACAAGGTTTCACAAAGGACAGCGCTGCGCTGAGAAATAGCAGGACTTTCATTTTATACTTTTATTTCAGCAAGGATATTTTTCGGATACAATTATTCCCAAGGTCAGCCACGTAAATGTTACCCGCTGCATCTGTACATACATCGGTAGGCTGGTTCAGCTGTGCAGCTGCACCGTCGCCATCCAGGAAACCTTTACCACTGCCGGCTACCGTGCTGACCGTACCGCTGCTCAATTTACGCACTTTGTTATTGTTAAGATCAGCTACCAGTATATTTCCCTTGCTGTCTACCGTAATACCGTAAGGATCTGCAAACCTTGCAGCGGCGGCATCGCCATCCCTGTAACCGGTGGTTCCGTCGCCCGCTACCGTGCTTACTTCACCTGCCATGCTCACTTTACGGATGCGGTGGTTCAGCCGGTCGGCTACCAACAGGTTGCCGGCAGTATCCATTGTTTAAACCACTGGGAGTTCTTTAACCGGGCGCCTGGTACCATTGCCGTCTGCATAACCGGCCGTACCATCACCCGCAAGCGTGCTCACCTGTCCGTCAGGCGTAATTTTGCGGATGCGGTGATTCAGGTTGTCTGCCACAAATACATTGCCCGCATCATCTACCGCTACATCCAGCGGCTGGTTGAACATGGCCGCGTCTTTACTGCCATCAGCAAAACCGGCGGTACCGCTGCCTGCTAAGGTGCTCACGGTGCCATCTGCCGCAATCTTGCGGATGCAGTGATTGTCGCGGTCAGCCACATAGATATTGCCCGCCTTATCCACGGTCGATCTCCAGGGCAGGCGGAACCGGGCGTCTGTTGCAGGGCCGTTGGCAAAGCCGGCGGTAGTGGCGCCCGCAATGGGGCTCACCACGCCGTCAGGCGTAATCCTGCGGATGCGGTTGTTGCCGCGGTCTGTAACAATGAGATTACCGGCAGCATCGATGGCCACCCCCTCCGGACTTTTAAACCGGGCAACCGTGGCGGGGCCATCTACGGAACCGGCTGTTACATCACCGGCAAACACTTTCACCGTATATTCTTCCGACGGTGCTGAATAGGTGAATACGGGACCGCTGATTTCCATATTGCGCACCGCGATGGTGATAGGCCCGGTGCTGCCGTCTTCCGGACTTACCACCTGCAGCTGACCCGTGGTGGCTTCTATCACCACGGCCTCCACGCCATTGAATTTTACGGTATTCTCTGTGCGGATGCCACTGAAGTGCTTACCACGTATCGTCACAATGGTAGCCGCGTTACCTTCCAGTGGCCATACGGTGCTGATCACCGGCTGCAGGGCATTGGCAGGCTCCTCATCCTTATTGCAGGCCAACGTGCTGATAAAGAATAATACCAGGCAATATTTCAGGATCTTTTGCATAGGTATAGGGATTTAAGGTTTGGAAAGGATCATCCAGGCATTGCCTACCGCCCTGTTGGTACCGTCAGAAGGGCGGTTGCGTACCTGCCATACTTCTGCCAGCGGATGTTTGATCATAAAAGTGGAAGAGCCGCCGCCATCCACGTTAATGGCTATATTAGCGCCGCAGGCTTTGAGCATGCGCCCCAGGTCTGTAATGGTAATGCCGTTGGAATAATAAAAGCTGCGGCCATCTACCACAATGAAATACAGCTTGCCTTTGTTGCTCATGCCGATGCCCGTGCGCGGCTCAATGCTCAGGTCCGTCTGCGTCAGTATCACGTTATCTTTCACCAGCATGGGGCCGCCGCCCAGTGCATCCTCAAAATCATCTTTCATAGCGGCAAAGTCTTCGCGGTCGCCAATAAATACCTGGCCGTTCTTACGTACGCCCATAAAGGTGGCGCTGCGTGCATTGGCCCAGGTGGTCTTCAGTATTTTACCGTTGCGGATCAGTATACCGCGCGGCTCACCGGTAGAGGTGTTGAAGAAGTCTGCATTCACACCCGCCAATACCCGGCCTTCTGCAGGTTCCAGGTATCTTGCCATATCGGGTACGGTCTGCATGGCATAGCCGTCTACGTTATAGGGCGTGGCCGCTTCTACTTTCAGTTTCGGGTTGTTGAGATCTACCTCCAGTATGAACATGTGCATGGCATAGCCGGTTTTGCTGAGGTAGTGTACATCTGTTTCCCGGATGCCTTCGCTCACCTGGAAGATAGTGTCAGAGAATACCTGCGCCACCAGGTCGGTGCTGTCTTTTATCAGTTGGGTGAGCGGGCTTTTTATATTTACAGGTGGTACCTGTGCCTGTGAATCTTTTTCACAGCTGCTTGCCAGTATGAACAGGCTAAGCAATGCGGGTATCAGGTGCATATTTTTTTTCATGGTTTTAATAGTCATCGTTTTGTTGAAGAAGATTGTTAAGCGCCAGTTCATTCATCGGAATCGGATACTTCACTTCCCTTGGCGCCAGTCCCAGTTCGGCCGTTTTCCCGGTGCGTACCAGGTCGTACCACCGGTAACCTTCTCCCAGAAATTCTTTCCTTCTTTCCAGCAGTACGGCATCCAGGTAGGCGGCTTCACTGGCGGGGTTGACAGCCGCCAGCCCTCTTACCGCGCGCAGCTCATTGAGGCGGTGTAAACCCGCCAGTCCCTGTGCCTCTGCACTGATCAGGTACATTTCCGCCAGGCGGATCACCACCAGGGGATCGGTACCAGACTGGCCGCTGGGATATTTGTTGATCACCCGCAGGCCTTCGTAAGTGTCAACAGAGATGGCTTTGCGTTTATCCGTTTCTGTGAACAGGTCCATTGTTTCCTGGGTAGGGCGGTATACGTAGCTGCCCTTTACCGGGTGGGCATAGGTATAGAACAGGGTGCTTACCCGTACGGAAGACTCGATGGTGAGGTTCTTGAAAGAGAAGATCTCTTCGTTGTTGGCGGTAGCCCTGAAAATTTTCTCAAAGTCGTCCAGCTGGAAAAGGCCGCTGCCAATCACTTCTTCTGCCAGTGCGGCCGCTTCCGGTTTTTTGTTCTGCGCCAGCTTTACCCGCGCCATCAGCGCTTTGGCGGCAACGGAAGACACCAGGTAGTACTGGCCTGCGGCATAGGCAGGGGCCCTGTCAATCGCCAGCTGTAATTCCTTTTCAATAAAGGCCCATATTTCGGCTTCTGTGTTCCGTTTTACCTTTTCGGCGTTGTTCTGCTCCAGTAATGGTACGCCGCCCCAGCGGGTCACCAGGTTGTAGTAGAGATAGGCGCGGAAGAAATGGGCCGTGCCGGAGATCTCCAGGTTACGCTGGGTTTCGGGCAGGCTGGCTGTTACCTGTAAGAGGTTGTTCACCTGGTAAAGGGCGGAATAGTAGCCGTTCCATGCGGCAGACATCAGGCCGTTCTCAGGCCGCAGTATGTTGGTGATAAAAGTGTTCAGTCCCCCGTCGCTGGTAGCTCCTGCATTGATCAGGTTACCGCCGGTGATGTCAAAGGAAATATAAGACTCCGCGCCGGGCGCGTTTTGTACACGGTTGTAGATACCCACCAGGAAGGATTCCACATCCGCTTCCGTGAGGGTGTTGGTGGCCACGGCAGAGTGTGAATCCACATCGAGCATTTTACTGCAGGAAGCAAGCATACACAGGGCGGCTAACAGTACCGGTAATACGAATCGTTTCATGACAATAGTTTGCATCGGTTTAGAAATTCAGGTTAATGCCTGCGTTGAAGGAGCGGGGCTGCGGCAGCACCAGGTTATCTTCTCCCAGGAAGCGCGGATCCATGTCTGAGCTTACTTCGGGATCCAGCCCGGAATAGTTGGTGATCAGCCACAGGTTATCCGCCTGCAGGTATACCCGCAAACGCTTGATCTTCGCTCTCGACAGCCAGGAGGAAGGCAGCTCATATCCCAGCGATACAGTACGCAGTCGCAGAAAAGAGCCGTCTTCCATCCAGCGGCTGGAGTTATACAGATTATAGGCATTGTTATAAATAGCGCGTGGTACGGTGTTGCTGGTACCGGGGCCCGTCCACCTGTTTTCCGCTACCTTCTTTCTGAAGTTCACGGCATTCTGTCCCAGGCGTTCAATGGTGATGCGCGATGTAGCATACACATCCTGCCCGTACATATAATTCATGAAGATGGAGAGATCAAAATTCCTGTAGCGGAACGTATTGTTCCATCCACCGTAGAAAGAAGGGTTGGAGCTGCCTACTATCTGGCGGTCATTGATATCGATGTTGCCATCGCCATTCACATCTTCATACTTCACATCACCGGCGCGTACGCCGATAGCCTGCAGCGGCTCCGGTACTTCCTTGTCATCCTGGTAGATGCCCGTCATCTTATATACCCAGATGCTGCCAATGTCCTGGCCTACCTGTAAAGCGCGGTTAGCGCCTACAGACAGCGCTTCGTTATTGCCGATCAGGGAGGTGATGCGGTTCTTCACAAAGGAGATATTGAAATCAGAGCGCCAGTTCAGTCCGCCGAAATGCAGGTCCGTACCGATGGACGTTTCCAGGCCGTAGTTCAGCATGGAACCGATGTTGCTGGTAATGCTGGTAAAACCGGAGGTGCCCTGTATAGGCATGTTGTACAGCAGGTTGGTGGTGTTCTTCCGGAAGTAATCTACTGTCAGATTCACTGCACCGCCCAGCAATCCCAGTTCCACACCTGCATCCAGCTGGTTGGCCTTTTCCCAGGTGAGGCGGTTGTTACCGAAGCCCGTGATGGCAATACCGCTCTTTCCGTCGTAGTTATAACCGCCGCCGGTGAGCGACTGGTAACCGTAATTGCTCACGCCTTCCTGGTTACCGGTAGCACCGTAGCTGGCGCGCAGTTTCAGGTCTGTAGCAGGCATATTCCAGAAGCTTTCCCTGGATACCTGCCAGCCTGCAGATACAGAGGGGAAGTAACCATAGCGGTTGTCTGGCGAGAAGCGGGACGAGCCATCCGTACGGATAGACATACCCAGCAGGTAGCGGTCTTTCCAGGCAAAGTTGGCGCGCCCAAAATATGATTCCATGGCATTGCCATAGAGGTTGGTAGATGCGTTGTTGATAACGGAAGCGGCGGCCAGCACATCAAACGAAGGCGCGGGAAAACCGTTACCGTCAATACTGTTATTGGATACCATCATGCGCTGAAAGGAGTGACCCGCTAAGAGGTCCAGCTTCAGTTCGCCGAAGGTGTGCGAGTAGTTCAGTGTATTCTCCACCAGCAGGTTGGTGAGCAGCCTGCGTTCATCTACAATGCGGCCATTGCCTGTGCCGTAGGGATGTTGCTGGTTATAGTAGATGTAGTCATGTGTATAACCAATGTCTGAACCGAAGGTGGTTTTGAAACGAAGGTCTTTTGTCAGTTTCAGTTCTGCAAAGGCATTGCCCAGCAGGCGGTAATTTTTCAGGTTGGCCACTTCTTCCTTCAGGATCTGGATGGGGTTATGATACACCAGGTCTGCCGTGCCGCCCACATAATACTCGCCATTGGGCTTGTAAGGCCGGTCAAAGGGGCGTTGCGGCAAACTTCTGCCCATAACGGTAGAACCGAGGTTGGAACCGGGTACGCGGTTGTTGTCTGAATAGCTGAAGCCAACGTTTACGCCAACACGCAGCCAGTCCAGCGGTTCGCTGTTCAGGTTAATACGGCCGGTATATTTTTGCAGGTCGTTATAGATCACGGTGCCTTGCTGGTTCAGGAATCCGCCGGAGATATAGTAGGTGGTTTTGTCGTTACCACCGGATACGGACAGGTCTATGTTCTGCGTCCAGGCTTTGCGCAGTACCAGGTCCATCCAGTCTGTATCCGGCAGCCCGGGATAAGGATGGTCTATACCTGTAATGAATTTACTGTTGCCCGGCGTATAGCCGTATTGTTTGTTGTAATTGTCAATGGCTTCATTCACCACTTCCAGGTACAGCCTGGAGTCGGCCATTTGCACCTTGTCCAGGTTAGGCACTTCAGACACACCGGTGTAGGCGTTCACGCTGAGCTGCCCGCTGCCTTTGCGGCCGCTTTTGGTGGTGATGAGGATTACGCCGTTGGTGGCGCGCGATCCGTAGATGGCTGCAGAAGCGGCGTCTTTCAGTACTTCCACGGAGGCAATGTCTGCCGGGTTCAGTTCTGAGAGCGGGTTCATTTTGTTACCGAAATTGGTCATGGCGGCATCATGCGGGATGATGGGCACACCGTCTACCACGTACAGCGGCTCGTTGCTGGCGCTCAGAGAGCCGATACCGCGCACGCTTACACGTACTGCGCTGCCGGGCATACCGGCGCCTGAGGATACATTCACACCTGCCACGCGGCCCTGCAGCAGCTGATCGGGGCCCAGTACCGGGCGTGCGTTCAGGTCGTCCGGGCGAAAGGTGCCGATAGCGCCTGTCAGTTCTGTTTTCTTCTGGGTACCATAACCAATTACCACCACCTGCTGCATGTCGCGGCTTTCGCGTTTCAGGCGGATATCAAATTCCCTGCGCTGCCCCGCTTCAACGGTTTGCGTGGAAAAGCCAATGTAGGAGAACACCAGGGTAGCGGGCAGCTTTACATTGTTCAGTACAAACTGACCGTTGCCGTTGGTGGTGGTGCCGATGGTAGCGCCCTTCACGCTTACGGTTACACCGGGCAGCGGGTCGCCATTGTCAGCATCGCGTACGGCGCCGCTGAGCTGCACCACCTGCTCCTGCAGGGTGCCCTGCGCATCTTCCCGTTTCACGAGGATAACGGTTTTGTCTACGATGCGGTAGCTCAGGGGAGAGCCTTCCAGGCAGCGGTCCATCACCTGTTCAATGGTGGCGTCTTTCAGGTGCAGGGTAATTTTGGCGGCTGTTTTGGCCAGGTTCTCATCTTTGAAGATGAAGAGATAATCGCTTTGCTTGCGTACAATACGGAATACGGTTTCCAGGCTGGCGTTGCTGACCTCCACGTCAAGCCCTTTGTCCTGGCCCTTGGTGGCGGCGGATAGCTGAAGGCCCGCTGCCAGCATCAACATCAGCAGCGTTCTGAAGGGCCTTCCGCCGGGCGGAAGAAAGCCGCATTTGTTGGGTAGTGATCGTTTCATATTTAAGCCTTTTTTTTAATCATTCAAGGTGATAGCGATGCATAGGTGCAGCCGCTCCGGGAGGCGCCTTCCGGATATGCTACATGCTGCATATGTGAGTGTGTTTTATTTTTTACGGACGCTTACCGTTCGTCCCTGTATCTCAAAGTGTACATCAGCTGTCAGTTCCAGTATCTTCAGCGACTGCGCCAGGTACTCCTGTCTGCGCATGGCGCCGGATACATGTATATTTTCATCCAGTCCCTTTTCATATACTACTTCCACATCGTACCAGCGGCTGATGTCGCGCATCACTGCTTTCAGCTCATCATTCTTGAAGGCAAAGAGGCCGTTCTTCCAGCCAATGGCGTCTTCCGCTTCGCCGGAGGCGCGTTGCAGGCGGCCGCTGGATTGCTCCATGGTGCTTTGTTCACCGGGGGCCAGTGTGATGCGCTGGCTGCCGGATATCACGCGTACGGCGCCCTGCACCAGGGTGGTGGTGAACAGTTTTTCTTCACTATAGGCATTGATATTGAAATGTGTGCCCAGCACCTGAACGGTCATGTCGCCCACCTTTACAAAGAAGGGGCGTGTGGCGTCACTGGAAACTTCAAAATAGGCTTCGCCGCTCAGGCTCACCGTTCGGTCGTTTCCATCGAAGCTGGCCGGGTATTGCAGCGAGCTGGCGGCGTTGAGCCACACTTTGGTGCCATCTGCCAGTGTTACCCGGTATTGCCCGCCATTGGGCGTAATAAGGGTATTATGGCCGCTGCCGCCCTGGCTGTAGATCAGTTCTGCATCCTGCTTTTTTACCTGCTCTCCGCTGGCGGCCGCCAGGGGCCCGTCTGCCGCCTGATCCAGCACCACGGCCTGGCCATTGCCCAATACCAGGCGGGCTTTGTTGCTGCCGGGCGCAATGTCTGCCGGTGCTGCGGCAGCCAGTGGCGTGCCTGTTTGCGGCCGTTGTCCCGGCTGCAGCAGGAAGAAGGCGGCGGCGATGATGCCGCCCACTGCCACGGCAGCCGCGATATAACGCCAGCGGCGGAACAGCGGTACCACCCGCGCAGGCGGTGCGGCGGGCTGTATGCGCGCATGAATACCTGCCAGGAGGGAATCAGCAAGGCCTTGCGGCGGCGCTTCAAAGCCCTGTTGCCTGAAACGTTCCAGCATGTAGGCCCTGAGCTCCGTGCCGGGCGTGTGTTCCAGGTAATGCAGCAGCCAGCGGCATTCCTCGTCCGTCCACTGGGTTTTGGCCAGCAGTTCGCGTAAATATGCTTCAGATGGATTCAAAAGATCAGCTTTGGGCTTAATACACCATCGCTGTAAAAAAGGGGGGCTGTGTCGGAAAATTTTTTTTTTGAGCGGGAGCTATTGCTCAAATATCCTGGCAAACAGGGGAAAAGCGATGATCAGCGCCTGCCATTCGGGCTGCAGGCGAACATATTCGCGTATAAAACGGCTGGCTTTCGCAATGTGTTCCTTAACAGTGTAGTGAGATATCTGCAATTCGCTGGCCGCTTCCGCGTAAGTTTTCCCCTGCATCTTACACAGCAGGAACACTTTTCTGCGCTGTGGCGGTAATTGCTCAATGGCTCTTTCCAGCATGTCCAGCTGAATGGCGGTGAGCTGCCATTCATCCTGTTCGGGCTCCGCAACATCATCGGTAATAGCAGTCACTTTCAGCCGGCGGCGCAGCTGGTCGCGCAGGTAATTGAGCGAGCGGTTATAGCTGACCACGAACAGCCAGTTGCCAGGCGTTTGCCCCGCCTGCAGCTGCTTGCGCTTTTTCCCAGAGAGAGATGAACACTTCCTGCACAATATCCTGTGCAGCCGCATCCTCCCTCACCAGGTGCAGGATATTGGCGTATACGCCGGGAAAATACAGCTGGTAAAGGGCATCGAATGCCGCCATACAATCCTCTTTCAGGGATGCTACTAATGCGATTTCTCTGGACTCCTGCGAAGACATGCCTTTAGCTTGGTTGTTTATAATGCGCCGGCAAATATTCTAATTATTGGTCGATAGTTCACGTGGACTCCGGCAAGTTAATATAAAAATAATACAACTGGCCCCAAGTTTGATAAAGTTTTTCAAAGAAGCAACAGCATCATATTTTATGGGAAAAGACATTGACGCGGGAAGATCCGCCGGCCTGTATCCTTACCAGGAGCGCGATCTGAAGATCCTGTTTGAGAAAATTAACCATTCACCCAAAGGAAACCGGATACTCTATCAATTACCTACAGGCGGGGGCAAAACGAGAATATTCTCAGAAATGGCCAGATGGTTTATCACTACCTACCGGCAGCAGGTCATGGTATTAACACACCGTACCGAGTTATGCAGGCAGACGGCCGCCACCCTGAAACAGTCGGGCATCAGGAATAAAGTGATCAACAGTACGGTGAAGCGCATCTCCGCGCGGGAAGACTATCCCTGCTATGTGGGAATGGTGGAAACCCTGCGCAACCGCCTGCGGCAGGGACTTATAGATGTGTCTGATATCGGGCTCCTGATCATTGACGAAGCCCATCATAACTCCTTTCAGAAGCTGCTGAAAAGATTTCCCGGCGCTTTGGTAGTGGGCGTTACCGCCACACCGCTGAGCTCCAGTATAGAACAGCCCATGAACAAAACCTACCATGAGCTGGTAGTGGGAGAGAGCATCGCCAGCCTGGTGAAGCAGGGCTATCTTGCCAAACCCGTTTGCATACGCTATGATGTGGAGCTGCATTCACTGCGCACCGGCAGCCATGGCGATTTTACCATCAGCACTTCAGACGAGCTCTATTCATCGCCCGCCATGCTGGAACTCTTACTCCACACTTACGAAACACATGCAAAACATAAGAAGACGCTCATCTTCAATAACGGTATCTTCACCTCCCGGAATGTCTGTAAAATGTTCCGCGACGCGGGCTATCCCGTAAAGCACCTGGATCATCATCATAGTCCAACAGAACGTGCAGACATCCTGAAATGGTTCAAGAAGACCAAAGGCGCTATCCTTACATCTGTTTCTATCCTGACCACCGGCTTTGATGAACCGGCCATACAAACGGTGATCCTCAACCGGGCCACTACCTCGCTCACGCTCTATCACCAGATGATCGGAAGAGGCTCCAGGAGCCTGCCAAAGAAAAAGACTTTCGCCATCATTGACCTCGGCAATAATACCGAGCGCTTCGGCGAATGGCAGGAGCCGCTGGACTGGCAACTGATCTTTGAAAGGCCCGAACTGTATTACGAAACCATCCGCAGTCACAGCGCACAGGAAGCGCGCGTGATCTCACCAGACCTGCGCGCTAAATTTCCCAACACCCTGCAGTTCTCTTTTGATATCCAGGAAGCCTACCACCGCACCCTGGCAGATGGCCGGAAGCCGATCACGGTGATCCGCGACGCCATCCGGCAACATGCTGCCATGTGTATGGAAAACAGTGCATCCATTGCAGAAGCCCTGGAGCTGAGCGATGCGCTGGACAATGAGATCAGCTGGCGTGTAAAGCAGTATGGTAAATGCCTGGGTAAAGTAACCCGTAATTATACCGACTGGCTGAAGGAGGATTACAAATCGAGACTGAAACTGCTCATCCAGAAACTGATGCAGAAAAGCGTAACGGGTAAGAGCCGCAGCAAGGCGGCGTAGTATGCTGTTATTATTACACGCTACGCACGCAGTGCGGCACGCTCCAGGCTCGCGGCAAACAAAGGGGTTTCCCCGCGGTTATGCGCAACAGAAACCGGCTGCCGCTGCGATCTGAACAGTTCAAAGGGAATACCCTGCCGTTCCAGCCCCCGGATCATATCTTCCGTAGCATGAGAGATCACGCGGTTGGTAAATTCACATTGCGTGGCGCTGATCGCTTTTACAGAAAGCTCCCAGTGTACATGGATCACCACACGGCCTGCTGGTGTAAATACATCAGAAAAGGAAGTGAGTATCAGGTGATGGGGCTCCGACACTTCCTCCTGGTAATGCTGTACCATGGGCGAGCCGCCGAGCACTTCCACATTGATCGACATCCGCCGTCCATCAGCGCCGGTGGTAGTGGCGGCAGACACATGCGCCGGGGAGCATGACTGGTACTCTGCCTCTGATAAATTAAATGCCCATTCGGGTATATTGATCTTTTCGATTGGTGCATTGATAATGGCTGTAAAACTTGAATCCACTATCTGATCTGCTATTTTCATATCATGATGTTTTATGAGTGATGATTGACGGTTGCCTCCTGGCCCTGCAACACTTCCAGCAGTTCATCCGTTGTAAGGATGGCGTGCGCAAAGGAGGGCCCGTTGAGATCATGGGCAGCATGCATCTTTTCCCAGGTATTGGCCGCAGTAGCATCTCTGACCAGCGTAACGTGATAGCCCAGCTCCATGCCGAAACGGCCGGTGGACTCTACACAGGTGTTGGCCAGCATGCCAATAAGTATGATCCTGTCTATGTCGTGCTGCTTCAGCTGCTGATCAAGATCTGTGTTGGCAAAACCACTTTGTGACCAATGTTCTTTGATGATCACGTCGCCCGCCTGCGGCTGGAAATCATCATGGAAAGTGCCGCCCCAGCTGTCTTTGGCAAATACCTGCCGCTCGCTGGTAGACAGCTGCGTGGCATTGGGATATTTCCAGTTGGCCAGGTCGCCGGGCGTTGAACGGTGATGCGGTACATAGCATACCTGCAGCTGCAAAGCCCTTGCAGCTTTCATTATCTTCGCCATGTTCTCCAGGAGATGCACCCCTTCGATCACTTCCTTCGAGTTGGGGTAGGCCTTGCCTTCGGGATGCAGAAAATCGTTATAGGGGTCTATGATGAGTATAGCGGTACGTTTGAGCTGGTAAGGCCCGTAAATTTCAAAACCCCTTGCAGATTGATTGTCCATTGTGTAGAGATTTTAAGTTTGATCGGATCTTTCATCAATGTTTGATGGTAGCGGTACTCAGTTTACCGGAAGCTGTTTTGAACGGTTTGAACGCCGCCCGCATTTCTTTAGTGAATTGCTCCGGTTGTTCCCATGCGGCAAAGTGACCGCCTTTATGCAGCTTGTTAAAGTATACGAGTTGGGGATAAGCCTTTCGTGTCCAGCTTTCCGGTGCGGCGTAGATCTCATCGGGAAAAACGCTCACCGCCACGGGTAGCTGCACATTACGCGGATCAAAGAAACCGCCTTTGGCATGCTGAAATGCTTCCCAGTACAGGCGTGCGGAAGATACCGCCGTATTGGTGAACCAGTACAGGGTGATATTGTCCAGGATATCATCACGCGTTAAACCTTCCTGTTGTCCGTCAAACACCCTTGTGATCAGCTCATAGCTGCGGGCGTCATGATCCAGCATCCAGGCGGCCAGTCCAACGGGGGAGTCTTCTATACCATACAATGTCTGCGGCCGCAGGCCCATCTCGTTGGCATATCCCAGGCCCTTTTTGTAGAAGAAGTCTAACTGCTGGTAGGCGTTCTTTTCATCTGCTGACAGGCCTTCGGGCGCTGCGCCACCGGCGGATAAGGCTTTGGAAATTGCAGCGGGAACTGTAGCCGGCATATTGGTATGAATGCCCAGTAACTCCGGTGGCGCTATCAGTGCCATGGATTCTGATACGGCATTGCCCCAGTCGCCACCCTGCGCGACGTATTTTTTGTAACCCAGGCGTCTCATCAGCTCAATCCAGGCATTGGCCACCTTTACAGGATCCCATCCCGTGTTTACAGGCTGTCCGGAAAAACCATGGCCCGGCAGTGAAGGGATCACCACATCAAAAGCATCGTCTGCTGTGCCGCCGTAAGCGGTGGGGTCGGTGAGGGGGCCTATCACTTTCATCTGCTCTATAATGGAGCCGGGCCAGCCATGCGTAATGATCATGGGCAGGGCATTTTTATGTTTTGAGCGGACATGTATAAAGTGGATATCCACGCCGTCTATATTGGTCACAAACTGGGGCAGTGCGTTCAGCCTGGCTTCCACCTTTCGCCAGTTGTAATCCGTAGCCCAGTATTGCGCCAGCTGTTTCATGGTGTTGAGCTGTACGCCCTGCGTTGCATCGTTGACGGTTTCTTTCTGCGGCCATTTGGTGGCTGTTATACGCTGTTTGAGGTCAAGCAATTTTTCTTCCGGTATGTTCACATGGAAAGGCCGGATGCTTTCATCGCTTCCGGGTGTGGTGGATGCAGTGTTTTGTGCGTTGCCGGGTGTACCCTGTAAAGCAAGCGCTACTGCCACCATGGCTGCTGCGAAAATTCTTTTATGCGTTTTCATTGCGGTTTGTTTTAAATTTTCGCGCAAGTTAAATGCAAATGCCACCGCAAGGCAACCGGGAAAGAGCGATACGGACAAATCGGGAGGTGAAGCCGCCAGCCTGCCCCTTAAAGCTGCTCAATGCTGAAAGGCCCGTTTGTTATCATCTGGATTTTTGTCAACCTTCCACTAATTGTTCCCTGCAAATATTGCTGCCGGTAAGGCCGGATTTTTTCATGCCATGGTCATAAGCAAAGGAGATCCTGACGGTGGTGCCTTTATCATTTTCCATAGAGAAATGGCCATCCAGGTCTGCGCTCAGCCCTTCCATCAGGCACATGCCCAGTGAAGCGGGCTTCTTATGTTTAAAGCCGCTGGCGATGCCGATGCCGTTATCAGCAATAGTGAGGGTATAGGCAGCTGCAGTGGTATGTTTCAGTTTGATGGCAATAATACCCTGGCGGTTATCAGGAAATGCATACTTGATGGCATTGGTAATGGCTTCATTCAGTATCAGGCCCAGGGGCACGGCCTGGCTTACATCCATCTCCAGCGGTTCCAGTGTAAATTCAAAACGGATGCGCTGCCCGGTATTGAAGCTGTCTGCCAGGTAAGACGATAATTCACGGATGTAATAAGAGAGCTCAATGGAAGTGGCGTTGTCAGACCCGTATAATTTCTGGTGAACCAGCGACATGGCCTGTACGCGGCGCTGGCTGTCGCGGATAGCGGTAAGCGCCAGCTCATTGCTGATGTATTGCGACTGTGAGCTGAGCAGGCTCATGACCAGCTGCAGGTTATTCTTAACACGGTGGTGGATCTCTTTCAGCAGCCAGTCTTTTTCATGCAGCAGATGCCGTAAAGAACGGTTCTGCTGTTCTATTTCCTTTTGCTGCATTTGCAGCTGTTGATTGATCCGGTGCCTGCTCCTCAGCCGATCGAGCAGGATGGCAACGGTCATCAGCAACAGGGCGCCCGATATCCAGGCAGCTGCATAAGATACGGTGATAAGGCATGGCGGAGTAGTTAAAAGTAGTGATCCTGGCATACTTTAGTTTTTATGCATGACTCATAGCGGATGTGGCCATAAAGTGTTGTAGGTCCGGACAGAAGAGCGGCTATTTGCACACTGCAGGTAGGATAGTATCAGCCGCAATTAAAGTTACACTTTTTTTTGCGAAAAGCAGCGTCCCTTGCACATTCCATGCCGTGCGTGTGCAAGGGACAATTAAATACGGAATGGCTAGTTTTCCTGTTTCGATACACCTGCCAGTGATCGTGCATGATCCAGGTGCATCCTGAGCTTGGGTAAGGTCTTGGTAGCATATGCCTTCAATGCGGGATGTTCGCCTTGTGACACTTCTGTTTCAAACAGGGAGATGGCGGTTTCATGGTCTTTTACCTGGGATTGCAGGTAGGCCTCATCAAATTCCTTTCCCTTCAGGTTTTGCAGTTGCTGGGCAAGCAGTTTATGTTCGGCGTCCGGTTCTTTGGGCAGGGAGTCCCTGATGTCCCGCTTTACAATGGAGTCCAGTTCATTGAGCGCCATGGTATGATCGTTCACCATCATGGTGCCAAAGCGTTTAACAATGTCGGTGCTGCCCTGGATGGCGGCCAGCTGCCCGGCCTGTATCTCGGCAATGTTGCTCTGGGCGGCTTTCATCATAAAGTCGCGGTCTGTTTTTGACTGTGCGTTACTGTTTACAGGTAACAGCCATGAGAGGGCCAATCCGGCAACGCTCATAGCGATGGTTGAGGCTGGTTTCATGAGCTTGATTTTTAATATTTCCGATCAAAGGTTGTTCCATACTTTCACAAACGGAGGTGCAGCCCCGGTTGCATCACATTCAACTGTTGGTGCGTAATGAAGCCCCTGACGCAGCTTGCAGTAATTTGTTTATCTTTGCTTATAAATATTTGTTACCCAGTTAATTACTTACTTTTTTACCGATATTTTCCCCCTAAAAATCCCATTCCGCTTTGTTACGGTGTTTCCGCTCTAGGCCTTGCTGCCAGTGTATTACAGCAGGATATAAGCAGGATATAAGCAGCATGTAAGCAGGATGTAACCAGGATGTAAGCATACTATATATAGTGATAATATCCTGGCGATATCTTTTATAGTTCCTGAAAAAAAACTGCTATCAAGACTGAACCTTTATATGGTTCAGCTTGTTAATCCACTAAAAATTTTATCTTATGGCAACCTTAGAAGAAGGATTTGAATTTACCGGCAGCCTGGGGAGATATTCGGCTTACCGGATGAAAGGTTCGGACAAGATCGTGATCCGTAAAAAAGGAGGCCCCAGCAAGAAAAAGATCAAGACATCGCCCAGATTTGAGCGCCTCCGGGAAAACATGGAGGAATTTAAAGGGGTGGGAAAGGCGTCTCGTGCCGTTATATGGTCGGTAGCGCCCGTAAAACATCTTGCCAGTCCGCGTTTAAGCGGCGACCTCTCCTCCGTATTCAAAAAGATCCAGGATCTGGACCCTCAAAGTGGCAGGGGAGAACGAAACATTTACCTGTCGCAGCATCGATTTATGCTGGCAGGTTTCCAGCTGAATAAAAAGCATCCTTTCCAGGCTGTTGTAACCGGCCCCCTGGGATGCACCTTTCATCGGGAAACAAAAAGCGCTGTTGTACAGCTGCCCGGACTTGTAAAAGGCATTAACCTGCTGCTTCCCTGGAAACATCCCGTATACCGCTTTTCAATATCCCTGGCAGTGATATCAGACCTTATACTTGAGAAAGGTAACTATAATGACTACGGGCACGAGTGGGACAGAACAGACCTGTATACGGAATGGCAGGTGGCCAATGAGCCTTTTCAACCCCAGACCTATGAGCTGAAGCTGAAGGACCCTGGCGCCATCAAAGATACGCAAAGCCTGGTGCTTTCCATTGGCATCGAAATGGGCACGATTAGCGCTTACGGGGATATTGGCTTTGTAAAAGGCGCAGGCGCCGCCTGCATTTTAGCGGTAGGCTGAAAAAATAAAAAAAAGTTGTTAGTTTACCCAACCTTTTGCTGCTGTAGCCGCATCTGTAATATTTATTGCGAACCGACTCATTGCACATACCCGGGCATGCTGATGATCCCAGTCATGATAGCGAGCTTCCGGCCCTGATCGAGGGCTGCCGGAGGAATGAACGCGCCTTCCAGGAAAAGCTGTACAGGCGCTACGCCGGCGTCATGATGGACATTGTACGGCGGTATACCAGCGACCGGGAAACGGCCTTCCATATTCTGAACAATGGGTTCCTGAAGGCTTTCCGGCACATAGATCAATATGCATTCCAGGGCAGTTTTGAGGGCTGGCTGCGCAAAATTATGACAAACGCCGTGGCGGAACATTTTCGCAGCAACAAGGCCAAATCGCCCGTGGTTATCACGGCAGAACTACCCGAACATATTGCCAGGTACGAAGGGCATCAGCCCCTGGAATATAAAGACCTGCTGGCGCTGCTCCAGCGACTGCCGCCGGCCACCCGGATGGTAATCAATCTTTTCCTGATAGAAGGATATTCACATAAAGAGATCGCGGCCATGACAGGCATCAGTGTGGGCACATCCAAATGGCATGTGGCCGAAGGTAAAAAGCTGTTGCAGCAGCTGCTGCCCAACGGAACTTTTTAAACATGCAATCATAAGCAGATGAATGAAAAGCGCGGAAATATCGACAACTGGCTGAAAACAGCCGCTCAGCAGCCCGGCCCCGGTTTAGACCGGAAGGACGAGGACGAAGGCTGGGCCGGGTTGTCTGCTATGCTGGACGATGACCGGAAACGCCCCGGTATCATTGCCGGCGCTACCGGTACGGTATCCGGTTGGCGCCGCAAACGCTGGCTGCTGTTAACGCTGGCAGCCGGGGTGCTGACGCTTTCCCTGCTGACCTTCTCCCTGTTCTTTTCCAATGATACAAAAGTTATCACAGATCATACCCGGCCTTCATCCGGCCATACCCTTCACAACACGACGACTGGTGAAACAAATCATAACAACCGCGATAACAGTGCCGATGTAACCCCTGAACGGGCGCCCGCATCAACCCCGGCGATCATCCGCCGGGAGAAAACGGCAGAACAGCCTGCAGGCGGAGCCGATGACGGTGTGCCTGTGCGGCGGCCACCTGCAGCCACTACAAAGGAAAGCAGGGCGGACAACCAGTTATCCCTGCAAGGCGCTGTTCACCCGTTGGAACCACAGAAAGCAGCAGCCGATATGATCTCCGTGCAACATGAAGCAGCTGCAATGGAAGAAATAAAGACAAACGGCCTTTCCCTGCAAACATTGCCGCTGCCCCGGCATCATCCGCTCAGCCTCAACGGCACGGGCCAGCAGCTCCCGGTAACGCCGGCTGCCCAAGCTGCTGCAAAATATCCCCGATGGGCCATCCAGGCAGGTTTCCTGGCAACCACCGATGAAGGCCGCGGTGGGCGGGTATCCTTCCTATACCGTTTACCCATCCGGCAGCATTTTTACCTGCAGCCCTATATCGGCGCCGCCTATACGGGAGGCTACGATAAACAGCTGGGCCATGTTGGCGAGGAAACTGTGACGATCGGCAGCGGTCAGACAAGAACGGATTCTGTCTGGACCACCTACCAGGTAAAACATATGTGGAGCGCTGATGCGGGTATCCGGGTGGGCTATACGTTGCAGCGGTTTTCAGTGGGTGCAGGTGTGCGGTATCATCATATCCTGCATTCGGCGGGAGATACTATAATGACCAGGAAGGCGCTCAGTACGCCATCTGTTATTTCCAACAGCCAGGCCTTTTCAAAAGCAGCAGCACCCGGGAAACATAGCTTTTACGGTGAGCTGGAAGCAAACTACCAGTGGCGCTTCGGAATCATCACCGGCATCAGTTACCAGTTGCTGCTGCATGAAAACGCTTCGTCTGAGTGGCAGTTCCTGCAGCCTGGTTCCAACAGTTCCAGTTCTGTAAGCACCCCCGGGGGGTGGACAATGCCTGTGCTGAAAAACAGCCTGCAGGATAAAAGCAGGCTGGAGATCTACCTGCGTTTACCCTTAAAGCGTAAATAGAGGACCCTTTGGCGATGCCTCAGGAATTTGCGGACATATTTTGTGAGGATAACGATCGTCTGTTCGTTTATCTTTCCTTCGATCTGTTCTGTGTTATCAGCCACCAGCCTGATCTTCCGGACAATGGTGCCTTTGGGGGCCATGAAATTAGCGCCTTTTACGTTCAGGCCCTGTGTGAGCACTACGGTATCGCCGTTCAGCAGTTCATTGCCATTGCTGTCGCGGTGCACTGCTTTTACCTCGAAAACGCTCAGCGCCCAGTTGGTGACCGCTTCATCCAGTTCTACCGTTTCAATGATCTCATTGGCCCATTCCTGGTCTTTGTATTTGTACAGTATCCGGTAGCTCAACGCCTGCACGGCCGGCTCGGTATTCCAGATGCTTCCCGCCAGGCAATGCCAGTGTAACACATCGGCCGGGTTGTCCATAGCAGAGAGGCAGGTATTGCAGATGGCCACTTCGTTCTCTATTACGTCGCTGTTTTTCGGGCTCACCGCGTAGGCAGTGGTGGCCGCTTCATTGGTACACAGTTCGCAGGTTCCGTTGCAGCGTTCTCTTAATGCAGGAGTAATTGTGGTGTTCATGTATGTTGCTTGTATGAAAGCCGCAAAGGTAGGCATAGTTAGGCGCTGTAACAATGAAATATTTCAATGCAATATTTTTTCAATACCTGCATATCAGTTAATTATGCTACATTATCAACGAATTAGCAACATGAAGTGGTGATACCTGGTCGACAAGGCAAGGGTAGCGATTGAATGGAACTACACGATTGAGGGAAAGAAATGAAGCAATAACTGACTGCAGTAGGGTAGGCAGTATTTGTTATTTTTTATCGAACAACAGATACTTTGAGGAAGGATTGCAGGCAAATTGCGAAATGACGGTGGGGGATATTGCAAAAACATGACAGCACGATCAGTCCGCAGCGACCCACATGCGACCAAAAACAATAAGCAGCGTCAGACCCTTAATAAAAAAATGAGAGTACAGCGAACACCTTAGGTGGGTTGGGAGGAGACTTGGGGAGGTGGATGCCCTTCGTTAAAAAGGTTGCAAAGGTAACAAAAGAATATCTTTATCTTTCGTATCTTTGAGCATAAGAAATAAATGGAGTTTATGGATTATTCAGCACTTGCAAGGTCATACAATACTTTAAGCTATACCAACCAGCTTAGGGGCTTGCTTGCTGCTTTTTTCCAGACCGATAAGTACAAGGAATTAACCAAATACGAACTTGCGAAGACTGTTAATGATGTTGTGTTTAAGCATTATGACGGTGAACAAATATTGAAGTATAAGCTCGCCAAAGAATTTCGAAATAAGAAATATGTCGCAGCTTTTGAAGTCAAGGCCAAAAGTAGCAGGACAGATTTTTTAGTTATCAATGGCGATACCAAATCATTTGAGGTTAAGTCCAAAATTGACACGCTCAACAGGTTGAATAAGCAAGTCAGCGATTATGGAGATGTATTTGAGTTCAATACAGTAGTCATTGATAAGGTACATCTTTCCAATGTGATTGAAATTATCCCTGAGTACTATGGTATTTGGTACTTTGAGGGAAGTAAGAAAATAATTTACCGGACGGACTGAATACAGCCCTAAGATTAATGCAAACAGAACAACTTGGCATATTTAATAAAAAGGAGTTAAGGTTGTCATTTGGGAGCGTTGATAAGGATGAAATATTAGCGTCAAACGATTCTGCAAAAATTAATCAGAAGTTAAAGGAAATGTTGAAGAATCGGTATTTCGATAGATGGAGTTTTGTCCAAAGTAATTGGGACAAAATTCTCCCCATTGATTTACAGTTCTTTTTCAATACCAATGTTAAACCGGAAATAATCTACGGAGTCTGAACGTTGGTTTGATGCAATTCATTGGATTGTATTTTGATGCTCATGCAATATAAATAATGCTCCATAGCAATTCGTTTAAATTTTGCCTGGCTTTTTCCACTCTCACGACCAGCTTGAATATTAAGTAACGTTGAATACCCGGGATTTTTTAAACCTACAAATGGAGGGTTGTGTTGAAGCATTTCCTGAGTTGCTGGAGAATTTATGACGTCTGGAACGATGCGATTTTCAAACTCACTCAACGAACCTTTGATTGCGGCTTTATAACCAAAGTATTGGTTATAAATAGCGTCATAATAAATAAAACCGGGACTGATTGTGCCACCAGCGGTTAGATCATCCTTCTTAATGCCAACATAATCCCCTGTTGCATTCACACCGAAATTCTCCATGTGGGAAAGGTCAATGTGATTGTTGTCAGCTTCAATTACTATTTGGCCATGCTCAAGGTTTACATTCTGTATCTCTGTATTTATAGCACTTCTCAATAGGATTTTGCAACAACGATTAAAACCTTTCAGTAAAGTAATGATTTGCTTTAATGGAGGGCTTGGGTATGGCGGAATCTGGTCAAGATCAATAATCAAATAGTCTGTTGGACGAATTAGGCTTCGTACAATTGGAAAATCCTCAGCAAAGGATAATGGGAAAAGTCTGAATGCCAGTCTTTCAAAATTTTCCTGTAATAAGCCAAACTGCTTTTCAATGGTGCCTTGCTCTCCTGTTTTAATCAGATAAGATGAAATTACCGGAATTGCTTTCGGACTTGATGGAGATAGCCTGTTTAAATATTCGCAACGCTTTTCAAGGTTGTTTATGACGCTAAAGGAAAATGCAACAACCTCATCTTTCACCGATCCGGATTGTTTGAGGTAAACAGGAAGATCGACAAACACTCGCTGGGCTGTTATTTCATTAATCAAATCATTGTGTATGTCTTCAAAGCTACGCTGTGAATCAGCTTTTCTTGCCCTGTCGTGCTCTTTGACAATTTCAAGGAGTGGGTACATATGACTTCCAAAATTAAAAGATCTTAAAACCAGAACTTCTTGTTGCCTAACTCTGAAAGCTGGCATATATATTAAATTAGTGTCCATACGATACTTTTAATTGTTTTACTGTTTCGAGAAATTCATCAGTTGCTTCAAAGTTTTCATCATAGAAAGCCAATGATGAGGTGTAGATTTCAATAAATGAGTTAAACTCATCAGCTAACCAGCGATATTTTAGGAATATGTTCTCAGAAAATCGGCTGTTGGTCAGATTTTCAGTGATGTTCTGATTGTACTTCTCAAAGAAGTGCTCTTTGTCCTCTACTTTGAAAATATGGGAGAAGACATTCAGGTAATGTATTTCGCAACTGCTTTTTATCAGGGAAGAGGTAAACATAGAAGTAAACACCTGCACTCCCTCACTCGGATAAACTTCGAACTGTTTGATGAAATTTTTGGAAAGGACAATACGTGGAAACACGGCTTGCGTGGTTTCCATTTTATAAGCAGTTGCCAATGGAACACCTAACGCAATTGCGGATTTGTCAATAAACAAGCCATAATCAATACCACCTCTGAGAAAGTATCCCCGCTGTACAAACTCGAAGTACAACTCAGAAATCACCAGTAGCAATTCGACCAGTGTTTTTTCATCATTGGTGTTGAGATTCTTAGCGGTAATACAAATGTTGTCGCTGAAAAGATAGTAGCTGAATTTGTCTTGATCTAATTTGGAAATAGCACTGCTAAAAGTTTCAATGAAGTCGCTTGCCTTTTGTGAGAGACTGTAAAATAAACTGTGTCAAAGGTTAAAAAATTAAGACCTTTAACACAGTTTTTTTATGGAAAAGAAAGACAAATTCAACTACGAAGAGCTTAAACGCAAGACCCTGGAGCAATTACGTTCC
>Ga0065721_10003732_pt1 | contig 90854 bp, 82 predicted proteins | sample Mesricmetagenome_FD_59108 | JGI IMG/M metagenome (GOLD analysis project Ga0065721, IMG submission 59108) | Mesophilic microbial community from rice straw/compost enrichment Sample: eDNA_1 v2 (version 2) | ecosystem: Engineered > Solid waste > Grass > Composting > Bioreactor | place: USA: Davis... | reverse complement strand
GTGTACGGCAGCACCACGGGCGTCTACGGCGACTGCGGCGGCGAGCGGTTCGACGAGACGCGCCGCGTGCGGCCGGCCACCGCCCGCGCGCGCCGTCGCGTGCATGCCGAGGCGCAGCTGCGCGCCTGGGGCCGGCGCAGCGGCGTGTCGGTGACGATCCTGCGCATTCCGGGCATCTACGCGGTGGACCGCCCTGGCGGGCATCCGGCCGAGCGGCTCAAGCGCGGCAGCCCGGTGCTGCAGGCGGGGGACGACGTCTACACCAACCACATCCACGCCGACGATCTGGCGCGTGCCTGCGTGGCGGCGCTGCACCGTGGCGCGCCGCAGCGCGTGCTGCACGCCAGCGACGACACCGAGCTGCGCATGGGCGACTACTTCGACCTCGCGGCCGAGCTCTGCGGGCTGCCGCGGCCGCCGCGCATCCCGTGGCAGGAGGCGCGGCAGCAGCTCTCGCCGCTGCAGCTGAGCTTCATGGGCGAGTCGCGGCGCCTGGACAACCGGCGCCTGAAGCGCGAGCTGCGGCTGCGGCTGCGCTACCCCACGGTGCGCGAAGGCCTGCAGCAGCCGCTGCCCCCGGGGACGTAGGCGGCCGCGCTCAGATGCCTTCAGCCTTGCTCAGCGTGGTCATGCGGTCCACGCTGTGCACGGTGAAGCGGCGCGGCTGGCCGTCGCGGCGGACGTCCAGCGTCACCTCGCGCTCGGCCTGGCCGCCGCTCCACAGCTGCTTCCACAGCTGCTCCAGCGACTGCACGCTGGCGCCGTCGATGCGCTCGATGCGGTCGCCTGGCTGCAGGCCCGCGACCTCAGCCGGACTCTCGCTGTTGACGCGCAGCACCTGCACCTGGCCGTCGCTCTCCATGCAGTTCAGGCCCAGCCAGGCACGGCGGCTGGCGGTCGAGCTGCCCTGGCTGCGCAGCTCGGCCAGGATGGGCTTGAGCAGTTCCACCGGCACGAACATGTTGCCCGGCATCCGCGTGGCGCCGTCGCCGTCCAGCGCGTTGGCCACCAGCAGCGAGCCCACGCCCAGCAGCTCGCCTTCGGCGTTGAACAGCGCCGCGCCGCTGTGGTCGGCGCGCGGCGGGATGGTGAAGACAGCCTGGTCGATCTGGTACTCCCAGTAGCCGGAGAAGGGGCGGCGCGAGATCACCTGGGCCAGGCTCACGGCACCGCTGTCGCCGCCGCTGACGATCATGATCGGCTCGCCGTCGCGCAGCGCGGTGCTGTCGCCCATGGGCGCGGGCGACAGCGGCAGCGGCGTGAGCGCCTGCACCAGGCCGAAGCCGGTGGCCACGTCGTAGGCCACCACGCGCGCGGGCAGGCGGCGCTGGTCATCGAGCACCAGCTGCACCTGATCGGCCTCGACGATGAGGTAGCCGATGGTCAGCACCAGCCCGTCGTGGTCGATCACCACACCGGAGCCCTGACGCTCGCGACCCACGGAGTCGTTGGAACGCGCGTTCGGCAGTGCCAGCACTTCCACGCCCAGCACCGCGTCGCTGGCGCGGCGCAGCGCCAGCATGCGCTCCTGCTCGGACATACCGCCTTCGGTGGCGGAGGCGGCCGGCGGCTGCGCGGCGGCGTCCGGCGGCGGGCCCTCCTCCTGCGCTTGCGCCAGTGTCCACACCCCAGCACTGGCCAACGCCGCGAGCATCGTCAGGCACCATCGCAGGCGCGGTGCGGACAGCAGGTGGCGCAAGCGGCTGCGCGGCCGGGGGGACAGCAAGGAGGTCATGGCGCGCTCCCGGTAGGGGACTGCCTGAACTTAGGCAAGGCGCATGCCAATTCCCAGGTAGTGCGGGCGCGGCCGGCGTGCGGAACTTCACGAGGCGCAGGCCACCGGGCGGCCATCTCGGCGATGGCGTGACGGTTGGATGATGGTGACGGCCGTGGCGGCTGCCGCCACGAGGCGATCTCAGCGGCGGCGGCCGAAGGGCGCTTGGCCGCGCCAGTAGCGGATCATCAGGAATCCGCCAAGCATGCCGCCGAGGTGGGCGAAGTGCGCGATGCCGCTGCCGCCCTGCAGCCCCAGCAGCAGCTCCAGCCCGCCGAACACGGCCACGAAGACCTTGGCCTTCATGGGGATGGGCGGGAACAGCGGAATGATGGTTCGGTTGGGAAACATCATCCCGAAAGCCAGCAGCAGCCCGAACAGCGCACCGGAGGCGCCCACGGTGGGCGTCATCGAGCCGATGAGCTGCGTGAACACCAGCTGCGCTGCGGCGGCGGCCAGCACGCTGGCGACGAGGAACTGCAGGTAGCGGCGGCTGCCCCACAGCCGCTCGATCTCGCTGCCGAACATCCACAGCCCCAGCATGTTGAAGAACAGGTGCACGACGCCGCCGTGCAGGAACGCGTAGGTCACCACCTGCCAGGGCCAGAACTGGCCGCTGCCCAGCGGCCACAGCGCCAGCAGCAGATCCAGGAAGGCGAAGGGCAGCAGCAACTGGACGCAGAACATTCCCACGCAGGCCAGCATGAACGCTTTGGTGATGGGCGGCATCGGGGGCATGGCGGTGCGGCAGCGAGGCGTGCCGGGCGTCAGGGGCGGGGGAAAGCTGCGGGCCGGACCGGCGCGCAGCCGGGACGGTGTGCCGGCAGCCGGCGAAGGCGGCGTTGCTGTCGCAACCATGCGTGGTGCCCGGGGCCGGACTCGAACCGGCACGCCTTGCGGCGGGGGATTTTGAATCCCCTGCGTCTACCGATTTCGCCACCCGGGCCGTGGGTGCGAAGCAGCGCTCGCGTACTGGACGGGATTATGTCATGCGCGCCGGCATGCTCCGAGGTCGGCTGCGACAATGGCGCACAAACGCATCCATTGCCTGCCCCATGCCCACGTACAAGACCCTTGAAGAGTTCATCGGCGAGACGCCGCTGGTGCGGCTGCAACGCCTCGAAGGCGCGATGCTCGCCGGGCGCAACAACGTGCTGCTTGGCAAGCTCGAAGGAAACAACCCCGCCGGCTCGGTCAAGGACCGCCCGGCCATCAGCATGATCCGCCGCGCCGAGGAGCGCGGCCAGATCAAACCTGGTGACACGCTCATCGAAGCCACCTCGGGCAACACCGGCATCGCGCTGGCCATGGCCGCGGCCATCCGCGGCTACCGCATGCTGCTGATCATGCCGGAGGACCTTTCGGTGGAGCGCGCACAGACCATGAAGGCCTTCGGCGCCGAGCTCGTGCTCACGCCGCGCAGCGGCGGCATGGAGTACGCGCGCGACCTGGCCGAGCAGATGCAGCGCGATGGCAAGGGCCTGGTGCTGGACCAGTTCGCCAATCCCGACAACCCGCGCGTTCACTACGAAACCACCGGCCCCGAGATCTGGCGCGACACCGAGGGGCGCGTCACGCACTTCGTCAGCGCCATGGGCACCACCGGCACCATCACCGGCGTGAGCCGCTACCTCAAGGAGCAGAACCCGGCAGTGCGCATCGTCGGCGCGCAGCCTTCGGAAGGCTCGCGCATTCCCGGCATCCGCAAGTGGCCCGAGGCTTACCTACCCAAGATCTACGACCCCTCGGCCGTGGACGAACTGGTGCACGTGAGCCAGGCCGACGCGGAAGATATGGCGCGGCGCCTGGCGCGCGAGGAGGGCCTTTTTGCCGGCATCTCGGCCGCCGGTGCCTGCTGGGCGGCGTTGCAGATCGCACGCACGGTGCGCGACGCCACCATCGTCTTCGTCGTCTGCGACCGCGGCGACCGTTATCTTTCCACCGGCGTCTTCCCTGCCTGACTCCCCTTCCGCCAGAGCGACTCCCATGCAAGTGGACAAGGAAATCGACACCCGCGGCCTGAACTGCCCGCTGCCCATCCTCAAGGCCAAGAAGGCATTGGCCGAGATCGACAGCGGCCAGGTGCTCAAGGTGGTGGCCACCGACCCGGGCTCGGTGCGGGACTTCCAGGCCTTCGCGCGCCAGACCGGCCACGAGCTGGTGGAACAGACCAGCAGCGGCGACGAGTTCGTGCACTGCCTGCGCAAGCGATAGCCGAAAGAAAAACACCCGCGCCACGGGCGCGGGTGTTGGCTTCGAGCGCCGCCGGTGGCTTACAGAGTCAACTGTTTGAGGTAGCCGCGGAACCAGGTGCCTACCTCCGGGTGATCCAGCGCCAGCTCGACGTTGGCCTTGAGGAAGCCCTCCTTGCTGCCGCAGTCGTAGCGCTTGCCCTGGTAGCTGTAGGCGAATACCTTCTCGCGGCGCAGCAGTCCCGCAATGCCGTCGGTGAGCTGGATCTCTCCACCCACGCCCTGGTTCTGGTTGCGGATCTCATGGAACACGCCCGGCGTGAGGATGTAGCGCCCGGCCACGGCCAGCCGCGACGGGGCCTCCTCGGGCGACGGCTTCTCGACGATGCGATTGACCTCGGTCATGCAATCGCTCACCGCCGTGCCGGCGACGATGCCGTAGCGCTTGACGTAGGCCTGCGGCACCTCCTGCACCGCCAGGATGGAAGTGCGCCATTCGGCGAACTGCTCCACCATCTGCTGCAGCACGGGCTTCTCGCCCACCATCAGGTCATCGGCCAGCAATACGGCGAAGGGCTCATTGCCCACCAGACGCTCGGCGCACAGCACCGCGTGGCCCAGGCCCAGCGACTGCGCTTGGCGCACGTAGATGCACTCCATGTCGGCTGGCTTGACGCTGCGCACGACCTCCAGCAGCTCCTGCTTGTGGGCCTGCTCCAGGGTCTTTTCGAGCTCGAAGCTCATGTCGAAATGGTCCTCGATCGGGCGCTTGTGGCGCCCGGTGACGAAGATCATTTCTCGCACCCCTGCGGCATAGGCTTCTTCCACCGCGTACTGGATCAGCGGCTTGTCCACCACCGGCATCATTTCCTTGGGCTGCGCCTTGGTGGCGGGCAGGAAGCGCGTGCCAAGACCAGCAACCGGGAAGACGGCCTTCTTGATACTCATCATGAGGTTCGATGCTCCAACAAAGGGGCTTGCATGGGACACGGGTCATTCTGACACGGGCCCCGAAGCGCTCCGGCTACCGGGACCCGGGCTCAGCACGGGGTTCGGTCACAAGCAGAAGGCATGCCGCCGCGCCACCGCAGCGGCACCCGTGTCAGGCCGCGGGCAGACGCTGCAGCTGCTGCTGCAGCCGCTGCAGCGTCTGGCCGAAGTCGGCCAGGCGCTGGCGCTCCTGCTCCACCACGGCGGCCGGCGCGCGGGCCACGAAGCTCTCGTTGCTCAGCTTGGCGTTGGCCTTGGCGATCTCGCCTTCGAGCCGCGCCACTTCCTTGGACAGCCGCGCGCGCTCGGCGGCAACGTCGATCTCGACGTGCAGCGCCAGCCTGATGTCGCCTTGCACCGCCACCGGCGCCATCTGCGTGGCCTGCGCGAAGGCGCTTTCGTCAGCGAACACGCGCACTTCCGACACCTTGGCCAACGCCTTGAGCAGCGGTGCCGCGGCGTTGACGAAAGCTTCATCGCCGAAGGTGTAGAGCGGCACGCGCTCGGCCGGCGAAAGGTTCATCTCGCCGCGCAGATTGCGGCAGCTGCCCACCAGCGCTTTCAACTTGCCGACCCAGGCATCGGCTTGGGCATCCACGCGCTCCAGTTGCGGACGCGGGTAGGCGGCCGTCACGAGGCCCTGGCCGTCACCGGCCACCTTGCGCCCGGCCACCGGCGCCACGCGCTCCCACAGCTCGGCGGTGATGAAAGGCGTGATCGGGTGCAGCAGCCGCAGCACCGTCTCCAGCACGCGGATGAGCGTGCGCCGCGTGGCACGCTGCTGCTCGGCCGTGCCGGTCTGGATCTGCACCTTGGCGATCTCCAGGTACCAGTCGCAGTACTCGTCCCACACGAAGGAGTAGATGGCGTTGGCCACGTTGTCGAGCCGGTACTCGGCAAAGCCTGCTTCGACGGCCGCCTCCACGCGCTGCAGCTCGCCCGTGATCCAGCGGTCGGCCGGCGAGAAGTCCAGGTAGCCGCCGGGCACGCAGGCCTCGGCGCCGTGCTCGGCCAGGCCGCAGTCCTGGCCCTCGCAGTTCATGAGCACGAAGCGCGTGGCGTTCCAGAGCTTGTTGCAGAAGTTCCGGTAGCCCTCGCAGCGCTTGGAGTCGAAGTTGATGTTGCGCCCCAGGCTCGCCAGCGCGGCGAAGGTGAAGCGCAGCGCATCGGCGCCGTAGCCGGGAATGCCTTCCGGGAACTCCTTCTGCGTGTCCTTGCGCACGCGCGGCGCGGTCTCGGGCTTGCGCAGCCCGGTGGAGCGCTTCTGCAGCAGCGGCTCCAGCGCGATGCCGTCGATGAGGTCCACCGGGTCGAGCACGTTGCCCTCGGACTTGCTCATCTTCTTGCCCTGCGCGTCGCGCACCAGGCCGTGGATGTAGACGTGCCGGAAGGGCACCTGGCCGGTGAAGTGCACCGTCATCATGATCATCCGGGCGACCCAGAAGAAGATGATGTCGAAACCCGTGACCAGCACGGAGGAGGGCAGGAACAGGTCCAGCTCGGGCGTCTTCTCGGGCCAGCCCAGGCTGGAGAAGGGCACCAGCGCCGAGGAGTACCAGGTGTCGAGCACGTCCTCGTCGCGGGTGAGCTCGCCGCGGTAGCCGGCGGCCTCGGCCTTGGCGCGGGCCTCCTCCTCGTTGCGCGCCACGAAGATCTCGCCACCGCTGCCGTACCAGGCCGGAATCTGGTGGCCCCACCACAGCTGGCGGCTGATGCACCAGTCCTGGATGTTCTTCATCCACTGGTGGTAGGTGTTGATCCACTGCTCGGGCACGAACTTCACCGAGCCGTCATCGACCACCTGGATGGCTTTCTCGGCGATGGACTTGCCGTCGGCGCCGGGCTTGGTCATGGCCACGAACCACTGGTCGGTGAGCATGGGCTCGACGATCTGCCCGGTGCGTGCGCAACGGGGCACCATCAGCTTGTGCTTCTTGACCTCGGCCAGCAGACTCTGCGCTTCCAGGTCGGCCACGATGCGCTTGCGCGCCTCGAAGCGGTCCAGGCCGCGGTAGGCCTCGGGCGCCTGCTCGTTGAGCTTCGCATCGAGGGTGAAGATGTTGATCATGGGCAGGCCGTGGCGCTGGCCCACCGCGTAGTCATTCTGGTCGTGCGCGGGCGTGACCTTGACCACGCCGGTGCCGAACTCGCGGTCCACGTACTCGTCGGCGATCACGGGAATGGTGCGGCCCGTCAGCGGCAGCGTGACCTGCTTGCCGATGAGCGCGGCGTAGCGCTCGTCCTCCGGATGCACCATGACGGCCACGTCGCCCAGCATGGTCTCGGGGCGGGTGGTGGCCACGGTCAACTCGCCGGAGCCGTCGGCCAGCGGGTAGCGGATGTGCCACAGCGAGCCGTCCTCCTCCTCGCTCTCGACTTCCAGGTCGGAGACGGCGGACTTGAGCACCGGGTCCCAGTTGACCAGGCGCTTGCCGCGGTAGATCAGGCCTTCCTCGTGCAGGCGCACGAAGGTTTCCGTCACGACCTTCGAGAGCTTCTCGTCCATCGTGAAGTACTCGTGGCGCCAGCTCACGCTGTCGCCCATGCGGCGCATCTGCTGCGTGATGGTGGAGCCGCTCTTTTCCTTCCACTCCCACACGCGGGCCACGAAGTTCTTGCGGCCGAGCTCGTGGCGGTCGAGTCCCTGCTCCTGCAGCTGGCGCTCCACCACGATCTGCGTGGCGATGCCGGCGTGGTCCGTGCCCGGCACCCACAGCGTGTTGAGGCCGCGCATGCGGTGGTAGCGCGTGAGCGAGTCCATGATCGTCTGGTTGAACGCATGGCCCATGTGCAGCGTGCCCGTGACGTTGGGCGGCGGCAGCTGGATGCAGAAGGACTGCTTGCTCGGGTCCAGCGTCGGCTCGTAGGCGCCGCTCTTTTCCCACAGCGGGCCCCAGTGGGCCTCGATGGCAGCGGGTTCGAAGGATTTGGCGAGTTCGGTCATGGCGGAAGCAGTGGCGTGCCGGCGCGCACACGGAGCGCACGCCGACACCGGGAAATCATGGGGGTGCGGGATTGTAGGGTGCCGCTTTCCACCCCCTGGCAGGACCCCGATGGTCCCGCCGCGCCCGCCCGGCCGGGGTTGCGGGCGGGCGTCCAGGGCTCACATCAGCAGGTGCTCGCCCGCGTTCTCGCCGCCGAGGATGACGTAGTTCACCTTGCGCAGGTCGCGCAGCTCGCGCCCGCCAGCGTAGGAGATGGAGCTCTGCAGGTCCTCGCGCATCTCGCGCAGCGTGTCGGCGAGCTTGCCCTTGACCGGCTCCAGGATGCGCTTGCCCTCCACATGCTTGTACTCGCCCTTGTTGAAGTCCGAGGCCGAGCCGTAGTACTCCTTGTAGAGCTGCCCATCCACCTCCACCGTGCGGCCGGGGCTCTCCTCGTGGCCGGCGAAGAGCGAGCCCACCATCACCATCGCCGCGCCGAAGCGCACGCTCTTGGCGATGTCGCCGTGGTGGCGGATACCGCCGTCGGCAATGATGGGCTTCGTGGCCACGCGCGCGCACCACTTCAGCGCCGAGAGCTGCCAGCCGCCGGTGCCGAAACCGGTCTTGAGCCGCGTGATGCACACCTTGCCCGGGCCGATGCCCACCTTGGTGGCATCGGCGCCCCAGTTCTCCAGGTCGATCACGGCCTCGGGCGTGCCCACGTTGCCGGCGATCACGAAGGCCTGCGGCAGCCGCTCCTTGATGTAGCCGATCATGCGCTGGACGCTGTCGGCATGGCCGTGGGCGATGTCGATGGTGATGTAGTCCGCGCCCACGCCCTCGGCCGCCAGGCGGTCGATCACGGCACGGTCGGCCTCCTTCACGCCCGAGGAGATGGAGACGATCAGGCCCTGCTCGCGCATCGAGCGGGCGAAGGCGACGTTGTCCAGGTCGAAGCGGTGCATCACATAGAAATAGCCCTCGCGCGCCATCCAGGCGGCGATGCCCTCGTCGAGCACCGTCTTCATGTTGGCCGGCACCACCGGCAGCTTGAAGCGGTGCGGGCCGAACTGCACCGAGGTGTCGCACTCGCTGCGGCTTTCCACGCGGCAGCGGCGCGGCAGCAACAGCACGTTGTCGTAGTCGAAGATGTCCATGTGGCTCCAGAAAAAGGTCCAGAGGCGGCGCGTTGAAGCAGTGCGCGGCCCAATGGCTGCGAGCGCTTGACCTGGAGCCCGGCGGTCCCGCGAGGCCGTCGGCAAGGACGGTACGGGCACAAAAAACCGGGCTCCAAAAATTTGGGCCCGGTGACGCATTCTACGCAGGCGCGGCGCCGGGCTCCGGCGTCAATGACCCGCTGCCGAGCAGGGCCGCCAGGTCGGCACTGGAGCGCTGCCCGATGGCGTTGCCCTGCTGCGCCAGCCACTGCCGGGCATGCGCGCGGCCGCGGTCGCGCAGCGTCTCCAGGAAGGGGCGGTGCGGGATCAACTTGGTGTGCATGGGCAACCCGGCCAACTGCTCGTCGGCCTCGATCACGTGCACCCGCAGCGACGCCACGCGGCGGCGCCAGCCCCAGCCGCGCCACGCGCCCTGGCGCGCCAGCGATTGCAGCTGCTGCAGCCAGCGCAGCTCGTGCAGGAAGCAGGCGCTGAAGCCGATCTCCAGCGCGCGCTGCTGGATCTGCGCCGCCGTGCGCGGCAGTTGGCCGAACACGCGCGGGTTGAGCGTGAGGATCAGCAGGTCCGGCGCGTCGCTTTCGCACACCAGCGGCAGCAGCGCGGGGTTGGCGGCATAGCCGCCGTCCCAGTAGGGCTCGCCGTCGATTTCCACCGCCTGCATCAGCATCGGCAGGCAGGCCGAGGCCAGCGCCACCTCCACGCTGAGCTCGTGGCGCCGGAACAGCCGCAGCTGCCCGGTGTTGGCGTTGGTGGCGGCGATGAAGAGCTGCGGCCCGGCAGTCGCGCGCAGCCGTTCGAAATCGACCAGCCCTTCCAGCAGCCCGCGCAGCGGGTTGAGGTTGAGCGGATTGAGCGCATAGGGCGAGAGCAGCCGCGTCCACTGCATCAGCGCCTGTGCCGCCGGGTGCAGCGAGGGCACCTCGTCGCCGTTGCGGCCCGCGCGCACGGCGCCGGCGGGCAACTGCTGGCTCAGGGCGTGCCAATAGCGGTGCAACGCCTCGCGCGCGCCCTCGCGTCCGCCGTCGAGCAGCCCGTGCGCCAGGACGATGGCGTTCATCGCGCCGGCGCTGGTGCCGCTGAGAGCCCCGATGCGCAGGTCCGGCTGCTGCAGCAGCTCGTCGAGCACGCCCCAGGTGAAGGCGCCATGCGCGCCGCCGCCCTGCAGCGCGAGCGCGACCGGACGCGGCGCCGGCTCGCGGCGCCAGGGCCACAGGCCGCGGCTCAACGCCGCTGCCCCTTGCGTTCGGCTGCGGCGCTGAGGAACTCGTGCAGGATCGGATCGCCATCGAGCCGGCCCGGGTGCGGCGCGGCGCCGGCCATGAACTCCGGATGCCACTGCATGCCGAAAACGTAGCTTGGCCCCTGCCAGCGCACGGCCTCCACCACGCCATCAGGCACGCCGCGCGCTTCCACCACCAGGCCTTTGCCCAGGTCCTTGACCGCCTGGTGGTGGATGGAGTTGACCTCGCCGTGCGTGGCGCCGCCGTAGAGCTGCGACAGCCGCGAGCCGGGAATGATCTCGATGTCGTGGAACTGCTGGTCGTAGCGCATGAGGTCACGGTGCCCGAGCGCCTCGGGCAGCTGGGTGGGAATGTCCTGGTAGAGCGTACCGCCCAGCGCCACGTTGATGAGCTGGCAACCGCGGCAAATGCCGATCACGGGCTTGCCCGCGGCGACGAAGGCGCGGAAGAGCCCGATCTCGTAGCGGTCGCGGATGCGGTCGCCGCCCCAGTCCTCGTGCATCGGGTGCTCGCCGTAGCTTTGCGGCGACACGTCGTTGCCGCCCTGCAACACCAGGCCGTCGAGCTGCTCGGCGTAGTCGGCGATGTTGACCTCGCGCCGTTGCAGCAGGCCCTCGCGCTCGATGGCCGGGATCATCAGCGCCAGCACGTGCGGCTTGAGGATCCAGTGCGCGACCGACTGCTCCAGGTAGTGCAGCGTGCGCGTGAACACGCCCCCGGTGTCGGCGACCGGGGCCTGCGGGTAGTAAATCCGGGCGGAAATGCCAATGAGCAGGGGTGCCATGCCCAATGCGGAGCGAATGCGGTGCCTGGAGTCAGTGCCTTGACGGTACTCCAGGTGCTCCCCCGTGACATGGGGGGCGGCTCCTAAAATGCCCCATGGGTTCCCCGTCAATCACCGCTGAAGAGGCCGCCGCCGGCGTGCCTCCCGTGCCGAGCGCGCTGCTGCGCCATCTCAATCCCGAACAGCTCGCCGCCGTGACGCTGCCGTCGCAGCCGGCGCTGATCCTGGCCGGCGCCGGCTCGGGCAAGACCCGCGTGCTGACCACGCGCATCGCCTGGCTGCTGCAGACCGGCCAGGTCTCGCCCGGCGGGCTGCTGGCCGTGACCTTCACCAACAAGGCGGCCAAGGAAATGATGGCGCGCCTGTCGGCGCTGCTGCCGCTGAGCGTGCGCGGCATGTGGATCGGCACCTTCCACGGCCTGTGCAACCGGCTGCTGCGCGCGCACTGGAAGCAGGCCGGGCTGCCCTCGGGGTTCCAGATCCTGGACGCCTCCGACACCGTCTCCGCCATCAAGCGCGTCATCAAGACGATGAAGCTTGACGAAGAACGCTTCGTGCCCAAGCAGGTGAGCTGGTTCATCGCCAGCTGCAAGGAGGAGGGCAAGCGACCGCGCGACGTCGAGGCGCTGGACCCGCACACGCGCCAGCTCGTGGCCATCTACGCCGCCTACGAGGACCAGTGCCAGCGCGAGGGCGTGGTGGACTTCGCCGAGCTGATGCTGCGCAGCTACGAGCTGCTGCGCGACCACGAGCCGCTGGCCGCGCACTACCGCCAGCGCTTCCGCCACTTGCTGGTGGACGAGTTCCAGGACACCAACCGGCTGCAGTACGCGTGGCTGAAGATGCTCGCTCCCCCGGGCAGCGGGCAGAGCGTGTTCGCCGTGGGCGACGACGACCAGTCGATCTACGGCTTTCGCGGCGCGCGCGTGGGGAACATGGCGGATTTCGAGCGCGAGTACCGCGTGCAGAAGATCATCAAGCTGGAGCACAACTACCGCAGCTACGGCAACATCCTCGACGCCGCCAACGGCCTTATCGCGCGCAACAGCCGCCGCCTGGGCAAGAACCTGCGCACCGAGGCCGGCCCGGGCGAGCCCGTGCGCGTGCACGAGAGCGTGAGCGACCACGCCGAGGCGCAGTGGCTCGTGGAGGAGGCGCAGCTGCTGCACCGGGGCGGGCTGCCGCGCAGCGAGATCGCGGTGCTCTACCGCTCCAACGCGCAGAGCCGGGTGCTGGAGAGCGCGCTGTTCAACGCCGGCATCCCGTACCGCGTCTATGGCGGATTGCGCTTCTTCGAGCGCGCGGAGGTGAAGCACGCGCTGGCCTACCTGAGGCTGATCGAGAACCCGCACGACGACACCAGCTTCCTGCGCGTCGTGAACTTCCCGGCCCGGGGCATCGGCGCGCGCAGCATCGAGCAGCTCACCGACGCCGCGCGTGCCAGCGGGCGCAGCCTGCACCAGAGCGTGGGCGCGGTCGCGGGCCGTGCCGGGGCGAACCTGGCGGCCTTCAACAACCTCATCCTGCGCCTGCGCGAGGACACCAGGGGCCTGACGCTGCGCGAGATCATCGGCCGCATGCTGCAGGCCAGCGGGCTGCTGGACTTCTACCGCATCGACAAGGACGGCCAGGACCGCATCGAGAACCTGGAGGAACTGGTCAACGCCGCCGAGGCCTTCGTGACGCAGGAGGGTTTTGGCAAGGAGGCGGTGGCGCTGCCCGTGGACGAGTTGCGCCCCGAGGGCGCCGAAGCCATCGGCGCCGATCTGCTGCCCGATGCCGAGACGGGCGAGATCGTCAGCCCGCTGTCGGCCTTTCTCACGCACGCCTCGCTGGAGGCGGGCGACAACCAGGCGCAGGCGGGCTCGGACGCGATCCAGCTCATGACCGTGCACTCGGCCAAGGGCCTGGAGTTCGACGCCGTGTTCATCACCGGGCTAGAGGAGGGGCTGTTCCCGCATGAGAACTCGCTCTCCGACGCCGACGGGCTGGAGGAGGAGCGGCGGCTGATGTACGTGGCCATCACGCGCGCCAGGAAGCGCCTGTACCTGAGCTTCAGCCAGACGCGGCTGCTGCACGGGCAGACCCGCTACAACGTCAAGAGCCGCTTCTTCGACGAGTTGCCCGACGGGGCGCTGAAGTGGATCACGCCGCGCACGGGCCTGCAGGGCGGCATGGCCTTCACGCCGCGGCAGGCGTGGCAGCAGGCGGCCTCCTCACCCTTCCAGGCGCGGCGCGAGCCGGCGCCGCCGCCGCTGGTGCCCAAGGCGCCGCCCTCGCACGGGCTGACGGTGGGCAAGGCGGTGTTCCACACCCGCTTCGGCGAAGGCGTGGTGGTGACGCTGGAAGGCTCCGGCGAGGACGCCCGCGCCGAGGTGAACTTCGGCCGCCACGGGCGCAAGTGGCTGGCTTTGTCGGTGGCCAAGCTCACGCCGATCGACTGACCGGCCGGCCGGCGCGGGTCCTGGCGTCAGCGCTTCTCTTCCTCGTCGTCCCCGGCCACCGCATCCACCGACTTCTCGATCACCTTGCCGGTCACGGAGACGCCGGTGCTCACCACCGCGCCGGTGACGGAGATGGCCGCGCCGGCGACGGCGCCGGCCACCGAGACCACGGCACAGCCGGACAGCAGCAGGGGGACGGCCAGCAAGGCGAGGAGCGGAAAACGGAGTTTTTTCATGGGGCGCGATTGTCAGCCCCTGTCCCGAGGCACCCGGCGTGCGGGCGTCATGGATGCGTCACGGGTGTGACATGCGCCCGTCATCGGGCGCCGTCAGCGTGTGGGCCTGGCTGCGCGGCGCGCGACGGCTCAGGCCGCGCCGTTCGTGGGCGCCTGGTCCTTGGGTGCGCCGCCGTCGCCGGCGGGCTCCGCGCTCCAGCCAAAGCTGTCGCTGAAGGTGGCGTAGAGCGAGGCGTAGAAGGCGCAGCTGAACATCAGCCCGCCGGGCAGCGCCGCCACGCTGGTGAGCTCGCGCGCGCCCAGCAGCGCGAACACGGTGCTCGCCAACAGCGCGAAGCCCACCGCCAGCGCCACCCAGGTCAACCCGTAGACCAGCAGCGCGCCGCGGTTGCGCCAGCAGGCGACCCAGCTGGAGAACAGCGACTGCGCCGCGCTCTGCTGCGCCCACCACACCAGTGCCGGCGCGTGCCAGAAGGGCAGTGCCAGCAGCGTGGTCAAGCCCAGGCGCAGCACCAGCCCGAACTGCAGCCGCGCATCGCGCATCAGCGCCGCGGGCTCGCCGCCCTCGGTCACCATCTCGATGTGCAGTTGCTCGAAGCGGCCGCCGTCCACCCAGTCGCTCAGCCCGGCGATCAGCGCCGTGGCCACGCCGTAGACGAAGCACAGCTTGAGCAGCTCGCGCTGGCGCGCCTTGGGCCGCGCGCGCAGCAGCTCCGCGTACAGCCCCGGGTGCACTGCCTTGCCGCCCAGCAGCACGCCGCGCGTGGCCACCATGAAGGCCAGTGACAGCAGCGGCAACGCCATCATCACCAGCACCTGTCCCACCCAGGGCAGCGACATCACGAACAGCGCCACGAACAGGAAGGACAGGAACAGCAGCGTGTAGCCCATGGGGCGGCGCAGGAACAGCTGGAAGCCCCGCTGCACCCAGGCCGCGCCCTGACGTGGCGGCAGGCTCTGCAGCTGCAGCGGGGGCGTGGTGGCCAGCGGGGGGATGGTCATGCCTCGCGTTCTCCCTGGGGGTGCCACGGCACGGCGATGCGTGCACGCAGCACGCGCTCGAAGTGCGTGGGGTCGTGCGGCTTGAGCATGCTGGCGTCGCGCGGCAAGTGCAGGTCCCACAGCCGCGAAACCCAGAAGCGCAGCGCGCTCGCGCGCAGCAGCGCGGGCAGCAGCCGGCGCTCGTTGCCGGTGAGCGGGCGCACGCGCTCGTAGGCGGCGACGAACACCGCCGCGCGCTCGTCCACGCCACGGCCGCTGTCGAGGTCGATGCACCAGTCGTTGAGGCACACCGCGATGTCGAACAAGAACGTGTCGACCCCGGCGAAGTAGAAATCGAAGAAGCCGCTGAGCCGCTCGCGGCCGGGCAGCCCCTCGAACATCACGTTGTCCCGGAACAGGTCCGCGTGCACCGGGCCGCGCGGCAGGTCCTTGAAGGCCGCGGACTCGGCCAGCGTGGTCTGGAAGGCCAGTTCTTCCTCGATCAGCGTGCGCTGCTCGGCCGTGAGGAAGGGCAGCACCACCGGCACCGTCTCGCGCCACCAGGGCAGGCCGCGCAGGTTGGGCTGCGCGAGCGGGAAGTCCTTCCCGGCCAGGTGCATGCGCGCCAGCATCTCGCCGACCTGCTCGCAGTGGTGCAGGTCCGGGGCGAGTTGGTGGCCGCCGGGGAGCTTGTTGACCAGCGCGGCGGGCTTGCCCTTGAGTTGATGAAGGATCTGGTCGTTGTCGTCCGAGCGCGGCTCGGGCACCGGGATGCCGCGCTGCGCCAGGTGGCGCATCAGGTGCAGGTAGAAGGGCAGCTGCTCGAAGGTGAGGCGCTCGAACAGCGTGAGCACCCATTCGCCCTGCGTGGTGGAGACGAAGTAGTTGGTGTTCTCGATGCCCGCGCCGATGCCGCGCAGGGCCGTGACCTGGCCCACGTCGAGGGTGGCGACGAAGGCCGCGGCCTCGTCGAAGGTCACTTCAGTGAAGACGGCCATCGCTCAGAAATTGAAGACGTTCCACACGCGCTGCCCGACGGCACCGCGGCTGCTGCTCGGTCCGGCGCTGGTGTCGCGCCCGCCGCCCTCCGGGATCACCTCGTAGGCCGCGCCCTTGCGCGGCTGCACGTGGATGCGCTGCGTCTGTCCGCGCACGCGCAGCTCCTCGATGCGCGCGCCCTCGTCCTCGGTCACCAGGTGCTGGACATTCGGTTCGGGAGGGAGCTGGCGCGGGGCGTCGGTCTGTGCGGCCAGCGGCAGCGCTGCGCTCAGCACGGCCAGCGCCGCCGCGGGGCGGAGGAGGGCATTCATGGCGCCATTGTAGGAGCCGGCCCACAGCCGCTTCGGTCAGCGCGAGGGCGTGCAGCCCTGATTGACAATCCAGCAGATGAGCGAGAACAAGACCCTCCTGCTGGTGGATGGCTCCAGCTATCTCTACCGCGCCTACCACGCACTGCCCGACCTGCGCGGCCCCGGCGGCGTGCCCACCGGCGCGCTGCACGGCATGGTGGCGATGATGCAGCGCCTGCGCGAGCAGATTCCCGCGGCGCACGCGGCCTGCGTCTTCGACGCCTCCGGGCCCACCTTCCGCGATGACTGGTACCCGGACTACAAGGCGCAGCGCGCGCCCATGCCCGAGGCGCTGGCCGAGCAGATCGAGCCCATCCACGAGGTGGTGAGGCTGCTGGGCTGGCCGGTGCTGCAGGTCGAGGGCGTGGAGGCCGACGACGTGATCGGCACCCTGGCGCGCGTGGCCGCCGCCGCCGGCCACGAGGTGGTCGTCTCCACCGGCGACAAGGATTTGGCTCAGCTGGTCACGCCGCAGGTCACGCTCATCAACACCATGAGCAACGAGCGGCTGGACGAGGCCGGCGTGCTGGCGAAGTTCGGCGTGCCGCCCAACCTCATCGTGGACTACCTCACCCTCGTGGGCGACACGGTGGACAACATCCCCGGCGTGGAGAAGGTGGGCCCGAAGACGGCCGTCAAGTGGCTCACGGAGCACGGCTCGCTCGATGGCGTGATCGCGGCGGCGCCGAAGATCAAGGGCGTGGCTGGCGAGAACCTGCGCAAGGCGCTGGACTGGCTGCCCACGGGCCGCCGCCTGGTCACCGTGCACTGCGACTGCGACCTCGCCAAGCACGTGCCGGGCTGGCCGTCGCTGGACGCGCTGGTGCAGCGCCCGGTGCAGCGCGATGACCTGCTGGCCTTCTACAACCGCTACGGCTTCAAGACGCTCAAGCGCGAGTTGGAGGAGCAGATCGCGATGGAGGGCCGCGCCGACGCCGAGGGCGACCTGGTCACGCTCATGGAGACGGCCAGCACGCCCGTGGAGAAGCGCTACGAGACGGTGCTGACCATGGAGGCGCTGGAGCGCTGGATCGCCAGGATCGACGCCGCGCCGCTGACCGCGCTGGACACCGAGACCGATTCGCTGGACGCGCTGCGGGCCAACATCGTGGGCCTGTCGCTGTCGGTGGAGCCGGGCGAGGCCTGCTACGTGCCGCTGCGCCACGACTACGCCGGCGCGCCGGATCAACTGCCGCTGGACGTGGTGCTGGAGAAGCTGCGTCCGTGGCTGGAGAACCCGAAGAAGCCCAAGCTGGGCCAGCACGCCAAGTACGACCTGCACGTGTTCGAGAACGTCGGCATCCGCGTGCGCGGCTACGTGCACGACACGCTGCTGGAGAGCTACGTGCTGGAGGCCCATAAACCGCATTCGCTGGAGAGCCTGGCCGACCGCCACCTCAACCGCCGTGGTCTGAGCTACGAGGATTTGTGTGGCAAGGGTGCGAACAAGATCCCGTTCGCACAGGTGGACGTGGAGCGCGCGTCGGAATACGCCTGCGAGGACGCCGAGATGTGCCTGCAGGTGCATCGCGCGCTGTGGCCGCGCGTCGAGGCGGAGCCCGGGCTGCTGTACATCTACCGCGACATCGAGCTGCCGGTGTCGGCGCTGCTGGCGCGCATGGAGCGCACGGGGGTGCTGATCGACGCGCAGGTGCTGGCGCAACAGAGCCACGCCATCGGCCAGCGGCTGCTGGCGCTGGAGCAGGAGGTGCACGCGCTGGCCGGACAGCCCTTCAACCTGGGCAGCCCCAAGCAGCTCGGCGAGATCCTGTTCAACAAGCTGGGCCTGCAGCCGGTGAAGAAGACCGCCAGCGGCGCGCCCTCCACCGACGAGGAGGTGCTGGAGAAGCTGGCGCTGGACCATCCGCTGCCGGCGCGCCTGCTGGAGCACCGCGGGCTGGCCAAGCTCAAGAGCACCTATACGGACAAGCTGCCACAGATGGTCAACCCGGCCACCGGCCGCGTGCACACCACCTACGCGCAGGCGGTGGCGGTGACGGGGCGGCTTTCCAGCAACGAGCCCAACCTGCAGAACATCCCCATCCGCACGCCCGAAGGCCGGCGCGTGCGCGAGGCCTTCATCGCGCCCGAAGGTTGCGTGATCGCCAGCGCCGACTACTCGCAGATCGAGCTGCGCATCATGGCCCACATCAGCGGCGACGAAGGTTTACTCAGCGCCTTCACCGAGGGTGCCGATGTGCACCGTGCCACCGCCGCGGAGGTGTTCGGCGTGCCGGCGGCGGAGGTCAACGCCGAGCAGCGCCGCTATGCCAAGACCATCAACTTCGGGCTCATCTACGGCATGAGCGAATACGGGCTGGCGCGGCGGCTGGGCATCGAAACCAAGGCGGCGCGCATCTACATCGAGCGCTACTTCGCGCGCTATCCGGGCGTGAAGCGCTACATGGACGAGACCCGCGCCCAGGCCGCCGAGCAGGGCTACGTGGAGACGGTGTTCGGGCGGCGCCTCTACCTGCCCGAGATCCGTGGCGGCAGCGGCCCGCGTCGCGCCGAGGCCGAGCGCCAGGCCGTCAACGCGCCGATGCAGGGCACGGCGGCGGACCTGATCAAGCTCGCCATGCTGGCGGTGCAGCGCGCGCTGGACGAGCAAGGCAAGCTCACGCGCATCGTGCTGCAGGTGCATGACGAACTGGTGTTCGAGGTGCCCGAGGCCGAGCTGGCGTGGGTGAAGGCCGAGGTGCCGAAACTCATGGCCGGCGTGGCGCAACTGAAGGTGCCGCTGCTGGCCGAGGTGGGTGTGGGACGCAACTGGGACGAGGCGCATTGACACGGCACTGACGCCGGGCTGACGCGCCGCGGGGCGTTGCTAAGATGCGCGCCCCCGACCCGCCGTGCCCGCCGTGGCACGGTCCGTCCCTACTGCAGACCGCGCCCTGGCGCGGTCGCTCCTTTTCCCATGACTCTTGCGTACATCGTCGCTGCCACGCTGCTGGGCGGCCTGCTCTCGGTGCTGATCGCCGCGCAGCTCACGGTCAGCGTGCTGGGCCGGCTGGTCAAGAGCTTGGTGAGCTTGTCGGCCGGCGTGCTGCTGGGCACGGCGCTGATCAACGTGCTGCCCGAGGCCTTCGAGGAGGGGCCGGATCCGCACGGCCTGTTCCTGACGCTGCTCGCGGGCCTGCTGTTCTTCTTCCTGCTGGAGAAGGCGGAGCTCTACCGCCACGGCCATCACCACGAGGGCGACGACCCGCACCACCATCACCACCACGGCTTCGATGCCGAGCAGGCGGGCAAGGGCGGCTGGAGCGTGCTGCTGGGCGACAGCATCCACAACTTCTGCGACGGCGTCATCATCGCGGCGGCCTTCCTGTCGGACACGCAGCTGGGCATCGTGACGGCGCTGGCGGTGATCCTGCACGAGATCCCGCAGGAGGTCGGCGACTACATCGTGCTGCTCAACGCCGGCCTCTCGCGCCGGCGCGCGCTCTTCTACAACGCGATGTCGGGCCTGGCCTCGGTGGTGGGCGGCGTGGTGGGCTACCTGGTGGTGGAGCCTTGGAAGGAGTGGTTCCCGTACCTGCTGGTCATCGCCTCCAGCAGCTTCATCTACGTCGCGGTGGCGGACCTGCTGCCGCAGCTGCAGCGCCGCCTGAGCCTGCGCGACACGCTGGCGCAGCTGGGCTGGCTGGCCGCCGGATTGGGCGTGGTGCTGGTGGCCACGCGCACGCTGCACCACTGACCCAGAAAAACGCCGGGACGCGTCGTTCGCGGTCCCGGTGAAGGCCTCCAGCCGAGCGCGCAGGGCCTGGGCGCTCGGTGTCTCCCCTGTGGTCGGTCAGCGCACCACCAGCACCGGGATGGTGGCGTGGGTGAGCACCTTCTGCGTCTCGCTGCCCAGCAGCAGCGCGGCCACGCCGCGGCGGCCGTGCGAGGCCATGACGATGAGGTCGCACCCTTCGTTCTTCGCGTGCTCGCAGATGGCTTCCCAGGGGTGCAGCGCCTCGACGGTGATGGCCTTGCAACTCACGCCGGCCTGCTGGGCCGCGGCCAGCACGCTCTTGACGCGCTGGTCGGCGATGCGCTCCTGCGCATCGAAGAACTCCTGCGGCGGCGTGGGCTGCATCTCGGAGATGGCGCCGTAGGGGAAGGGCTCCTTGGCGCTGAGGGTCAGCACCTCGGCGCCGCACAGCTTGGCCAGATCGATGGCCTGGCGCACGGCCTTGGCAGTGATCTCGGAGCCGTCAGTGGGCACGAGGATGCGCTTGTACATATGTGATCTCCTTCAAGAGGCCCGTGCGGGCGATGGGACCAGTGTCGCGCCGCCACCTGCCGGTGTCTTGATGCCCATCAAGACCGTGCGACGGGCCGCGCCGGGTCGCTGCACCACTCGCTCCACGATCCGGAATACAGCGGCGTCACACCCAGTCCGGCGTGCTCGAAGGCCAGCACGTTATGGCAGGCGGTCACGCCCGATCCGCATTGCTGCACCAGCCGCGCGGCCTCGCCGCCGGCCAGCAGCGGCGCGAGCTCCGCGCGCAGCGCCTCGGCCGTCTTGAAGCGGCCATCGGGCTGCAGGTTGAGCTTGAAGAAGCGGTTCAGCGCGCCGGGGATGTGGCCGGCCACGGCGTCCAGCGGCTCCACGTCGCCGCGCCAGCGCTCGGGGGCGCGGGCATCGAGCACGCGCAGCCGGCCCAGTTGCGCCAGCAGCTCGCCCGCCTGCAGCGTGGGCATGGTGGCGGTGCCGGCGGGATAGGCGGGGGCGGCGGCGTCGCGCGCGGGCACGGCGGTGTCGAGGGCGCCGCCGGCCTCGACCCAGGCCTGGCGCCCGCCGTCGAGCACCGCCACCGCATCGTGGCCCAGCCAGCGCAGCAGCCACCAGGCGCGCGCGGCAAACATGCCGCCCTGCGCGTCGTAGGCCACAGCCTGCATGTCGGGGTGCAGCCCCAGGCGGCCCAGCAGCGCCGCCAGCGCCTCGCGCGCGGGCAGCGGATGGCGGCCGGGGAAGCGTCCTTGGGCGTCGCGCACGGCCGGGGCGCTGAGTTCGCGCTCCAGGTGCACGTAGTGCGCGCCGGGCAGGTGGCCTTCGGCGTAGGCGCGCTCGCCGGCGCCGGGGTCGGCCAGGTCGAAGCCGCAGTCCAGCAGCAGCAGGGGCTGGTTGGAGCGCTGAAGGGCTTGCAGCTCGGCGGCGGTGATCAGGGTGCGGTGGGCCATGGGCGAGGGTCTCCTTGTCGACGAGCGGCATTGTGTGTGGCGGCGCGGCCTGCGCCGTTGCGGGGGCTCAGCGGCTCTGCGCTGTCGCGGCGGGAGCGGCCGGTGCGTCTTGCGCGGGTCGGCTGCGCAGCCAGGTGGCGGCCAGGCCGGCGGCGATGATGAGCGCGATGCCCGCCAGCGCACCGGGCGTGAGCGGGTCGCCGAACACCAGCACGCCCAGCACGCAGGAGAAGACGATGCCGCTGTACTGCAGGCTGGCGTTGCTGAGCGTGCGGCCTATGGCGTAGGCGCGCGTCATCATCATCTGCGCCACGGTGGCCAGCAGCCCGATGGCAGCCAGCAGCAGCAGGCCGCGCGCGCTGTGCGCGTGGACGCTGGTGAACGCCATGGCCAGCGCGCCGGCGGCCATGCCGCCCAGCGAGAAGTAGAAGACGATGCGGTACTCGGGCTCGCCCGCGCGCCCCAGCGCCTGCACCTGCAGGTAGGCTGAGGCGGCGAGCATGCCCGACACCAGTCCGGCCACGCCGAAGCCGAGCTGCTCGCGCGACAGGGTCGGCTTGAGCACCAGCACCACGCCGGCAAAGCCCGCCAGCACCGCCGCCACCAGCCGCGCGTCCACGTGCCGGCCGCGACCCAGCAGCAGCGCGCTCCCCACCAGGAGGGCCGCCATCCACACCGAGGACATGTAGTTCAGCGTCATGGCGGTGGCTAGCGGTAGCCCGGCCAGGGCGTGGAACCACAGGCCCAGCGCGCACACGCCGGTGAGGCTGCGCTTGCCGTGCTGCGCGATCAGCCGCGTGCGCAGCGTGCCGCCGCGCAGCAGCGTCATCCCGGCAATGAAGATCGCGCCGACGAGGCCGCGGTAGAACACGATCTCCGCCGTGGCGTAGTGCGCCGAGGCGAGCTTGATGCACAGCCCCATGACGGCGAAGAGAAGTGAGGCGCAAAGGATCAACAACGGGGCGGCCATCCCGCGATTGTCGATGCCTCAAAAACAACGGCCGCCGAAGCGGCGGCCGTGGGCAAGAGGAGGGCGCTTGGAACCGGGCGGATCAGGCCGCCTCGCGCAGCGGCATTTCGTCGGGTTGGGGCCGGGACTGCAGGCGCTGCAACTGGGCGCGCGCGTGCGGCAGCAGGCGCTCGCGGCGGTCCACGTAGGCATCGAGCAGCGCCTCTGCGTCGCGCGGGGGGTCCATGCGGCGCAGCAGCATTTCTTCCCAGCGCATGCCAGCCAGCAGGCGGCGTCGGCCCTCGGCGAAGAAGCTCCACCACGCGGGGCTGTTGGGCTCCAGGCGCAGGCCCTGGAAGAGGGCATGGCGGCAAGCGCGTCGTCGAGCCTGCAGCGCCTGCGCCGCATGCTGGGGCGCGCCGGCCAGCGGGAGCACTTCCGCCAGCGCCGCGTCGCGCGCGGCGACAAAGGCCAGCAGCTCCCGCAGCGCGGCGCAGCGCAACTGCGGACGCTCGCGCTTGAGGCCTTCAATCTTGTCGAGGTAGATGCGGATCGTCTGGTGATCGTCGCGAACGGTGTTGCTCAGCGCCTGCATGGGTTGGATACCTCCCAAAGGGGGATTTTCAGCGTGAGCAAACGGTATGCCAGACCTTCGGATGCCGGGGGCATTCCGGGCCGCCTCCAACCGCGAACGGAGGGAGGCGGCAGGCTGCCGCCGCGTGCGCACTCGGCAGCGGCGGGGCTCACCGGGCGGTGAGCGCCTCGCCCATGACGCGGCGGTACCACTCGTGGAAGTGCTGCATGCCGTCTTCCATCGGACTCTGGTAGGGGCCGACCTCGTCCTCGCCGCGCTTGAGCAGCGCCAGCCGGCCGGCGTCCATGCGCTCGCCGATCTCGTCGTCCTCGATGCAAGTCTCCATGTAGGCGGCCTGCTGTGCCTCGACGAACTCGCGCTCGAAGGCGGCGATTTCCTCGGGGTAGTAGAACTCGACGAGGTTGATGGTCTTGGTGGTGCTGACCGGGAACAGCGTGGAGATCACCAGCACGTTCGGGTACCACTCGACCATGATGTTCGGGTAGTAGGTCAGCCAGATCGCGCCCTGCGTCGGCCGATTGCCCTGGCCGTACTTGAGCACGGCCTCGTGCCACTTCTTGTACACGTCCGAGCCCGGCTTGAAGGCGCCGTTGACGCCCACGGTCTGCACCGAGTACTCCTTGGCGAACTCCCAGCGCAGGTCGTCACAGGTGACGAAACCGCTGAGGCCCGGGTGGAACGGGCCGACGTGGTAATCCTCCAGATAGACCTCGATGAAGGTCTTCCAGTTGTAGTTGCACTCGTGCACCTGGACCTTGTCGAGCACGTAGCCTTCGAAGTCCAGCGCCGCGCGCGGGCCCATGCCGGCGAGGTCGGCCGCGATGTCCCGGCCGTTGTCCTCGAACACCAGGCCATTCCAGGTCTTGACCTTGTAGTTGTTGAGGTTCAGGCAGGGGTCGTGCGAGAAGTGCGGCGCGCCCAACAGCTGTCCGTGCAGGTCGTAAGTCCAGCGGTGCAGCGGGCACACCACACTTTGCTTGGTGTTGCCACGGCCACGCAGCATCACGGCTTGGCGGTGGCGGCAGACGTTGGAGATCAGCTCCAGCCCCTTGGGGGTACGGACCAGGGCCCGGCCTTCGCCTTCCTGCGGCAGCGCGTAGTAGTCGCCCACCTCCGGCACCGCCAGCTCGTGCCCGAGGTAGCGCGGGCCAGGCTGGAAGATCAATCGCTGTTCATTTCGGAACAACGCCTCGTCGAAGTAGGTGGAAACGGACAGTTGCGAGCGGCTGCGCTCAAGAGCTTCAAGGCTGATGCTCAGGTCGGACATGATCCCCAGGATCTCCAAAAACCAATGTCAACCCGCCCACCTCATGACTTGCAGGTGGGATGGAAATATGCCTTCCAAACGGAAGGCAAGAGGCGGATTGTAGCTGGGCCCCCCTCGGGGGCCTTGACATGAGCAAAGCCCTTGAAAACAGCCGGTGGTCCCTAGCGTGACGTAACACCTTGACGCAATGGGCTTGTTGCGCTCTCGCCACGGGCCTGGGCGGCCGTGTGGAAAGGGCGAGAAAGGCGGGCTGACTACAATCACGCCTCGCTTTTTTCGCACCACGAAATGCCGCGCCCGCCAGCTTCTGACAAACAACCCCCGGTCCCCGCCAGCTACGAAGACGCGCTGGCTGAGCTGGAGCGCCTGGTGCAGGCGATGGAAGACGGCCAGCTTCCGCTGGACCGGCTCCTCGACAGCTACAAGCGCGGCGCCGAACTGCTGGCCTTGTGCCGCGGCCGGCTGCAGGCGGTGGAGGAGCAAGTGAAGCTGCTGGAGGACGGGCAGCTCAAGCCCTGGACGGGCACATGAACACATCAAATCTGGATAACTGGGTGCACGCCGTGCTCGACGAGGTCGAGTCGGCGCTGCAGCGCTGGGTGCCGGCGGATGCGCCGGCGGGGCTGGGACAAGCCATGCGCTACGGCGTGCTCGATGGCGGTAAGCGGCTGCGCCCGCTGCTGGTGCTGGCAGCCTGCGAGGCCGTGGACGGCCAACGCGAGGCGGCGCTGCGCGCGGCGGTGGCGGTGGAACTGATCCACGCCTACTCGCTGGTGCACGACGATCTGCCCTGCATGGACAACGACGTGCTGCGCCGGGGCAAGCCCACGGTGCACGTGCGCTACGGCGAGGCGCAGGCGATGCTCGCCGGCGACGCGATGCAGGCCCTGGCTTTCGAGGTGCTTACGCCCGAAGACGCTGCGATCGACCCGCCGCTGCAGGCCCGGCTGTGCGCCCTGCTGGCGCGTGCGGCCGGGCACGCGGGCATGGCTGGCGGCCAGGCCATCGACCTCGCCAGCGTGGGGCGCGCGCTCGACGAAGAGGCACTGCGTGACATGCACCGGCGCAAGACCGGCGCGCTGCTGCAGGCCAGCGTGGTCATGGGCGCGGCCTGCGGCCACCCGTCGGCCGAGGCGCTGGCGGCGCTGTCGGAGTACGGCGCGGCGCTGGGCCTGGCCTTCCAGGTCGTGGACGACATCCTGGACGTGACGCAAGAGTCCCATACGCTGGGCAAGACCGCCGGCAAGGACGAGCACGCCAACAAGCCGACCTATGTCTCGGTGCTGGGCCTGGACGCGGCGCGGCGCCACGCTTGCGAGCTGCGTGACCAGGCCCGTGCGGCGCTGGCACGCTCCGGGCTGGCTTCCGCCCGCTTGGCCGCCCTGGCCGACAAGGTCGTGGACCGCGACAGTTGACGAGAGGACCGGCGCTGCGCGCCGCACCACTGCACCGATGAACGCCCATCCCCTGCTCGAAACGATCAACGCCCCGGCCGAGTTGCGCCGCCTCTCGCGCGCGGAGCTCAAGCTGCTGGCGCACGAGCTGCGCGACTTCGTGCTGCAGAGCGTGAGCCGCACTGGCGGCCACCTCTCCAGCAACCTCGGCACGGTGGAGCTCACCATCGCGCTGCACGCGGTCTTCGACACGCCCTACGACCGCCTGGTGTGGGACGTGGGCCACCAGACCTACCCGCACAAGATCCTCACCGGCCGGCGCGAGCGCATGGACACGCTGCGCCAGCTCGGCGGGATCAGCGGCTTCCCGCGCCGCGACGAGAGCGAGTACGACACCTTCGGCACCGCGCACAGCTCCACCTCCATCTCCGCGGCGCTGGGCATGGCGCTGGCCTCGCAGCTCAAGGGCGAGAACCGGCGCGCGGTGGCCATCATCGGCGACGGCGCCATGACCGCCGGCATGGCCTTCGAAGCGCTGAACAACGCCGGCGTGCCGCACGCGGGCATCCCGGCCAACATGCTGGTGGTGCTCAACGACAACGACATGTCGATCAGCCCGCCGGTGGGTGCGCTCAACAAGTACCTGGCACGGCTGATGAGCGGCAAGTTCTACGCTGCCGCGCGCGAAGGCGCCAAGAGCGTGCTCAGGAACGCGCCGCCGCTGCTGGAGCTCGCGCGCCGGCTGGAGGAGCATGCCAAGGGGATGGTGATCCCGGGCACGATCTTCGAGGAGTTCGGCTTCAACTACGTCGGCCCCATCGACGGCCACGACCTCGACGCGCTGATTCCCACGCTGGAGAACCTGCGCGACAAGAAGGGCCCGCAGTTCCTGCACGTGGTGACGAAGAAGGGCTACGGCTACAAGCTGGCCGAAGCCGACCCGATTGCCTACCACGGCCCCGGCAAGTTCGACCCGGCATTGGGCCTGGTGAAGCCGGCGACGCCGCCCAAGCCGACCTTCACCCAGGTCTTCGGCCAGTGGCTGTGCGACATGGCCGCGGCCGATCCGAAGCTGGTGGGCGTCACGCCGGCGATGCGCGAGGGCTCGGGCATGGTGGAGTTCCACCAGCGCTTCCCGCAGCGCTACTTCGACGTGGGCATCGCCGAGCAGCACGCCGTGACCTTCGCCGCCGGCCTGGCCTGCGAGGGCCTCAAGCCCGTGGTGGCGATCTACTCCACCTTCCTGCAGCGCGCCTACGACCAGCTCATCCACGACGTGGCGCTGCAGAACCTGCCGGTGGTGTTCGCGCTGGACCGCGCCGGCCTGGTGGGCGCCGACGGCGCCACGCACGCCGGCGCCTACGACATCGCCTACCTGCGCTGCATTCCCAACGTCAGCCTGCTGGCGCCGGCTGACGAGGACGAGTGCCGCACCGCGCTGACCACCGCCTACCGCCAGCAGCACCCGGTGGCCGTGCGCTACCCGCGCGGCGCCGGCGTGGGCAAGGCCGTGCAGCCGGGCTTCGCCGAGTGGGCCTGGGGCAAGGGCGAGGTGCGCCGCCGCGGGCAGCGCGTCGCGATCCTGGCTTTCGGCACGCTGCTGTACCCGGCGCTCGAAGCCGCCGAGAAGCTCGATGCCACTGTGGCGAACATGCGTTTCGTCAAGCCGCTGGACACCGACCTGGTGGCGGAGCTGGCGCGCACGCACGAGGCCATCGTTACCGTGGAGGAGGGCTGCCTGCCGGGCGGCGCCGGCGCGGCGGTGATGGAGGCGCTGCACGCCGCTGGGCTGGACACGCCGGTGCTCTCGCTGGGCCTGCCCGACGAGTTCATCGAGCACGGCGACCCGGCCAAGCTGCTGTCGATGGTGGGCCTGGACGCTGCGGGCATTGAGCAGGCGGTGCTCAAGCGCTTCGGCCAGAAGCCGGTGCTGGTGTCGTCGGTGCGCCCGGCCGTCAACTCATGACCCATCCTTCCGACGCGCTGCACATCCCCGACACCCAGAGCGAGCGCGACGAGCGGCGCCTGGCGATCCAGCGCGTGGGCGTCAAGGATGTGCGCTACCCGCTGCTGCTGCGCGTGGCCGGCCAGGCTCAACCCGTCACGGCGCAGTGGGACTTGGACGTGCGGCTGCCGGCCGACCAGAAGGGCACGCACATGTCGCGCTTCGTGGCCTGGCTCAACGAGCTCGACGCTGCGCAGCAGCCGCTGGACGCGCCGCTGCTGCAGGCGCAGCTCGCGGCGATGCTGGACAAGCTGCAGGCGGACGAGGGCCGCATCGAGGCGCGCTTTTCATTCTTTTTGAAGAAGCGCGCGCCGGTGTCGGGCGTGCAGAGCCTGCTGGACTACCAGGGCCGCTGGATCGCCGAAGCGCGCGGCGGCCGCACGGCGGTCTGGGCCGAGGTGGGCGTGCCGGTGAAAAGCCTGTGCCCCTGCAGCAAGGAGATTTCCGACTACGGCGCGCACAACCAGCGCTCGCTGGTGACGATCCGCGCCGAGCTGCTGCAGCCCATCGAGTGGCACGAGCTGGTGCGCTTTGCCGAGGACAGCGCCTCCAGCGAGATCTGGCCGCTGCTCAAGCGCAGCGACGAGAAGTGGATCACCGAGCGCGCCTACGAGAACCCGCGCTTCGTCGAGGACCTGGTGCGCGAGGTGGCGCTGCGCCTGAACGCCGAGCCGCGCATCGGGCGCTACAGCGTGGACGTCGAGAACTTCGAGAGCATCCACAACCACTCGGCTTACGCGCGCATCGAGCGCGAGTAGGCCGCCGCGGGCTCAGCGCGCCGTTGCCCGGCGTCGCACGCACTCCAGGTAGGCCTGCCCGTCCGGCGGCAGTCCCGTGCGCTGGGAGGCCCAGATCATCTCGCCCAGGCACTCCATCACCTCGTGCTGCGCCTCGTGCGCCGACCCCAGCTTGGCCGCCAGCAGCTCGAAGGCCTGCTTGATGCCGCGCGGCTGGTCGATGGACACCTGCTCCGAGATGGACAGGTGCATGGACAGGTGCAGGAAGGGGTTCACACGCCCGTCCTCCACCTTGTAGTCCGCCGCCAGCGCGGCCTCCACGTCGGCGAGCTCGCCGTGGTACTCGGGGTGCTCGGCCACCCAGGGCGCGGCCACGGCTTCCATTGGGGTGAGCACGCCGCCTTCGCGGTGCTTGCGCCAGACCTCGCAGAAGAAGCGGCGCACGTCATGTTGGGAAGGTTGGAACATCCCGCGATTGTCGCCGCCGGCCATTCCCCGGGCCGGGGCGCCGGCATGAGGCGCGCACCCGGGCCGATCCCGCAGCCGCCCGTGCCAGCCCTCCGCTGGAACGGTGCAGGGCAGGGCGTACGTGCCTGCCGGTGCGCTGCGGCTCAGCGCCGGTCGTCGTCGATGCGCCAGGCCGGCACGCGCCAGTCCAGCGCCAGCGCTACCAGGCGCAGGCTGCTGGCCACCAGCACGCCGGCGGCCAGGGCCGCCTCGTCCGAGCCGCCCAGCGCGTGGACGCCCACCACGGCCCAGCCGCCGACAAAGGCCAGCACGGCATAGGGACGGTGGTCGCTGAAGGCGGACGGGATCTGGTTGCACACGATGTCGCGCAGCACGCCGCCGAAGGTGGCCGTCATCACGCCCATGACCACGGCGATGAGCGCGGGCATCTGCGCCTGTAGCGCGATCTGCGTGCCGCTGGCGGCGAACAGGCCCAGCCCCAGCGCGTCCGGCCACAGCATGGCGCGCTCGGTGGGCCGCAGGTGCCGCGCGCGCATGAACTGCATCGCCACCAGCGTCAGCCCCAGCAGCACCCAGACCCAGCCCGCGTGCTGCACCCAGAAGAATGGCCGCCGGTCCAGCAGCACGTCGCGCAGCGTGCCGCCTCCAAAGGCCGTGAGCCCGGACACCACGCACACGCCCACCGCATCGAGCCGCTTGCGCGCGGCCTCGACCAGGCCCGAGAGCGCGAAGGCCAGCGTCGCCATGATCTCGATGGCCAACTGTGCCGTGGACAATGCGCCCCACCAGTCCGGAAGTTTTCCCATCCCCTGCCTGCCCTCCAGTGCCGCGGCGCGCATTGTCGTCGTGGCCTCGGCCTTGCCGCCGCCCCGTCCCGCACCCCCTCGCCATGCTGTTGCCGCCCGTGATCACCGACCCCTCCTTCTACGCCGTGGCGGTGCCGGCGGTGCTGCTCATGGGGCTGGCCAAGAGCGGCTTCGGTGCCGGCTTCGGCGCGCTGGCGGTGCCGCTGATGGCGCTCGCGGTGCCGGTGCCGCAGGCCGCGGCCATCATGCTGCCGCTGCTGGCCATCATGGACGCGCTGGGCCTGGCGGTGTTCCTCAAGGAGTTCGACCGCGGCCTGGTCAAGCTGCTGCTGCCCGCCGGGCTGCTGGGCACCGTGCTGGGCACGCTGCTGTTCGACCTGCTCTCGGCCAAGGTGGTGGCGGGAATGGTGGGCGTGATCACGCTGGCGTTCCTGGCCATCCGCTGGTTCTTCCCGCCGCGCGCGGACGCGCCGCCGCCGCCGCGCTGGCTGGGCTTCGTGCTCGGCCTGACCTCGGGCTTCACCAGCTTCGTGGCGCACGCGGGCGGGCCCCCGGCGGCCTTCTACCTGCTGCCGCTGCGGCTGTCGCCGATCCAGTTCACGGCCACGACGGCGGTGTTCTTCACCGCGGTGAACACCTCCAAGTGGATTCCCTACGCGTGGCTGGGCCTGATCGACCTGCGCAACCTCGCCACCTCGCTGGTGCTGATGCCGCTGGCGCCCGTGGGCGTGTGGCTGGGCGTGCATGTGGTGCGGCGCATCTCGCAGCGCGTCTTCTACGGCCTGTTCTCGCTGGGGATGCTGCTGACGGGCGTGAAGCTGGTGTGGGACGCGGTGGCGTGAGCGCCTGATTCACCCCGCCGCCGGTGGTTGCGAAGGCGCCGCGGCGGGCGAGGGCGGCGGCGCCTTCACGGTGGAACCCTCGCGTGCCGCCGCCAGTGCCTCCTCGCGCTCGGCGCGCTCGCGGGCCCACAGCGCTTCCAGCTGCTCCCGCCCCTGACGTGCCATGTCGATCATCCGCTGCTCGTCGCGGAAATAGGGCGCCATCTGCTCCATCAGCCCCACGCTGTGCGCGCGGAAACGCCGCGCCTGGTTACGCGCGTAATCCTGGTCGTAGCCCATGAGCTCCAGCACGCTGCGGGCGCTGGCCAGCGCGGCCTCGAAGGTTTCGCGCTCGACCAGCGTCACGCCCCGCGCGCGCAGGCCGTAGTAGTGCGACACGTTGCGCGCCCGCGCGACGATCTGCAGCTGCGGGAAGTGCTGCTTCACCAGGTCCACCACCGCCAGGCTCTGCGCCACGTCGTCGATGGCCACCACGATCACGCGCGCGTGCTCCGCGCCGGCGGTGCGCAGCAGGTCCAGCCGCGTGGCGTCGCCGAAGAACACGCGCCAGCCGAAGCGGCGCACCGTCTCCACCTGGTCGGCATCGTGTTCCAGCACGGTGGCGGCCAGGCCCTGCGCCGCCAGCAGCCGGCCCACCACCTGCCCGTAGCGGCCAAAGCCCGCGATGATCACCGGCGCCTGCTGCAGCTCCTCCAGCACGGGCAGCTCGCCGTGCACACGCTGGCGCGCCAGGCGCGGGCACAGCCAGCGGTCGCTGGCCTTGAGCAGCAGCGGCGTGAGCGCCATCGACAGCGCCACCGCCGCCACCAGCAGCGAAGCGGTGCTCGCATCCATCACTCCGCGCTGCGCCGCGGCCTGGAACACCACGAAGCCGAACTCGCCACCCTGTGCCAGCAGCAGCACGAACACCGGGCGCTCGGCCGGCGGCAGCTTCATCGGCACCGTCATGGCGGCCAGCAGCAGCGCCTTGAGCGACACGAACACCACCACCACCGCGACCAGCGCCAGCGGGCGCTGCATCACCACGGCGAAGTCCACGCCCATGCCCACGGCCATGAAGAACAGGCCCAGCAGCAGGCCCTTGAAGGGTTCCAGGTCGGTTTCGATCTGGCGCCGGTACTCGCTGTCGGCCAGCAGCACGCCGGCGAGGAAGGCGCCCAGCGCCATCGACAGCCCCGCGGCCTGCATCAGCGCCGCGGTGGCCACCACCAGCAGCAGCGAGGCGGCGGTGAACACCTCCGGCGTGCGGCTGCGCGCGCTCCAGCGCAGCGCCGGGCGCAGCAGCAGCCGGCCGCCCAGCACCACGGCGCCGATCACCAGCGCCGCGCGCAGCGCCGCCGGCCAGCCGGCCCAGCCGTCCGCGTGCACGGCCTCGCGCGGCACGCCGGCCAGCAGCGGGATCAGCGCCAGGATCGGGATGGCGGCGATGTCCTGCATCAGCGCCACGCCCAGCACGCCCCCACCCGCGGCCGTGCCCTTGAGGTTGCGCTCGGCCAACTCGGTCAGCCCGATGGCGGTGGAGGACAGCGCCAGCCCCAGCGCCGCGATCAGCGCCATGCGCCCGGGCGCGCCACCCAGCAGCATCGCGGCGCCGGCCACCAGCGCCGCGGAGCCCAGCATCTGCACGCTGCCCCACCCGAAGATGGGCCGGCGCAGCGCCCACAGCCGCCTGGGCTCCAGCTCCAGCCCGACCAGGAACAGCATCAGCACCACGCCGAACTCGGAGAAATGCAGCATCGCCTCCGCATCGCCGGCGAGGTTCAGCCCCCAGGGGCCGATGGCGATGCCCGCGCCCAGGTAACCCAGGATCGAGCCCAGCCCCAGGCGCCGTGCCAGCGGCACCGCAATCACGGCCGCTCCCAGGTACACCAGGCTCGATATCAGCCAGCCGCTGGAGGGCTCTTCCATCACAGGCTCCCGGGAGTGAAACGGCGGAAGACGGACGGCGGCAACGGCAACTGCAGGGGCATCGTCGGAAGGGCGTGCGGGACGGGAGAGACGTCACGATAGCCCATGCCGCCGCGGTAACCGGTTGTGACTTTCTCCTGTGCAACCCGGCAGTACGCTGGGGGTCATATGTGCACTGGAGATCGGCGATGAAAGTGCTTCTCGTGGACGACCACCCCCTGATCCTGTCGGCGCTGCAGGGTGTCATTAGCGGACTGGGCAGCGACGTGAGCGTGAATACTGCCGCCAGCGCGCGCGAGCTGCGGCGCAAACTGGCCGAGGACGCGGACTACGACCTGTTGCTGCTGGACCTGCAGCTCGGCGACGCCGAAGGCTTCGAGGTGCTCTCGGAAATGCGACGCGAGCACCCGGCGCTGCCGGTGGTGGTGGTGTCGGGCAGCGACCGCGCCGCCGACGTGCTGCGCGCCATCGATCTGGGCGCCATGGGCTTCGTGCCCAAGCGCGCCTCCAACGAACTGCTGTTCGAAGCGCTGCGGCTGGTGATGTCGGGTGGCATCTTCGTGCCGCCGGTACCTGCGGGCCTGGGCAGCGGCCTGTCCGGCCCCGACACGGTGCAGGAGCCCGCGCCGCCGCTGCTGCAGCCGCGCCCGCTGCAGGTGCAGGCCGGGTCGGCCGGCACGGCGATCAGCGTCGCGGGCCTGACGCCGCGCCAGAACGAGGTGCTGGGCAAGCTGCTGCAGGGGCTGCCCAACAAGCTCATCGCGCGCGAGCTCAACCTGTCGGTGGAAACCGTCAAGGACCACGTGGCGGCCGTGCTGCGCGTGCTCAACGTCAGCACCCGCACCCAGGCCGTGCTCGCGGTGAGCCGCTTGTCGCAGCAGCAGCAAGGCGGCAGCACGCCCACGCCGCCGGCGCAGCGCTACTGAGGCCATGAGCACCGTGCTGCCGACGGCCGCGGCGGAGCTGCCGGCCGCCGCGGCGGTCACGGCGCCCTCGCCGCAGGCCCTGCAACTGGAGCACGCGCGCGCGCTGTACACGCAGACACCCGCCACGCTGGCGGGCAACCTGGTGGGCGTGCTGCTGGTGGTGTTCTTCTTCGGTGGCGTGGCCGATCCGCTGCGGCTCTTCGGCTGGGTCGGCGTGATGGCGCTGCTGTGGTGCGTGCGCCTGGGCCACTACCTGCGCTTCCGGCGCCAGCCCGACGCCGACGACGCCACGCTGCTGGCCTGGCGCAGCAGCTGGCGCGCGCTGGCGCTGTTGCTGGGCGCCTGTTGGGGTGTGGCGGCGTGGCTGTTCTGGGGGCTGGGCACGCCCTCGCACCAGGTGGCGCTGCTGCTGATCATCTACAGCTACTGCGTGGGCTCGGTGCAGCTGCTGGCCGGACAGCCGCGGGTGTTCGCCGCCTTCCTGTGCCTGGTGCTGCTGCCCACCGTGGGGCGCGTGGCCACCGACATCGGCCATCCTTTCCACCTGGAGCTGGCACTGATCATCTGCGTGCTCTTCGGCGCCGTGTGGCTCATGGGCCATACCTACCGCAGCGCGTTGGCGCAGGCCATCGACCTCAAGCTGCGCACCGACCAGCTGGCCGCGCAGCTGCGCGTGGAAAAGGCCGCCGCCGAGGAAGCGCGGCGCGCCGCCGAGGCCGCCAGCCGCGCCAAGACCCAGTTTTTCGCTGCCGCCAGCCACGACTTGCGCCAGCCGCTGCACGCCATGGGGCTGTTCGCCGAGACGCTGCGCCAGCGCTGCAGCGACCCCGACGTGGCCTCGCTGGTCAACAGCATCAACGAGAGCGTGGACGCGCTGGAGGGCCTGTTCGGCGAGTTGCTGGACATCACTCGCATCGACACCGGCGGCGTGGAGCTCAAGCCCGAGGCGGTGCGATTGCGTGACGTGTTCGCGCGGCTGCGGCTGCATTTCGAGCCGGCCGCCTTCGAGAAGGGCCTGGCGCTGGGCTTCCGCGGCGAGGCCCACGTGGTGCAGGCCGACCCGGTGGTACTGGAGCGCATCCTGCGCAACCTGGTGAGCAACGCCATCCGCTACACCGAGGACGGCGGCGTGCTCGTGAGCTGCCGCCGCCGTGGCGACCGACTGCTGCTGCAGGTGTGGGACAGCGGCATCGGCATCGCCGAAGCCAGCCTGCCGCGCATCTTCGACGAGTTCTACCAGGTCAACAGCCACCGCCCGCTGGAGCCGCACCAGCGCAAGGGCCTGGGGCTGGGGCTGGCCATCGTCAAGCGGCTGGCCGACCTCATGGGCGCGCCGCTGACGGTGCGCTCGCGCGTGGGCCACGGCACCGTCTTCAGCCTGGAAGTCCCGCCGGGCCGGATCGAGGCGCCGCCGGCCGAACCCCTGGCCGCGAGCCCCAAGATGCCGCTGGGCCTGAGCCTGCAGGGGCGGCTGATCGTGGTGGTGGAGGACGAGCCGCCCGTGCGCGAAGGCCTGACCGTGCTGCTCAAGGCCTGGGGCGCGGACGTGCTGGACTTCGACACGGTGGGCGCCGTGGAGGCCTGGCTACGCGGCGCCGAGCTGCCGCGGCCGGACCTGCTGATCGTGGACTACCGGCTGCCCGAGGCGCGCACCGGGCTGGAGGCGCTGGACTTGATCCGCGCGCACTGGCCGGATCAGCGGCTGCCGGCCATCGTCATCACCGGCAGCAGCCTCAGCGGCCACGAGAACGAGGCCGAGGCGCACGACTTCCACCTGCTGATCAAGCCCGTGCTGCCCAACAAGCTGCGGGCCATGATCGGTTTCAAGCTCAACGAGCGCGCCGGGCGGAAGTAGCAAGGAAAAGGGCCGCCCATGAACGGCAAGGCGGCCCCGGGAGCAGGTTGCCGCCGGCTCCGGAAGAGCCGGCGGCGCGCGTCACGCTACTTGCACAGGCCCAGGATGCGCTCCTGCTGCGGGCACTGCGTGGCGGGCGCGGGATTGACCACGGGCTGGATCACGCGGCCGGCGCGGGCATGCTCGCTCACGCAGCTGTTGAACTCGCGCACCATGGGCGCGTAGTAGCTCCAGCCCTTGCCCAGCGGCGGCAGCGCGAGGTTCACCTCCTTCCACTTCGGATGGCCTTCGGCCTGCAGCGTGGGGAAGTTCTGGCACAGCGAGCGCGCGAAGCGGCTGAGGTGGGCGGTGGTTTCGCTGCGGCCGTAGTTGAAGGTGACGAGGAAGGCCTTCACCGCCACGCCGGGGACGTCCTCGGCGAGCAGGTTGGGGTAGTTGCTGGCCTTCACCACCGAGGGGAAGTAGGTCTGCAGCGCGGCCTTGCTGGCGGGGTTGGCGGCATCGAACTTGAGCAGCCGGATGAGCTGGCGCGCCTCGGGTTTCATGTCCACCAGCAGCTTGGCCGGCTGCCCGGCCACGGCCACCACCACGTCGATGCTCTTGTCCACCGTGAGCTTGACCAGCGCGTCCTCGTTGCTGAGGTAGCTGACCTGGTCTTCGGGCAGCGGCTTGCCGAACATCTGCTTGTACAGCGTGGTGGCCGACAGCGCGGTGCCGCTGAGCAGCGGGCCGACGTTGATCTTGGCGTCCTTGATCTCGTGCACGTTCTGCAGCGGCGAGTCGGCGCGGGTGATGAAGTAGATCTCCTCGTTGTAGAGCGGCATGACCACGCGCAGCGGCCTGATGGTCTCGGCCGCCTGCGGGTTGCCGGCCGCGGCGCGGTCGAGGAAGGCCTGGTAGACGTCGGACTGCACCAGCGCGAGCTTCACGCCGGGCTCGCTGCGCAGCCGCTGCACGTTCTCGGCCGAGCCGGCGGAGGGCAGCGCCTCCAGCGCGATGTCGGCCTGCGGTGCCACGAAGCGCGCCAGGTCGCGGCCGATCTGGATGTAGGTGCCGCGCTCCGAGGCGGTGACGATCTTGTATTCGATGGACGCGGCCTGTGCCGCCAGCGCGAGCAGGGTGCCCAGGGCCGCGGCGACGCTCTTGCGGATGGTGGATCTCATGGTCTCTCTCCCTCCCGTGGTGGATCAGGGTTCACACAGGCCCAGCGCCGCCACCGTGGCGTTGCAGGGCATGGCGGCCGGTGCGCCGCGCGCCGTTGCGCCCGGAACGGCCGCGGCCTGCGGGGCCACGGGCCTGGCCGGTGCGGTCTGGGCCATGGCCGTGGCCGGCACCGTGGCGGTGGCGGCCACCGGCTGCGACGGCAGGGCCGGCGCCAGCGGAGCCACGGCCTGCTGCACTTGGCCCAGGCCGTTCTGCGCGGGCTGGATGGCGTCGGCGCCCGGCGGCGTGGCGGTGGTGTGCAGGGTGGCCGGTGCGGTGCCCAGGGTGGCGGCGGTGGCCATCGCGGGCGCCGGGGCCTGGTAGCCGGCCAGCGGCGCGGACGGGGCGCTGCTGCTGCGGCCCAGCAGGTAGCTGCCCGAGCCCACGATCGCCGTGAGCGCCAGCATGGCGCCGGCGACGGTGACGTTGCTCCAGTTCACGCGGCCCGCGGGCGGCGGCAGGTCGCCTTGCGGGGATTGCGGCTGCGGCCCGGGCAGGCTGAAGTGGAATTCGGCATGCGGCTGCTGCCGTGCCGCGTGCGCGGACGAGTCGGCACCGTAGGGGGCTGCCGTGTCGGCATTGCCGGCGTCAGGCGAGGTGTAGCGCGGCGCGATGGCAAGGCTGTTGTCGTCGTTGAAATGGAGCATGAAGCCCTTGGGCTCGGGCGGGTCGCCGGCCGCGGCATCCGGCGCGGCGGTGGCCGAGGCCCGGGCCGCCGCGGCGGCGGGCGACTGCAGCGGAGCGCCGCAGACACTGCAGAAATGGGCTCGCGCCGGGTTGCTGTGATGGCAGGCGGCGCATTCGGCCACCCAGGAAGCGGAAGGTGTGGTGGGCATGCTTGCAATCCCGCCCGGCCGGGAGAGGCCCCGCGGTCCGGGCTGCACGCGCCGCAGGGCGGCGTCCCCCGCCATGTCCCAAACACATGGCCCGTCGAGGGTATGCGCTCGCACCACAGGCTCAGCGCCGCCTCCCCCCGCTTGCAGGGGATGCGGATTCGCCCCTCAGGGGGAGGACAAAAGTCATGTTCCGCCGCTAGGGCGCAACGTGGCACGTGCCGTGCCGGGCGCTGCCCGGTGTGCCCTGCGGGATCGTCCCGGGTCGGCCTGCCTACCCGGCGCCGACGGCCTCGGCGCTGTCCGAAACCGGCGCGGCCAAGCGCACGTAGATGGGCGCGAAGGCCTCGGCCTGCGTGATCTCCAGCAGCCGCTCGCGCGCGAGCTCCAGCATGGCGACGAAGGTCACCACCAGCACCGGCAATCCGCGCCGGACGTCGAACAGCCCCTCGAACTCCACGTAGGGCCGCTCGCGCAGGCGGCGCAGCACGATGCCCATGTGCTCGCGCACCGAGAGCTGCTCACGCGTGATGGTGTGGTGCTGGTTGAGCTTGGCGCGGCGCACGATGGCCAGCCAGGCGTCGCGCAGGTCCTCCGGGCGCACCTGCGGCAGCGGCGGCTCCAGCGCCAGCTCGATGGCCACCTGCGCGGGCATGAAGTCACGCCCCAGCGTGGGCAGCGCGTCGATGCGCGCCGCCGCCGCCTTCATCTGCTCGTACTCCAGCAGCCGGCGCACGAGTTCGGCGCGCGGGTCCTCGGGCTCGGCGCCGTCCTCGGTCTTGGGCGGCGGCAGCAGCAGCCGGCTCTTGATCTCGATGAGCATGGCCGCCATGAGCAGGTACTCGCTGGCGAGCTCCAGGTTGCGCTTGCGGATCTCCTCGACGTAGCCCAGGTATTGGCGCGTGACCTCGGCCAGCGGGATGTCGAGGATGTTGAAGTTCTGGCGCCGGATCAGGTAGAGCAGCAGGTCCAGTGGGCCCTGGAAGGCGTCGAGGAAGACCTCCAGCGCATCGGGCGGGATGTAGAGGTCCTGCGGCAGCCTGAACAGCGGCTCGCCGTACAGCCGTGCCACGGCCACCGCCTCGGCGCTGCGCGCGGCCTCCGCCGCGGACGGCGACTCGGCGTCCGTCGCCCCCGCCGCCGTCGCTTCGGAGGCAGGCAGGGACGCGCCCGCGCCCAGCGCGGGCACGGGCGGTGCGTTCGAGGTTCCGGACCCGGCCGCCTCGGCGGAGGAGGGGTCGTCGGGTGTCAGGAGGGATGCGGCGGATACGGCCATGGATGCTGCTGGGGCGGCCGTCGCGGGCGGTGAGCGCCCGCGCGCCGGTCACTTGCTCTTGGTCTGGTAAACGTAGGGTTGCTGCGGCACGCGCGCTTCGCGCCACTGGGCGGAGGCCTCGCGGTCCTGCGGGCGGTCCCACAGCAGGGCGCGGCCGGCGCGTTGCTGCGCTTCGAGTTGCGGGTTCTTGGCCTTGAGCTCGTCAAGGAACTGGCCGAACTCCGACTTGTAGGGCTTCCAGAAGAGAGGCATGGCGCGCAGCGGGACAATGTTGGAAAACCCGGATTTTAACTTTTGGGGAGTCCCGACTTGCGGTGGATGAAGGTAGCGATGCTGGCACTACTCGGGGGTCTGTTGGCCGGCTGCGACGCGCAGCGCATCGCCAAGCTCGAAGAAGGCGTGGCCACCGAGGCCGACGTGCGGCGCGAATTCGGCGAGCCCGAGCGCGTGCGCGAGGAGAGCGACGGCTCGCGCACGCTGGAGTACCCGCGCCAGCCCGCCGGGCGGCAGAACTACCTCATCACCATCGGCCCCGACGGGCGCATGAGCGCGCTGCGCCAGATGCTGTCGGCGCGCTACTTTGCGATGGTGCAGCCCGGCATGACGCGGCAGCAGGTGCGCGACCTGCTGGGCCGCCCCGCCAAGCGCACGCCCTACAGCCTGAGCCGGACCGAGGTCTGGGACTGGCAGTACCTCGACGGCCAGCAGGAAAAGCTCTTCAGCGTCACCTTCGACGCCGACGGCCTGGTGCAGAACACGGGCAGCATGGACCAGCTGCCCGGCGACCGCTGACGCCGGCCGGCCGCTTGCCGCCTTCCCATCCACACCTCCCGGCCGCCGCGCGGCGATCCGAACACTGCCCATGAGCACCGAAACCGAACTGAAATTCCAGATCCCGCCCGCCGCCCGCGCCGCCGTGCATGCCGAGGTCCAGGCCGCCGGCGGCCGGCCGCTGCGGCTGCAGGCGCGCTACTTCGACACCGCCGATCGCGCGCTGGCGACGGCCGGCATGGCGCTGCGGCTGCGCCGCGAGGGCGCGGTGTGGGTGCAGACGCTCAAGGGCCGCGGCGACGGCGTGATGCAGCGCCTGGAGCACGAGGTGGTGCTGGACGCGAGCGAGCCGCGGCTGGACCCGTCGCACCACGACGGCACGCCCGCCGGCGCCGCGCTGCGCCGCGCGCTGGGCACGGCCGAACTGGCACTCACCTTCGAGACCGACGTGCGGCGCACCGTGCTGGCGCTGGACCAGGCTGACGCCGTGATCGAGCTGGCGCTGGACGAGGGCGTGCTGCGCGCCGGTAGCGCCGAGGCGCCGCTGTACGAGCTGGAGTACGAGCTGCTGCAGGGCCCGGTGGCCGCGCTGCTGGCGCTGGCCGGCGAGGGCGTGCTGCGCCATGGGCTGTGGCTGGACGTGCGCAGCAAGGCCGAGCGCGGCGAGCGCCTGGCGCGCGGCCTCAAGACCGTGCCGCCGCTGCGGCTGGCGGGCGACACGCTGGCATCGGCGCTGGAGCAGATGCTGGTCAACGCCTGCGAGCTGGCGGAAGGCCTGGGTGACGAGGGCCACCTGCAGGCGCTGCGCGAGGCGGTGGAGGAGGGCCTGCGCGCCGCCGCGCTGCTGCCGGTGGCCACGGGGCTGCAGGGGCTGCGGGCGCAGCTCGATGCGATCGCGGCGCACCCGCGCGGCGAGTGCCTGGCCGCCGCCGGGGAGCTGCTGCGCGCGCCGGGGTTCAACCGGCTGGCGCTGGAACTGGTGGGGGTGGTGGAGGAGTGAGGCCGGACGGGCTGATCCAGCCCGGGTCCGCCTACGCCTCGGCCATCGCGGTGCGTCCGGGAGTGGGGCGGCCTTCCACGGTCCGCCGCGCCAGCCCCAGTGCCTCGCCCAGCGTCGCCACGATGCACTCCGCCCCCAGGATCTCCTCCAGCCCCGCGCGCTTGAGCAGCGACAGCGGCTGCTCGTTGGGGTCGGCCAGCACCAGTGCGATGCTGCGGCGGCGCAGCGCGCGCGCGAGCTGCGTCAGGCTGTCCACGCCGGTGCTGTCCAGCGACACCAGGCGGTGCATCTCCAGCACCAGCACCCGCGTACCCGGCGCGATCTGCTCGGGCAGCGCCTCCAGCTTGCCCACGGCGCCGAAGAACAGCGCGCCGTAGGCCTGCATCACCTGCACGCCCGGCAGAGGTTCCGGCAGCGCCAGCGGCTCGATGCGGAACAGGTTGCTCATGCGCAGGATGAAGAAACCGCAGGCCATCAGCAGCCCGGCCTCCACCGCCACCGTCAGGTCGAACACCACCGTGAGCACGAAGCTGCCCAGCATCACCGCGCGATAGGGCAGCTTGAACTGGCGCAGCCGCGCGAACTCGTGCCACTCGCCCATGTTCCAGGCCACGAACAGCAGGATCCCCGCCAGCGCCGCCAGCGGCACGTGCACCGCCAGCGGAGCGGCCACCAGCACGATGGCCAGCAGCGTGAACGCGTGCACCATGCCCGCCACCGGCGTGCGCGCGCCCGAGCGCACGTTGGTCGAGGTGCGGGCGATGGTGCCGGTGGCGGGCATGCCGCCGAACAGCGGCGCGACGAAGTTCGCCACCCCTTGCGCCATCAGCTCCTGGTTCGGGTCGTGGCGCGGCAGGTCGCTCATGTTGTCGGCCACGCGCGCGCACAGCAGCGACTCGATGGCGCCCAGCAGCGCGATGGTCAGCGTGGGCATGAGCAGCTGCTTCACGCCGACCCAGTCGAAGCTCGGCAGCTCGAAGCTCGGCAGCGACTGTGGAATGCCGCCGAAGCGCGAGCCGATGGTCTCGACCTCCAGCCCCAGGATGCGCGCCACGAGCGTCGCCAGCACCAGCGCTATGACGGTGCCCGGCACCTGCGCGGCATGGCGCTTCACCTTCTCCAGCAGGTTGTGGGGCGGGCTGGGCATGCGGTAGGACTTGGGCCACACCACCACCAGCGCCAGGCTGCCCAGCCCCAGGGCCAGCGCCGCGATGTTGACGGTGTGCAGGTGCGCCCACAGCGCCGCGATCTGCGCGAAGAAGTCGGCGGGCATCTTCTCGATGCTCAGGCCCAATAAATCCTTCAGCTGCGACAGGCCGATGAGCACCGCGATGCCGTTGGTGAAGCCGATCACCACTCCCACCGGGATGTAGCGCACCAGCGCCCCCAGCCGCAGCAGCCCCAGCGCGAACAGCAGCACGCCGGCGAGCATGGTGGCGATGATCAGGTTCGCCAGCCCGTACTGCGCCTGGATGCCGTAGACGATGACGATGAAGGCGCCGGCCGGGCCACCGATCTGGACGTTGGAGCCGCCCAGCGCCGAGATCAGGAAGCCGGCGATGACGGCGGTGAAGATGCCCTGTTCGGGCTTGAGCCCGCTGGCGATGGCGAAGGCCATGGCCAGCGGCAGGGCGACGATGCCGACCGTCAGGCCGGCGCCCAGGTCGGCGATGAACTGGCCGCGGGAATAGCCGCGCATCGCCTGGACGAGGCGCGGCTGGAAACGGTGCAGAGCGAGCATGGGACCTCCGGAATACAGCGATGGCGAACGCGCGTCATGGCTCGCGCCGCCGGAGGTCCGCAGTGGTGCCGCAGGGCGATAAAGCGGCGCCGGCGCGAGGGCCCAGCCACCAGGCTGAGCCGCTGCGGCGCCGGCCACCGCGCCATGTCAGCGCACCCGCATGCCGGGCTGCGCGCCCGGCCAGGGTTCGAGGATGTGGATGCCGGGCTGCGCCTTCTCGTCGGCATGGCTGGCCGCCAGCACCATGCCTTCGCTCACGCCGAACTTCATTTTTCGCGGCGCCAGGTTGGCCACCATCACGGTGAGCTTGCCCACGAGCTGCTCGGGCGTGTAGGCGGACTGGATGCCGCTGAAGACGTTGCGCGTGCGGCCCTCGCCCACGTCCAGCGTGAGCTGCAGCAGCTTGTTGCTGCCCTCGACCTTGCGCGCTTCCACGATGCGGGCGATGCGCAGGTCGATCTTGGCGAAGTCCTCGATGCCGATGGTGGGCGCGATGTCCTCGCCGCCGGGCAGCGCGGGTGCCTCCGGGGCGGCCGGGGCCGCGGCAGCCGCCGCCGGCGCGCTCGGCTCGAACAGCGCGTCCAGCAGCTTCGGGTCCACCCGCTGCATCAGGTGTTTGTAAGTGCCGATGCGGTGCGCGCCCAGGGCCCGTGCGGCGTCGGCGAAGCTCAGCGGGCTCACCTGCAGGAAGTCCTCCACCTGCGCCGCCACGGAGGGCAGCACGGGCTTGAGGTAGATGGTGAGCAACCTGAAAGCTTCGATGCAGGTGCTGCACACGTCATGCAGCGCCGCGGAGAGCTCCGGCTTCTTGGCCAGCTCCCAGGGCTTGTGCTGGTCCACGTAGGCGTTGACGCGGTCGGCCAGCGCCATGACCTCGCGCACCGCCTTGCCGAACTCGCGCTCCTCGTACAGGCGCTCGATGTCCTCGCGGGCCGCGCGCAGCCCGTCCAGCAGCGCGCGGCCTTCCACGCCCAGGTCGGCGCTGAGGTGGCCCTCGAAGCGCTTGGCGATGAAGCCTGCGGCGCGGCTGGCGATGTTGACGTACTTGCCCACCAGGTCCGAGTTCACCCGCGCGACGAAGTCCTCGGGGTTGAAGTCCACGTCCTCGACCTTGGCGTTGAGCTTGGCGGCGATGTAGTAGCGCAGCCACTCGGCGTTCATGCCGATCTCCAGGTACTTCAGCGGGCTGATGCCGGTGCCGCGCGACTTGCTCATCTTCTCGCCGCTGACGGTGATGAAGCCGTGCACGAACACGTTGCTGGGCTCCTTGCGGCCGCTGAAATGCAGCATCGCCGGCCAGAACAGCGTGTGGAAGTACGTGATGTCCTTGCCGATGAAGTGGTACTGCTCCACTGCCGGATCGGCCATGAACTGCTCGAAGCTGCGGGTCTCGCCGTCGCGCTGGCGCGGGCCGCCCCGGTCGAACCAGGCCTTGAGCGAGGCCAGGTAGCCCACGGGCGCGTCCAGCCAGACATAGAAATACTTGCCCGGGGCGTCGGGAATCTCGATGCCGAAGTAGGGCGCGTCGCGGGAGATGTCCCAATCCGACAGGCCCACGTGGCCCTCGTCGTCGGCGGCGAACCACTCCTTGATCTTGTTGAGCACCTCGGGCTGCAGCCGTCCGGGCTCCTGGGTCCAGCGCTGCAGGAACTCCAGGCAGCGCGGCGAGGAGAGCTGGAAGAAGTGGTGCTCGGAGCTCTTCATCACCGGCGTGGCGCCGGTGAGCGTGGAGTACGGGTTCTTGAGCTCGGTGGGCGCGTACACCGCGCCGCAGACCTCGCAGGAGTCGCCGTACTGGTCCTTGGCGCTGCAGCGCGGGCACTCGCCCTTGATGTAGCGGTCGGGCAGGAACATCGACTTCACGGGGTCGAAGAACTGCTCGATGTTGCGCACGGCGATCAGGCCCTCGCGGCGCAGCGCGCGGTAGATGTCCTGTGCGAGCTGGTGGTTCTCCGGCGCGTCGGTGGAGTGCCAGTGGTCGAAGGCGATGTGGAAGCCGTCCAGGTACTGCTTGCGCCCGGCGGCGATCTCGGCCACGAACTGTTGCGGGGTTTTCCCGACCTTCTCGGCGGCGATCATGATCGGCGCGCCGTGCGCATCGTCGGCGCCGACGAAGTGCACCGTGTTGCCGCGCATGCGCTGGAAGCGCACCCAGATGTCGGCCTGGATGTATTCCATGATGTGGCCGATGTGGAACGCGCCATTGGCGTAGGGCAGGGCGGTGGTGACGAAAAGCTGGCGTGTCATCAAGGGTCTCTTGGGCGCGCGGGGCAAACCCAGATTCTAGGCCGCACGTCAAGGTCGGCCCCCCTGGGCTAGACTGCTTTCCCTCTCAAGAACCCCCCTGTTGTCACCCCCTTATGGCCGCCACCGAAGCCGCGCTGCTGGACGCGCTCAAGACCGTCGTCGATCCCAACACCGGGCGCGATTTCGTCTCCACCCGCCAGCTCAAGAACCTGCGCATCGACGGCGACGAGGTCAGCTTCGACGTGGTGCTGGGCTACCCGGCCAAGAGCCAGATCCCGGTGCTGCGCCGCGCGCTCATCAATGCCGCGCGCACGGTGCCCGGCGTGGGCAACGTCAGCGCCAACCTGGGCGTGGAGATCACGGCGCACGCGGTGCAGCGCGGCGTGCAGCTACTGCCCAAGGTGAAGAACATCGTCGCCGTGGCCTCGGGCAAGGGCGGCGTGGGCAAGAGCACCACCACCGTGAACCTGGCGCTGGCACTGGCCGCCGAGGGCGCGCGCGTGGGCATCCTGGACGCCGACATCTACGGCCCCAGCCAGCCCATGATGATGGGCATCGAGGGCCGCCCCGAGAGCGCCGATGGCCAGACCATGGAGCCGCTGGAGAACTACGGCGTGCAGGTCATGTCCATCGGCTTCCTGATCGAGGCCGACAACCCCATGATCTGGCGCGGCCCCATGGCCACCCAGGCGCTGGAGCAGCTGCTGCGGCAGACCAACTGGGACCAGCTCGACTACCTCATCGTCGACATGCCCCCGGGCACCGGCGACATCCAGCTCACGCTCTCGCAGAAGGTGCCGCTCACCGGCGCCGTGATCGTGACCACGCCGCAGGACATCGCGCTGCTGGACGCGCGCAAGGGCCTGAAGATGTTCGAGAAGGTGGGCGTGCCCATCCTGGGCGTGGTGGAGAACATGGCCGTGCACGTGTGCTCCAACTGCGGCCACGCGGAGCACATCTTCGGCGCCGAGGGCGGCAAGAAGATGGCGGCCGAGTACGGCGTGGACTACCTGGGCGCGCTGCCGCTGTCCATGGGCATCCGCGAGCAGGCCGACAGCGGCCGCCCCACCGTGGTCAACGACCCCGATGGCGAGATCGCCGGCATCTACAAGGCCGTGGCGCGCCAGGTGGCGGTGAAGATCGCCGCCAAGGCCAAGGACTTCAGCAGCAAGTTCCCCACCATCACCATCTCCAAGGGCACCTGAGATGTCGCAGCGGCCGTCGGTCCGGGTCGCGGTCCTGATGGAGCGCGAACACCAGCCCAACCGCTGGGAGGACTGGCGCCACCGCATCGCCGAGGTGCTGCCCGACGAGGGCGCTTTCGGCACCGAGGCGCGGCTGCTGCGCGACGACGGCAAGACCGCGAGCTTCCTCTTCCCCGGCTTCGAGCTGGAGCTGTTCAGGGACGAGGCCGAGGGTTACTACCTCAACCTCAGCGCCGGCACGCCGGTGTGGTTCGTGATGTGGCGCGTGGATGACGAGGACCCGTCGCGCGCGCGCCCCGAGATCGTGAGCCTGTCCTACAACGAGGCCGGCCGCTGGCTCGATGCGCAGGAGCGCGTGGACAACGTGCCGCTGCACCCGCAAGTGCGCGACTGGCTGCAGGCCTACGTGGACGAGCACTACCGGCCCGAGCCCAAGAAGCGCCAGCGCCCGGCCTCGTTCCAGCGTCCCGAGGAGCGCGGGCGCGGCGGCTGAGGCTCCCCGAGCGCCCTCCGCCCCCTCGGACCATCAGGAGTTTCAGCATGGCCGAAGACGGCTTCTTCTCGCGCTGGTCGCGGCGCAAAACGCAGGTCGCGCGCGGCGAGCAGCCGCCTGAGCCGCCGCCTGAAAAGCCCAGGGCGCCCGAAGCCGCGCCGCCCCTGGCCGCCGCGCCGGCGCAGCCCTTGGCCGAGGCGCCGCCGCAGCCGGCCGAGCCCCCGCCCACGCTGGAAGACGTCGCCAGGCTCGGCCGCGATTCCGACTACTCCCGCTTCGTCGCCCCCGACGTCGCGCCGGAGGTGAAGAACGCCGCGCTGAAGAAACTCTTCACCGACCCGCACTTCAACGTGATGGACGGGCTCGACATCTACATCGACGACTACGGCAAGCCCGATCCGATCCCGCCGGCCATGCTGCGCCAGCTCGCGCAGTCCAAGCTGCTGGGCCTCTTCGACGACGAGGAGGACAAGCACCAAGACACCGAAGCCGGCACGCCCGAAGGCGCCGCGACCGCCGCTGCCGGCCCGATGCCGCCGGCGGCCGACGCGCCCGCCCTGCCGGACGACCCGGCGGACCCGCCGCCCCTGACGAATACCGCTACCGCATCCCATGAAGACGCTGATCTGCAACTGCAACCGCACCATGCCCCTGGACGGCCCGGCGCTGGCGAAGGCCCTGCCGCAGGCTGAAGGGCTGCAGACCGTCCACAACCTGCTGTGCCGCCACGAGGCGGTGCAGTTCCAGCGCGCGGCCAAGGCGGCGGCCGCCGCCGGCGAGCAGCTCCTGGTGGGCTGTACGCAGGAGAAGCGCCTGTTCCTGGAGCTCAACGCGCAGACCGAAGGGGCGCTGCCGGCCGAGGAGCAGCCCATCCGCTTCGTCAACCTGCGCGAGAGCGGCGGCTGGTCACGGGACGCGCGCGGCGCCACGCCCAAGCTCGCCGCGCTCATCGCCGCCGCGCAGCTGCCCGATCCGGACCCGGTGCCCACGGTGAGCTACCGCTCGGCCGGGCGGCTGCTGGTGATCGGCGCCGCCGAAGCGGCCGAGCGCGCCGCGGCCATGCTTTCCGACAAGCTCGACGTGAGCCTGCTGCTGAGCGAGGCGGGCAGCGCGCTGCCGCAGGTGCGCGAGCGCGCGGTGCACGCCGGGCGCGTCACCGGCCTGAGCGGCTGGCTCGGCGCCTTCGAGGTGCGCTGGGAGAGCGGCAACCCGATCGACCTGGACCTGTGCACCCGCTGCAACGCCTGCGTGGAAGCCTGCCCCGAGGGCGCCATCGGCTTCGACTACCAGGTGGACCTCTCGCGCTGCGCCGCGCACCGCGCCTGCGTCAAGGCCTGCGCCGTGGCCGGCGCCATCGACTTCCAGCGCGAGCCGGAGCGGCTGTCGGAGACCTTCGACCTGGTCCTGGACCTGCGTCCCGCGCCGGCCTTCGTCCAGCACGCCAAGCCCCAGGGCTACTTCCACGTCGGCGCCGATGCCGGGAAGCTGTTCGACGCGGTGCTGAAGCTGCGCGAGCTCACCGGCGAGTTCGAGAAGCCGAAGTTCTTTCAGTACAAGCAGAAGATCTGCGCCCACAGCCGCAACGAGCGCGTGGGCTGCGACGCCTGCGTGCAGATCTGCTCCGCGCGCGCCATCGCCAGCGAGGCCTCCACCACGGGCGGCGTCCGCGTCGAGCCGCACCTGTGCGTGGGCTGCGGCGCCTGCACCACCGTGTGCCCCACCGGCGCGCTGGCCTACGCCTACCCGGACGCGCCCGCCACGGGGCGGCGGCTGCGCGCGCTGCTCACCACCTACGCCCGCGCCGGCGGGCGCGACGCCGCGCTGCTGCTGCACAGCGAGGGGGCCGGATCGCGGCTGCTGATGGAGCTGGGCCGCGCGGCGCGCACCGACGCGTCCATTGACGGCCTGCCCGCGCGCGTGCTGCCGGTGGCGCTCTGGCACACCGCCAGCGTCGGCCTGGAGCTGTGGCTCACGGCCAAGGCGCAGGGCGCCTCGCAGGTGTTCATCCTGCTGACCGAGGAGGAGGCGCCCGAGTACCGCGCCGCGCTGGCGGAGCAGGCCGAGGTGGCCAACGCGCTGCTGGCCGGGCTGGGCTACGCCGGCGTGCACGTGCAACTGGTCGAGGCCCGCGACGCGCGCGACCTGGCCGCGCTGGACGCCACGCTGTGTACGGCGGTGCCGGCGACGACGGTGCGCCTGCCCGCGGCCTACGCGGTGCAGAGTGAAAAACGCGCCACGCTGGAGCTGGCGCTGGAGCACCTGCTGGCGCAGGCGCCGCGGGCGCTGCCGGAGAGCGTGGCGTTGCCCGCGGCCAGCCCGCTGGGCGGCATCAGCGTGGATACGGGCCGCTGCACGCTGTGCCTGAGCTGCGTGGGCGCCTGCCCTTCGGCCGCGCTGGCCGACAACCCCGACAAGCCGCAGCTGCGCTTCATCGAGAAGAACTGCGTGCAGTGCGGCCTGTGCGCGAGCACCTGTCCCGAGGACGCCATCGCGCTGCAGCCGCGGCTGTGGCTGGCGGAGGAAGGCAAGGCCCGCAAGCAGGCCCGCGTGCTCAACGAGGCGCAGCCCTACGCCTGCATCCGCTGTGGCAAACCCTTCGGCACGCTGCAGGCGGTGGAGGCCATGCTCGGCCGCCTGGCGGGGCACCCGATGTTCCAGGGCGAGGCGCTGCAGCGGCTGAAGATGTGCGGCGACTGCCGCGTCATCGACATCTATTCCAACCCCAACGAAGCGCGGATCACGGACCTGTGATTCCCATTCCTGCCAATGGCTAAAAAACCCCCGTCACACCCGCACAGGCGGGTGTCCACGCGCTCCGGGCGGCATTCCGGCCAGCGTGGATGCCCGCCTGCGCGGGCATGACGAGGACATGTTTCAGCTGCGAGCCACAAGTCGAATGAGCGAACAAAACCTTCAGGCCCTGAGCCTGTCCACCATGGACGACGCCGAGGAACTGGCGCGGGCCGAGACCTACGGCGTGCTGGCGCGGCTGTGGTGGGCGCCGCCGGACGAGGAGCTGTTCAGGCAGTTCGCGGTCGCGGTGACCGAGGCGCCGCAGCCGGGCGGCTTCCTGGAGGCGCCGTGGCAGGCGCTGGTGGGCGCCATGCGCGCCAGCAGCGTGGCGGCGGCGCGTGAGGAGTACGTGGCGCTGTTCGAGGGCATCGGCAAGCCGGAGGTCTTCCTCTACGGCTCGTACTACCTGGCGGGCTTCCTCAACGAACGCCCGCTGGTGGCGCTGCGCGACGACCTCGCGCGCCTGGGCCTGGAGCGCGATCCCTCGCGCGGCGAGACCGAGGACCACGTGGCCTGCGTGTTCGAGGTGATGCGCTTCCTCATCGCCGGCGACGACGTGGCGCTGTGCAACCTGGAGCAGCAGCGCCGCTTCTTCCGCGCCCACGTGCAGCCCTGGGTGGAGAAGCTCTGTGAGGCGGTGCAGGCGCAGCCGCGGGCCAGGCTCTACGCCGCGCTGGCGGGTTTCACCGCCGCCTTCATGCAGGTCGAGACCCAGGCCTTCGACTTGATCGAGTAGGGCCGGGGCAGGGGTTCAGCAGGCGCAGTCGGCCGCTTCTTCGACGCGGTGGCCGGGTTGCGGGCGGTGTACGGGGGCGCCGGTATGTCGGCCGTACCGGGGCCTTTCCCGCAGGTACTGCTCAATGGCCTCCGTCGCGGTGGGGGAGATGGAGGTGAAGCGCATGCCCACCATGAAGCCGTTCTCCTTGCCGCTGAACATGATGTTCATGACCTGGGCCCGTGCCATGACGGTGTAGGCCCCGTCCGGGCCACCGGGCAGGCCGAGCCGGATGTTGCACACCGACTGCAACGGCAGGTTGGCCGGCACCAGCAGCCGCAAGCCGCCGACGCTGATGTCCACCGCGCGGGCTTCGACGATGCGGCGGCCCGGAAGCATCACGTGCACGGTGCAGACGAGGCGCCCGCGCGCATGCTCGCGGAACTCGCGCAAGGGCGCCTTGTGGTCCTTGTTGCTGATAAAGCCATTCATCTCAAAACCGTTCCTGACACTCGACCCTCGCGCGCCTGCACGCATTGTTGCTTCCGCGTGCCTGTCATGCGCTCCGCTGGCCGTGAACGGTGCCGCACTGGAGGCCGGTTCAGTGCTTGCGGATCAGCGGGTCGGACGCGGCCAGGCCGTCGTGACCGTGGCCGGCGTCGTCGGCGCGGTTGCGCGGGCGGCCGGGCTGGGGGTGGCGGTGGATGTCGCGTGCCTGCAGGTAGCGCAGCAGGGCGGCACGCGAGGCGGAGGGAAAGGTGGTGAAGCGCAGGCCGGCCAGGAAGCCGTGCACGCGGCCGCTGCACACGATGCTGGTCACCTGCGCCCGGGCCGTGATCACCTTGGCGCCCATGGGAATGGCCGGGATGGTGAGCGACAGCGCGCACTCGCCGTGCAGCGGCAGGCTCTCCGGCAGCACCAGCTGCATGCCGCCCAGGCTGATGTCCAGGGTCCGTCCCCGCAGGACGCGCTGGTCGGACAGCGTGAGCTGCACGGTGGTGGCGAAGCGCTCGCGCACGTGCCGGCGCAGCGCGGTGTTCGAGGAACCGGCGGGCTGTTGATGGCGAACGGGCATGGCAGGCAAAGCAGCGGATGAGGTAATCCGCATTGTTTGGCCACAGTCGCCACCAGTTGTTACATGACCGCTTCCAACCCCCGTGCCTGGGCGCCACCTTCGCGGGCGAGCTGGTCGAGCGTGAGCGTCACCAGCGCGCGCATGCCCACGGCCAGGGCCTTCTCGTCGAAGTCGAAGCCGGCCGAGTGGTTGGGCGCGGCCGTGGCGGCCGTCTTGCCTTCGGGCATGGCGCCGAGGATGAAATAGAAGCCCGGCACCACCTTCTGGAACTCGGAGAAGTCCTCCGAGGCGCTCAGGCGCGGCAGCGGCACCACCTTGCCCCCCGTGGCGCGGCGCAGCGAGGGCAGGGCGCTTTCCACCAGCTGGGGCGGGTTGTGGGTCACGGCGTAGGCGGTGGGACCGAACTGCACGCTGGCCTTGGCGCCGGCGGCCGAGGCGATGGCCTCGACCGTGCGCGCGATGCGGCGCTTGGCATCGGCGCGCATGTCCTCGTCGAAGGTGCGCAGCGTGCCGGCCATCTCCACCGACTCCGGGATGACGTTGTCGCGGTTGCCGCCGTGGATGGAGCCGATCGTGAGCACCGCGGGCTCCCGCGTGATGTCGAGCTGGCGGCTGACGATGGTCTGCAGCGAGGTGACGATCTGCGCTGCCACGGGGATCGGGTCCACGCCGTTCCAGGGCATGCCGCCATGCGCGGACGTGCCCTTGACGCTGATGCGCATCGAGTCGGCGCCGGCCATCAGCACCCCGCTGCGCCAGCCCACGGCGCCCACGGGCAGGCTGGGCGCGATGTGCAGCCCGAAGATCGCATCCACCTTCGGGTTGTCGAGCACGCCCTGCTCGACCATGGCCTTGGCCCCCCAGCTGGCGCCGGCGGCCGGCTGGTCCTCGGGGATGCCTTCCTCGGCGCCCTGGAAGATGAACTTCACGCTGCCGCGCAGCCGCTCCTTCATGCGGCTCAGGATCTCGGCCGTGCCCATGAGCAGCGCCGTGTGGCCGTCGTGGCCGCAGGCGTGCGCCACCGGCACCAGCTGGCCCTGGTGGCGGCCCTTGGCGCGCGAGGCGAAGGGCAGCCCCGTGGCCTCCTCCACGGGCAGCGCGTCCATGTCGGCGCGCAGCGCCACCACGCGCCCGGGCTGGGCGCCCTTGAGCAGCGCGACCACGCCGTGCCCGCCCACGCCGGTGCGCACCTCCAGGCCCAGCGCGCGCAGGTGCTGCGCCACCAGGCGCGCGGTGCGCGCCTCCTGCCCGGAGAGCTCGGGCTGGCTGTGGATGTCGCGCCGCCAGGCCACGGCCTTGGGCTGGACCTGGTCGATGAGCGCCTGCAGCGCCTGGGCCTCGGCGCCGTCCTGGGCGCTCGCGGCGCCGCACAGCAGCCAGGCCAGCAGTGCCGGCAGCGCGCGCCGGGCAAGGGAAAGGGATCGCAGCATGGGGAAAGCGGAGAGGCGTTTTTTGTTCGTGCCGGCGCGCCGCCGCGCATGGCTGCGGCGGCCCGGGCTCATTCCATTTCCGGCTGCCGGCTCACCTGGCGCAATTGCGAGGGCGGCATGCTTTCGCATTTGTTCCAGTTGGAGCGGAAGGCCTGCATGCTGCTGAAACCGCAGCGCTCGGCAATGCGCTCCAGCGTGAGCGTGGAGCCGGTGATGAGCCGCCGCGCCAGGTCCATGCGCAATTCCATCTGGTAGCGCTTCATGGTGATGCCCGTCTCGGCCTTGAAAATGCGGGCCAGGTGGCGGCTGCTGAAGCCGGATTTTCGCGCCAAGGCCTCGCAGGTCCAGGCACGGGACAAGTTGTTGGAAATCTCGTCCTGCATGGTGTGGACGAGTTGGTTGCCGTGGGCGCGGTAGCGGAATTTCACGGCCAGTTCCGGGTCGTTGCTGAAGCGGCGGAAATGCACCACGTTTTCGCGAGCGACCTGGATCGCCACGTGGTCGCCGAAGGACTGCGCGATCAATTGCAACGCCAGGTCGATGCCCGAGGCCACGCCGGCGGAGGTCCAGAGTTTGCCGTCATGCACGCAGATACGGTTGTCCACCACCTGCGCCGCCGGATGCAGGCGCCGCAACTGTTGCATGAACTGGTGGTGTGTGGTGCACAGGCGCCCATCCAGCAAACCAGCCTGGCCCAATAAGAAGGTGCCGGTGCAGATACCGGCCACGCAAGGCGGATCCTTTTGGTTCATTACTTGGTTCTTGAGCCAGGTGGCCGTATCGAACCAGGCGTGCGAGGACATGAGCTCGGTGTCGAGCTTGCTGCCGATCACAAAAACAACGTCCTCCGCATCAAGTTCCTCGGGCAGCGGCGCCAGTTGGCCCAGCATCACCCGCTGGAATGCTTTCACGTCGGTTTGCGGGCCGATGCAATGGATTCCGAGGCCGGATATGCCCAGCTCGGCCAACGTCGTGATGATTTGCAGCGGGCCGGCCAGGTCGAGCATGTGCACGTTGGGCAGCACCAGAAAGAAAGCCCTATTCATCATCCACTGCCTCCATTGCGTCCGCCGCTGCAAGCCGGCTCAATGGGAATGTCATCTTTATTGCCTTCCTAGGTGGGTTAACGGATTTTTACATGGGGAAGGCCCGTGGTGTGCGCTCCTGTTTTCGAATGTCCGTTTTTTTGTCATCCGTGGCTGGATACTTGCTATTTGGTGCTTGATCCCCTTGTTAGTATCGGTAACCGAAATTTATACGAGACCGTTGATGGACTCTGACGTGAAATATGGTTGGATATCCGGTCTGGTTGCTTCCGACGGCCATGCGATTATCGGCCTGATCGATGAGGCGGTGGCTGACGAGGGGACGCTGGGTTATGCGGCACCCATGAGCGTGGCGGAAGCGGATGCTTATGTCCGGAGCCTGAATCTTCGCCTGGCCTCGGGCGATTGCCATGTTTTCCTGGTGCGCGTGGGCGGTGAGCCGGCTTTCATGGCGATATTGAGCGTCACGGGCATGCACAACTGCCGCCACCGCGCCGAGATCAGCAAGGGTATTGCGGCACCCCGGTTTCGTGGCCGGGGGCTGGTGGATCTGGCGTTCAGGGAAATCGTCAAGCGTGCCGAGATGCTTGGCGTGGAGCAATTGGTGCTGGACGTGCGCGAAGGCACACGCGCCCACCGGTTGTGGCAGCGATATGGTTTCCAGACCTACGGTGTGCTGGAGGACTATGCCCGCTTCGGCGGAGTCAGTCATCGCGGCCATTTCATGGTGCAAACCACCGCCGCACTGCGGGCGCGCGTGTTTCCGCAAGGCTGACCGTTCCCACAAGGAGTATGAGCATGATGGACAAGAAGGTTTTCAAGGAAGCGCTGCGGGAAGAGCTGCATCGCCACCTGACGCTGTCGCATCCTATTTTCAAGCTGCTGTTCGATGATTTGAACCCGGACCTGGACCTGCTGCGCAAGGTGGCGCTGCAGGGTTATCAGTTGACCAAGTATTTCCTGGGCTACATCGACCACCTGTATTTCCACTGCCCGTTGCCCAAGTACAAGACGGCGCTGCTGTACAACCTGTGGGAGGAGCAGACCGGGCGGTTGTCGAAGACCGACAACCACGAGGCGCTGATGCGGAATTTCATCCGCGCCCTGGGTGTGTCGGACGAGGAGCGCGACGCGGTGCAGCCGCTGCCGGCCACGCGCGAGCTCATCGAGTACCGCCTGGCGGCGGTGCGCGACCCGGCGCGCTACCACGTCGGCGCCGCGGCCGTGATGATCGCCAGCGAGGGCCAGAACCTCGAAACCTCCGACGGCGAGCCGCGCCACGAGCTGCTGGCGCGCGCCTACGGCCTGCGCGCCGAGGACCTGCTGTTCTTCTCCGTGCACCAGCAGGAGGACGTGGGGCACGTGGAGCAGGGCCTGGACCTGGTGTCCGAGCTTTGCGGCACCGAGCGGATGCAGCGCGAGGCGCTGGAGGCCGTGGGCCGCACCTGCGGGCTGTTCTACGCGATGTACGAGAACATGTTCCGCGAGTACTGCGGCGGTGGCTCGGCTGCCGTGCGCGAGCCCGTGGCCGCCCTGGCCTGACGGGAGCGGACATGACCGGCAACGACCGCTACCTCATCCACCGCCTGGTGACGCTGGGCTTCGTGGTGATGTTCCTGTCCACCACGATCAAGGGCGCGTACCAGATGTACTTCGTGCCGCTGGCCGAGCACTTCGGGCGCGGGCGCACGGACTTCGCCTGGTCGGGCGCGCTGTTCATGCTCGTCACGGGGCTGATGTCGCCCGTGGTGGGCGCGCTGAGCGACCGCATCGGTCCGCTGCGCACGGTGGTCCTCGGTGCGGTGGCGGGGGGGGGTGTCGATGCTGGGCACCACGGCGTTCGCGCACTCGCTGCCGGTGTTCATCCTGGCCTACGGCATCGGCGGGGCCTTCGCGCTGGCGGCCATGACCTACGTGCCCATGGGCGTGCTGGTGGACCGGCTGTTCGAGCACAAGCGCAAGGGCTTCGCCTTCGCCATCGTCACCAACGGCACCTCCATCGGCTTCATCGTGCTGTCGCCACTGTGGATCGCGCTGCAGCCGCGCCTGGCTTGGACCGAGGCCTTCGCGGCGGTGGGCGTGCTGCTGGCGGGGCCGGTGGCGCTGCTGGCCTGGTTCGGCGCGCGCTCGATGCAGCAGTCCGGCCTGGCCCAGCCGCCGGCCATCGCCGCCAGCCAGGGCGGCGTGTGGCGCCAGGTGTGCCGGGACCCGGGCTTCTACGTCCTGGGCCTGGGCTTCCTGGGTTGCGGCGCGACCATGGCCTTCATCGACGTGCACCTGGTGGCCTTCTGGCAGGACGGCGGCGCGCCGCGCGCGCGCATGGGCCTGAGCCTGAGCCTGCTGGGCGTGCTGGAGCTCGCCAGCGGCCTGTTCACCGGCTGGCTGGCCATGCACTGGAAGAAGCACTCGCTGCTGGCGGGCTTCTATCTGATGCGCTCGGTGGCGATGCTGCTGCTGCTGGCTAGCGGCAGCGAGTGGCAGACCGTGGGCTTCGCGGTGGTGTTCGGTGCCAGCTACCTCGGCACCGTGGTGGTCACGTCGATGTACTGCTTCGAGCGCTACGGCGCGGCCATCAAGGGGCAGGTGTTCGGACTGCTGTTCCTGATGCACCAGGTCGGCGCCTTCGCGTCGGTGCAGCTGGGCGCCTGGGGCTACGACCGCGGCGGCAACTACGACGGCGTCGTGGCCGCGCTGGCCCTGCTCACGGCGCTGGGCGGGCTGGCGAGCTTCCTCGGCCTGCGCGACCGCGCCGAGGCCGCCGCCGGGCGGCCGGTCCTGGCGCGCACCCGCACCGAGTAGCGGCCGGCCCTGGCTTTCGTCTTCCGTCACCACTTCCCACCCACTGGCAGGGGTCAGACATGAACGCATACCGCAGGGCCACCCGGGCCGTCCACGAGGCGCATTACCAGGATCTGTCCGACGCGCATTGCGAGCCCGTCGCCATGACGTCGGCCTACGTCTTCCGGTCGGCGGCCGATGCCGCGCGCAAGTTCAACGGCAGCGCCAAGGGCAACGTCTATTCGCGCTTTTCCAACCCGACGGTGCGCGCCTTCGAGCAGCGCCTGGCCGCCATGGAGGGGGCGCAGGACGGCGTGGCCTTCGCCTCGGGCATGGCGGCCATCGCGGCGCTGGGGCATGCCTGGCTGGAGGCGGGCAAGAACGTGGTGGTCTCGCGCGACGTGTTCGGCACCACGCTCACGGCCTTTCGCAACTACTTCGGCAAGCTGGGCGTGCAGGTGCGCACGGTGGACCTGACCAAGCTCGACGCCTGGCGCCGCGCCATCGACGCCAACACCCGGCTGGTGTTCCTGGAGTCGCCCTCCAACCCGTTGCAGCAGGTGGGCAACATCCGCTCCATCGCGGCGCTGGCGCATGCCTGCGGCGCGCTGGTGGCGGTGGACAACACCATGCTCACCCCGGTGTTCCAGAACCCGCTGGAGCAGGGCGCCGACGTGGTGGTGCACTCGGCGGGCAAGTACATCGACGGCCAAGGCCGCTGCGTTGCCGGCGCCGTGCTGGGCAGCGAGCGGCTGATGGCCGAGCTGCGGGGCGTGCTGCGCACGCTGGGCGGCACCCTGAGCGCCAGCAACGCGTGGATGCTGCTCAAGAGCCTGGAGACGCTGGAGCTGCGCGTGCGCGGCGCCAGCCGCAGCAGCGAGCAGCTCGCGCGCTGGCTCGGCGCGCACGGCCGCGTGGCCCGCGTGTACTACACCGCCATGGCCGAGCACCCGCAGCGCCCGCTGATCCTGCAGCAGCAGAGCGGGCACGGCGCGGTGTTCAGCTTCGAGGTGGGGCAGTCGCAGGAGGACGCCTGGCGCTTCGTGGACGCGCTCAAGCTGGTGGCCATCGCCACCAACATCGGCGACACCCGCTCCATGGTCACGCACCCGGCCTCCACCACGCATTGCCGGCTCACGGCGGAGGAGCGGCGGCTCAGCGGCATCCGCGACAACCTGGTGCGGCTGTCGGTGGGCCTGGAGGACGCGGCCGACCTGATGGCCGACCTCGACGAGGCGCTGAGCGTGGTGCCCATGCGCGAGCCCGAGCCCGACGAGTACGAGCGCGGCGCGGCGGCCTGCATGGAAGAGGAGGAGGACGGCCTGCACGTGCCGTCCTGAGCCCGGGGTCGCGCGATGCTGCTCGAAGCCCTGGTCAGGCTGATGCTGGCGGCCAGCCTGGCGCTGCCCTTCCTGCTGCCCGCGCGGCGCTGCCGCTCACCGCGGCACGCGCGCGCCTGGCTGCTCACCATGGCGCTGGCCTTCGTGGCCGGGCTGCTGGTGGACCCGCTGGCGCTGGGCCGCCTGCGGGCGGACGACGGCGTGCTGATGCGGGCGGCTTGCGCGTATTGAGCGTCGTCATTCCGGCGAAAGCCCAGTGCCGTCTCTGGCCCAGCACCTGGCCCAGGCGCGGCGCGATCAGCCGCGCCATCATGTCGGCGCCGCCGCCAGGCGGGTAGCTCACGACCAGGGTGACGGGCTTGCCGCCGGCCGCGCGCGACAGTCCGGGAGCGGCCTGCAAGGCGGTGGCGGCCAGCAGGCGCCGGCGCGAGCGGGAAGCGGGGGCAGCCTTTCCTGTCAGGCGCCGGGCATCGCCTCCCCCGGCAGCCACAGCTCGAACACCGCCCCGCTGTCCCCGTCGTCCCGGTTGCGCGCCCGCAGCGCTCCGCCGTAGCGCTCCACCAGCCCGTGGCTGATCCACAGCCCCAAACCCGTGCCGTCGTGCTTGGTGGTCATGAAGGGCTTGAACAGGTCTTGCAGCACCTCCGGCGCCAGCCCGGGGCCGCTGTCGGTCACGGCCAGCAGCACGCCGTCGCTTTCGTCGCGGGTCGAAAGCGTGAGCACGCCGCCGTGGGCCATGGCCTGCAGCGCGTTGAGCAGCAGGTTCACCAGCACCTGCTGCAGCTCCTGGCGGTTGATGGCGGCCGTGCGGGTGTGGCTGAAATCCTTGCGTACCTGCACCCCGCTGCGCGCGAGCTGCGGGCCCACCAGGCGCAGGCAGTCCTGCAGCGCCTGCGAGGGCTCCACCGCCTGCACGTAGCCGGCGTACTCGGTGGGCCGGGCGAACTGCAGCAGCTGCGCCACGATCAGCCGCATGCGCTCGACCTGCTCGTCGGCCAGCTTCAATTCGTCGCGCACGCTGTCCACGTGCTCGCCCAGCAACTCGCGCATCAGGTCCAGGTTGCCCTGCAGCACGGCAATGGGGTTGTTGACCTCGTGCGCGATGCTGGCCGTGAGCTGGCCGATGGCGGCCATCTTCTCGCTGCGCAGCAGCTGCCGCTGCGCCGCCTGCAGCTCGCGCGTGCGCGCCTCGACCTTGGCGTCCAGCTCGGCATTGGCCTCGCGCAGCGCGCGCGTCTGCGCGTCCACGGTGTCCAGCAGCCCGTCCAGGTGCGCGCCCAGGGCATCCAATTCCTCGCTGCCCTGCAGCGGCCCCACGCGCGCCGGCTGGCCGGCCTGCACCGCGCGCATGGTGCGCGTCATGCGCCCCAGCGGCCGGTACAGGTCGCGCGCGCGGCGCAGCGACAGCCAGGCCGCCGCGCCCATCACGGCGAAGAACAGCACGCCGATGCCCAGCAGCGCGCCCGCCTTCAGCCGCGTGAAGGGCTGCTCCAGGAAGCCCACGTACAGCATGCCCACGCGCCGGCCCTGCCCGTCGGTGAGGGGGGCGTAGGCCGAGACGTACCAGTCGTCCACCACGAAGGCGCGGTCCAGCCAGGTGCTGCCGCGGCCCAGCACCGCCTCGCGCACCTCCCGCGACACGCGCGTGCCGATGGCGCGGCGCGCGCCGTCGCCGTCGAAGAGCCGCACGTTGGTGGTCACGCGCAGGTCGTCCAGGAACAGCGTGGCCGTGCCGCGGCTGCCGAAAGGCAAGGCGCCCTCGGGATAGACGATCTCGTTGAGGTGGTCGATGAAGTCCAGGTTGCGGTTGAGCAGCAGCCCGGCTTGCAGGTAGGCGCGCACGCGGCCGCGCTCGTCCGTCACCGGCGCGCGGCCCATCAGCACCAGGGCGCGCTCCTCGGCCGTACGCTCCGTGGGCGCGGCGTTGCGCGTGGGCAGCAGCGGCACCGCCACGCGCGACTGCAGCGTGGGCGCGAGCAGCCCGAAGTCCTGCGGCGCGAGCACCTCCACCGCCGCGCGTTGCGCCGGGCCTTCGAACCAGCCGGCGCGGCTGTCCACCGGCGGCGCGCCGAAGTCCGTGACCAGCAGCCGGCCCTCGGCGTCGCGCAGGTTGACGAAATCCAGCTTCTCGCGCGCCTTGAAGCGCTGCAGCAGCGCGCCGAGCTCCGCCGTCGAGGCGCCGCGCGCCAGGGCCGAATGCAGCGCCTGCGACTCCGCCAGCGCCGTGGCGCTGCCGCTCATCTCGGAGCGCACGCGCTCGAAGTAGCCGTGCGCCACCGCCAGGTCCGAGCGCACCTTGGTCACCAGCAGGGCATCCAGCGCCTGGTTGCCCCACAGCCACAGCGCCAGCCCCAGCAGCGGCAGCGCCACGCCCGCGGGCAGCAGCGCCAGGGTCAGGAGCTGGCGGCGGATGGAGGGGGGGTGAGTCATGCGGGCGGCCGTATGACCGAATTGGCCGAAGCGCACATGTCGTCATCCCGTTGCGGGCCCATGGCTGTCTGGGGCAGGTGGGCGGCTGTAGTCAGTTCGTGCATGACGATGCTTTTTCTCCGGCCCACCCTACGGCGCGCGGTTGGCCCTCACACCCCCGCCTGCCACTCCGCCCAGCGCCGCTCCAGCGTGCGCCGCGAGATGCCCAGCAGCGCCGCCGCGCGCGTCTTGTCGCCGCCCACGGACTCCAGCACCGACAGGATGTGCCGCTTCTCCAGCGTCTGCAGGTCGGTGGGCGCGGCGCCGGAAGCCGTGCCAGCGCCCGCGCGCGGCTGCGGCGCGGGCTCCAGCCCGGGGTAGAGCGCCTGCACGTTGAGCGCGCCCAGGATCAGCGAGCGCTCCACCAGGTTGCGCAGCTCGCGCACGTTGCCCGGCCAGTCGTACTGCAGCAGGTAGGCCATCTGCGCGTCGCTGACCTCGATGGGCTCCAGCCCCAGCTGCGGCGCCAGCGTGGCGATGAAGTGCGACACCAGCGCCGGTAAATCCTCCTTGTGCGCGCGCAGCGGCGGCAGCGTGATCTCCATCACCTGCAGCCGGTAGTACAGGTCCTTGCGGAAGCGCCCGGCGCGCACCTCCTCGGCCAGCGCGCGGTTGGTGGCCGCGACGATGCGCACGTCCACCGGGATCTGCTGCTCGCTGCCCACGGGGCGGATGCGCCGCTCCTCCAGCACGCGCAGCAGCGCCGCCTGCTGCGGCAGCGGCAACTCGCCGATCTCGTCCAGGAACAGCGTGCCGCCCTGCGCGTAATAGAACAGGCCGTCGCGCGCCTTGGCCGCGCCGGTGAAGGCCCCGCGCGCGTGGCCGAAGAGCTCGCTGTCGATCAGCTCGGGCGAGAGCGTGGCGCAGTTCACCGGCACGAAGGGCCCGGCCGCGCGCGGGCTGCGCGCGTGCAGCGCCAGCGCCGCCAGCTCCTTGCCGGTGCCCGATTCGCCCGACAGCAGCACGGTGCTGGGCACCGCGGCGGCCCGCTGCAGCGCGTGCTGCAGCGACGCCATGGCCGTGGAGTTGCCCACGAAACCGTCCAGCGGCGAGGGCGGCGTCTTCTCCGACAGCGTGCGGCGAAGGATGAAGTTCTCGCGCGCCAGCCGGGAGCGCTCCAGGCACTGCGCCATCGCGTTGAGGATCTGCGCGATGCGAAAGGGCTTGAGGATGAAGTCCGATGCGCCGGCGCGCAGGGCTGCGATGGCGGTGTCGAGGTCCGCGAAGGCCGTGATCAGGATGACTTCGCCGGAGTGGCCCTGCTCGCGCAGCTCCCGCAGCAGCTCGATGCCGCTCTTGCCCGGCAGCGCGATGTCCAGGATCAGCAGGTCGAAGCGATGCTGCGCGCAAAGCTGCGCCGCCTCCTCGGCGCTGCCCGCGGCCAGCACCTGGCCGCAGCGCGTGGCCAGCGTTTTGGTCAGGAAGTTGCGCATGCCTTCCTCGTCGTCCACCACCAGCACGCTGGCCAGCGGCCAGCGCTCGGCGGGGGAGGGAGGCAGGGAATCAGGGGTCACTTCAGAACTTCAGGAAAAGCCGGCAGGCGGTGAAAGGGAGGGGCGCCGGGGCGCGCCGCGGCGGGCCGGATTGTAGGAAGCCCCCCCGAAATGGGTAGCCGGGTTGGCGCAACGGCGCCGGGACGCGTCGCGACAACTTGTCGCGCGCCATCGCGCCAAGTTGTCGCGCTGCTGCGCCGCAGCAAGCCTTGAACCGCCGCAAGTCCTTGACGCCAAAGGGCTTATGGGCCGCACGCAACTTGGTACGGGCCGTGCAACAGCTTCCGTCGCCAACCTGCCGCCGCCTCTTAGGCACGGCCTTGCATAGCCCTGAACCCCGCCGCGCCCCGTGCCTGGAGCGCGGCACACCGAGACGGCCCAAGCCCGATGCGCTGCCGGCCGCACCCCGAACGACGAACCGCCGAGGAGAAGCCATGAGCGAGCCCCAATCCAAACTGTCGCGCCGCCGCGCGCTGGCCGGCGCCGGCACCGTGGGTGCCCTGGCCGCCGCTGCGGCCGTGCTGCCCAAGGGCGATCCCGCGCCCGCCCCGGTGGCCGCTGCGCAGCCCGCCGCCGAGCCCGCCAAGCGCGACGGCTACCAGGTCACGCCGCACGTGCTGCGCTACTACCAGACGGCGCGCATCTGATCCGGCTCCCGGATCGCAGCTGAAACATTTCCTCGTCATGCCCGCGCAGAGCCTGCCCCCGTGCAGGCGGGGGCGGGCATCCACGCATCGCCGGGATGCAAGCCCGGTCCACGTGGACACCCGCCTGCGCGGGCGTGACGGGACATTGAAGAGGTCCCTCTCCATGTTGCTCACGCGCAAGAGCGCCACGCCGGCCGCCGCCGGCCAACCGTCCTCGGGCCTGGTCTCCAGCCTGACCCGTGGCATCGACGCCTTCAACCGCCGCGCCATCGGCACCCTGGACCGCCGCGCCTTCCTGCGCCGCTCGGGCCTGGGCGTGGGGGCGGGCATTGCCGCCTCGCAGCTCAGCCTGGTGCAGAAGGCCCAGGCCGCCGACAAGCCCGCCGCCGCCGCGGCCGACGGCAGCCGCAAGGTGGAAGTCAAGCGCACCGTGTGCGGCCACTGCTCGGTGGGCTGCGCGGTGGACGCCGTGGTCGAGAACGGCGTGTGGGTGCGCCAGGAACCGGTGTTCGACTCGCCCATCAACATGGGCGCGCACTGCGCCAAGGGCGCCGCGCTGCGCGAGCACGGCCACGGCGAGTACCGGCTCAAGTACCCGATGAAGCTGGTGGACGGCAAGTACCAGCGCATCAGCTGGGACCAGGCCCTCGACGAGATCAGCGCCCGCATGCTGGAGCTGCGCAAGCAGAGCGGCCCGGACGCGATGTACGTCGTGGGCTCGTCCAAGCACAACAACGAGCAGGCCTACCTGCTGCGCAAGTGGATGAGCCTGTGGGGCAGCAACAACTGCGACCACCAGGCGCGCATCTGCCACTCCACCACCGTCGCGGGCGTCGCGAACACGTGGGGCTACGGCGCGATGACCAACTCCTACAACGACATGCAGAACGCCAAGGCGGCGCTCTACATCGGCTCCAACGCGGCGGAAGCGCACCCGGTGTCGATGTTGCACCTGCTGCATGCCAAGGAGAACGGCTGCAAGGTGATCGTGGTCGATCCGCGCTTCACCCGCACCGCGGCCAAGGCCGACGAGTACGTGCGCATCCGCTCGGGCACCGACATCGCGTTCCTGTTCGGCGTGATGCACCACATCTTCAAGAACGGCTGGGAGGACCAGCAGTACCTCCACGACCGCGTCTACGGCATGGAGAAGGTGCGCGAGGAAGTGCTGGCCAAGTGGACGCCGGACAAGGTGCAGGAGGTCTGCGGCGTTGATGGCGAAACGACCTTCAGGGTCGCCAAGACGCTGGCCGAGAACCGCCCCGGCACCATCGTGTGGTGCATGGGCCAGACCCAGCACAGCATCGGCAACGCCATGGTGCGCGCCTCGTGCCTGCTGCAGCTGGCGCTGGGCAACGTGGGTAAATCGGGCGGCGGCACCAACATCTTCCGCGGCCACGACAACGTGCAGGGTGCCACCGACGTGGGCCCCAACCCCGACTCGCTGCCCGGTTACTACGGCCTGGCCGAGGGTGCGTGGAAGCACTTCGCCAAGGTCTGGGGCCTGGACTTCGAGGACATCAAGAAGCGCTACGCCCCGGGGATGTTGACCAAGCCCGGCATCACCGTCTCGCGCTGGATCGACGGCGTGCTGGAGAAGAACGAGCTCATCGACCAGGACCCGAACCTGCGCGGCGTGATCTTCTGGGGCCACGCGCCCAACTCCCAGACCCGCGGCCTGGAGATGAAGCGGGCGATGGACAAGCTCGACCTGCTGGTCGTGATCGATCCCTTCCCCAGCGCCACCGCCGGCATGGCGGCCATGCCGGGGCGTCCCGAGGACGCCAACCCCAACCGCGCCGTGTACCTGCTGCCGGCGTGCACGCAGTTCGAGACCAGCGGCTCCTGCACCGCCTCCAACCGCTCGCTGCAGTGGCGCGAGAAGGTGATCGAGCCGCTGTGGGAGAGCCGCACCGACCACATGATCATGGCCCAGCTGGCCGACAAGCTCGGCTTCGGCAAGGAGTTCACCCAGGGCTACAAGATGGTCCCGGGCAAGGGGAACATGCCGGAGATCGAGCCCGAGTCGGTGCTGCGCGAGATCAACCGGGCCGTCTGGACCATCGGCTACACCGGCCAGAGCCCCGAGCGGCTGAAGGCGCACATGCGCAACATGCACGTCTTCGACGTCAAGACGCTGCGCGCCAGGGGCGGCATCGACAAGGCCACCGGCTACAGCCTCGACGGCGACTATTTCGGCCTGCCCTGGCCCTGCTACGGCACGCCGGAACTGAAGCACCCGGGCTCGCCCAACCTCTATGACACCAGCAAGCACATCATGGAGGGTGGCGGCAACTTCCGCGCGAACTTCGGCGTGGAGCGCGAGGGCGTGAGCCTGCTGGCCGAGGACGGCTCGTATTCCAAGGGCGCCGACATCACCACCGGCTACCCCGAGTTCGACCACCTGTTGCTCAAGAAACTGGGCTGGTGGGGCGAGCTGACCGAGGCCGAGCAGAAGGCCGCCGAGGGCAAGAACTGGAAGACCGACCTCTCCGGCGGCATCCAGCGCGTGGTGATGAAGAACCACGGCTGCCACCCCTTCGGCAACGCCAAGGCGCGCGCCGTGGTGTGGAACTTCCCCGATCCGATCCCGCAGCACCGCGAGCCGATCTACTCCAACCGCCCGGAGCTGATCGCCAAGTACCCGACGCACGACGACAAGAAGGCCTTCTGGCGCCTGCCCACGCTCTACAAGAGCGTGCAGGAGAAGAACAAGGACATCGGCCAGCGCTTCCCGCTGATCATGACCAGCGGCCGCCTGGTGGAGTACGAGGGCGGCGGCGAGGAGACGCGCTCCAACCCGTACCTGGCCGAGCTGCAGCAGGAGATGTTCGTCGAGCTCAACCCCAAGGCCGCCAACGACCGGGGCATCCGCAACGGCGAATTCGTGTGGGTGAGGACGCCGACCATGGAAGCGGTGCCGGGCTTCAAGGGCATCCGCGTCAAGGCGCTGGTGACCGAGCGCGTCAACGAGGAGACGGTCTTCCTGCCCTTCCACTTCTCCGGCCGTTGGGGTGGCATCGACCTCGCGCGGTACTACCCGCAGGGCGCCATGCCCGTGGTGCGCGGCGAGGCGGTCAACACCGCCACGACCTACGGCTACGACAGCGTGACCATGATGCAAGAGACCAAGACGACGCTCTGCCAGATCGAGCGCGCCTGAGGCCTGCAGCCATAGAAAGAAGGACCTGACATGGCCCGAATGAAATTCCTGTGCGACGCCGAGCGTTGCATCGAGTGCAACAGCTGCGTCACCGCCTGCAAGGCCGAGCACGAGGTGCCCTGGGGCGTGAACCGCCGCCGCGTGGTCACGCTCAACGACGGCGTGCCCGGCGAGAAGAGCATCTCCGTGGCGTGCATGCACTGCTCCGACGCGCCGTGCATGGCGGTGTGCCCGGTGGACTGCTTCTACCGCACCGACGAAGGGGTGGTGCTGCACGACAAAGACGTGTGCATCGGCTGCGGCTACTGCAGCTATGCCTGTCCCTTCGGCGCGCCGCAGTTCCCCACCAACGGCACCTTCGGCCTGCGCGGCAAGATGGACAAGTGCACCTTCTGCGCCGGCGGCCCCGAGGCCAACGGCTCCGAAGCCGAGTTCGAAAAGTACGGGCGCAACCGTCTGGCCGAAGGGAAGCTGCCGATCTGCGCCGAGATGTGCTCGACCAAGGCGCTGCTGGGCGGCGACGGCGACGTGGTGGCGGACATCTTCCGCCAGCGCGTGGTGCAGCGCGGCAAGGGCAGCGAGGTGTGGGGCTGGGGCACGGCCTACGGCAAGCCCTCGCAGCCGCAGCAGGGCAGCGGCGGCCCCAAGGCCGAGCCGGTGAAGGCGGAGGTGAAGTCGTGAGCGCGCGCCTGATGCTCATCGTGGCCGCCGCGGCGGCGCTCTCGGCCCTGGCGGCCTGCGGCGAGCGCTCGCAGGAGCTGGGCGCCAAGCGCGTCAAGGCCGACACGCCGGCCCACACCGGCGGCCAGGCCGCGTACAACGCCCCGGGCTGGAACGCCGGCGAGCGCGCCAGCTGGGAGCAGCAGCTGCGCACCCGCGCCCAGGGCCAGAACGAGTATTCGCGCTCGCCCGCCGCGGCGCCGCAGCAGTGACGCCATCCAAGGAGAGGCCATGCGAGGCTTGATCCAGAAACTCCTGCTGGCCGTGGCGCTGGCCGGTGCCGGCCTGCCGGCGCTGGCGCAGTCCGCGGCCGGCGCGGGCGCCTCGGCGCCGGCCGGCTTCGTCGCGCCGGCCGAGCCGCGCGCCGATGAAACCAACGCCGAGCGCGCCAGGAGCCAGCCCGGCAACAACGCGCCGATGTGGCGCGGCGTGCGCGAGAGCGGCGTCGTCGAGGGCTTCACCACGCTGCCCGGCGTGGAGAAGGGCGTGCTGATCCAGCGCTTCACGCAGTACCCGGGCTCGACGCTGACCAACGCCGGCGAGGCCTGGCGCCAGGTGCGCAACCGCTGGCTCATCCCCTACGGCGGCTCGCTGCTGCTGATCGTGGCGGTGGCCATCGGGCTGTTCTACTGGAAGCGCGGCCCCATGGGCCACGACGACCACGCGCCCCCGACCATCGAGCGCTTCACGCCGCTGGAGCGCGCCACGCACTGGGTCAACGCCGGCGCGTTCCTGCTGCTGGCCGTCTCGGGCATCGTGATGGCCTTCGGGAAGTTTTTCCTGCTGCCCGTGATGGGCACGGCGCTGTTCGGCTGGCTCAGCTACGCGCTCAAGACCGCGCACAACTTCGCCGGCCCGGCCTTCGCCGTGTCGATGGTGGTGATGCTGCTCATGTTCGCGCGCGACAACTGGCCCAGGGCCTGGGACTGGCAGTGGGCGCTCAAGGGCGGCGGGCTCTTCACCGGCCGGCACGTGCCCTCGCACCGTTTCAACGCCGGCGAGAAGACGCTGTTCTGGGTCGGCATGTTCTGGCTGGGCAGCATGGTGGTGGGCTCCGGGCTGGTGCTGGACAAGCTCATCCCGGACATGGACTACACGCGCGGCCAGATGCACTGGGCGCACATGCTGCACGCCGCCTCGACGATCCTGATCATGTGCCTGTTCATGGGCCACATCTACATGGGCTCGATCGGCGTGAAGGGCGCCTACCGCGCCATGCGCACCGGCTACGTCAGCGAGGACTGGGCGCGCGAGCACCACGAGCTGTGGTTCAACGACGTCAAGGCCGGGAAGATCCCCGCGCAGCGCTCGGCCGGCGCCACGCCGCCCGCGACCCCCATCGCCACGCCCCGCGCGTGATGCGTTCAGGAATCCAGACCATGAAGAAAGCATTCATTCCCGCCCTGGCGCTGAGCCTGGCCGCCGGGGCCGCATGGGCCAAGCTGCCGCCGCCGTCCGACGAGGCCAAGGCCAAGGCCGAGGAAGCCAGGGCCAAGGCGGCGTGGAGCGACAAGGTTGCCGCTTATCAACTGTGCAAGGCCAGCGACCGCGTGGCCGCGCGCACCCTGGACGAGCAGAAGAAAGCCGGCAAGCCGGCGGGTGAGGTGGTGGCGACACCGGCCTGCGCCGACCCGGGCCCCTTCGTGTACACGCCGGCCGAGGCCGCCGCTGCCGCACCCGCGGCCCCCGCGACGACGGCTGCTGCAGCGCCCGCCGCCCCGGCAGTGCCCCCCCAGAAGCCCTGAAAGCCGAGGGCCCGTAGCATGGCTGCCATGCAACCCGTCTCGAAGATGCCCTTGCTGCCGCGCCTGACCGACACCGGCGCGGCGCTCACGCGCGAGGTCGAGGTGCTGGACGAGTACGGCCAGCGCCGCGTGCTGCACATGCCCAACGAGCGGGCGCTGACCGTGTTCGTGGACAAGCGCGAACTGGTCACGCTCATGACGCTGGGCGCGGCGCCGGAGCTGCTGGTGCTGGGCTACCTGCGCAACCAGCGCCTGGTGGCCTCGGTGGAGGAGGTGGAATCGATCACGGTGGACTGGGAAGTCTCGGCCGCCGCCGTGAGGACGCGCGAGGGCGTGCGGGACTTCGAGCGCAAGACGGCCAAGCGCATCGTGACCACCGGCTGCGGCCAGGGCACGGTGTTCGGCGACGCGATGGCGAGCTTCGAGGAGCTGCGCCTGCCCTCGGCGGCGCAGGCGCGCATCCGCCAGTCCACGCTGGCGGCGCAGCTGGAGCGCATGCGCCAGATGCAGATGGAGAGCATCCACCGCAAGGCGGGCTCGGTGCACGGCTGCGCGCTGTTTCGTGGCAGCGAGCTGTTGTGGTTCGTGGAGGACGTGGGGCGCCACAACGCCATCGACGCCATCGCCGGCTGGATGTGGATGCATGGCGTGGACGGGGCTGACAAATGCTTCTACACGACCGGGCGGCTGACCAGCGAGATGGTGATGAAGGCGGCGCAGATGGGCGTGCCCATCGTGGTGAGCCGCAACGGCGTGACGCAGATGGGCCACGAGCTGGCCACGCGGCTGGGCATGACGCTCTTCGGGCGCGCGGCCAACCGCCATTTCCTGTGCTACTCGGGCTTCGAGCGCTTCGACGCCGAGCCCGAGCCCGCGCCGCCGGTGGCGCGGGTGGTGCGGTCGAGCTGAACCGCACCCGCAGGCCCAACGGGCCTGCCTGACATCACATCCAGCACTCGCCGGGGCATTCGGCCCGGCAAGGTCGCACGGAGCGCTGCTCCCGCGCCGTGCTTCGGCTTGCTGTTCCCGCGCACCCGCGTCGAACGCGGCTGCAGTCGCTTTGGCGGCTGCCGATCAAGTCCCGTCCCAATGGCGCACTTCTCGGGTGCATTCCTGGCCGTGATTTGCATCAGCCAGCCAAAGCGCTGGTAGCCTTGCTTACACCTCATGTATCCAAATGAGTTTGTCAAATTTCACACACGGCAGCGCGTTGCCAAGAGATATGCAGGGGGAAAAGACACCAGTACGGCTTTACGATGCAGCATTCCAGGGTGCTAATATTGATACTGAAGTATCCATTTAGTATCAGCACTGGCTTTTACTAACAATCCCCCCTGCATCCCTGCCTCTGAGGACTTTGCCCATGTTCATCTGCAAGAAAGCCCCGCTCGCTGCTGCCGCTGCCCTCGTTGTCGTTGGTCTCGCCGGATGTTTCGGTGGGGGCGGGGATGGCCCGGCCCATACGGAAGGTTGGATGGTCGATGGCTACGTCGAGGGTGGCACGGTCTTCTGCGACCTGGACAAGGATGGCGTGCTCGACTCCGGCGAGCCCTCCACCACGACCGACGCGAATGGCAAGTTCGCAGTCCATTACTGCGAAGCGCCCCTTGTGGGCTTCGGTGGCAAGAACACGGACACCGGCTTCGACTTCACCGGCGTGATGAAGGCCCCCGCGCAGAGCCAGTACCTCACGCCGCTGACCACGCTGATCGTCGAGGGCGTGAAGGAAGAAACCCTGGTGGCGCTGCTGGGCCTGCCCCCTGGCACGAAGCTGACCGCCACCGACCCGACCACGAACCTGGCGGTCTACACGGCCACGCTGGCCGTGCAGCAGTACATCGCCCAGCTGGCCGCGACGCTCGCCGGTGATGCTGACCCGCAGGCGTTCTACGCCAAGGTGGCCTTGTCGCTGGCCACCGTCTTGAAGAACGCGCCGGCGGGCACGACGCTGATTTCGGCATCGGGCCTGAACTCCACGCTGCTGGAGGAGGCGGCCAAGAGCGCCGCGGGCTCCGCCATCGACCTCGCCAACCTCAAGGCCGTGCTGGCCGACATCAAGGGCCAAGCTGACCAGTTTCTGCGCGCGGCCTCGCTGGATGCTCTGACGACGCTGTCCAAGGCGCTGCAGGACCCCGCCGTCAAGATCGATCCGGCTGCGGGCACGAAGTTCTTCGCCCTGCAGGATGACTCCATCCAGTTCGGTGCCGAATCCAAGACGCTGGCCGAGCTGGGTTCTGGTATCACGCTGAGCAACTTCGACAAGATCAGCCTGAAGGCCGTCGTCACCGGCGCGCCCACCGTGGGCACCAGCGCCGTGGGCCTGTCGCTGGTTGAGCAGGGCGGCCAGAACCGTGCCCTGCAGGTGGTGCTGGACAAGGTCAACTTCACGCTGAGCGCTGGCCAACTGGCCATGACGGTGGCTTCCGACGCCAACATCCACCTGCACGGCAAGAAGGCCAATGGCGGCACCGTCAGCTACACCGGCCCGCTGGGCACCATCCAGAAGCCGGTGACCGTCACCGACAACACCCTGACGCTGGATTACAGCGCCATGGTGAAGAAGGCGCTGGAGACGGCTACCGATGAGAACAAGCCGACGCTGGAGAGCTACCTGAACGTCACCGGCACCTTCCAGGTCACGGCCGCCATCTCCAACTTCAACCTGCGCAAGGCCGACGGCGGCGCGCTGGCGCAGACCGTGGTGAGCGTCCCCAACACCACCGGCAACGTCGCCGGCGCGGGCTTCACCGGCAAGGTCACGGTGCTCGCGAACTGATCGCCGTACCCGGTCTCTGACCCCCTAGCGCAAGAAGCGGCTTGGTCCCAAGCCGCTTCTTTTTTTGTTCCACGATGAAGTGCCCCCGTGCGGGTGCTCCAGGCCCGAACCGCTGCCGTCTGCATCATGTCGTTCCTCAAACGTCGCGTCGTCCTCAATGTGCGCCCACATCGCTGCCACGGTGTGCGGACCCTGGGTGCATTGGTCGCTTTCTCGGCGCTGTCCTGCGTGGCAGTGGCTGCGCCGCTGGATGCGCTGCTGAGCACGCAGCCTGCGCATGTGGGCGCGCCGGATTCATCGGTCGAACTGGAACTGGGCTACGACGTGGCGAACGACCGGGTGGACTTCCTGCACCTGCGTCCCGACGGCGCCTCCACCTCCTCGGGCGACTACTACGGCCGTACCCTGCGTGCAGCCTGGGACCTGACGCCGCGGCTGCGCCTGGAAGGCGGACTGGCCAAGCGCCGGCTGGTGTTCAAGAGTTTCGATGCGGACGTGACGACCTGGCAGGTGGCCGCGCAGTATCTGGTCCTGGGCGCCGATCCGAAGCCTTACGAGAGCCTGCGCCAGCCCCAGCTCGCGCTGCGCGCCAGCGCCTGGGGCGACAGCGCATCCGGGTTCGACCGTGAGCTCAACTACAAGGTCGGCGGCACGACCTTCCGCTCGCTGCATGCCGACAAGCCCGGGGATACGCAACTGCAATTCGATGTGATCGGCGGCTGGCCGGTGACCGCGAACCTGCACCTCAACGGCATCGCGGGCATCGGCTACAGCAGGGTCACGCTGGACAGCGTCTCGGGTCAGGCCGTCCGCAGCAATGGCGACCTGTGCGATGTGCTGCTCACACGGGCGGAGCTCCGCGCCGTCTGTGTCAAGAAAAACGGGGGCAGAACGACGCTGATCGAACCCAGCGGCGACAACGAGTTCGGCGTGGACATCAACAAGGAAGCGCGCTACCACGCGCTGACCTACCAGGCCGGCATCAATGCCACGTGGCGCAGCGGGGACTGGCTGTTCCGCGGCGGCCTGCTGCACATGACGCACCGGCGCAGCGACGTGGAGGACGCCGTCAAGACCCGCGGCGGCTCGCCCGTGCGCAGCAACCAGGTGCTCGTGCTGGAGGCCGGCTACAAGCCCACGGCCAAGTCGCTGGTGTTCCTGCGCGGCCAGATGATGACGCACCAGTTCGCGGGCGAGTTGCCCATGACCTACAACAGCGTTAGCGCCGAGCAGTTCGACAAGCGCTACGGCTTCCTGACCCTGGGCCTGGCCCTCGCGTTCTGAGCCTCGGCGCCCACCGCGGCCCGTGGTGCCGCGCCCGTGCCTGACCCGCAAAAAAGCCCGGCAGTGCCGGGCTTTTTCATGCGCGGGTGGCGCGGAACGAGGCTCAGGCCAGCCGCGCCTTGTGGCGCTCGATCTGCGCGCGCACCTGCACCGGCGCCGTGCCGCCGAGCACCTGGCGCGCCTGCAGCGAGCCGCGCAGCGTCAGCACCTCGTACACGTCCTCGCCGATGGCGGCATGGAACTGCTGCAGAACGTCCAGCGGCAGCTCCGACAGGTCCACGCCGCGCTGCAGGCCGACCTTCACCGCGTGCGCCACCACCTCGTGCGCGTCGCGGAAGGGCAGGCCCTTCTTGACCAGGTAGTCCGCCAGGTCGGTGGCGGTGGCGTAGCCGCGGCGCGCGGCGCTCTCCATCGCCTCGGGCTTCACCAGGATGCCCTCGACCATCTCGGCCATGATGCGCAGCGTGTCGCGCAGCGTGTCCACGGCGTCGAACAGGGGTTCCTTGTCCTCCTGGTTGTCCTTGTTGTAGGTGAGCGGCTGGCCCTTCATCAGCGTCAGCAGCGCGGTCAGATGACCGTACACCCGCCCGGTCTTGCCGCGCGCGAGTTCCGCCACGTCGGGGTTGCGCTTCTGCGGCATGATCGACGAGCCCGTGCAGTAGCGGTCGGCCAGGTCGATGAAGGCGAAGTTCTGGCTCATCCACAGCACGATTTCCTCGGCCAGGCGCGAGACGTGCATCATCGTGATGGAGGCGAAGGCCGTGAACTCGATGGCGAAGTCGCGGTCGCTCACGGCGTCCAGGCTGTTCTGCGTCACGGCGTCGAAACCCAGCAGCCGCGCCACCATCTCGCGATCCAGCGGGTAGCTCGTGCCGGCCAGCGCCGCCGAGCCCAGCGGCAGCCGGTTGACCCGCTTGCGCAGGTCCGCCAGGCGCTCGGCGTCGCGGGCGAACATCTCCACGTAGGCCAGCATGTGGTGCGCGAAGCTCACTGGCTGCGCGACCTGCATGTGCGTGAAGCCCGGCAGGATGGTGTCCACGTTCTTCTCGGCCACGCTCACCAGCGCGCGCTGCATGCCCGAGAGCAGCGGCTGGAGCTGGTCGATCTCGCCGCGCAGCCACAGCCGCACGTCGGTGGCGACCTGGTCGTTGCGGCTGCGACCGGTGTGCAGCCGCTTGCCGGCGTCGCCCACGAGCTGCGTCAGCCGCGCCTCGACGTTGAGGTGCACGTCCTCCAGGTCCAGCTTCCACTCGAAGCTGCCGGCCTCGATCTCGGCGCGGATCTGCGCCATGCCGCGGCGGATGTCGGCCAGGTCCTGCTCGGAGATGATGCCCACGGCCTGCAGCATGGCCGCGTGCGCGAGGCTGCCCTCGATGTCGGCCTGCCACAGCCGCTTGTCGAAGTCCACGCTGGCCGTGTAGCGCTTGACCAGCTCGCTCATCGGCTCGGAAAAGAGGGCGGACCAGGCTTGCGCCTTCTTGTCGAGTTGGTTCGAGGACATAAGACCTTCAGGAAGCGTGAGGCAAACCCGCAATTTTAGTCGGCGGGTTCGCCCGGTCCGGCTGGAAGCTCGGGCAGCTCAGCCGGTATTGCGCAAGCCCGCCGCCACCCCGTTGATCGAGATGTGGATGCCGCGCTTGAGCCGCTCGTCGTTGTGCGCGGTCTCGCGCCGCCAGCGCCGCATCAGCTCCACCTGCAGGTGGTTGAGCGGGTCCAGGTACGGGAAGCGGTGCTCGATGGAGCGCGCCAGCGCCGGGTTGCTGGACAGGCGCTGCCCCTGGCCGGTGATGAGGTTCAGCGCCTCGCAGGTGCGCTGCCACTCGGCCTCGATGGCGGCGAAGATCTTCTTGCCCACGCGCTTGTCCTCCACCAGGTCCACGTAGCGCCGCGCGATGCCCAGGTCCGTCTTGGCCAGCACCATGTCCAGGTTGGACAGCAGCGTGCGGAAGAAGGGCCACTGCTTGTGCATGCGCCGCAGCAGCGCCAGCCGCTTGGCCCGCTCGGCCTCGTCCGTGCCGAGGAAGGCTTCCACCGCCGAGCCGAAGCCCGCCCAGCCCGGCAGCGCCACGCGGCACTGGCCCCAGCTGAAGCCCCAGGGGATGGCCCGCAAATCCTCGATGGCGCGCGTGGCCTTGCGCGACGCGGGGCGCGAGCCGATGTTGAGCTCGGCGATCTCGCGGATCGGCGTGGCGGCGAAGAAGTAATCGACGAAGCCCGGGGTTTCATAGACCAAATGCCGATACGCCTCGAAGCTGGCCAGGCTGAGCTCGTCGGCGGCCTGCAGGAAGGCCTTGCTGGCCCCTTTGGTCGGGTGCAGCAGCGTGGCCTCCAGCGTGGCGGCCACCAGCGTCTCCAGGTTGCGGCGGCCGATCTCGGGGTTGGCGTACTTGGAGGCGATGACCTCGCCCTGCTCGGTCAGGCGGATCTGCCCGTTCACCGTGCCCGGGGGTTGCGCCAGGATGGCCTGGTAGCTGGGGCCGCCGCCGCGGCCCACCGTGCCGCCGCGGCCGTGGAACAGGCGCAGCGTCAGGCCGTGCTGCTGGCGCAGCGGCCCGAACAGCTCCACCAGTGCGGTTTCGGCCTGGTAGAGCTCCCAGTTGCTGGTGAAGAAGCCGCCATCCTTGTTGGAGTCGCTGTAGCCCAGCATCACGTCCTGCTCGGCGCCGGAGCGCTTGACCATCTCCAGCACGCCCGGCAACGCCAGGTACTCGCCCATGATGGGCGCGGCGCGGCGCAGGTCGCCGATGGTCTCGAACAGCGGGCTGACGATGAGCTCGGCCGCCGCGTCCTCGGCCAGCAGCCCGCGCAGCAGGCCCGTTTCCTTCTGCAGCAGCAGCACTTCGAGCAGGTCGCTGACCTCCTCGGTGTGGCTGATGATGTAGTGGCGCAGCGCCGCGGGGCCGAAGGTCCGGCGCATCCGGCGCGCGGTCTCGAACACTGCCAGCTCGCTCTGCGTCCAGGGCGTGTACTCGTGTCCCATGACGCGCAGCGGGCGCGCGTCATTGAGCAGCTTCAGCAGCAGCTCGCGCTTGGCGGCCTCGTCCAGGCTGGCGTAGGCGGGCTCCAGCCGCGCGACCTTGAGCAACTCGGCGATGACGGCCTCGTGCTGGTCGGAGCTCTGGCGCAGGTCCACGGTGGCGAGATGGAAACCGAAGACCTGCACCGCGCGCATCAGCGGCGCCAGGCGCGGGGCGATCAGCGCCTCGGCGTGGTGGGTCTTGAGCGAGGCCTCGATCACGCGCAGGTCGGCCAGGAATTCATCGGCGCTGAGGTAGGGGTTCTGCGGCGCCACGGCATGGCGCAGCGCCTCGGTGCCGGTGAGTTCAAACAGCGTCGCGGCCAGCCGCGCGTACATGCCGGTGAGGGCGCGGCGGTAGGGCTCGTCCTCGCGGTGCGGGTTGTGGTCGGGCGAACGCTCGGCCAGGGCCTGCATCTCGGCCGACACGGGCGCGAGCATCTGCGAGATGGACAGTTCGGCGCCGAGCTCGTGCACCTCCACCAGGTAGTGGCGCAGGGCAACCTCCGATTGGCGCGCCAGGGCCAGCTTGAGCGTCTCGGCCGTGACGTTGGGGTTGCCGTCGCGGTCGCCGCCGATCCAGTTGCCCATGCGCAGGAAGTTGCCGACCTGGTAGCCGGGCAGCATGTCCTCGATCTCGCGGTACAGGCGCGGGATCTGGCGCAGGAAGGTGGTGCGGTAGTAGGACAGGGCGTTGTCGATCTCGTCGGCCACCGTGAGCTTGGTGTAGCGCAGCATGCGCGTCTGCCACAGCTGCGTGATGCGCCCGCGCAGCAGCGCCTCGTTCTCGGCCAGCTCGCGCGACGTGCTCAGGTGGTCGCGCTGCGCCACCAGCTCGGCGATGGCGCGCTCGGCGTCGAGGATGCTCTTGCGCTGCACCTCGGTGGGGTGCGCGGTGAGCACCGGCGAGACGTAGGCCTGCTGCAGCGTGCGGGCGATGTCGCCGGCGCGCACGTCGGCAGCGGTGAGCTTGTCGAAGCTCGCGGCCAGCGAGCCCTCGTGCGGCGGATGGCCTTGCTGCGTCGCGGCCTGGCGCTCGTGGAACTCGCGCCGGCGCACGTGGTGGCGATCCTCGGCGATGTTGGCCAGGTGGCTGAAGTAGCTGAAGGCGCGGATGACGCTCACCGTCTGGTCCGACGACAGGTTCTTGAGCAGCTTGTCCAGGCTCTTGCCGGCACTGGTGTCGTTCTTGAGCCGGTAGGCGACCGAGAGCTGGCGCACGCGCTCGACGAGCTCGTAGGCGGCCGATCCCTCGTGTTCGCGAATCACCTCGCCCAACAACCGGCCCAGCAGTCGAATGTCTTCGACCAGCGGGCGGTTCTTCTCAGCGGCGTCGTCAGCGGGAGCAGGGCGGCGGGGCATGGGGTGGGGCTCGCAAGAAACAAAAGCGCAGATGCTAAAGGGTCGCGGTGCCGTGTCCTTTTCACGCCAGTGGCGGCTATGGCCGGGGAGGCCGTAGCGGGCGCCGATAATCCGGCCTCATGAGCAATTCACTGATCATCGCCACGCGCGAAAGCCGCCTCGCCCTGTGGCAAGCCGAGCACATGCGCGCGCTGCTGCAGCAGCGCCTGGGCGCCAGCGTGACGCTGCTGGGCATGACCACCCGGGGCGACCAGATCCTGGACCGCACGCTGTCCAAGGTCGGCGGCAAGGGGCTGTTCGTCAAGGAGCTGGAGACGGCGCTCGAAGAGGGCCGCGCGCACCTGGCGGTGCACTCGCTCAAGGACGTGCCGATGGTGCTGCCCGAGGGTTTTGCTTTGGCAGCCATCCTGGAGCGCGAGGACCCGCGCGATGCCTTCGTCTCCAACCAGTTCGAGAACCTGGATGCGTTGCCGCAGGGCGCGCGCGTGGGCACCTCCAGCCTGCGCCGCGTGGTGCAGTTGCGCGCGCTGCGTCCGGACCTGCGCATCGAGCCGCTGCGTGGCAACCTCGACACGCGGCTGCGCAAGCTCGACGAGGGGCAGTTCGACGCCATCGTGCTGGCCGCCGCTGGCTTGAAGCGCCTGGAGCTGGCGCATCGCATCCGCTCGGTGTTCGACGAGAAGCAGATGGTGCCTGCGGCCGGGCAAGGCGCGCTGGGCATCGAGGTGCGCAGCGACAACGTGGCGCTGATCCAGCAGCTTTCCACCTTCATCGACCGGCCGACCTGGCTGGCCACCATCGCCGAGCGCGCCGTCTCGCGCGCGCTGGGCGGCAGCTGCAGCATGCCGCTGGCCGCGCACGCGACCCTGGCCGGTGACCAGATGCACATCGACGTGCTGCTGGGCGAGGACCGTCCCGAAGGCGCCCGCGCACCGCTGCGCGCGCAACTGCAGGCGGTGGTGGGCGACGAAGGCCAGGCCGAGGCGCTGGGCATGCAGGCCGCGCAGGCGCTGCAGCAGCAGGGCGCGGCCGACTACCTCGGCGCTGCGCACTGAACGCCGTGGCGTCTTCCTTGCGCGTGCTCGTCACGCGCCCGCAGCCGCAGGCCGACGAATGGGTGGCGCGGCTGCGCGGCGCGGGCTTCGATGCGCTGGCACTGCCGCTGCTGCACATCGATGCGGCCGCAATGGAGCCGCTGCGCGCGGTCTGGCAGGCGCTGGCGGATGTGGCGGTCGATGCGCTGGTCTTCGTCAGCCCCAACGCCGTGAGCCACTTCTTCGCCGCGCGGCCGCCGGGGCAGGCCTGGCCGGCACCGGTGTGGGCGGCCGCACCGGGGCCCGGCACGGCGCAGGCACTGATCGATGCCGGCGTGCCGGCGGCAAGCGTGCTGCAGCCCGCGATGGATGCCGAGCGCTTCGACTCCGAGTCGCTGTGGGCGCAGATGCAGGCGCTGCCCTGGTCAGGCCGGCGCGTGGGCGTGGTGCGTGGTGAGGGCGGGCGCGACTGGCTGGCGCAGCGGCTGCAGGAGGCCGGCGCCCGGGTGGAATTCATCCAGGCCTATGGCCGCGGCGCACCGCGGCTGGATGCCGCGCAGCAGGCCCTGCTGCGGCAGGCGCTGGCCGATCCTGACGACTTCATCTGGCTGCTCAGCAGCTCGGAGGCCATCGGCCACCTGCCGGCGCTGGCGCCGCCGGGCGCGGACTGGTCCCGCTCGCGGGCACTGGCCTCGCACCCGCGCATCGCGCAGGCCGCGCGCGCGCTGGGTTTCGTGCAGGTCGCTGCCGTGTCGCCCGCCTTCGACGCCGTCTGTGCCGCATTGCGGGACGCGCAAACCCGCTCCCTACAATCCCCGCGACCGTGAATTCATCCGCTTCTCCCGCTGATGCGCCGCCGACGCCGGCGCCCACGACTTCTCCCCACCGCCGTGGCGCTTGGCGCAACTGGGTTCTGATCGGCGCTTGCGCCGTGGCCTTGGGAGCCCTGGGCCTGGGCTGGAACACCCAGCAGCGGCTGCGCGTGCTGGAGAAGGAGCTGGTCAAGCGCCAGCAGGACAGTCAGGGCGAGGCCGCGCAGGCGCTGCTGCTGGCCAAGCAGGCGCAGGATGCCTCGCGCGAGGCCGGCGCGCGCGTGGCGCTGCTGGATGCGCGCGTATCCGAGGCGGCGCTGCAGCGCACGCAGATCGAGGAGCTGATCCAGTCACTGGCGCGCTCGCGCGACGAGAACGTGGTGGCCGACGTGGACGCCGGGCTGCGCGTGGCGCTGCAGCAAAGCGCCATCACCGGCAGCACCGAGCCGCTGCTGCAGGCACTGCAGCAGGCCGACGAGCGGCTGGCGCGCTACAACCAGCCGCGCCTGGAGCGCGTGCGCCGCGCGCTGGCGCGCGACCTGGGCCGCGTCAAGGCCGTGGGCGTGAGCGATCTCTCCAACCTCACGCTGCGGCTCGACGAGTTGGTGCGCCTGGTGGACGAGCTGCCGCTGCTGGCGGCTACCGAATCGCGCCGCACGGTGCCGAGGCCGGCGGCGCGCGGCGCTTCGGCGGCCGAGGCCGGCACTTCCGGCGCGTCCTGGAACGACCAGCTCGACGCCTGGTGGCAGGCCTGGCCGGTGCGGCTGTGGGAAGAGGTGCGCTCGCTGGTGCGCGTGGCGCAGGTGCAACAGCCCGAGGCGCTGCTGCTGGCGCCGGAGCAGATGTACTTCCTGCGCGAGAACCTCAAACTGCGGCTGCTCAACGCGCGGTTGGCGCTGCTGTCGCGCCAGTACGCCACGGCGCAGTCGGATCTGCGCGACGCGCAGGCGGCGCTGGATCGCTACTTCGACTCGGGCTCGCGCCGCGTGCAGGTGGCCGCGGAGCTGCTCAAGCAGGTGACGGGGCAGGCGCGGCAAGTATCGCTGCCGCGGCCGGACGAGACGCTGGCGGCGCTGGCCGCGGCGGCGGCGGGTCGCTGATGCGCGCGGTCGTCTGGCTGGTGCTGCTCTTCGTGGCAGCCGTGGTGGCGGCCACCACGTTGGGTGCCAATGATGGGATTGCCTCGTTCTACTGGCGCGGCTGGCGCGTGGACCTGTCGATCAACCTGTTCCTGCTGGGGCTGCTGGCCGGCGTGGCGGTGTTGGTGTCAGCGTTGCAGGCACTGCGCGCGCTGGTGGGGCTGCCGCAGCGCGCGCGAGAGTGGCGCGCCCTGCGCCGCGAGCGGGCCGTGCAGGCCGCGCTGCGCCAGGCGCTGGCCGAGTTCCTGGCGGCGCGCTACACCCGTGCGCAGAAGGCGGCGCAGCGTGCGCTTGCGCTGCGCGACGCTACGCCCGAAGGCGGCGAGCAGGAACTGGCGCAGCTGTCGCACCTGCTGGCCGCCGCCAGCGCGCACCGGTTGCAGAACCGCACCGAGCGCGACGAGCAGTTGCGCCAGGCGCTGGCCACGCGCCGCGTTGCCGTGGCGCGCCCGGGTGACGATGCCGCGCTGCTGCTGGCCGCGGAATGGGCGCTGGACGACCGTGACGCGGCGCAGGCGCTGGTGCTGCTGTCGGAGCTGCCGCCCGGCACGGCCCGGCGCACGCAGGCACTGCGGCTGCGGCTGCAGGCCCAGCGTTTGGCGCAGCAGCCGCTGCAGGCGCTGCCCACGGCCCGGCTGCTGTCCAAGCACCAAGGCTTCTCCAAGCTGGCGGCGCAGGGGCTGCTGCGCTCGCTGGCCTTTCAGGCGCTGGACCAGGCACACGACCAGGACCAGCTGGAGCAGGTCTGGCAGAGCTTCGATCCGGCGGACCGGCGCGATGCCTTTGTGGCCGCGCGCGCGGCGCAGCGGGCCGCGGCGCTGGGCTCGCATGGCGACGCGCGCGCCTGGCTGCGTCCGCTGTGGGAGCGTCTCGACGAGCTCGGTGCGGACGAACGTGAGCAGATCGCGCTGGCGTTGCTGCACGCGCTGCCCGGCATGGGTGCCGACTGGCTGCCGCGGCTGGAATCGGCGTTGCAGTCTTATGCACAGGAGCCGGCAGTGGTGGTGGCGGCCGGTGCGGCCTTTGCCGAGCGCCAGCTCTGGGGCAAGGCGCGGCGACCGCTGGAGCAGTCGGCACGCGATGTGCGGCTGGACACGGCGGCGCGGCGTCGCGCCTGGCGCACGCTGGCGCAGCTCGCGCGCGAGGAGGGTGACGAGCCGCGCGCTCATGAATGCACTGAATTCGCGGCAGCACTTGATTGATGTGTGAAACTTAGTATAGAATTCAAGGCTTCGCGGCTGTAGCTCAGTTGGATAGAGTACTTGGCTACGAACCAAGGGGTCGTGGGTTCGAATCCTGCCAGCCGCGCCAATGTTTCGAAAAGCCAGCACTGGGTGCTGGTTCGTTGAACAAGTCAAGACCAGTACGCAAGTGCTGGTCGGTAAAGAAGAAAAAGCTCTCGCGTGAAAGCGCAAGGAGCTTGCAACAACAAGAAGCCCGTTGCCTGCTCAACAACAAGAGCGACGGGACGCAGCTGGGAACCGGTGCTGCGCCGGTTCTCGGTTTTGATTGACGCCCTGCCAGGTGTCACGGTTTTGGCAGTCGCCAGCGACTGAGAAAACTGACCAAAATGATCGGCTTTGAGTGGTAAAGACTTCAAAAAGCAGGTTATACTGGCGGGCTCGCAGCGGCTGTAGCTCAGTTGGATAGAGTACTTGGCTACGAACCAAGGGGTCGTGGGTTCGAATCCTGCCAGCCGCGCCAAACTAGCAAGGGCCAGCACGAAAGTGCTGGCCCTTTTGCTTTGTCTCCCACTTTTCCGGGTCTGCGTTCGGGTACGCGGCCCTTGAACTTCACGGGCACTTACCTTGCTGCCAGGGCATGACGCTCAACCGCAGGAGATTCCCATGAAAGGTGTCCACGACGAGGCTTCCTTCGCCGCCATCGACGGTATCTACCGCCAGCTCAAGAAGGGCTTGGGACGCGAGCTGGTCGATGACGGCAACGTGTTCGCGCTCATCGAGATGGCCAATCGCGATGGCGAGCAGGTGCTGGAGCAGGAACTGCGCGAATGGCAGTCGTTGTGCGGTAGCGGCATACCCAGCGGACCGACAAGGTCGGCACCGACGCCGGGCTTCAACAAGCTCAACGCCAAGCACTGACGAACGAGGGCGCACCCGTGCCACCGGCGCCGGGCGTCGGAGCGGTGTTCCCGTGCTGAAGAAGGCGCACTGCGGCGCACGCACAATCGCGCCATGAGCAAGGCATTCACGAAGGAAAGCGACGGCGACGAGGACGACGACCTGGCGCTGCCGCCGCTGCCCGCAGGCGTACGCAACTACATCACGCCGCAGGGCTACGCAAGGCTGCGCATGGAGCTGCTGCAACTCATCGACGAGGAGCGGCCCAAGACGGTGGAAGTGGTTTCCTGGGCCGCCAAGAACGGCGACCGCTCGGAGAACGGTGACTACCTGTACGGCAAGAAGCGGTTGCGCGAGATTGACCGCCGCATCCGCTTCCTGACCAAGCGCTTGGACATCGCCGAGGTCGCCGACCCATCGGCGCATTTCGGCAAGGATCAGGTGTTCTTCGGCGCCACCGTTACCTACGCCGATGCGCAGGGCGATGAGCACACCATCACCATCAAGGGCATCGACGAGGTGGACAGCCTGCACGGCGAGGTGAGCTGGATTGCTCCCATCGCGCGCGCGCTGCTCAAGGCGCGCGAGGGCGACGAGGTGCAGTTCATGTCGCCCGGTGGGCTGCAGGTGCTGGAGGTGTTGGAGGTGCGGTACCCCGAGCCGGGAAAGGCGTGAGGCGCGGCGATCCGGCTGAGCGGGCCGAAGCCAGCCGCAGCTCAAGGCTTCAGGGCTTGACCCGCTGCGCGCGCAGCACCGCCGGTGCGCGCTTGAGCGTGCGCAGCACGTCGGCTAGGTGCAGCCGGTCGCGCACGCTCAGCAGCAGCCGCATCTCCACGCTGTCGCCACCGTGCTCGTCGCCCATGTCGATGTGGGTGATGTCGGCCTCGGCGGCGCTCACGGCCGAGGCTACGCGTGCCAGCACGCCTTTGCCGTTTTGCACCAGCACCAGCACCGCGGCCTCGAAGGGACGGGTGATGTCCTCAGCCCACTCCACCGGAAGCCAGTGCTCGGCGTCGCGCTCGTGCAGTCGCCGCGCCACGGCGCACTCTGCGGTGTGCACTGTCAGGCCTTCACCACGGCCCAGGTAGCCGACGATGGAGTCGCCGGGGATGGGACGGCAGCAGCGCGCCAGCTGCACCGAGGTGCCTTCGTTGCCGTCGATGGTGACGACGCCCTGTGAGGGCGCGCCTTCCTCGCGGGCGGCAAAGCGGCCCATCGTGAGCGTGACGGCGTCGGGGCGCTGGCCCTGCTCGGCCATGAGCTGCGCCAGCCGCTTGGCGACGATGGTGGCGATCTTCTTGCCCAGGCCGATGTCCGTGAGCAACTCGGCCGGGCCGCGGTTGCCGCTCCAGCGCGTGAGCGTCTGCCACAGCGCCGTGGCCTGCTCGTCGGGGCTCTCGATCGGCGGCAACGGCAGCCCTTCGGCGCGCAGCGCCTGTGCCAGCAGCTTCTCGCCCAGTGCCCGCGACTCCTCCTGCTCCATGTTTTTGAGGTAGTGGCGGATCTTGGAGCGTGCGCGCCCCGTGCGCACGAAGTTCAGCCAGGCCGGGTTCGGGCGCGCGCCCGGCGCGGTGACCACCTCCACCACGTCGCCGCTCTTGAGCTCGGTGCGCAGCGCCACGGGCTCGCCATTGACGGTGGCGGCCACGGTGTGGTCGCCCACGTTGGTGTGGATGGTGTAGGCAAAGTCCACCGGCGTGGCGCCGCGCGGCAGCGCCAGGATCTTGCTCTTGGGCGTGAAGACGTAAACCGCGTCGGGGAACAGGTCGATCTTGACGTGCTCCAGGAACTCGCTGGCGTCGCGCGTCTCGTCCTGGATGTCCACCAGCGACTGCAGCCAGCGCGAGCCCAGGCGCTGCGCCTCGTTGAGCCCATCCTCGTCCTTGACCTTGTACATCCAGTGCGCGGCGATACCGCTCTCGGCCACGGCGTGCATGGGCTCGGTGCGGATCTGGAACTCCACTGCCGTGCCCAGCGGGTTGACGAGCGTGGTGTGCAGCGACTGGTAGCCGTTGGCCTTGGGGATGGCGATGTAGTCCTTGAAGCGCCCGGGCACCGGCTTGTAGAGCTGGTGCAGCACGCCCAGCGCGTGGTAGCAATCGTAGAGCTCGGGCACCACGACGCGGAAGCCGAAGATGTCGTTGACCTGCGCGAAGCCCGTGTGCTTCTCACGCATCTTCATGTAGATGGAGTAGACGGTCTTCTCGCGCCCGGAGATGCTCGCCCGGAGCTTGACGGTGGCGAAGGCCTTCTCCACGTCGCCGCGGATGCGGTCCACGATGTCGCGCCGGTAGCCCCGCGCGCGCTGCACCGCCTTGGACAACGCCGCGTGGCGCCAAGGATGCAGGTACTGGAAGCTGAGCTCCTGCAGCTCGCGGTAGCTCTGGTTCAGACCCAGGCGGTGCGCGATGGGCGCGTAGATGTCCAGCGTCTCCCGCGCGATGCGGCCGCGCTTGTGCGGTGCCATCGCCGCCATGGTGCGCATGTTGTGCAACCGGTCGGCGAGCTTGATGAGGATGACGCGCACGTCGCGCGCCATGGCCAGCAGCATCTTGCGGAAGGACTCGGCCTGAGACTCCTCGCGCGTGCTGAAGTGCAGCTTGTCGAGCTTGGTCAGCCCGTCCACCAGGTCCGCCGTGGCGGCGCCGAAGCGCTCGATGAGCTCGGGCTTGGTAATGCCGCAGTCCTCCATCGCGTCGTGCATGAGTGCGGCCATGATGGCCTGCGCATCGAGCCGCCAGTCGGCGCACAGGCCGGCCACGGCGATGGGGTGCGTGATGTAAGGCTCGCCGCTGGCACGGAACTGGCCCAGATGCGCTTCGTCGGCGAACTTGTAGGCCTCGCGTACCTTCTTCAGATCGGCCTTGCTCAGGTAGGCGAGCTTGTCGGTAAGCGCGGCAAAGGATGCGACGTCGGCCGGGCGCGAGGTGCTAGGCGACGGCGCGCGCGAGCCCAGGTGGAGCGCGGAAGGCAAGAGATCGGCGGCGAAGGAACGGATGCCCATGGAGCGAATTTAGCGTGTCATCGCCCCCGCATCTGCGGCAGGCCCAAATGAGAACGGGCGCCCAAGGCGCCCGTCACGGGAAGAACCGTCAGCCGATCACGATCAGGTCGGCACCTTGCGCAGCATCTCTAGGCCGACTTCGCCGGCGGCGATCTCGCGCAGCGCCGTCACGCCGGGCTTGTTCTTGCTCTCGATCTTGGCGGCGTGGCCCTGGCTCAGCATGCGCGCGCGGTACGTGGCCGCCAGCACCAGCTGGAAGCGGTTGGGGATCTTCTGGAGGCAGTCTTCGACGGTGATGCGGGCCATGCGTGCTAGTCCTTCAGATGGAAGCTTTGGGAGGGTTCAGATCAAGTCCAGCGCGGCGAACACCTGCGACTTGCTGCGCTGCTGTGACGCGTATTTCAGACGCTGGGAGTGGACGACGGTCTTCAGGTCAAAGAGCGCCGTCTCGAAAAGGGCGTTGATTATAACGTAGTCGAAATGCCGGGCCTGCGCGACCTCGTGCCGGGCGTTGATCATGCGCTGCGCGATCACCTCCGGGTGGTCCTCGCCGCGGCGCTGCAGGCGCTGGCGCAGCTCTTCCCAGCTCGGCGGCAGGATGAAGATCAGCACCGCATGGCTGAAGATCTGCTTGATCTGCAGCGCGCCCTGGTAGTCGATCTCCAGCACCACGTCCTCGCCGGCCTGCAGCCGGCGCTCGATGGCGTTGCGCGAGGTGCCGTAGCGGTTGCCGTGCACCTCGGCCCATTCGAAGAAGTCGCCGTGCTCGATCATGGCGTCGAACTGGGCGTTGCTGATGAAGTGGTACTCGCGCCCGTCCTGCTCCTGCCCGCGCGGCGCGCGCGTGGTGTGCGAGACCGACACCGCCAGGTGCGAGTCCAGCTCCAGCAGCGCCTTGACGAGGCTGGATTTGCCCGCGCCGCTGGGCGCGGCGACGACGAAGAGATTGCCCGGGGTTTCCATGCCTGTGCCTTCCTGTGCTGCCGACCGTCTTTGCCTGGTTCTTACTCGATGTTCTGGACCTGCTCGCGCATCTGCTCGATGGCTACCTTCATCTCCACCGACACCGCCGTGAGTTCCAGCGCCGCGGACTTCGAGCCCAGCGTGTTGGCCTCGCGGTGCAGTTCCTGGATCAGGAAGTCCAGCCGCTTGCCCAGCTCGCCGCCCTTGCCCAGCAGCCGCTCGATCTCGTCGAGGTGCGCCTTCAGCCGCGAGAGCTCCTCGGCCACGTCGATGCGGATGGCGTAGGCCGCGGCCTCGGCCAGCGCGCGCTCGGCCTGCGCCTCGGCGCTCACCGACGCCCCGGCGCCCGCCGTCTGCAGCGCCTCGTGCCAGCGCTCCAGGAAGCGCTGCTGCTGCCGCTGCACTACCTGCGGCACCAGCGGCTCGGCCTGCGCGGCCAGCTCGCGCAGCCGCTGCACCCGCTCCATCAGGATCGCCACCAGCCGCGCGCCCTCGCGCTCGCGTGCCTCGCGCAGGCCCTCCACCGCGGCGCGCGCGGCTTCGAGCACCACCTCGTCAGGCTGCTCGCTGCCGCCACCGCTGCGGCACCACTGCAGCACCTCGTGCACCGACAGCGGCGTCGCCTTGGACAGCCAGCCCTGCACCGTGCTCTCCAGCCGCGACAGCGTGCTCAGCTGCTCGGTCGTGGGCCGCGGCCAGGCGCCGTCGCCCTCGCGCCCGGTGCTCAGGCGCAGCTCGATCTTGCCGCGCTTGAACACGCCGCTGACCAGCTCGCGCAGCGCCGGCTCCAGCGCGCGCAGCTCTTCGGGCAGCCTCAGGCTCAAGTCCAGGAAGCGGCCGTTGACCGAGCGCAGCTCCACGCTGGCCGTGCCCGTCACCACGCCCGTTTCCGGATTCGTGGACCCGCCGGCGCTGGCGCTGGCGTAACCGGTCATGCTGTAAACTGGCATCGCGTTTATCGCATTGCAAAATTCGATTATGTCAAAGCCCAAGCCGGCCCCGTTGCCAGCCGGCACCGTGGTGGGCGGCTACCAGATCATCAAGAAGCTGGCAGCCGGGGGCTTCGGGGTGGTGTACCTGGCCGAGGATGCGCAGCGCCATCTCGTTGCGCTGAAAGAGTATTTGCCCTCCTCGCTGGCCGAACGCGCCCCCGGCGAGCTCGCCCCGCGCGTGCGCCAGGACAAGCAGTCGCTCTATCGTCTGGGACTCAAGAGCTTCTTCGAAGAAGGGCGTTCGCTCGCGCAGATCAGCCATCCCAGCGTGGTATCGGTACTCAATTTCTTCCGAGAAAACGAGACCGTGTACATGGTGATGAATTACCTGCAGGGCGACACGCTGCAGGACTTCATCGTCACCGCGCGCGACCTCAAGCGCGACAAAGTGTTCCGCGAGTCCACCATCCGTAGCCTGTTCGACGAGGTGCTGCGCGGGCTGCGGATCGTGCACCAGCACAAGATGCTGCACCTGGACATCAAGCCCGCGAACATCTTCATCACCGACGACAACCGCGCCGTGCTGCTGGACTTTGGCGCCGCGCGCGAGGTGCTGTCCAAGGAAGGTGATTTCATCCGCCCGATGTACACCCCTGGCTTCGCCGCGCCCGAGATGTACCGCCGCGACGGCACGCTGGGCCCCTGGACCGACATCTACGCCATCGGCGCCTGCGTCTACGCCTGCATGCAGGGCTACCCGCCCAACGACGCGCCGCAGCGCATCGAGAAAGACCGCCTGGCACTGAGCCTTTCGCGGCTGCGCAACATCTACTCCGACAACCTCATCGAGGTCACGGAGTGGTGCATGTCGCTCGATCCGCTGTCGCGTCCGCAGAGCGTGTTCGCGCTGCAAAAGGAGCTCGGCCGCGAAACCGAGCGCCGCTATACCAAGCTGTCCTTCAGCGAACGGCTGAAGCTGCAGATCGAAAACCTCAAGACCGGAAGCAAGGTGTGAGCGCCGCCGTGCGGCGCGGGGTAGCCACGGTGGTCGTGCAAGCATGAAGTTCAGCGTCTACCAGCTCAGCCGCAAGGGCGGGCGGCCCCGCAACGAGGACCGCATGGGCTACTGCTACACGCGCGACGCGGGCCTCTTCGCCCTGGCTGACGGCATGGGCGGCCATCCCGAGGGCGAGGTCGCGGCGCAGTTGGCGTTGCAAACCCTGGCCGGCATGTTCCAGCGCGACGCCCAGCCGCGGCTGCCCGATCCGCAGCGCTTCCTGCAGGAGTCGCTGCTGGCGGCGCACCAGCAACTGTTGCGCTACGCCGGCGAGAACGGCCTGTCCGACACGCCGCGCACCACCATCGTGGCCTTGGTGCTGCAGGGCCGCCACGCCTACTGGGCGCACTGCGGCGACTCGCGGCTGTACCTGCTGCGCGAGGGATCGCTGCTGGCCCGCACGCGCGACCACTCCTACGCCGAGCTCGCGCGCGCGCTCGCGCCGGACGGCGCCGCGCGTCGCAACCGCAACGTGCTCTTCACCTGCCTGGGCAGCCCGGGCAAGCCGGTGGTGGACGGCGGCGGTCCGCAGCGGCTGCAGCGCGGAGACCGGCTGCTGCTGTGCTCCGACGGCCTGTGGAGCGAAGTGGCCGACGAGCAGATCGTGCACGCCCTGGCGTCCACGCAGCCGCTGGCCGAGGCCGTGCCCACGCTGGTGGAGCGCGCGCTGCGGGCGGCAGGTCCGCGCGCCGACAACGTCACCGCGCTGGCGTTGCAGTGGGATGCGGTCGAGGACCCGCTGCAGGCGGCCATGCCCACCACCAGCGTTGCCTTTTCCACCACCATCCAGCCGCCCGAAGGACTGCCCGGACTCCACGACGACTTCGACGACGAGGAGATCGAGCGCTCCATCCGCGAGATCAACGAAGCCATCCAGCGCACCGCCCAGCGGCGGCGCGCCAAGTAACCCTCACCACCCCCTGGAGAAGCATGACCGTGTTTGAACGCACGCAAGCCCGTGCCGCGGACGCCCTGCGCCCGGTGCGCATCGTCCGCCGCTACACCCGCCACGCCGAAGGCTCGGTGCTCGTCGCCTTCGGCGACACCCAGGTGCTGTGCACCGCTTCGGTCGAGGAGCGCGTGCCGCCGCACAAGAAGGGCAGTGGTGAAGGCTGGGTCACGGCGGAGTACGGCATGCTGCCGCGCGCCACCCACACCCGCGGCGCGCGCGAGGCCGCCAAGGGCAAGCAAAGCGGCCGCACGCAGGAAATCCAGCGCCTCATCGGCCGCTCGCTGCGCGCGGTGTTCGACCTGGCCGCCCTGGGCGAGCGCAGCATCCTTATCGACTGCGACGTGCTGCAGGCCGACGGCGGTACCCGCACCGCGGCCATCACCGGCGCCTGGGTGGCCGCGCACGACGCGGTGAGCTGGCTGCTGGAGCGCGGGCTCATCGAGCGCTCGCCGCTGCGCGACGCGGTGGCCGCCGTCTCGGTGGGCCTGGTCGAGGGCACGCCGCTGCTGGACCTGGAGTACGTCGAGGACGCCGCCTGCGACACCGACATGAACATCGTTATGACCGGCAGCGGCGGCATCGTCGAAGTGCAGGGCACGGCCGAGGGCGCGCCCTTCAGCCGCGAGCAGCTCGACGCGCTGCTGGCGCTGGGCGCCCAGGGCATCGCCGAGCTGGTCGAGCTGCAGCGCCGCGCGCTGGCGGAAAAGGTGCCGGCATGAGGCTGGTCCTCGCCTCCAACAACGCCAAGAAGCTCGCCGAGCTGGGCAGCCTCTTCGGCGACCTGCCGGTGGAGTTGGTGACACAGGGCTCGCTGGGCATCGCCGAGGCCGAGGAGCCGCACATCAGCTTCGTGGAAAACGCGCTGGCCAAGGCGCGCCACGCCGCGCAGGCCGCGGGCGGGCCGGCCATCGCCGACGACTCCGGCCTGTGCGTGGACGCGCTGGGCGGCGCGCCGGGCGTGATCTCGGCGCACTATGCGGACGCGCCGCTGCCGCCGGGGCTGCCCCGCGAGGAGCACCGCGCGCGCCAGGACGCCGCCAACAACGCGCTGCTGCTGCAGCGGCTGCAGGGCCAGGCCGACCGCCGCGCGCGCTTCGTGTGCACGCTGGTGGCGCTGCGCCACGCGCAGGACCCGGAGCCGCTGATCGCCTTCGGACGCTGGGAGGGCGAGATCCTGCAACAGCCGGTCGGGGAGGGCGGCTTCGGCTACGACCCGCTGCTGTTCATCCCGGCGCTGGGCTGCGCGGTGGCGCAGCTCGATGCCAAGGTGAAGAACCAGCACAGCCACCGTGCGCTGGCCGCGCGCCAGATGGCGTCGCTGATGCGGGAGGCTTGGCACCTTGGCTGATTCCGCCCCCATCCGGCTGCTGCGCCCCGGCGCCGTGGCGCTGCAGGCGCTGCCGCCGCTGTCGTTGTACGTGCACTTGCCCTGGTGCCTGCGCAAGTGCCCGTACTGCGACTTCAACTCGCACGAGGTGCGCGGCGGCGCCGGGCTGACGCCGGAACTGCAGCGCGACTACCTCGACGCGCTGGTGGCGGACCTGGAATCCGCGCTGCCGCAGATCTGGGGCCGGCGCGTGCACAGCATCTTCATCGGCGGCGGCACGCCCAGCCTGTTCGAACCCGAGGCCATCGACCGGCTGCTGGCCGACATCCGCGCCCGGCTGCCGCTGGAGCCAGGCTGTGAGATCACACTGGAGGCCAACCCCGGCACCTTCGAGAAGGACCGTTTCCGCGGTTACCGGGCTGCCGGCGTGACGCGGCTGTCGGTGGGCGTGCAGAGTTTCAATGACGCGATGCTGCAGGCCGTTGGGCGGGTGCACGACGCCGAGCAGGCGCGCGCGGCGGTGGCCGAGGCGGCCTCCGCCTTCGACACCTTCAACATCGACCTGATGTACGCGCTGCCCGGGCAGAGTCTGGAGATGCTGGCGCGCGACCTGGACGAGGCGCTGTCCTTCGCGCCGCCGCACCTCTCCATCTACCACCTGACGCTGGAGCCCAACACGCGCTTCGCCACGCGGCCGCCCGAAGGGTTGCCCGACGACGATCTGGCTTCGGACATGCTGGACCTGCTGGCGCAGCGCACGGCCGAGGCCGGGCTGCAGCGCTACGAGGTGTCGGCCTTCGCGCGGCCGGGCCACCGCTGCGTGCACAACCTGAACTATTGGGAGTTCGGCGATTACCTGGGCATCGGCGCCGGCGCGCACGGGAAGATCAGCTTCCCCGACCGCATCCTGCGCCAGCAGCGCTGGCGGGAGCCCGCGACCTACATGGCCAAGGTGCGCGAGGGGCAGGCGGTGTCCAACGAGCAGACCGTCATGCCCAAGGAGCTGCCCTTCGAGTTCGTGCTCAACGCGCTGCGGCTCAAGGACGGCTTCGAGCTCACGCGCTTCAGTGAGCGCACCGGGCAGCCGCTGCAGGCCATCCAGCGCGCGCTGGCCGAGGCCGAGCGCCGTGGCCTGCTGGAGCGCGAAGGCGACATCGCGCGGCCGACGGCGCGCGGATTCGACTTCCTGAGCGATTTGCAGGCGCTGTTCCTGCCGCCGGACTGACCGGCGGCAGGGCCGGGGGTCACACCCGGTGCGTCGGCCCGCTGGAGGTGGCGGCGAGCTGTTCCATCAGGCGTGCGCCGATGCGCTGCAGCGGCAGCACCTCGTGCGCGGCGCCGGCGGCGATGGCTTCGCGCGGCATGCCGAAGACGACGCAGGTGGCCTCGTCCTGGCAGATGTTGTAGGCCCCGGCGTCGCGCATGAGCTTCATCGCCTTGGCGCCGTCGGCGCCCATGCCGGTGAGCATCACGCCGAAGGCGTTGGGGCCGGCCACGCGCGCGGCCGACTCGAACAGCACCTCCACCGAGGGCTTGTGGCGGTTCACCGGCTCGCCGTCGCGCACCCGCGCGATGTAGTTGGCGCCGCTGCGCTCCACGCTCAGGTGCAGCCCGCCCGGGGCCAGGTAGGCGTGGCCGGGCAGCAGCCGCTCGCCGTCGGTGGCCTCGCGCACCGTGAGGCGGCACAGCGAGTTCAGCCGCGCGGCATAGCTGCGCGTGAAGCCCGGGGGCATGTGCTGCGTGATCAGCACCGCCGGCGAGTCCGGCGGCAGGCTCACCAGCACCTCGCGCGTGGCCTCGGTGCCGCCGGTGGAGGCGCCGATGAAGATCAGCTTCTCGGTGGACAGCCGGCCCAGCGGGCGCGCGGCCGGGGCCGGAGCGCGCGGTGCATCCGCAGTGGCGGCCGGCGCCGCGGTGG